>Ga0181578_10005891_pt1 | contig 10641 bp, 12 predicted proteins | sample 071ome_21_FD_148659 | JGI IMG/M metagenome (GOLD analysis project Ga0181578, IMG submission 148659) | Coastal salt marsh microbial communities from the Groves Creek Marsh, Skidaway Island, Georgia - 071401CT metaG (spades assembly) | ecosystem: Environmental > Aquatic > Marine > Intertidal zone... | reverse complement strand
GTTCGATGCCTACGCTCATCTTCATCATCTCCGGGTCGTCACTACTGAACCCAAGGTTGGGTACTCGAGGGGGTATTTGAACCCCGCGAACCACCTCAGCAGCCGGTCGGCACGCTGAATATCCACGTCGTTCAGCCCTAACCATGGACGGCCACCAACGCTGGTTGGCCGCCTGCACCGCCCTCGACCTGACGCCGGAGGTCGCCACCTACCCGGCGGGCACGGCCACGTCGGCCGACGCCGCGGCCGCGCTCGGGTGCACCGTGGCGCAGATTGCCAAATCGGTCGTCTTTGTCGGTGCCACCGGGCCGGTCGTCGTGATCGCGTCGGGCGCCGACCGCATTGACCGGAAGAAGCGCCTTCGTGACGTGCTCGGTGCGAAGCCCGGCATGGCCGAAGCCGCCTACGTTGAGGAGCAGGTTGGCTACCGTGTTGGTGGCGTCCCGCCCTTCGGACACCTCGGGACGCCCACCGTCCTGATGGACGCGGCCCTCATGGAGCACGACGAGGTCTGGGCCGCGGCAGGTTCGTCCACCACGGTCTTCCGCATCGCTCCTGCTGACCTTGCGCGCCTCGCAGGCGCGCGGGTCTGTGACGTCCGGGAGGTGCGTGCGTGAACGACGCGAAGGAAGCGGAGTCGACGAAGGACCTCGTCGCGCTTGAGCCATCGGCTCCCGAGGAGGACGCCTCGAAGGAGGAGGGCTCGGTCTCCGTCGGTTCCATCGTCGAGGGGAATGCCGCTGAGGCCACGCAGACGGAGGACGAGGACTGGTTGGCGGCCGAGGTCGCGTCCGGGACAACCTTCGCCAGCAGCGGCGCCATGATGCTGACCGAAGCGCAGGGGCTCCACCCCATGGCGCGGTCCATCGCCATCCTTGTCCTCGTGGTGGCGCTGCTCGGTTTCGTCAACGGGCTCGACTTTGCCTCGCCCGAATCGGGCCTGGTGCGGCCGGACGAGTTCGTCTACGCCATGACCGCGGCGGCGCCGGAGGACTCCGCCGTCTTCCGCGGGACGGTCGTCGACGTTGCGGGTGAGCCCGTCGAAGGGGTGCTGCTCTACCTTTCCTGGGAAGACGAAGGCATGTGGCGGTCGTCGGAAACCACCACGGACGCGAACGGGACGTTCCTGATGGAGAACCTCACGCCCGCCCTCACGCGGGTGGACCTGATCCTCGAACGCGGCAACACGACGGACGTGCTCTCGCACCGCGTGCTGCTCTCCCCTCCAGCGCTCTTCGAGCCCTACGGCTTCACCTCGCTGACGTTCACCTTCCCCTCGCCGAGCGACTTCGCCGCCGCTCCCTGCAACAACGGAGCGGACACCTGCGAGGTGCGGGAGATCGACATGACGCCCTACGAAATGGACCATCCACTGATGGACCCCTCCGCAGCAGGGCTCTACGTGCTGCTCGGCTTCGGCTTCATGGGCCTCGCGCTGATCGCCGGTGGTTTTGCGGCCGCGGGGATGCTGACCGGCTCCGAAGCGCTGGTGCGCATCGCGGCCGTGCTGTCCCTCTTCACGATGGGGCATTTCTACAGCGCCTGCATCCTCGGTACGATGGCGGTGGTCCTGACCTTCCTCGTGCCGAAGCGCTTCGTGCCGCTCACGACCTGAACCGCTCGATGCGCTCGCCGTGTTCCGCGACGAGGCGTTCGAGGTCAGCGCGGTCCACGCGAACGCGGAGCACCACGTCTGCCCCCGCTTCGCGGCGCCCCTCGACGAGCGCCACTTCGCGGAGCGCCGCTTCCAGTGCGGGCACCGCGGGGCCGTCACCGTCCACGAGGCGCAGGTCAACGGCCGGCCCGTGGAGGTGGGTGAGGATGGCGTCGCGAAGACCGTCCATGCCCTCGCCGCTGTGCGACGAGACGAACAGCGGCTCGGGAAGGCCAAGGTCGAGCACCACGCCTTCGGACGCGAGGAGGTGCGCTTCGTCGCACAGGTCGACCTTGGAGAGCACGATGAGGACCTGGAGCACCTCGTCCTCCAGCCGACCGCGGATCTCCCGCAGCGACGTGGAGAGGCGGCGATGGAGTTCGTGTGGTGGGTCGCTGGCGTCCGCCACCAGCAGGAGCAGGTCGCATTCGAGGGCTTCCGACAAGGTGGCGCGGAAGGCTTCGAGGGTTTCGCTGGGGAGGGCGTCGATGAAGCCGATGGTGTCGGCCATCAGGACGCGAGGGCTTGCTTCCATGCGCCCCACGGTGGTCTCCAAGGTCGAGAACAACCGGTCCTCCACGAGGACCTCCTTCCCGGACAGCGCTCGAAACAGGCTGGACTTGCCCGCGTTGGTGTACCCTGCCAAGCCGACCGTCCGCGCGCCGCTGCGGGCCCGTTGCCGCCGTCGTTCGGCCTGGGCGCGTGCATGACGTGCCAGCCGCCTGCGCAAGCCTTCCACTTCGCGCCCGAGGGCGGCGAGGACCTCGCCTGCACCCGTGGCACCCGCGCCGCCATACCCGGCGCGCTCGCCCGTCGTTTCCTGGCTGATCAACTCACGCAACACGGTTCGGTCGGAACGGAGCCGGGCGATTCGGACCTGCGTTCTCGCTTCCACCGACGAGGCGTGCGCGTTGAAGAGCGAGAGCAGGAGCCGCACGCGGTCCCACACCTCCACGCCGAGCACGGTGGAGGTGGCGACAAGTTGGCGCGGCGTGGCGTTGACGTGCAGCAGCACGAGGTCAACCCCGCGCCATGGGTGGCCTTCTGGCACGTGCTGCACGAGGTCGGCCACCTCGTCCAGCCGTCCTCGACCGAGCACGGTGCGCGGGTCCACGCTCCCGCTTTGCCGCACGGTGTCCACGACGTCGATCCCCATCGTGGTGGCCAAGGCAAGCATCTCGGACGGGTCCTCCTCACCCCGCACGAGCACCACGGCGCGCCGACCGGCATGGTCGGTGCGTGCCGCCCCGAGCAGCATCCCCCCCGCGCCAGCGAGCACGTCCGTTCCCGCCATGGCGGGCCCACCCCTCCGGACGGCACATGGCTTCCGGTTGAGGAGCATTAGGCTCATGAACGACCGGATTCGCTCGCAGTGCATGGACGACGTGGACCTTCGAATCACGCTCGACGGCCACGCAGGCCACCTCGAGGCGGTCCTGAAGGAAGGCCTCGACGGCGTGTCGGCCTCGGTGGAGGGCGACCGCTTGGACGTGCAGATCACAGCGCCTACGCTGCGCCGCGCTCAGGAACTCGCCGATGCCGTCCTCGCTCTGCTGTCCTCCGCGGAGGCGTCGGCATGACCTCCGCACGGTGGCTGGCCGCGCTGCTGGCCTTGCTGCTCCTCGCTGCCCCCGTGCATGCCGACGGCGATGACGACGATGACGACGATGACGACGAGGAGGGCTCGGTCCTCGGCCTCGACGGGGAAGGCCTCGGTGAAGCCGCACAGGTGCTGTTGGTGCTGACGCTCAGCATCGTCGTCTGGAAACCGCTCTTTGGCTGGCTGCGCAAGGGCGGCATCGAGGCCCTGAACATCGAGGATGCGCGCGCGTGGAAGAAGAAACTCGGCACCTTCAACCGGCGTTTCATGAAGGTGCACACGTGGATCGCCATCGCCATGCTGGTGGCCGGCACCCTGCACGGTCTGGCGTCGGAAAGCCACTGGATGTTGTGGCTCGCGATGGCGCTGATGGGCCTGCTCAGCCTTGCTGGAGGCATGATGCAGTGGAAGTGGCCGCCCAAGGAGGTCCGCAAAGGCGCGCGCCTGCTCCACATGCAGCGGGCGATGTCCGTAGCGGCCCTTGTGCTGCTGGTCGTCGGTCACGGTCTGGTCGACTGATACGGCCGGGATGCACATTCCTTGAACGATAGGGAAGCGGATGGCTGCGTACCGTGCTTCGGCGCAAGCGTTTTGCCAACGCAGGTCAGAGCCCAACCATGGAGCCCTTTCCGTCGGAGGTCCTGAACCAGCACGGCGGCGAGATGCACGCCACCTACGTGAACGAGAAAGCGGTTGGAGGGACCACGTGGTCGTGGGACCGGGGCGGAACCGTCCTCGTTGCGCAGATTTCCCGTCTGCCGAACCTTGTGGTCGCTCTCTTCGGCGGGATCCTTCTTGGCGTCCTTGCAGGGATGGTGTCGGTCGCGTTTTTCGGGATCACGGGCTTTGGTTGGGTGCATTGGGAAACGGAAGGGTATTGCGAATGGGAAGGGCAACCGAATCAAGATCCCGACGACCCGGACCCGGCGTGGTACTGCAAGGATTCGGCGAGCGAATCGTGGGACGACTCCATCTGGTGGGGCTGGTGCGAACAAGGCGATTGGTCGTGGCAGTGCACCGACGACTACGGCTTCGATGCTTCCCACGCCCTGTCCGCGGACCAGGAGCGCCGCTTTGAGGACGAAAGCACCGCTGAACAAGCCGGTGTCCCGTTCCCGGTCAAGGTTGGGCTTGCCGTCTTTGGTGGGGTGGCTGCGCTTGGTCTTGCCTCCTCCCGCGGCGTGAACCGGTTCGAACTGGACCCATCGAACCGTGTCGCTCGACTCGCTCGCATCATGCCCAACGGCAGCACCAGCCTCCTGCACGAGGAGCCCGCGGACGACGTGGCGTGGGCCGGCGAAGGGTACCCCGTCGTGCTGCAGTGGCAAGGGCAAACGATCGATGAGGGGCCTTTGCTGGGCCACCTCGACGTCGACCTTCCACCACACCACATGCAGCCCTTCGTCCAAAGCCTGCGTCGGCTGTTTGGCCACGACCTGGACCCTGCCGATGTGCCTAACCAATCCAACGGCGCACCGGCCACCATCGACCTGTCCGCGCCGCTTCCGGAGGCACCCGTCCTCGTCCCCGCCGAGCCCGCTCCTTGGGAGATCCCCGCCGTCCCCGTTGCGGAGGTGCCCGAAACCGCCCCCCTCCCTCCGGACCCCTTGCCCGCGCAGGTTGATGCCGATGCAGCGCCGACGTCGGGTGACGACTTCATGCCCAAGGTGGACCTTGGCGAAGACGGCGAGCCACCTGCCCCCTTCTGGTGAGGCTCAGTCGGCGAGGTCAACGATGCAGGGCGCGTGGTCGCTGACCTCGAGCCCGGCCTGCCGAACGATGTCGACGCCGGTGATCTGTGCCGCAGCGGCCGGGTTGCAGAGCAGGTAATCGATGCGCCACCCTTTGTCGTCGGCGCGCGCGTTGCCGCGGTTGGACCACCAGGAGTAGACCTTCGCGCCTTCGCCCTTCACGTGGCGGAAACTGTCCACCCAACCGTCCCCAAGCAGGTCGCTGAACCACGCCCGTTCCTGAGGCAGGAAACCGCTGGTCTTCGCGTTCCCTTTGGGGTTCCAGATGTCGTCTTCGGTGTGCGCGATGTTGAGGTCGCCCACGACGACAACCGGGTGGTCGGCGTCGAGCCACGGAGCCAACCACACGCGCCATGCGTCCATCCAGCGCTCCTTGTAGGCCTGACGTTCCGGCCCACCCCCGCCGTTTGGAAGGTAGGTGTTGACGCAGACCAGGTCGCCATGGCGGGTCACGAGGACGCGCCCTTCGACGTCGTCGGGGTCCTCGCCCCACGCAAATCCGGGGAGCACCTCAAGCGGGCCGGTGGACAGCGTGGCCACCCCGGAGTATCCCTTCTTCTCGGCGGGATGCAGGTGCACAGCGTGGCCTTCGGGCCACGACCACCCTGCGGGCAATTGCTCCTCGAGCACCCGCGTTTCTTGGAGCATCAACACGTCCGCTCCCAACGATTCGACCCACCCGTCGAAGCCCTTGCGGATGGCGGCGCGCAGGCCGTTGACGTTCCATGAGACGAGGCGCATGGGAGGCACGGGGCCTCGGCCGGGTTTCATCGTTCCCCGCGCGCCACGAGCCGCTTGCCTGCAGCACGTCCCGCGTCGATGGCGGCGTCGGAGAGGCCGTTCACCGGCCGTGCGTGGAGGACACCGTCCACGTCCACCACCGCATCGCCGTTGTTCAGGGCCACGGTGATGCCGCTCTGCCGCCGGTCTTCGGCGATGTGCGTGGACCATCCCGCGAGGTGACGGTCGAGCCATGCTTCGAGCCGAGCGAGCCGCACGACGTCCTCCTCCTCCGATCGCGGCAGGGCGATGGCGCTGAGCATCGTGAGGTCCGAATCCGCGTGCGGCATGCGCAGCACCGCACAGCCTTCGTCAACGTCCACGAGGCCGTGTTGGTCCCGCATCGGGACGGCCTGCACGAGGGCGTCGATGGTGCTCACGCGGTGGCCCTGCTCGTGCCCGCGGGCCGCGGGACGCCCACCGGGCCCGTTCGCGATGAGCACGGCGTCGGCCTCGACCGTTCGACCGTCGTGGAGCACCACGCCTCCGGCGGTCGCTTCGACCACCCGCGCTCCGGTTTCGATGGGCACCCCGACCTCGTCAAGCGTGGCGACCAACCGCCCCACGAGGCCAGCCCAGCCCTCCCGGAGCAACACCCCGCGCCCCATCAGGAGCGCTTCTGCCCTCGCATCGAGCCCCGTTGATGCGGGTGGCAAGCCCCAACCCGCGAGCAGCCGCGCAGCCGCTGCGGCTGGTCCTCCGGCGTCGCCTCGCCGCAGGGCCCGTCGCGTGGTGGCCGTGGCGCGTACGCTGCGCAGGGACCGCATTGGCCCATGGCCCACCACGTCGATGCGGTGCGGTTGCAGCGGGGTGGTCACCAACTTGACCCGGGCCACCCGCGAGGCCATCCGGTGCGTCGCTCCCCCTCGGAGCAGGATGTGGGGGCCGAACCCAAGGTCGGCGTAGCGTCCGGCGGTGGTGGTGGCCCGACCGCCGACGCGGTCGCGCGCCTCGACGATCACCACCGCCAAGCCTGCGGCCGCCACCTCAAGCGCGGCGGCGAGGCCGCAGAGGCCTGCACCGACCACAACGACGCGCCGCATGGGCCGATGGTCGGCGTGACAGGCATGGGCCTTCCGCATCCATGGGGTGGCTTGATGAGGCCCTCCGGCCTTCATCGGCCCATGGGCAAAAGGTCTCGACTTCCTCACGACCGGGGCGACCTGCTCTGGACGTCGGCGGACGGGCCGTCGAAGCGGCTGCTTGGGAGCATCGACCGGTGGGTCACTGCGATGCTGGCCGACGATGGCATCGACGCTCCAATGATGGAGGGGGGTCCGTCGTCCAGCGCGACGATCGTCGCACGGGCGGACGGGCTTGTGGCCGGGACCGCGGCCGTGGACCACCTGCTTCAGATCTGGGCGATGGACGTGCACGTTGACTGGTCGGCCGGCGACGGCCGGAAGGTGTCGGCCGGCGGCACCGTTGGGACCCTTCGAGGCTCAACGGCGTCCATGCTTCGCATCGAACGCACGGTGCTGAACCTCCTCGGCCACCTGAGCGGCATCGCGACGGCCACCAGCAAATGGGCGCACCTTGCGCCGGGACAGATCGCTTGCACCAGGAAAACCACCTACGGGCTGCTCGACAAGTGGGCCGTGCACCTTGGCGGAGGGCTGACCCATCGCCTTGACCGGGCGGACGCGCTGATGCTGAAGGAAAACGACCTCGCGGGGCATGGTCAGGACGAACTTGAGCAGGTGCACAACGCGCTCGGGAACCTCCACGTCGAGCCAGACCACGCCTTCGTCGAGATCGAGGTCAGGTCCGAGCGGCAGGCGGTGACGGCCGCCTTGGCGTGGTCCTTGCGAGAGGACCTGAAGGCGACCGTGCCCTTCGTCATCATGCTCGACAACCTCCCCCCTGAAACCTGCCGTGAGGTGGCGAATCAACTCAAGGGCATGGGGCAACGGGAGCACGTCGTGCTGGAAGCCAGCGGGGGCATCCGGTTGGAGGACCTCAAGGATTGGAAAGAATCGGGCATGGACGTGCTCAGCACGAGCGCCGTCAACCGGGGCGTGTCGCCCTTGGACCTCAGCATGCTCATGGACGGGGCCTGAGGAGGGGGCAGCGTGGACATCGCCGCCGACCCCACCCATCCGCGGTACGCCTCGCTGCTGCGTCGCCACCTCATCGAATCGGCGGCGGCGGAAGGGCTGCTGGCCGGCAGCGCGATGATCGCCCATGGCCGCGGTGAGGCTTTCGATTACCTCCTCGGGGAAGCCACGTCGGCCTCGGCCGCCCTCGCCACGATGGAGGCATGGGCGCGAATGCGGGATGCCTCCCACCCCGTGATTTCAGTGAACGGCAACACCGTTGCGCTTGCAGGTCGTGACCTCTTGCACGTGGCCGCCGCCCTTCGCTGCCCCGTCGAGGTCAACATCTTCTACAGAACCGAGGCGAGGATGGCGGCGTTGCTTGGCCGGCTCGAGGCATGGAAGGCCGAGGACGGGCTCGAGGTCGAGGTGCTCGGTGCCCGTGACGACGGGCGCATCCTTGGCCTCGAAGGCCCCCGTTCACGTTGCGAAGCACGCGGCATTGCCGCCGCTGACGTCGTGTTTGTCCCCTTGGAGGACGGTGACAGGTGCGAAGCCCTCGTCGCGATGGGCAAGCAGGTGTTGGTGGTCGACCTCAACCCGCTGTCCCGCACCGCTCGGACGGCGACGGTGACGATGGTGGACGATGTGGTGCGGGTGGCCATGGCGTTGCGGGACCTCGCCGTCCGCGAGGAGCACCCAGCACCGAACGCTGCATGGGACAACACTGCGGTGCTTCAGGACGCCCTTGATGGGATCGTCGCCCACCTGACGTCCCGGTTCAGGGACGCGTGACTCATCGCTCGCGGAGCGACGTGGCCAGGCGTTCAGCGATGGACGTCCCCACGTCGGTGGTCGACGCCGTGCCGCCGAGGTCGTAGGTCAACATCGTCCCGTCCCGCACGTGGTCCGCGACGGCGTGGCACACGAGGTCAGCCACCTCCACGAGGTCGTCGTCCTTCGTTCGGCGACCAAGCCAGTCGAGCATCATCTGCACGGACGAAATCGAAGCAATCGGGTTGACCACGTTCTTGCCTGCGTGCTTTGGCGCGGAGCCGTGCACCGGTTCGAACATGGCGTGGTCGTCGCCGATGTTGCCGGATCCGGCCATGCCCATGCCGCCCTGGAGCACAGCCCCGAGGTCCGTGGCGATGTCGCCAAACATGTTGCTCGTGACAACGACGTCGTAGTGCTCTGGGTTGCGCGTCAACCACTGCATGTAGGCGTCGATGTAACTGTAGTCACGCTCGATGCTCGGGTAGCGGGCGGCCACGTCGTCGTAGGTGCGGCGGAAGAGTTGGCAACCGCGGGTGACGTTCGATTTGTCGACGCAGGTGACGCGCTGCACGCCATCGCCAGGGGCGCCGTTGCGGCGACCGGCAATCTGGAAGCCCATGTCCACGATGCGGGCGCTGCCGTGGGACGAAATTGGGCGAGGGTCGTAGGCCACTTCCCCCTCCAAACCGGGGAACTCAAGGGCCGGTGGTTCGTATTCTGGTCGCCCAGCGGCCCGGTCGGACGAACGCTGGAGAAGGCTGTGGTACAGTCCTTCGGTGTTCTCGCGGAGGATGACCATGTCCACCTTGTCGTGGTCCCACACCCGACGGAATTCGCCGTGGACCTTGTGCGGCACCCCTTCGAGGAGGTTGATGGGACGCACGTTGGCGTACAACTTCAGGCCCGCGCGCAGGCCGAGGATGACGCTGCCACCGGCCAAGTCCCCGTTGTCGAGCCGAGCACCGGGCAAGCCAATCGCACCCAGGAAGATGGCGTCCGCCTCGTCCTTGACGCGGTCGAAGGACCCTTCCGCCCATTCGAGTCCGGTCTCTTTCCAGACCTGGCCGCCGCACGCGATGTCGTCGATGTCGAACCCGTGGTTCGTGTGCTCAGCGATCGTGTCGAGGATGCGGACCGCCTCAACGGCGACCTCTCGACCAACCCCGTCACCGGGCAGCACGGCAATGCGGTGGTCACCCATGCCCCGGCCATGCCCGACCCCTACATGAACGGAACCCATCGGCATCGGGCGTCTCAACGGGGGGATGGACGGGCCTGCCAACCCGATGCTTCATAGTCCGTCGGACGGGAGTTCTTACAGCATGACAAAGGAGGACGAGGGCCTACCGTCGCTGCCTTCAGCGAGCGTCCCGGACGCCGTCATGCGCCTTGTTGACGTGATGGCGGGGCTGGACCCGGAGTGGCAGCTTGACGCATGGTTGGAAGACATGGCCGAACAGCACCTCGACCTCGTGGAGGCCGACTTGATGCGGGAACGCCTTCGCTTGGAGCAACGCCTTCACCGGCTCGACGCCGTCCAGCGCCGGGTCGCACCCGAGGAGGACGAGCCGTCCACCGTGCAGCGCAATTTGTTCGACTGCTTCGACCCGGTGGGGAACGACGCCTTCACAGGCCTTGGCCGTCGCTCTTCGTCAGCGAAAGAGGCGACCGCTGACGTCGCCGAGGAGCCTCATCCGGCCCGCCTGTACATCGACCTGCTCCCCGGCGAGGCCAACGACGACCCCCTGTTGGCCGTCGCCGCGAGCGCCATGCTGGGCGTGGTCGATGAGGTCTGCGAAGCCAACGAAGGCGTGGCCACCTTGACCCAGATCTTCGAAGGCATGATCGGGCTTGGCGTCACCCCCGACGAGATCGATGAAGCCCTTGATCACCTGCTCACCTCGGAACTTCTGTTGGAAATCGACGACGACATCTTTGTCCCGTGCGCCGGCTGAGGTGGGCGCATGGTCGCGACCCGACGCGACGCTGCCGAGCGCTGGCGCGAGGCCTTGCGTGCTGAGGCACGCCTCCGTGTTCGCCTGC
>Ga0181578_10005888_pt1 | contig 10642 bp, 5 predicted proteins | sample 071ome_21_FD_148659 | JGI IMG/M metagenome (GOLD analysis project Ga0181578, IMG submission 148659) | Coastal salt marsh microbial communities from the Groves Creek Marsh, Skidaway Island, Georgia - 071401CT metaG (spades assembly) | ecosystem: Environmental > Aquatic > Marine > Intertidal zone... | reverse complement strand
GACTCCCAGGGATGATATTTGTATACAATGGTTCCGCTCCGAAACCGCTATTGAAGAGGACGTTTTCCCACGATTGCAAGTCTTCCGCGGCGGTTGGCTGGCGATGTTGTTGCTGAACGTTTCTATCATGATTCGAGCTGATTGGCGGTTCGTGGAAAGTATCGCTCAAGCCGAAGAACTGGTCCGCCATGGACCGATCCGAAGCGTTCTTTCGCATGCCAGCTTTTTTCGTCACGGCAGCACCCCCAGCCGCGGCGGCAGCCGCTTTCTTTGCTGCTTTTTCTTCGCTTGCTTGTTGCGCTTTGAGCCTTTTCGCAGCAGCCTTTGACAACGCATTCGTTTTTCGTTTCTGCGGCGCGTTCTTATACTCGACGTCGACAAACTTTGTAATTTCTTTGCGTTCGCGCTTTGAAGAACGCCTCTGTTGCGTCGGTTGGTTCTTTCCGCCGTTTAACAATAACAAGGATGATTCGTACCGCCCGTACTTTTGCATTCCCGCAGCCATGAGAACATCGATACCGAGAGACGGCGCGTACTTCGCTATGATGTGCGCTCGCAACGCGTCTTGAACGATGTGCTCGTGGTATCCAAAGACGGCGTAGCCATTCAGACTCTCAATCTTGGGAACTATTCGGGTCATTTTCTCTTTTTCTTCAATCTCTTTCTCGCGTTGTCGTTTCGCTTCTTCTTCTTCTTCTTCTTCTTCTTTCGTTCTTTTGTTCAACTGATCTTCACCCGCAGCCGCGGCAGCGGCAAACATGCTTTCTTTCGCAGCCTTGGCTTCTCTCTCGGCGACGCTACCACCTTCAACGGGACGTTGGGTTCCTCTTCGGGCGTACCACAAACCACAAGCATTACATAACGAACGAACGCCGTCTGGTCCTCTGCGCATTAACGGCGTCGAGTTGCTCCCGGCACCGCAGTTGGAACACAGACGACCACCGTTTGCGTTGTTGTTGTTGTTGCTATTTCCTGTGTTCAATTTTAACGACGACGAGGAGGACGGTTTCATGCCTGGGATTTTGTTCTCGAACCGGCGCGCGATTTCTTCGACGATGCATTTTACGGCCTCGTCCACGTCTAATACTCCTTTCTTGTTCCCCGTCGCCTTGGTCGCCGTTGTCGTGTCGCTGCTATCGTTGTTCGAAGATTCTGGTTTCTCCAACGTTTCTTCTGCTGGTGCGGAAGTGTTAGTGGAGCACGGAGTCTCCACGACCCGTCTACCTTCGCCCTCTGCACCCCATCGAACGTAGTGGTACCCGTTTTCATCGATGGTCGCTTCAAACGGTTCCGAAAATAACGTCCCCTCGCATCTATACCCGAGCGGTTTCAGCATTTGGTTCTTCTTCTCTTCGCTCGAAGAGTTCGTAGCATTGTTGTTGTTGTTGTTGTTAGAATTCGACGTCGATTGATGGACACTCCCTCCTCCTTCTTTGTAATGCTCCTTCGCCAACTTTTCCACATCCATTTTTTCGGCTATTTTCTCGTCCACCATGCCGAGATATTTTACGCGAATATTCGCGCGCGGGAATAACGAACACGTGAACTTCAACGCTCTCGCTTTGGCTTCCGCATCCAAGGTTGCTCTTTGCACGTGCAAAGACTTGATTCGTCCAGACTCTCGTCGACTCGGAGACGTGTTATCCTGCTTCTTCCCTGGTATCGCGGTAGTAGTAGTAGTAGTAGTAGTTGTTGTTGTTGTTATTGTTGTTGTTGTTGTTGTAACAGCTGGCTGTTGCTTCCCGCTCTCCCCTCCGTCTGCCGCGTCGTCGTCGTTGTCTTTGTCGTGCGCGATATTCGGGTTCAACAAAGACGGCTTATTCGGTTTACTCGGATCGTGAACAGGCGAGCTCGAACCTTTCGCATCAAACGACGCGTTCGTGACGTTCGTCTCGAAAGTTGTCGCGGTCAGATCTGAATCGCTCGCGTTCTTCGGCATGATATTTTCTTCTCTTCGCCGAATAATTTCTTGACCGGCAGCAGCACCTTTTGGAGGAGGAGAAGAAAGAGGCACCAAAGTCCCGGCACCGGTTTGTTCTTCTCCGTCCTCTTTTAAACTCTTTTTCAAATCGGATCGCGCGTGGCTCTCCAGCGGCGCAGCTTCCATCGTCGTCGCTTTATCCTCCTCCATTCTTTTTGATGCGCGCGTTGTTTCAAGAGCGGGCAAAGCCTCTCTTTAGGTGATCTCAAAGAAGGAAAGCGCGAGCGCGCGTCAAATTTGGATGACGTTTCGATTTTCCTTCTTTTGTGAGTGTTTTGTGCTCGTTTCTCGATTATTCGTCGGAAATTAAAATTCACAAAGAAATCTCTTCCACGGAAGAAGAAGAAGAGGAAGGGAAAAAACGAAGCGCGCGCCAACCGAGAAGAGCTCGATATGAAACGACTTCTGCTTTTTGTCGTTGCGCTCGAGTAGTGCGTTCTTCTTCACAAAGTTTTATAATAACGATGTTGTGCGATAGTATAATCACGTGAACGAGTGAAAAAAAAAACAGTTGAGTGCATTCAACGCGTGTAGACGACCACTCGTCCGAGGACGTAAAAACGAGTGACTCTCGTTTGCTCTCTGAGATTTTTTGGTCGCTTTTTTCTTTTTTCTGCCTTTTTTCACTTTTTTCACTTTTTTCACTTTTTTCGCTCTCTCTCTCTCTCTCTCTCTTTCTCTTCTTCGTTTTATTAAGAGCGTACTTTTTTCGAACCACACAAAAAAACAGAGAAAGGACGACGAACGGACGAAAGGAAGAAGAAGAAGAAGAAGAAAGAACAGACGCCTTCTGCTGTGAAGAGCAGACGCTCGAGTGAAGTGTTTTGTACAGCAAAGATGTGCGTTTGTTTTTTACAAGTGCGATGTTATTTTTACGCGCTCCGCTCGCTCGCTCGCTCTCTATTTTATTTTCCTTCTCGAACTACATTTTTATGCCTATGTACTATTGCTATCGTAAAGTAGCAGTTGTGGTCGCGTTATTATTGTTATCGTCGTCGTCATCATCAAATTATTCATCGCGCGACGTCGAATTCGGGTTAAACAAAAACATTATTGTGTTCGAGTTTGTTCAACAGCCCGAGCGAGGTTGCGTAAAAAGCGTCTCCGACGACTGGTTCGCTCTTGTGGTAGACAAAGAAACTAATCACGCGACCCAAGTTTGCGTGTAACTCTCGCCAGTTTGCTTGTTCGATGTATGCGTGAATGTTCTTGTAGTCAGATTCCGGAACGCGAATGGAAAACTTTTCCCAATCGAGGAACCACGCCAACGGGAGTTCGTACGCGTCCGCGACGATAACTGGGACGCACCCGAAGAGCATGAGCTCGATTAGCCGCGGCGACATCACTCGCGTACCTCGGACGTGCAAGCAATATTTACTGTGCTCCATCAAGGACATGTACTCCTGTGGCGAAGCGACGCCGGTGGTTTCGATGGAGTCTTCCTCGTTCCCGTTTTCGACGAGGTATCGAAAGACTTTTTCTCTCAAAGGACCGCGGTTGTTTCCTCTAAACATGAGTCGAATATTTCGGTCCGCGTCGAATTTCGGCGGTTGTAAACCAAAGGACGCGTACTCCTCTTCGTCGCGCATGAAGTGCGATAAATCAACCAGTCCTCTCGATACCGCCTCTCTGGGTAAGAAAAAGGACAAGGAAGGCACCACGGCGACGTCTTTCCTCGCATCAAACGGCGCGTCATCCACATCGGTCTCAGAGTTTGAGACGATGAAATGCGTGGTGTTGACCAAAGACGACGATGAGAAGGAAGAGGAAGGAGATGAGGATAATATGGACGATGATGACGCCGATGATGATGCGTAGATATCGTCATCCTCATCATCATCCGGGTAGATTTTCGTCGCCAATTCGGTGCCGAAGTCGTGCACGGTGACGATGACTCGTCTTCCTTTCGATTGTTCCCACAAGCTCGGGTTTACTTTCTTCGCGTATTGAACGGCAGATTTTACCCCGGATTCGCTTCTCGCGCGTCCATCTGAAAACGGAAACGACGAAACACGATCTAAATACGGTTGAATTGGCAGCAAATACGCGATTTCTGTCTTCTCCGTCAATGTTTTTTTACGATTGATTGAAAACGGACCATTGGAAAGCCATCTGACGAGATAATCTTCGACGTCGTACCCTCGATTAAAGGTTGGCAACTTTCTCAGCGAATTGTACCTCAACTGCGCTCGCACGCTTAGAGGAAACGTGTGCACTCTCAACGTTTTCGGCAGTCGGTCGAGGAACGATTCGCAAATCGACGATTCCCTGCCTTGGGCGACTTCTTCGACGAACGAAGTCAACAAAGGCCACTCCACCTTTCGTTCGCACTGCGCCGCGAGCGTCGGTAAACCATACTCGTCCAATAAATCCACCGTGTCAATTTTTATCCTCTTTTTATTACTATTTTTCTTCTGATTGAATGCCATCTTTCTATTGCTACCTTTCATTTCCACCTCGCTCCATTGCGCTCTCGTCGCCAAGGCGGATATCGTGTTGTGCAACTTGTGGTCGATTTCTAGAATCTTTTTGTTTTTGTTTTGCTGCTTGATGACGAGCAAAGAGAAGATGAGCAGAGAAGAGAGAATCGCGATTATCGCGTTCTGTATTTTAGTACTCGAAGAAGAAAACGAATACACGCGCGCATCCTTGAGACGTTCGTTCTTCTTAAAATTCTTCTTTTCCGACGACGACGACGACGACGACGACGACTTCACGTGTAATAAATCTCCCACCGACGCCGCTCGGCGCATGAACGCTTTCGTCGACGAGTGAGGCGTCTTCCATATCGAGATGAAATGCGAAGAGTCGTTTTGCGGTTGTTTCTTTTTCTTCTTCTTCTTGTTCTCGTCGTCGTCGTCCTTGTTGTTGTTGTCTTCCGCGTCGTCTGATGCGTCGTCCGATGAAGATGAAGACGACGCGCTGGCGGTGCCGGCAGTGACGAACGCTTGCATCATGTTGTTTGTGTGTGCGCGCGCGCGGATAAATGAGAAAATATTCTCTCTCCTCCAGGCACCAAAGCACCTCCAAATTTCTTTTGTTTAGGGTTACAAAAAAAGACAAAGCACAAATGTTACGAATTGTTAAAATCGTGGTTTCGAAGACATCTAAAACAAGCAGGACTGGTGAAAACCACCAGTGTTGTTCTACATCACCGAGTCTCCATGGTTCAGTGGTAAGTTGAAATTTGGTGCAAAGAAAAGAACTTCTTCTAACTTGCGTTTTCAATTAAAGGTAGAACATTGCCCTGCCAAAACAAGGCACCTTCAGGCAAAAAAACTCACATCCGCAGTGAAAATTCACTGTACTCTCTTGAGCAAAACGACTCAGATCGGCAGAGACCCGGATTCGATTTCCGGTGGAGACAACTATCGGTTTTTTTTTTGCGTTATTTTTTTAAACTCGTCGCGTCTATTCCTTTCCCTTTCACCGTGAACATCTTCGACGCTTTAGACGCGTACGACAAGCCGAGCCGACGCGTCGGGATGTTGTCTGTATTTTTCATGCTGTTGTCGTTCACCGCCATGACGACGACAAAGATGACCACATCTGGATCTTTCAAACTAACTTTATTGATTCTTTTCGATACGACTGCCGCTACCGCGTTCGTAACTGCCATCGATTTCCATTTCTCCGTTTCGTCCTTCGTATCCTCCTTCGCGACGAGCGCTTTCGAGAAGCAGTCTCGGTGGCATACCGCGAACGTTTTGAATTCATTCGACTGTTTGGTAATGCCTAACCGCTCAACCGCTCGTTCTATCGCGTCGTCGGTATACTCGCAAGTCGTCTGTATAGGCATCATGCGCTCTAAAAATCTCATTTTGTTCTTACGATTCGAAACTATCCGCACGAGTCTTGTCACAACCTCAACCACTTCCAACTGTAATTTTTCTTCCGCCACGCTCAAAAAAGCAAACGCTTTGCACGGCATCTTCATAGGCGAGATTTTGGTGCTGAAACCGTCGCCCATACACTCTCTCAACAAACTCAGAGCTTCTTTCATCGCCGACCTTTCTCTGTGCATGACGCACGTGAGCGCAAATCCCGCCACCGAATTCTCGCGAAACTGCTTTTCCAAAGCGTAGTCAAATTGCAAAGAAAAAGTCGACGACGAACCAGCCGCGTTGTTCGCTTTTTTGCTCCTCGTTTTGTCTCCTTCACCGTTCAAATCATCCGGCGCCTTCCTCTTCATTTGCATCTCGGCTTTTCGAACGACATCCGGAGGGATGTTGTTTTGAGCAGACATTCGTGGGAAATAAATAACTGTGGGAAATGAGAAAAAAGATATTTTGATTTTGGCCAAAGCGCGTCATCTTCTTTCTCTTCTTTTTTTGCACGTCACATAAACACATCGTCGTCGTCGTCGTCGTCGTCGTCGTCGTTTCTCGGTAAACGAGAGAAGAGACAAAGCGTTCATTTACTCGAGCTTCTTTTGTCTTCTCTTCGAATTTTATTTCAAACGCAAGAAAGATGTCGTCGATGATGAGTAGTAGTAAAGCGCCGCTGGTTGCAAATTCTCAATCGTCGCAACATCGTCGCGGTTGTTTTTCGGCGGCGAAGACGAGAAGAGGCAGCGGTATGACATCGACCAGACGAAGGGTCGTTCGAGCTTCGTCGGAACTGGATCTTTCGATTTTCAATTTGGATTCTGCCGCCGAAGCTGGGGTGATTATTTTACTCGTGAGAATCATAACGCTCGGTGGTGGTAAGGCAGCGCTTTCGAAACAGCTGGAGGAACAAATCGAGAGAGCTAAAGAGAGAAACATCGACATCAGCGACTTGTATTATAGCGAAGATCAAGGCGAAGACGCGTGGTATTTAATCGGGGATTGGCGGCCACCAAAGAAAGGAGATTTGAAGTTTGGGGACGGTAGAACGAAAGAGGAGATCAAGTATCGCATAAGGTGGGCGGAAGCGATGAAAGTTGCAGACGAGAACGAAATAGAATACGAAGATTTGAACGAATTTGCGAGCGCGAAGAAGTTCGTAGAGTTACGCAAACGTATTCGTGAGAAGACGAAGGACGAGTCGTTCGACGTGATGTAAGCTTTGATTGATGTACAGTTTTACTATTGCTTTTAGACAAGCGCGCTCGCGCGTGAGCCAATTTACGACGCGTACTCTCTGTTCAAATAATCCAAAATGTCTTTACTTTCAAACATCGCTTTCTTCGTGTTTGGATCTTCAATGTATGGGACTTGGAACGTCCCGCGTTTCTTCAACAACTCCTTTCTTTTGTACGAGCCTCTTCCGGTGCTTTTAATTTGGTGAGGAATTTCCAACTCGACCAATCGTTCGCGGACGATTTTGCAAAAAGGGGACGTCTCGTACCCGTAAAAAACGATGGGTTCCAACTCTTTCTCGTTCGCTTTAGATTTTGCATCTAATTTGCTCCCTTTCCCCATTCTGCCTAACATGCCGAGACCCGCGGCGACGGTGACGACTGGCGAGCGAGAGAGCAACGACGGCACTTTATCCTTGCCCGGCCCATAGTTTTCGTACAAATACTCGATGATATCGTCGGATTCGTACATCTTCACGCCGGTGTTTTCATCAATCAAGTACGGGAACTGCGCTTTCCCTCCGGTTTCCTTGACAAACTCGCGATATCTTTTCCCTCCTTGCGGACACGGGTACACTATTGGATCCAAGTCGAGCCATACGACAGCTTCGCGGACCTTTCTGCAGAACGGGCAACCTTCGAACTCGTACAACTTTAGGGGTTTTTCCGGACGTTTGAACGATTCTGTGTCGCTCGATTCTTTCAAATATCTTCCGCCAAAGCTACCGAACGAATACTCGCCATCGGGCACCGGACCGTTCTCCAGCGAGACTTTCCACCCACTCGTCAAGACGCCGCTGATTAATCTCGTCGACGCGGGAGTCGCCGCGGTGAGCAAACTCACGAGCTGCCCTTCCGCGACTTTAAATCTCTCCGGTTCCGAACCAATTAATTCGTACTCTTCGCGACTGCTTTCGTCTCCCGTCGCTTTCTCGATGGTCGTAATGCTCGTCGTTTCCTCCGGTGCGTCGACGTCGGCATCAGATATGTTTTTTTCCCCGTCGCTCTGCTGCTGCTGCGCGCGAACGACGACGACGACTTTGGCGCCGAGGCTCTTGTTCTTCTTCGCGCATTTCCTGCCTAGGGAAGCGGTGGCGATGTTCTTCTTCGTAGGTGCGATCGCTCTCGAGGATGTCAGAGAAAAGGAGGACATTGTGTATATTTTCAAAAGTTTTCCGCGCGGTGTTTGTGACAGACGCGTGTGCTTTTCCACATTATTTCTACGCGCAAAACTCTCTTCCCACCACACGAACAAGCCTAAAAAGAAAGAAAACTCCTCAAAGCAAACATGAAAGAATACCCACCGGCTCCTCCTCCTTCGCTCGAATCGTTCCTCTCGAACTCGTTCGAGGAGAACGAAATCGCGCTCGCCAAACTTTCCGTTCGTAAACACTTCTCGTCTCGATTGGATCTGATTTTAGACGACGAATCGTCAACGGTTTTCGAGCGATTGCGAATGAATGAACGCGCGATGTTGCTGAAGTGCGCGGTCGATTTTGCCAGAGACGGCGTCGCGAAGGACGAGGAGGAAGAGGAGGAAGAGGAAGAGGAAGAGGAGGAGGAAGAGGAAGAGGAAGAGAAGAAAAAAAAAAGCGAACGCGCCGGTGCGACGAACAAGAAGAAAACGTCGCAGACGAAAATTAGCAACAGAAAGAAGGCGACGGATTTTTTCGGCCGAGAAAGAAAGAGCGGCGAAGATGAGGACGACGGGAGCGCGTCGTTGGTGACGCGGAAGATTCCAGAGAAGGACGCGGTAAAATTTCTCGAGTTGGCGGAGAAGTGCGTGCTTTTTGCGAAGGAGGAGGAATACGACGTGCATCTGGCCAACGCTTCGGCGCGAGCGAAGAAAGCCTTCGCGGTGGTCGCGCGGTCGTACGTGAAGACGCTGCGCGAGGTGAAAGGTTTAGAACGAGCGTTTGAGCCGTTGAAGTACGCTTTGAGAGCGTATTCGACCGCGGTATCGAGAGGTAAGGTGACGTTTTTGCACGCGTTGTGTTACGAAACGTGCGCGGAATTGAACAGAGAGCAGGAGGCGTACGAGGGAGAACTTCTCTTCGCCGTGGAAGATCCGTCGGATACTGGATTCATGGCGAAAGATTTTGCAAACTATTGCTACTACGCCGGTTTATCGTGTTTGAGCGCGGAGAAGTACGACCGAGCGATTTCGTTCTTTTCGAACTGCGTTTCGATGCCGACGAAAGAAAAGTGCGGACAAGTCCAGATCGAGAGTTATAAAAAATTACTCTTGGCATCGATCATTCGAACGGGAGAAACGTCGGCGTTTTTGTCTGAAAAGAACGGGATTCCCGCGAAGACGTCGCACGCGGTGAGACAGATGTTAATGTCACAAACGCCATTCATGGGTGTCGGCGGTAAACGAGTGGGTAGAAGTTTTGGAAACGAGTTGGCGGATGCGGGTTTGGAGGACATTTTAGCCTCCGGTGATTTTGGAGACGGCGTGGAAGATCCAAACAGAAAACATCAATCGAACGATTCATCTCAGGACGACGAGATGAAAAACGGAGACGAAGATGAACATCATCGACAACAACACGAAAGAAAAGGGGATGAAACGCCGGAGAAGATGAAGATGAAGTTTGAAGTGGAAGGAGGCGCTTTCGACGACGACATTGATTCATCGCTGCCGCCGGCACCGAGAGGCGAAGGCGAAGAAGACGCGATAGAAGACGCGGAAAAGAAACAGCAACAACAGAACAAAAGCCCCTATCAGCTACTCGTGGATGCACTTTCGAGCAAGAGTGTTCGAGGTGACAAACAATCGTCAACGCCATTACAACGTTTCACGGAGACGATGAAGAAGTATTCCGCCATTTTTGAAAATGACAAAAACGCAGACTTGGTCTTGCTGGCGCACAAATCCGTCCAACTCGCCCAAGTTCGCAAAGTGGCGGAAACATATTCCTCGTTAAGCTTGGAAGCTATCGCGCGTGAGATGCAATTGGAAGGTGGCGAAAGCGAAGCGAAGATGTTGGTGAACGAAATGGTTGCTCGCTCGAATATCAGCGGCGGCGTTTCGGCGGCAATTGACGACCAAAACATGGTGACATTTCACGACCAAGTCGAAGACGCGGCGACGAAGCAAAAAAAGTTGGAGACGACGATGGCGGACGTCGAAGAAATGACGAATTTGATCAAGGAGTTTGACGAATCGATGCTAACAGACGAGAAGTACTTTGCCAAGTTTTACGAAAGGCAGATGCAGCACAAAAGGAACGGGTCGGCAAAAGGTGGCGAAATAGGAGGACGAAGGGCGCCGTTATCTGCATTAATGACGGGAATGACGACGGCGACTCCCATTGAAGGTGGCGGAGATGAAGACATAGCAATGTTTTAAAATAGACATTAGTAGATTCTTTTTTTTGTAATAGACAAAGAAGAGAGCGGAGAGAGAGACGCAAACGCACGGCGCAAATACACTATAAAATAGCCTCCACGAGTATCGGGCCTTCGCCATTCTTTTCCATTGCTTCTTGGAAGACCATTTCGAAATTTTCAATCGTGTCGCATCGAGTTGCCAGGCGGAAACCGAACGATTTCGCCATGGCGACCCAATCGATGGTTGGTTCCCCGAGACTCGT
>Ga0181578_10005887_pt1 | contig 10643 bp, 8 predicted proteins | sample 071ome_21_FD_148659 | JGI IMG/M metagenome (GOLD analysis project Ga0181578, IMG submission 148659) | Coastal salt marsh microbial communities from the Groves Creek Marsh, Skidaway Island, Georgia - 071401CT metaG (spades assembly) | ecosystem: Environmental > Aquatic > Marine > Intertidal zone... | reverse complement strand
TCTTGAAAAACCCGCATTACGATCCCGAACTCAGACCCCTCACCGGATTAAACAAAAAGGTTGGCGACTTTATCGCAAAGGACGAAGCACTTGGGTCCTTCTTGAGCGGCGTGACAAATTTACTGGAGCCGTTGCTGCCCCTTTACGAAGCTGAGGGCAAAAGCTACCTGACAATCGCAATAGGGTGCACGGGCGGACGGCACCGCTCGGTGTACGTCGCTGAACGTCTATCTGAGTGGATTGCGGGCAAGATCGACGCGCCCACTATCCGCCACCGGGACGTCCATGCGGCCGGCCCGTCCGCGCCGGACAGGGGGTAAAACCCGGCAAAATCCCCAGAGAAATCAACGTATAAGTTGGGGTCGCTTCCCAAGCGGCGATTAGGTAAGCTGCGCCCCCTTTCGCAAGTTGCGAACGCTTTCGAGACGATCTCATTTTAAGGCCTCTATTTTTTCATGTCTCAGTCAAAACCATTGATCGGCCTGGTTCTGGTAACTCATGGCCGTTTGGCGCTCGAACTTGTCGCGGCCATGGAGCATGTGGTCGGACCTCAAACCCAGATTGCCACCGTGTGCATCGGCCCCGAAGACGATATGGAAAAACGCCGCGCTGAAATCGTAAAAGCGGTGGACGGCGTCAACGCTGGTGAAGGCGTGGTTGTTTTGACCGATATGTTCGGCGGAACGCCGTCCAATTTGGCAATTTCCATTATGGATAGTTCGCCGGTCGAAGTGATCGCCGGGGTCAACCTGCCCATGCTCATCAAACTCGCCTCCGTGCGCGGCACCGAATCATTGCAGTCTGCGGTTTCTCACGCGCAGGAAGCAGGACGAAAATATATCAACGTCGCCTCGGCGTTGCTCACTCAAGAAAAAAAAGCTCAAGGATAGCCCCGGAAGTGCGTCGGCCGGTTCTCGCGCCGGTATTGCTCGGAAGGCGGGTCAGGACAAACACCAATGACGGGTGACCAAAAGCGGCGTCAGGTCGAAATATGCAACGGCAAAGGACTACATGCCCGCGCCGCCGCGAAATTCTGCAAGACGGCGGCGAAATTCGAAGCCGAGATAAAAGTCGCAAAAGGGCTTTCGGAAGTATCCGGCGGCTCCATCATGGGCCTCATGATGCTGGCCGCAGGCCAAGGCACCGTCATTGAGATCAAAACGTCCGGCCCTGACGCGGACGACGCGCTCGAGGCCCTCTGCCAGTTGGTGGCAAACAAATTCGATGAAGAGTAAGACAAAGTCATCCGCCGCATCCAAAAGCCGTGAGCGGATATTTAACGGCCAGCCTGTCGGCGCGGGCGTCGCGATCGGCTCCGTCTATCGCTATGACTCACGTGCCGTCGTCCAGGTCCACGAAACGCGCATAGCCGCCGGCAAAATCAAATCCGAACAAACGCGCTTCGAACAAGCGGCCGAAAAAGCCGCCGATCGGGTGGGCGTGCTCCAGGCCAAGGCCCAGCGGATGAAAACAGCGGCGGGCGAAGAGCTTGGATACATTCTCGACGCGTACCAGCAAATGCTGAGCGGGTCGCGGCTCATTCGCGGCGTCCAAAAGCGCATCGCAGACGAACAGATCAACGCCGAGGCGGCGGTCGTCAAGGAAATCGGCCTTATGACCGAAGCCTTCGCGGCCATGGAAGATCAGTACCTATCGGCCCGTGTCGCCGATATCCGGGAAATCGGACGAAGATTGGTGGAAAGCCTGGGACAAAACACGCCGGTCGGTATCGGCAATGTCCCGCGCAATGCCATCGTGGTAGCGGATGAACTATCACCGGCGGATACGGCGCTGCTGGACCCCGAACAAGTCGGCGGACTTGCAACGACCCTCGGCGGAGCGGAAAGCCATATGGCGATTGTCGCGCGGTCTTTAGGCATACCGGCTGTCATCGCCGTCCCCGATCTTATCGACAACGTTGAGACTGGCGAGACCATTGTCGTGGATGGTTCCGACGGGACCGTGATCGTCTCACCGTCCGCGGCGACCCTAAAAACATACCGCCAAAAGCGGGCAAGCTTCCTGCGATCGCTACGGGGGCTTCAAAAACTGAAATCCGTCCCCGCAATTACGAAAGACGGGTTCCGCGTCAGTTTGATGGCCAATATCGAACTGCCTTCCGAGCTGGAAGCGGTGATTGAAACCGGCGCGGAAGGGATCGGTTTGTTCCGCAGCGAGTTCATGTTCATGAATCGCCCGGACCTTCCCTCCGAAGACGATCAAACGAAGGAGTTATCAAACGTCGTTCAGAAACTGGACGGGCGTCCCGTGACGGTCCGCATACTGGATATCGGTGCAGACAAATTAGGTGAAGCCGTGGGATTGAAACCCGGGCCAAATCCGGCTCTCGGGTTGCGTGCCATTCGATTTGCCCTCGCCCGGCGCAAAATACTGATGACCCAACTCGCCGCGATCCTGCGGGCTGGTGCTTTGGGCCCCGTTCGCATTCTGCTGCCCATGGTGTGCACCGTCGATGAAGTCAGGGAAGTCAGGGATGTGCTTGCGCGCGTGGCCCGCAAGCTGAAACGGCGCGGCACCAAAATCGCCGACCCTCTTCCGCCGGTGGGCGTCATGATCGAGATTCCAGGCGCGGCACTGGCCGCCGACGCGCTAGCCGCTGAATCGGATTTCTTCGCCATCGGCACGAACGATCTGACGCAATACACGTTGGCGATCGATCGCGCGGACGAACAAGTCGCTTATTTGTACAATCCGCTTCATCCGGCGGTTTTGCGCCTTATTCAATTTTCCGCCGAGGCGGCATCCGCCGCAGGTATCCCCGTTTCGATCTGCGGTGAAATGGCGGGCGATGAGCGAATGACACCTATTTTACTGGGTTTTGGAATCACAGAGTTGTCGATGGCCCCGGCCAGCTTGCCTCACGTCAAAAAAGCCGTTCTGGATCTCAATCTTTCGGCGATTACCGGACGTGTCCGCCGCTTGACCAGCGAGTCCGACCCGGGACGCCTCAAAGTTCTGCTCGACTACATTTCCAAGGCAAAATAGGGCTCAGGTTGCTAGATTCCGGCGCGGCTGCTATACGGCGCGCCACCCCGGTTTGATCATTGTACGCGCCGCGCGGCGCCCAGGAGAAACATCAGGATGAACTTCAGCGACTACAAAGTTAAGGACATTGGGCTTTCCTCTTGGGGCCGGACTGAAATCGCCATCGCGGAAACGGAAATGCCCGGCCTAATGGCCATTCGCGAAGAATATGGCAGCAAGCAGCCCTTGAAAGGCGCGCGCGTCGCCGGCTCCCTGCACATGACCATTCAAACCGCCGTCCTGATTGAAACACTCAAACACCTTGGCGCTGATGTCCGGTGGGCGTCGTGCAATGTGTTTTCCACTCAGGACCATGCGGCAGCGGCTATCGCCGCAGGCGGCACCCCGGTGTTTGCGCACAAAGGCGAGTCACTGGAGGAGTATTGGGATTACACCCACAAGATATTTGAATGGAGCGACGGCGGAGCACCCAATCTCATTCTCGATGACGGCGGAGACGCCACATTGCTCATCGTTCTTGGCGCCCAGGCCGAAACCGACCCTTCGGTAATTTCCAAGCCCACCAATGAAGAAGAAACCGTGCTGTTCGCCGCGATTGCAAAGCGCCTCAAGGAACAGCCGGGCTGGTACTCGAAAGTCAAAGCAAGCCTTAAAGGGGTGAGCGAGGAAACCACCACAGGCGTGCATCGTCTTTATCAAATGGCAAAAGACGGCCGTCTTCCCTTTCCAGCCATCAACGTCAACGACAGCGTGACCAAATCGAAATTCGACAACATTTATGGCTGCCGCGAAAGTTTGGTGGACGGCATTCGCCGCGCCACCGACGTGATGATGGCAGGCAAGGTTGCCGTGGTGAACGGTTTCGGCGACGTCGGCAAAGGTTCGGCGGCATCTCTCCGTCAGGCCGGCTGCCGCGTGATGGTAACCGAAGTTGATCCCATCTGCGCCCTGCAAGCGGCGATGGAAGGCTATCAAGTCGTGACCATGGACGACGCCGCATCTCAGGGCGACATCTTTGTCACCGCAACGGGCAATCTTGATGTGATTACGGTCGATCACATGCGGGACATGAAAGATCGCGCCATTGTCTGCAATATCGGGCACTTCGATACGGAAATTCAGGTTGAAGCGCTCAAGAATTTCAAATGGCACAATGTGAAGGCGCAAGTGGACGAAGTTGAGTTTCCCGACGGCAAGCGGATTATCCTGCTGGCCGAAGGCCGCCTCGTGAATCTGGGATGCGCAACAGGCCACCCCAGCTTTGTCATGAGCGCGTCCTTCAGCAATCAGGTGCTGGCCCAGATGGAGCTTTGGAACAACGGCGCCAAATACGAAAATAAGGTCTATGTGCTGCCCAAGCACCTGGACGAGAAGGTCGCCGAATTCCATCTCGCCAAGGTGGGCGCCAAATTGACCAAACTGTCAGAGCGTCAGGCCAGCTACATCGGCGTTAAGCCCGCAGGACCCTTTAAGCCTGAAACCTACCGCTATTAACCACTTCGCCTTATAGTGGGCGCTCCGGCCATGGGGCCGGAATATCGCGCAAGGACTGAAGAGGGGTGCGGTGCCCGGCGACATTTCGGAGCTGTTGACGCCGCCGGTTCTGACCGGTTTGGCCGCGGTGCTGCTGCTGGTACCCCCGGCAGCGTGGGCGCTTTGGCGCCAGTACACTCTGTGGCAACGCGCCGAGCAGGAAACAGACAAGGCGCTTTACACGCGCGATGCCGTTCAAGCGGCATTGGAGACGGCGCCCGAAGGCTATTTCGCCTGGTTTCATCAGCCGATTACCGAAGACAACATCGACGCCCAGGCGCTGCCTGTATTTCGTACAGAGGGCTATTGCTCGCGGCGCCTTGCCGTCCTGCTCGATTTATTTCGCGGCATGGAGTCCGGATTCAGCGAAGTGTTGGAGGGATTCGACAAGACCTCACAGGAGCGGCTGGAGGGCTCGATCGCCGACTTGCGCGACGGGGGCGTCGGGTTTGAAACCGATTTAGATCACACCGCGACAGGCCGGCGCATTCAAGCGCGCGGTGTTCGCGCGTTGGATGCCTTGGGCCGGACCATGGCCGATGTCGTGTGGATGAACGACGTTACGGAAGGCGTCGCCGCCGTTGATACTTTGACCGAGGAATCAATCTCTCTGCGGCGAGAACGCAACCTTTTAAAGGCGGCTTTGGACGGTATTTCCAATCCGGTGTGGCTGCGCGACGACGATCTTTCACTCATTTACTGCAACGACGCTTATGTGAAGGCGGTAGACGCAAAAGATCACGCTGACGTTGTCGCCCGCGGGCGCGAGATTGCGCCGCGTGTTGCCGTTCGCGAGGTCCGCGCATTGGCGGCAACGGCGCGCGCGTCGGGCGAAACGCGGCGAAGTCCGTTTCACATGGTGATCGACGGCAGCCGCCGCCTCATGGAGGTCACTGAATCTCCGGTCGACAAAAATGAACGTGGCTCTGAGCAACCGGATACCGCTTCGCTGTTTTCTGACGGCACCGGCCGGATGACTGCGGGCAGCGCCTATGACGTGACCCGCCAAGAGGAACTCGAAACAAGATTGAAACGGGAAGCGGCAGCGCATGCCGAGGTTTTGGAACGGCTCAGAACCGCCATCGCCATCTTCGGCCCTGACACGCGGTTGATCTTTTTCAACACCGCCTTTGCCGACCTTTGGGACCTGACGCCCGAATGGCTCAAAGAAACCCCGACCTACGCAACCGTTCTCGATGCCTTGCGGGCCGAACGCCACCTGCCCGAGGTCGCCGACTTCCCGGCCTATAAAGAAAAGGAACTGGCGCGGTTCACGTCGCTTCTGGAGCCGACGGAAGATGTGCTTCACCTGCCCGGCGGCGGAACGCTGCGGCGTGTGGTCGCGCCGCACCCCATGGGCGGTCTTCTCACAACCTACGAGGACATTACCGATAAACTTGCTCTGGAGCGCTCGTACAACACGTTGATCGCCGTTCAGCGCGAGACCATCGACAACCTTCAGGAAGCCGTGGCGGTGTTCGGCCCGGAAGGGGAATTGCGCCTTGCCAATCCCGCCTTCGCCGATTTGTGGAATTTGGAGTTGGACTCTTTGCGCGAGGGCCCTCTTCTGGCCGATGTCATAGACGCCTTCAAAGAGTTCTTCGACGATGCCGCTGTTTGGGCACGTCACCGCACGGTCATGCTCGCGGCTTTGGACAGCGAGAAGCAACGCGCGGCTCAGCAGGGCCGCGTCGTGCGCACCGACGGATCGGTGCTCGAGTTTATTTCCGTGCCCCTGCCCGACGGCGGCGTCCTCTTCTGCTACAACGACGTATCGGCCCCTGAACGGGTTGCCCAGGCCCTGCGCGGTCGCGCTGAAGCGCTGACGGCCACCGACAAGCTACGCACGGAATTTTTGACAAACGTCGCGTCTGAGTTGGAAGGGCCTGTTTCAAGCATCGGCGCGCTCGCGAAAAGATTGGCTGGCATTAAACCGGTACAGCCCGCCGCCGTGGTCAAAGACATTATCGATGCATCGTCAACCTTGAAGACGCTAGTCGAAGACGTGCGCGATCTCTCCGGTGTCGAAACGGGACAGCAGACGCTCAAACTGGATTCGTTTGATATTGCGGATGCCATGAACCGCGTTGCAACAATGACGCGAGAGTCGTTCAAGAGAAACGGCGCGAGCCTCACGATTGATTGCCCGGATGATATCGGGTGGATGGTGGGCGACGCTGCGCGCATCAAACAAACACTTTATCATCTGCTGACAGGTGCCTTGAAAAACCTGCCCGACGACAGTGCCATTACGCTTTCCGCAAAGCGCGAAAGCGGCGCCAACTCAGACGTAACTTTTGCCGTACGGCATACCTCGAACGGTCACACGAAAGGCGGCCTCGGCGTTTACCTTGCGCAGCGCATTGCCGAATTGCACGGAGGCAACTTGAAAACGGATACCGATGGCGAGGACATGCTTATCTCGTGCAAATTGCCCGTGGGTGCGGGCGCGCCCGGCGCTTCGCGCGCAGCCGGAAACTGATCTGCGTTCATGTCCGACCAATCCTTAGAGACCGAAAGCGGTGCCGTTGATCTGCCAACGGAGCAAGACACCGTGGACTTCGGCACAAAGCTGGCCGGACAAGTCCGGCCCGGGGACGTGATCGCACTTCAAGGGCCTTTAGGCGCCGGAAAAACGACCCTGGCCCGCGGTTTCATCCATGCACTGACTGGGGCCGAAGAGGAAGTCGTCAGTCCGACCTTTACGCTTGTGCAGACCTATGACACGCCTGTGGGGACCGTTTGGCATTTTGATCTATATCGCCTGAACGATCCGGAAGAAGTATGGGAATTGGGCCTGGAGGAAGCGATGGCCGGAGGCATCACACTTATAGAATGGCCCGAACGCATGGGTGCACATGTGCCGCGCGGCTGTCTTCATGTCGAGCTTTCGAACGACCCGAAAGAGTCTAGAAGAACTGCACGGATTTCATCGCCGCCGGAATGGCAAGGCAGAATAAAGACCGTGGTGGACCGTGCCGACTGATCGGGAGCAAGTCATACAGTCGTTTTTAAGCGAGCATGGCTGGGCGAGTGCAAAGCGCTGGCGTCTGGCCGGCGATGCCTCGTTCCGCAAATATGACCGGCTGGAGAAAAATCAGGAGCGTGCCGTCCTCATGGATGCGCCGCCACCGCAAGAGGATGTGCGCCCTTTTGTCAGCGTCGGCCGCCACCTCTTTGATCGAGGGTTTTCCACGCCAAAAATATTGGCAGAGGATTCGAACGCTGGGCTTTTGCTTTTGGAGGATCTTGGCGACGAGACCTACACGCGTTTGTTGGCGGCGGGTCACGGCGAACGCGAGTTATATACGCTGGCGACGGACGCCCTGATTGCGTTGCATCGCATGGGCAAAAAGGACTCCAATCCGCCCGGTGTCATTTCTTATGAGACGCCGCGCCTTCTGGAAGAAGTTGGGCGGTTGCACGCCTGGTATCTTCCCATGATCGGCGCGCCAGAACTGGCCGCTGATACGATCAAGAAATACGAAAACATTTGGAAGACCGCGTTGCCGTTGGCGTGGAAAGCGCCGACGTCGCTTATTTTGTTCGACTATCACGTGGACAATCTTTTACTGCTGCCCGAGCGAGAAGGCATCAAGGCCTGTGGCTTGCTCGATTTCCAAGATGCCGTGATGGGCCCGGTGACTTACGACTTCATGTCATTGCTAGAGGATGCGCGGCGCGATGTTGATCCGGCTATCATTGTCGACATGAAAAGAAGATACTTGGACGCGTTCCCTGCCCTCACCCAGGAAGACTTCGACACGTCATGGGCCGTGATGGCGGCGCAGCGTCATATGCGCGTGATCGGAACCTTCGCGCGCTTGAAGTTGCGCGATAACAAGCCCCATTACCTTCAGCACATGCCGCGCCTGTGGCGCTACATGGATCAATGTCTTGCCCACCCCGTTCTGTCGGATCTGAAATCATGGCTGGACGAGCATGTGCCGCCCAACATGCGCGTGGTGAAACCATGAGCGGTACGATACCGAAAACAGCGATGCTGCTCGCGGCCGGCCTCGGCACGCGTATGCGCCCGCTGACCGACAACATGCCAAAGCCATTGATCGAGGTAGGCGGCAAGGCGCTCATTGATTGGACCCTTGATCAAATTGCCGAAGCCGGCGTCGAAACCGCTGTCGTGAATGTGCATCACAAAGCGCAAATGCTGACCGACCACTCGAGAGGTCGCGATAAACCTAAAATCTTCATTTCTGATGAAACCGCACTGCTTCTCGACACCGGCGGCGGCGTTGTCAAAGCTCTACCTTTGCTGGGCGACGCGCCTTTTTTTGTTTTGAATTGCGACGGCATTTTGCTGGGCCGCCCGATCGAATCCTTGATGCGCATCTGGAAGCCGGATGAAATCGATATCGCGATGCTTGTCCATCCGCGTGAAACGGCGCATGGCTTCGACGGCGCCGGGGATTTCTTTGTCGACGAGACAGGCCATTTGGAACGCCGGGGCAAAGCAAACGCCGCACCCTTTGTTTATGCCGGCGCCTATATCCTTCACCCGCGTGTTTTGAAGAATAGAACACCTGAACCGTTTTCAATGAACGAGATCTGGGACAAGGCGATCACGGCGGGGCGCATGAAAGCCGTTGTGCATGCCGGGGAGTGGTTTCATGTCGGTACGCCGGACGCAGTTGGGAAAACCGACGCGGCACTGCGCGCACGATGACCTCAAAACCTAAAACGTGGCGTGACTTGGCACAGGCGAAACCCGCCGTGTTCACCATCGCACCACATCTGCCGTTCGTCGATGCGCTCGCTCAAGGCATTTTGCATGACACCGGGGATGATCCGCTTGCGTTGTCGACGGTCACCGTTCTTTTGCCGACGCGGCGCGCGTGCCGTTCAATGCGTGAAGCGTTTTTAAGATTAAGTAATGGCAAACCACTATTGCTGCCGCGCTTGATGCCGCTGAACGATTTGGATGAAGAAGAAGTTTTATTTTCGTCCTTCGCGGCGGCGGAAAGCGCGGAGGATATTCCCCCGCCCATTGCACCGCTGAAACGTCAGCTTCTTTTGGCGAAAATGATTCAGGAAAAAAGTGATGTGCGCGCGGAACATGCCATTCGCTTGGCGGAAGAGCTCGGAAAACTTCTGGATCAGGTGCAGACCGAGCAGCTGACTTTTGAGCGGCTGAAAGATCTGGTGCCGGACGACTACGCGGAACATTGGCAGGTCACGCTGGAATTTTTGGAAACCCTGACAAAGGCTTGGCCGAAAATTTTGAAGGGCGAGGGCGCCGTGGACCCGGCGGAGCACCGCAACCTGGTTTTTGCCGCCCAGGCGCGCATTTGGGACGCAAAAGGCGCGGCTGGGCCGGTTATTGCCGCCGGTTCAACCGGCTCCATTCCCGCGACGGCGGCGCTTTTAAACACGGTCGCGCACATGGAAAACGGTGCGGTGGTGCTGCCGGGATTGGACCAAAACCTCACGGATGAAGACTGGTCCGCCGTGGACGAAAGCCACCCACAGTACGGTTTTAAGCAGCTTTTGCGCCGGTTTGAGGTGCCTCCCAGCACGGTTCAGCCGTGGCCCCTGCACGGTGATAGCGCGCGTTTGTCACGGTTAGGCACACAAATAAGCACGGTTAAGACGCAATTTGTCACGGAAGTGATGCGCCCGGCCTCCACTACACATATTTGGCGAACAATTCCCTCGATGGACTCCTCGGCGGTTGAAGGTTTGACGGTCGTCGACTGTCCGGCGCCGCGCGAAGAAGCCGAAGTGATTTCGCTGGCGATGCGCGAAGCGCTCACCGTCGAGGGACGCACGTGCGCGCTGGTGACTCCCGACCGCGCGTTGGCCGAGCGCGTGTCGGCGGAATTGAAACGCTGGGAGATCGACATCGATGACTCGGCGGGCAAGCCGTTGCACAAAACCCCGCCGGGCGCGTTCTTGAGACTCACGGCGGTGATGGTCGCCGAGGATTTTGCGCCGGTGCCCACATTATCTGTTTGCAAACATCCGCTGGCGAGCGGCGGCATGGACACAGCCGAATTCAGAAAACTCACCCGGCGCGCGGAGATGAGTCTGTTGCGCGGCTCGCGCCCACCGGCTGGACTGAACGGACTTAGAAAACTTTCCGGAAC
>Ga0181578_10005885_pt1 | contig 10643 bp, 13 predicted proteins | sample 071ome_21_FD_148659 | JGI IMG/M metagenome (GOLD analysis project Ga0181578, IMG submission 148659) | Coastal salt marsh microbial communities from the Groves Creek Marsh, Skidaway Island, Georgia - 071401CT metaG (spades assembly) | ecosystem: Environmental > Aquatic > Marine > Intertidal zone... | reverse complement strand
AAGATGATGAATAAATATAAGAAAATGAGGAATAGTGTCCTCAGTTATATTGTTGCAAACGAAAAATCCATAATTAAAAAACTGAGTAAGTAATGAAGAGCTTCTTCCAATTTTTATCCGAATCCACCGCAGTTCAGCAGGCAGCACGTCTGGGACTGAAAGGTGATGGTCATGGTGGATGGTATGACAACAAAGGTGAGTTTGTTGCCAAGACGGAAAAGGGAAGACTGAAGTTTTATAATAAGCGTCAGAGAGTTGGTAGGCAGGATCCTCCACAGACTGATAGAGAAAAGAATCTTTCTGCAACTTCATACGAAAAAGAACCAGCACAAGAACCTGCACCACAACAGCAGGCACCAGCACCAGAGCAACCTGCCGCACAACAGGCACCAGCACAGGAAGGTCCGCCACCAGTAGAAAAAACCAAAGGAACACTGACGATTGCCTTTGGTCGTTTTAATCCACCAACGACTGGTCACGAAAAACTTCTGGATACGGTGGCATCAAGTTCTGATGATGGTGACTATATTATTGTTCCGTCCAGAACACAAGATAAGAAAAAGAATCCATTAGATGCCGATACTAAAGTTTCTATTATGAGACAGATGTATCCAAAGCACAGTGAGAAGATTGTCAATGATCCCGCAAACCGCACCATCTTTGATGTGCTCAAGAAGGCACATATGGACGGATATGCTGGTGTAAGAATCATCGGTGGTGGTGATAGAGTAAAAGAGTTTGAGAAACTCTCTGGTGATTATAACGGAAAACTTTATGCCTTTGATAACTTAGAAGTTCGTTCTGCAGGAGATAGAGATCCTGATAGTGATGATGTTTCTGGAATGTCTGCATCAAAACAGAGACAGGCAGCAGCAGAAGGAGATTTTGCCACATTCCGTAAGGGTGTTCCTGCTTCTATGAATAATAAGCAGGCAAGAGAACTTTATAATACTCTTCGTGCCGCAATGCAAATTAAAGAAGGTTGGAATCTCTGGGAGATTGCTCCTAAGTTTGATTGGATTGGATTGCGTGAAAATTATGTTCAGGAAAAAATTTATAAAGTTGGTCAGTTGGTAGAAAATCTAAACACTGGATTGGTCGGTAAGATTATCCGCAGAGGAACCAACCATCTGATTTGTGTCACGGAAGATAAAATTATGTTTAAGTCTTGGATTAAAGATGTGATGGAAGCAGTCACAAATAGCAATGCACCATCTGGAGTTCCTGCTGACCAAAGACTTGTAGGAACCGATGCACACAGGAAATATGTGGAGAAAATGGTTCCTGGAAGTGAATGGGGAAAGCAATTTATAAATAAGTATAGAAAAAAGTAAGAATTATCAGATCTTCCGATGAGTAATAACGTATTTGAGGAAGCACCTCAGCAAGGTGGTGGTGCCACCGATAAGATTAGAAAGGCTGCTAGACAACTTGCTTATGATACCCGTTATAAGGTAAAGCAAAGGTTTAAGGACGGACAGAAGACAGATCCTGCATCTCTCAAGCGTGCTTATATGCAACAGTTGGGAGCATCATCGGCACCTGGTCCCGTTAAACTCCTTGCCAAAAAGATGCTTATCGGTGAAGAGTATGATGTATTTGATATTTCGGAAACTTTAGAATCAACCATTTCAGGAGTATTTGGAAGAGTATTCGTAGAAGGTGGTGGTCAGAAAGTAGAAGTAGAAGAAATTGAGGAAGCAGCAGATACTAAATTTACCATCAGAGTAAAAGACAAGAAGACTGGTAGAGAGTATTACAGAAAGGCAGATCGTGCTAAGATCTCTGAACTGAGAGCAAATCCAAATATCTCATCAGTTGAGATTACTGGTAGAAGATCAGAAGATACTTATGATAGGACGGGTCAAAAAACTGCCAAAGTAAAGGCAGGTAAGGGTCTTGATCCAGTTGGTAAGGAAGATGATGATGTCAATAATGATGGTAAGGTAGATAAGAGTGATTCTTATCTTAAGAATCGCCGTAAGACAATTGGTAAGGCAATTGCAAAAGAAGAAGTTATCTATGAAAAGGAAGAGTCTGGTGACAAGAAACTTGATGTGATGAAGGGTAAGAACGTTGTAAAGATTAATCCAACCATTGGTGAAAGTATTCGTGCAGAACTTGATGCACTGAAAGTACAAAAAATTGAGGAGCAAGAAGCAGCAATGAAGGCAGCAGGTCCTTCACCAGAAGAAAAGATGCAACTTGCCAATAAGGACAAGATGCTGAAGAGAAAGATTATGATGCAGAAGCAGACCATGCAAATGCAAAGACAAGGAAGACTTCCTCTTAACTACAATGAAGAGGCAGAAAAGAAAGGATGTGAATGTGGTAAAACTCCTTGTGAGTGCGGCAAAGAGGATGAAAGAGAGGCACCAACAAAGGCAACTCTCTTTAAGAATAAGTTGAGAGCAAGAGGCATTCAGGTTGCTGGTCTCTCAATCTCACCAAGAAACATGAAGACTTATGATGATCTTGGTGAATCGGCAGAAGATCGCGCAAGAGATGAGCATCAAATGCGCGGTGGAATGGCTGCTCGCAAAGATTATGATCGTCCACCTGCCAAGAAACTCTCCAATAAGGAACTGGGTATCAAACCTGGTAAGACTTGGGTCCAGAAGCAGATGGAGAAAAAATAATGCCAGCAGTATCAAAGGCACAACAACGGTTCATGGGTATGGTCCATGCCGTGAAGAAAGGAGATATGCCTGCACCTTCCCCAGAAGTTGCACAGGCAGCAGCATCTATGAAAAAAGGAGATGCTAAGGACTTTGCTTCTACTAAGCATAAAGGTCTTCCCGAAAAGAAGAAAGTTGAAGAAGGTCTTGGATTAGATGTTGCCCGAGCGATTGATAAGACCAAACCACCCCTTGGACGTACAAGTCTGAGAAGAAGTGTTAGCAGTGCCCTCAAAATGGGTGCGGTTAGAAAAGATATGGAAAAGAGAAAGAAGTCTTTCAGTGAGTTTCAGAAAAAAGTAGAAGCAGCAAAAAATAAAAAGTAAGTTCCTATATATTGATAGATAATTGGTATCTATCATGTTAGGATTTTTACTCCCTCTCGCATCAAAGGTAATTCAAGATGCCGTCGCCAAAATTCCGGAGAATGAAGAACTCGGTGAGAAACTGGTTGAGATCTGTCTTGTTATCTTGGGTAAAGCGGTTAAGCTGACCAAGACTGATATGGACGATCAACTTCTTGAGGTTGTTACTAAGGCAATTCGAGCAAGGGAAGAAGGTTGATTCTATAGGAGATCTTAATTTAAAGGTCTCCTTTTTTTATAAATATCAATATAAGAATTTTATAAGGTAAGGAAACATGGCTCTTTGGGGCAATAGAGACTCTTTTAGCTATCTGACAGGGACAGTATCAGTAGATTATTCTACCAAAGTTGTCACTGGTTCGGGCACTTCATTTTCAACCGCTGGTATTTCGACCGGTGATGTGATTTCAATCGGTACAGGTAATACTTTTGGTCAGGCAGTAATTGCGGGTGTTACTTCTGAGACACAGATTTCAATTGCTTCTACTCAATTCCTGAGTGGTGCTGCTATCTCTGGCATTGCTTACACAGTATCTCAAGAACCAGTATATACTCTTGGTGTTGGGGAAACCGCTAGAGGAACAGTTGGCGGTCTTTCATTAGTTTATGGTGTTGATGCTACTGAAGCAACTGTTGCAGCAGCAACAACTGCATTTGGTAAAGAAGCAGGATTTGCCGTAGCACATGCTGGTTGGGTAGCGGTTGCGGCTACATACACCGATTGTAATGGTAACGTTAGAATCAAGAGTGAAGTTCTGGTTGCTTCTGGCAGCATTTCTACTTCATTCGATGCTTCTGATGACTCCATCTTCCCAGATGCTTGATAAGTGATTGATGTATGAGATTTGATGAATTGAATGAGAGCAACTATTTGCTCTTTGCTATAAAATTCTACGACAATCCTCAGGCAGTGACTAAGGATGATTTTTATGATGACCTGAAGAGAATCAAGTACATCAAAAGATTATTAAAGAGATACAAGAATACTGGTGAATTAAAAACTCATCTTATATTAAATCATTTGACAGTTTTGTTTAATGTATTTGGTGATGCCACCGTTCCCTTACTTTTTTATAATTTAGAAAAAGATCTTTGGTCATATATTAAAAGTTTTCTGGTATTCTTAAAAAGGATACCAGAATACCCAAAATCTGAGATTGATAATATTGAGGAAGATTCTGATTGTTTGTCCAAATTACATGAAGTTTAATGGACTTAGATAAAATTATAAACATTATCAGAACTCTCAATGAAGAGGGTGTAGTTGCTGGACCGACTAATGTTGCCAGTGGTGGTGCTATAGCGGGTTTACCACCGGATGAACCTCCAGTAAGAAAGAAGAAAAAGAACCCTCCAATTATTGCCAGAGGATTAATGCCTGGTGCTAGAAAGCGTTGGATGGCGTAAAATGTTCTCACAGGGATCAAAGGTAGCGGTTCTTGAATCAAAACTTGATATGTATGAGGACTTGTCCCGTGAGATGCTCTCCAAATTAGAGTCTGCCGTAGAAAAAATATCAGAAGGAAACAATCGTATTGCTCAAATTCTCACCAAGCATGATGAGAGAATTGAGCAAAGTATGAAGACCGATGCTCTCATCATTAAGATGATTGAAGAAGTTAAGATGGAAAGTGATAAAGACCATAAGATTCTTCACGAAAGAATTGATAGAATACAAGAAGAGTTGAAAAGTATATCAAAGTTCAGATGGCAGGCAGGAGCAATTGTTGCGGCACTAGTTTTGGTTATAGGTGCAGGTAGTCGCATTGCCCCCATCTTCTTGACTTCCAACGCAGCACCTACTACAATAGAAAAGACAAAGTAGCATCCTTTTATAATGGATTTGGTTGACTCCAAGTATATTGGTCTCGTTTCGTCACGCCTGCAAAAATTTAAGAGGGTCAAGTCGGATCTCTACAACTTCCGCTGCCCTATCTGTGGGGACTCCACACGCAATAAAAACAAGGCGAGAGGGTATTTGTACCCTGTGAAGAATAACACCAACTTCAAATGCCATAACTGTGGTGCTAGTCTGTCTTTCAATAACTTCCTCAAGGAACTAGACCCAACTCTTCATAAGCAATATACGCTTGAGAAGTTTAAGGAAGGTCATACTGGTAGAGGATTTGTCGTTGAAGCACCCAAACTGGAGTTTAGTAAACCAGTCTTCAAGAAGAAGTTGGATCTACCAAAAGCATCAGAAGTTCCTGCTGCTAAAGAATATCTTGAAAAACGCAAACTAAACCCAGAAAAGTTTTACTTTGCTGACAAGTTTAAGGAGTGGACCAACTCCCAAAAACAGACATTTGACACTATTGGTAGGGACGAGTGTCGCATTATTATACCAATGTATGATAGGGACAATAACCTTATCGGTTTTCAGGGCAGAAGTCTAGTTCCTAACTCTGTTAAATATATCACTGTGATGCTTGACGAGGAGGCACCGAAAATTTATGGACTTAATACAATCAATGAGAAACTACCAGTCTATGTGGTCGAAGGACCCTTTGACAGCACTTTCGTCAACAATAGCGTGGCTCTGTGTGGCAGTGACGGTGATGTTCGTTGTCTTGAAGGAAACAGTATTGTTTTTGTTTACGACAATGAGCCCCGCAATAGAGAAATCGTCAATCGAATTAGCAAATGTATTACAAGAGGTGAGAGGGTCGTCATCTGGCCAAGCGGAATCGTAGAGAAAGACATCAATGATATGGTCCTCTCTGGACTTAATGTTATGGATGTGTTAAAATCAAATACCTACTCAGGTTTAGAAGCAAAAATTAAATTTAACAACTGGAAGAAAATATGAGCAACGGAACAAAGGTTGTCAAGAGGAATGGTGGAACTGAACCTCTTGACCTGAATAAACTCCACGTTATGGTGGAAGAGGCGTGTAAAGACCTTGCAGGGGTCTCTGCATCGCAAGTTGAGATGAAGTCTGGTATTCAGTTCTACGACGGTATTACAACGGCAGAAATCCAAGAGATTCTCATTCGTGCTGCTTCTGACCTGATTGACTTGGACCATCCCAACTATCAGTTTGTTGCTGCTCGTCTGCTCCTGTTTGCTACCCGCAAGCAGTTGTATGGGCGTATGCACGAAGCACCAACACTCAAGGATCATGTTGAGCGTTGTGTAGAAAAAGGAGTCTATGATGATGAGATTCTCAATCTCTATTCTGACGAAGAGTTTGATAAACTTCAGTCGTTTATTGATCATCACCGCGACTATCTGTTCACTTATGCAGGTCTACGTCAAGTCGTTGACAAGTACCTTGTGCAAGATAGAAGCAGTGGCGCACTATATGAAACGCCACAGTTTATGTACTTGATGATTGCGGCAACTATTTTCTCTAAATATCCAAAGGAGACCAGGCTCGATTATGTCAAGCGATACTACGACGCAATCAGCAAGCACAAAATCAACATTCCCACACCTATCATGGCGGGGGTTAGAACTCCACTTCGACAATATGCTAGCTGCGTCCTTATTGATGCTGATGACACCCTCGATAGTATCTTTACTAGCGATATGGCTATTGGCAGATACGTTGCACAAAGGGCGGGTATCGGTATCAACGCAGGTCGCATCAGGGGCATCAACGCTAAAATCAGGGGCGGTGAAGTTCAACACACAGGTGTTATACCATTTCTCAAAAAGTTTGAAGCAACTGTCCGTTGCTGCACACAAAATGGCATCAGAGGTGGATCAGCAACTGTACACTTCCCGATCTGGCACCAAGAAATAGAAGACATCATTGTACTGAAGAATAACAAGGGAAGTGAAGATAATCGTGTTCGTAAACTAGATTACTCTATTCAAATTTCCAAGTTGTTCTATGAGCGTTTCATCAAAAACGAAGACATCTCACTCTTCAGTCCACACGACGTTCCTGGTCTGTATGATGCTTTTGGCACTGATGGATTTGATGAGTTATACAATGTTTATGAACGAGATGAGTCTGTTCCAAGAAAGACTATCGGAGCTCAAAAACTCTTTTTGGATATTCTGAAGGAACGTGCCGAAACGGGTCGTCTCTATATCATGAATATCGACCACTGCAACTCTCACTCTTCCTTCCTAGATAAGGTTGAGATGAGCAACCTCTGCCAAGAGATTACCCTTCCTACTAGACCACTACAACACATTGACGGCGATGGCGAAATTGCTCTTTGCATTCTTTCTGCTATTAATGTTGGAAAAATTAGGGATCTTGAGGATCTTGAAGTTCTTTGTGATCTTGCTGTTAGGGGTCTTGATGAACTCATTGATTTTCAAGGATACCCCATCAAGGCAGCAGAGATCGCTACTAAGGCACGACGCTCCCTTGGAATCGGTTATATTGGTCTCGCACACTACCTAGCCAAGCACGGGCATCAATATGAATCTCAAGACTCCTGGCAGTCGGTCCATGACCTCACTGAGGCATTCCAATATTACCTTATCCAGGCTACCGTAAACCTTGCCAAAGAAAAAGGTGCTTGTGAGTATAGCAACCGAACCAAGTATGCTCAGGGAATTCTTCCTATTGATACATACAAGAAGGACGTTGACGAAATCGTGCCTAACGAGTTAAAATATGATTGGGAAGGTCTTAGAGCACTGGTCAAACAATACGGAGTTAGGAACTCAACATTGTCCGCACAGATGCCATCGGAGAGCAGTTCCGTTGTGTCAAATGCCACAAATGGAATTGAACCTCCTAGAGCATACATGTCCGTTAAGAAGTCCAAGAAGGGTGTTCTTAAACAAATTGTCCCTCAATACGGATCTCTTAAAAACGCTTATACGCTTCTTTGGGATATGGAGTCCAATCGTGGTTATATTAATATTGTTGCTGTAATGCAGAAGTTTTTCGACCAAGCAATCAGTGGCAACTGGTCTTATAATCCGACTCATTATCCTAACAATGAGATTCCTATTTCGGTCTGGGCACAAGACCTGTTAACTACATATAAGTACGGTTGGAAAACCAGTTATTATCAAAACACTTATGATATGAAGGACGACGAGGTTGAAGAAACCGCAAGTCAGTCTCTTGATAGTTTAATCTCTCAACTAGAAAACGCCGAGGAGGAAGATTGTGAGTCTTGTAAGATTTAAGACAGGGTTAGAGGAAAAACCAATGGTTGATTCTATGACGGTTTTTAACTCTAGTGAGGTTGATACCAAAAAACAACCAATGTTCTTTGGTCAACCTCTGGGTATTCAAAGATATGATTCCTATAAGTATCCTATCTTTGATAAACTTACAACTCAACAACTTGGATACTTTTGGAGACCCGAGGAGGTCTCCCTCCAAAAGGACCGCAGTGACTATCAGTTGCTGCGTCCAGAACAAAAGCATATCTTTACCAGCAACCTGAAGTATCAGATCATGCTGGACTCGGTTCAGGGTCGTGGTCCTGGTATGGCATTTGCTCCATACTGTTCCCTTCCTGAACTGGAGGCTTGTATGAAAGTGTGGGAATTCATGGAAATGATCCATTCACGCTCCTACACCTATATTATCAAAAACGTTTATTCAGACCCATCTGAGGTTTTTGATACTATCCTCAAAGAGGATCGCATTATGGAACGTGCGGTGACCGTGACTCAAGCGTATAATGACTTTATCAACTCAGCACATCAGTATGATAATTCTGCTGAGTGGTTACACGCACTAGAGCAAGTCCCATACGCAAAAGAGGCAAGGTATGAACTCAAGCGCAAGCTCTACAGAGCAGTTGCAAACGTTAATATTCTTGAAGGTATTCGCTTTTACGTATCCTTTGCTTGCAGTTTTGCTTTTGGCGAACTCAAGCTTATGGAAGGAAGCGCAAAAATTATCTCACTAATTGCTAGGGATGAGAACCAGCACTTGGTTATCACTCAAAACATTCTTAAGAATTGGATGAACGGTGATGACCCAGAGATGAAGCAGATTGCCAAAGAAGAAGAGCAATGGTTGTATAAGGCGTTTGAGAATGCAGTTAATCAAGAGAAGTATTGGGCAGAATATCTGTTCAAGGATGGATCGATGATTGGTCTTAATGACAAACTGTTACAGCAGTATGTCGAATGGATTGCAAACCGTAGAATGAAAGCAATTGGACTCAAACCACTCTATGACATTGCCGCAAAGAATAATCCACTTCCTTGGACAGAGCACTGGATTTCTTCTAAAGGTCTTCAAGTGGCACCACAAGAAACCGAAGTTGAGTCTTATATCGTCGGAGGAATCAAGCAAGATGTCACAGAAAATTCTTTTACAGGATTCCAATTATAATTGGGACACCGATAAAATGCTTGCTGCTTATCAAGAGGCAGCAGACTGTGATGAATATCTCTTCGGAGATTATGATTACTGCTCAGAATGGATGAATGATACGGAGGGTCTTTGACCCTCTTTTTTTATAAATATCCTTATAAAGGATATTAAAGTAGTAAAATGAAGTCCCTGTCGCAGTCAGAATACGGAGAACTTAGATCTCTTTATCAACAAGTTTATGTTTCCACCGATGAGATTCTTGTAGATGATCTCTCTGAGGAAGTTGTAGAGGAAATTTTTAATGAACTTGTAGAAGAGTACGTCTCAGAAGGTTATGATACCGAGGAAGTTCTTGATGTTGTAGAAGAGGCAGCACTTGACTTCATTGAGGCAAAGGTAACCTACGGGCATGATACCGAAGCACCTAAGGCACCTGAGAAGAAGAATATGCTGAAAGGGCGTATCAGATACGCTAAGAGAAAGGCAGGAGAGGCAGTCAAGGCTGGTAAGGAGAAGGTAAAGACTGCAAAGGCAGTTGGTAGTATTGCTGCTTCTATTGCTAAGGATGAGGCAAGAAGAGCAGGACGTGCTGGTCAGCAGGCAGTTGTAGGTGCCGTTCAGAAGAAGAAGGAGCAGGTCAAGAAGGGCGTCAGAGGACTCATTGGTAAGGGTCTCCGTAAGGCAGCAAGTGCCGTTGGTAGCGTTGCTTCTAAGGCATCTAGCGCCGCTGCTAAACTGGGTGAAGAAACAGTAGGAGAAGGCATTGACTTTAAGGGTGCTGCTCGTGAGCAGGCACGCCGTGATGCCATCCAAGCAGAGAGGGATAAGAAGAGTCCTTCGAGCAAGGATCGTCGCCTTGCAATGGGTAAGTTCCGTCCTGGTGCATCAGCAGAAGAGCGTGCAGAAGGTGGTCGTGATGCTATGAGAGAGAAAGGAACCTCTCCTACCAAAAATGGTAAGAAGATGTTTGAGGAACTGCAAGCAACTGGATTGTTCACCGAGAAAGAGATTGATGCAATCTTAGAAGCATCTGAGAACATTGATGAAGCAATTACCAGCGAAAAAGGTAAAGCAAAAATGAAAGCGATGCTTGATGCTCGCACCACTGCTTCTGGTAGAGCAAAGGCAGGAAAGGGTGAGAATGTTGCTCAAATTAAACACATTGGTCGTGCTAATGTTGATGGTTATGGCGGAACTCCTCCCAACTTAAAGGTTGCTAAGAACCCAGTAAAATCTAATTTTACTGGACTTAGGACAGGAAAAGGAAACAAAGCAGCAAGAAGAGCAGGAACTTACGAAGATTGATACAAAACTTACATAATACACAGGGGGGGGGGCTTGACAAGTCCC
>Ga0181578_10005873_pt1 | contig 10658 bp, 8 predicted proteins | sample 071ome_21_FD_148659 | JGI IMG/M metagenome (GOLD analysis project Ga0181578, IMG submission 148659) | Coastal salt marsh microbial communities from the Groves Creek Marsh, Skidaway Island, Georgia - 071401CT metaG (spades assembly) | ecosystem: Environmental > Aquatic > Marine > Intertidal zone... | reverse complement strand
CTCACCATTAGTCAATGAATTTAATTCAGATATTGTAACTATTCAAATTTCTTCCATTAATCAAGAAGAAACAATTAAACTTCTTGGAAAAGAACTTCTTCCTAGGCTAAAAAAATAATTTGTTAAGCTATTTAATCATTGGTCTAGTTGGAGGGATTCTTTCTGGCTTACTTGGTATAGGTGGAGGTGTAGTTTTTGTCCCCTTATTAACTTATTTTTCAAAAACAAACTTTAAAACTAATACTGGAATATCGTCAATGGCTGTAGTTCTAGTTGGTACTGCTAGCACGACTGCTTACTTATTAAATGATTTCAGTAAAGGACAGAGCTTTTATGTTGAAATACTAATCATGATTACTGGTGGAATATTAGGTAGCTATGTTGGAAGTAAGTTAACTTTTAAAATAAACACAATTTTACTTAAAAGAATATTTTCAATACTCTTAATTTTTTCTGCTTATAGGATGATTTTCGCTAATCAAGTTGAGAGCATTACTGATGACATATTATATTTATTTTTTGTTATAGGTTTTGTATCAGGAATTGGTTCAGGACTTCTTGGAATTGGTGGTGGAATTATCAGAATTCCTCTACTTGTTTTATTTGGGGGATTTGAACAAATAGTAGCTCAAGGAATTTCCTTAATTACGACTGTTCCGACAGCATTAACAGCAGCAATTACGAAACTGAAGAACGATGCAAAATCTAGAAATATTGGACTCATAGTTGGTACATTTGGTTTAATTGGTTCATTCATTGGAGGGAATATTGTATTTAATATTTCTGAAGAGATTTTGAATATAAGTTTTGGTATATTTCTTTTTGCAGTTTCAATAAATATGTTTTTTAATTCTTCTAAATAATTTTTCCAGTTTTCAAAAACAAAACTATCAACTGTCTACTTTGAAGTTTTGATACTAAATAAAAAACACCAACAATATTTAAAAATATTTCAGAACTTGATGAGAGGTTAAAAGTTTCTAATTGACTAACAGGTATTGGATAAAAGAATATAGTCTGATTCAACCATATAAAGTTAAGTAATAAACAGAAAAATATACCGATACAAATCAATAAACAGTTTTTTCTTAAAATTGTGTTCCTTTTTGTAAATATCATTACAAAAGAAAAAATTATTAGAACTGTGATTAAACTTTGACTTAAATTTAAAATTTCATTACTAAGACCAAAAATACTTATTAAAAAATTAAAAATAATTGGAAAAATAGAACCAATTAATAAAAATCTCATATCAGCTGAAAAATCTTTAAATATATATCTAAATAAAAAAAACGAGCCAGCAATGGACCATATAATCATTTTGCATCCAAAGCTTCATTTGCTAATTCATCAGCTCTCTTGTTATATTCTCTTCTGATATGAATCACATTAATATTTTTGATTTTCTCTATAAGAGTCAAGCTGTACGAATATAGATCACCCAATTTTTTTGATTTAACTTTAAATTCCTTGTTGACTTGCTGAACTACCAATAATGAATCTAAATAAATTTCGACATCATTAATATTATTCTTAACACAGTATTCCAATGCAGCAATTAACCCTCTGTACTCTGCAACATTATTTGTAGCTATTCCTATATATTCTTTTAATGTATCTATTTCTTTATTGTTTAGGTTTATAGAAACACCATAAGAAGCCTCTCCAGGATTTGACCTTGAAGCTCCATCACAGTAGATAATATACATTAAACTTGTACTCCCTGACAGTAGGGACACTGATTGAATTCTGAATCATCAATATTGTCTAGCTCACTTGATGTGAGTGATACACCACAGCATCCGCATTGACCTTCTCGTTTATACCCAGCTATAACTTCAACACCTTTTGATTTCAAATCGTCATAAAGCTGCACAATTTCCTTAGGTAATGTATTAATAAATTTTTTCTTATCATCTTCTAGTAACGATAATTTCTGATCAATATTCTTCCATTCGTCTTGTGTTAATTTAGATAATTTAATTAATTCATTTTTTTTATCTTCTAATTGAAAATTTATAGTTTCTAGTTGATCAATTTCTACTAAAAATTTGGATTTCAAATTTTCTTGACTTTCGTATATTTGAAGTAAAATATTCTCATTGTTTTCCTTTTGTTTTCCATAATTACTTAACTCATCAGAATTAAGATTTTGATTATTCAATTTTTGATCAATGGAGGTGATTTTATTCTTTATATCTATTTCTTTCGTTTCAATTACTTTTAGCTCACTAAGATATGGTTCTAAAACTTTTTCTACTTCTTCTTTTTCTTTTAAAATGTTTTTATATTGAACTTCAGCGTTTTTTAATTCAGTAGTTAGTTTTCCATTTAATTTTTTATTAATTAAAGAATATATTTTATTATCTAGTTCTTGAAGATCAATCAAATTGCTTTTAAAAAAAGGTTTATTCATAAAAATTATCGAAAAAATACTCTAACTTTCTACCAATTTCAATACCAAGTTTATCGACAAATTTTTGCATACCTGGGATCTCTGTAGAAATATGATTAACTTGAACGGCAGCAAGTTCATAATAGTCAGCCATTAAGAAATGATGGTGGGAATAATCTCCAGTTATAAACAAATCTACCTTGTTTATAACTTCATTTAAGAACTGTGTTCCTGAACCTGGTACTAATGCAATTGATGAAAAATCATCTGTTGCTTCAAAGTGTTTATTTGTTCTGATTATCTTGGTATTTAATTTATTTTCAATTAAAGATTTCATTTCCATTTGCCCTATTTTATTAATTACTCCATAGCGACCAGCACCTTTTGTGTCATTTGTTTTTGCAAATATATCAGTATTATTAATTTCAAAAATCTCTGCCAATGAATCAGCATTGCCCCCTGATGCTACATCTTGAGCAGTGTGGATTGAAATAATATTTATACCTAATTTTAAAAATTCTAAAGGCAATCCGTAATTTTCATCAAAACTTAAATTATCTAATTCTCTATATACTGAAGGATGGTATGTAATTAATGTATCAAAATTTTCTACAACACATTTATCAAGTACTTCTTTAGTGATATCGTGAGAAACTAATAAATTTTTAACTTCTGCTTTTTCACTCCCAACTAAGACTCCCACTTTGTCATCTTCAAATGCATCTTCAAATGGACAAAGTTTATTCACTACTTGATATAGTTCTTTAACATTCATGATGTTAATAATAGTGAATTTACTATAAAGATTTGGCTGTTTTTCTATTGTGGTAATTAGCCCAAAACACCAATAATGTTGGGAGAATGAGAATTGACGCCACCAATGCAAAACCTAAAGCAACCACTACTACTTGACCCATCTGCTGAAAAGGCTTAAGAGAAGAAGTCATTAAAATTCCAAAGCCTGCCATTGTTGTAAATGCAGAACCAAACAAAGATCCGCCAGTAGTTTTTAAGGTTGTTCTAACAGCTTCTACAGGATTATCACTAGTATTTAATGATTCTCGGAACCTATTTGTTACGTGAATGACGAATGGCACTCCAATTCCAATTGCTAAACCAGAAAGCGTAGAGGTCACAGGATTAAGTGGTATATCAAGAAAATACATGCCTAGATATGTACCCATAACAATTGCAACAACAGGCAGTATTGTAATAACACCTAAAAATGGCTTTCGAATATCAATTAGGTAATAGAGAATCAAAAATAACATAGACGCTAAAATTGCAAAAATTAACGACTGAAATTGAGATTCAGAAATAAGATCACTAACGCTTTGAGTGACAATTGAGTCATTTGTTGCTGCAACTTCAACACCAAGACTTGAAACCGGTTCAAAAGCTTCATAAATATCATCTCTTAATTGAGCAGCACCTAGTGATCCTGCAGACGTTGTAATTCTTACTTGCTGAGCTGTAACAGTATTCTCTTCATTGAAATATATGCTCGCAAGGTAAGATTCTGAATCTACAGAAACCAAATATTCATATAACGCCTCTACATCTGATTCTGGTTTTACTTTTAACAGCTCTAAACCTTGAGCACCAGACATAATATCTAAACCATAACTTGCTAATGCACCAATAAATTCCATGTCGGGCATTGCAGGAGCTGTTCCAGCTCCAGGACCTTGAGGGGCCAAAGTTTGTCCAAGTGTACCGACTAAAGACTCAGCAGCAACGTTTCCAGCATAAGACACAACGTTTTCTGTATCAGAAAGGTTTGAGAGTGACTCAATAATTGCATTGTGTATTTCTGGAGTTGCTAAATTCTCTCCTTCAATAAGCACGCTTGTTGTTTCACCAAAACCTCCTCCGAATTCTTCAGTCAGTAAATCTAAAGTTTGCACAACAGGATCATCTTCTGGTAAAAAATCAGTGAACTCAAAAATTGTTTCAAGGTTAGTGAAGCTGAAATAACCATATCCTGATATTGCAAGAAGGAGCGCAAGTGCAATTATTTTAAGTTTTTTTGGAATTATGCTACTAGAAGCTGAAATTTTGTTTAAAACACTATCTCCACTTGATGAGAAAGCCTCGGTATTAATTTTTGATTTTTTTTCAGCTCTTCTATCTAATAGAGTTCTAATTGCAGGAACGAAAGTCATAACTAAGAAAAAAGCAAAAAATATACCTGCAGAAACTAAAATTCCAAAATCTTTAAGTTCTGGTAGCGGAGAAACGATATTGGTCAAGAAACCAACAATTGTTGCCAATGTAGCCAGAGTCAAAGCAATACCAACAGACGTTAATGTTGAAGATGTTGACCCGTTTATAGAGTTTCCAGAACCAACCTCTTCTCTATACCTAGAAGTAAAGTGAATAGCATAGTCAACACCTAAACCAATTAATATAATAGGAGCAATCTGAGAAACTTGATTTGGTGCTCCGATTATATCTAGATAGCCAGGGCCTAATATGGTACCAGCACCTTGCATCCAACCAATAGACAACAAAATAGCTCCCAAACTTAATAGTAAATCACTTAAAGTTCTTCTTGAAGACTTAACAATTCCAAATCCCTTTCTAGGCCTTATAAAAAATATGTAAGCTAAAACAAATAAAATAATTAAAAATGCCTGCCCAAATAATACTCCAATTTCAGCTAGGAAATCATCACCTTCGTCTCCTAGTAATAATCCAAATGAAAACCCTGATACATTAATACTTCCAACTGAAATTTCTGACAATGCGTCAGATAATGCAATCTCCATTCTGGGTTGTTCAATGAATGCAGCAGATTGGCCACCAAATTCTGTAGCTATTAAAGCAGAATCAATAGTTATAATTGCTAAACCAGCAGATGCAGTTGTCTCGTCTTCATTGTATGTATTAGACAACAGAGCACTTGCAAAAGCAAGAAACTCGGGTGGCATTTGGCTAGATGCGTCTCTATATAACTGCTTAAATTGATCATCTGATAAAGAACTAACTACTAAAGCTGGATTAAATGCTTTCGCAAAATCTACTGGTGCAAAAAATCCTTGTACTGCGCCGCCTTGATCTTTTACTAAATAAGGATAAATTTCGCTTTGTAAAACAACTTTGTTAATTTCCTGCCATGCAGCATAACCATCAACAGTTAACACATCATCGCCACTTACAATAATTTGAAAGACAGATTGTGATCCAGCTGTTTGAAAATATTCTCCTAGTTTTGACTGAGCTTGGATTTCAGGAGTATCTAACTCCCCACCAAAACTAGTATTTAATTCTTCAGCTTGTGTTGCCATAAATCCAAAAAAACCAGTTAGAAGCAATACAACTAAGATTGTTACAACAGGTCTCTTGGTTGCTGCGCTTGAGAAAAAATTAGTAAGTAGTTTCATATTTCCTTAATTTATAAACAGACGTTATTATATGTCTTTATTTGTTTAATACTAATTTTATTCTTAAATACCTGTGAGAATCCTGGGTTCTAAATAAAATTTCTAACAATTAAGATATATATATGTACTACGGTTTAATTTTATCTTTATTACTGAGCGCTTCAGGCAGTGAAATAATTACCAATGAAAACGACAAAGTAACTAAAAATAAAATTGATAACTATGAAGTTATAACAATCTCTCAATCAGGTAGTCTTTTTTATAGTGTTACCAGAGAAATTCTTGAAAGTGTCAAAAATTTAAATACAAATGTTGCCTTTATAGGCAGAGCGAATGTTGGGTTAAATTCTATAAATAGGGAAAATGAAACAATTCTTCAAAGTAGAAATAATTATCTATACAATTTGTCAATTAAAACTGTAGAAGCATCATCCGCAAACTTGTTTTACAAAGATGAAATAGTAAATACATTAAAAAATAACAAAGTTGTTGTTTCATCTCTTACAGCTGAAAGGTACGGACTAAAAATTGGTGATGAATTAAATTTAATTGGATTAAACGGTGAAAATTTGATTATAGAAGTTGGCTTCATTGAAAAAGACACAGTTCTAGGATGGTTTGAAGCAGTTGTTGATAAAGAAATAGGTTATAAAATAGGCATCAATAGAAATATTCAAGCAATTATTTGGGACAACAAAATTGATGAAAATTTTCTTATAGAATTGTACAAAAACATAAATTATAAAAAAGTGAAGATTACTAATAAAGAATCAAAACCTAATAAAAACTGGGTTCTCCCTACAGCACTTGTCAAAGAACATTTTGGTGACTTTCAAATTAAAGAGAGGGATGGAGTTTGGATAACAACAGAACCTTCATGGAGAAATCAAAATATTGAACAAAAAAGAATGCCAATTCTTGGTCTTACAGTGTGTCATAAATTAATGTGGGAGCCACTTGAGGGTGCTTTAAATCAAATAATTAACGAAGGATTGTCTGATCAATTAAAAGTTAATGAATTTAAAGAGTCCGGAGGTTGTTATGCTCCACGAAGAATCGCAAGATTTGATGCTGGTGGTAGTATTTCAAGACATGCTTGGGGAATTGCAATTGATATAAACACTAAATCTGGATATCCAACAAGAATTGTAGAAATATTTAACTCTTGGGGATTTGCATGGGGTGGTACATGGACCTCACCAGACGAAATGCATTTTGAACTTAGAGATTTATCAGCCAGTATTTCTAAGGCCAGCAGCTAACCCATTAATAGATAGTAATAAAGCATTATTTTCAAATTCTGATAGATCATTTATCTGATGCTTTTTCATTAGTGTTATTTGTATTATTGAAAGTGGATCTAAGTAGGCATTTCTTATTTGAAGTGTTTTTTTAAGAACTTCATTATCTTGTAATAAACTCGGAGCATTTTTTATTTTTAATATCATTTGTTCAGTTAATTTTGCTTCTTTGAGTAAATCTTTAAATAGTAAGTTTTCTTTCTCAAGAAGAGAATCTACATACAATTTTGCAATATTCATATCAGATTTAAATAGTGACATTTCGATATTACTAATTAAGTTTTGTACAAAATCTGAATTTTTATATAAATCTTTAACTTGTTTAATTCCTAATTCTTCAATCAATTTAGAAAATGCAGTTCCTGCACCATACCAACCAGTAAGTGTGTGTCTTGTTTGAGCCCAGCCAAATACCCAGGGAATAGCACGATAACTTTTTAAACTGTTAACTTTACTATTTCTTTTTGATGGTCTTGATCCAATATTTAATGTAGAAAGTAATTTAACCGGTGTGCAGGTTTCAAAGTAATGCAAAAGTTCTTCATTATGTAAAAGTTCGTTGTATTTCTCATAAGACCATCTAGATAATATTTCTATTTCCTCTTGGAATTGATAATTTTTTTTGAAATTTTTTGTACTACCATTAATGAACGCTGTTGCTCCAAGTTTTAAATTTTCATATGCTAAATACGGTGTTGAGTATTTATCAGAGATTACTTCACCTTGTTCGGTATATCTAATTTGAGAAGCAATACTACCAGAAGGCTGAGAGCTAATTGATTTATACGTTGGTCCGCCTCCCCTACTAATTGTTCCTCCACGACCATGAAAATAATTTATTTCAATTTTATTTTTAATTCCTACTGCAAACAAGTTCACTTGAGCCTTGTAAACATTCCATTGTGATGAAATCAAACCACCATCTTTATTTGAATCAGAGTAGCCAAGCATTACCTCTTGTGAACTGTGTTTGTAATTTTGTAAAAATCTTAAATAGCTTTTATTTGTAAAAAGCCTACCAATGATTTTGTGTGCTGAATTTAAATCTTCAATCTCCTCTATAAGAGGAGTAATATCTGGTATTTGGTCTAGTTTCATATTTTGTTTACATAAATTAAACAAATTTACTACATCAAAATCTGACTTTGTCATAGATAATATAAGTGAATTAACCACCTTTTGACCATATGTTTTTTGAAGATTCGGTAATAATTTTAGAAAGTTTTCAAAATCTTTGAATTCTTTACCTCTTCCTGAGTTTATTACATTGGCATTTTGCCTAACGTCTAATCTGACTCCGTGAAATTCAAACTGCTCTACATATTTGATAAAATTTTCTAAATTTGCAATGTGTATTTTTTCACCAAAAACAACTTCTACAGAATTTTTAAAAATATACAAATCTGTTAAAAACTGTTCAAATGTTGCATATCCTTTGGGACCTTTGTTAAATTCTTCTAATCTATGAAAGATTAATGAAAGAAAAATTCTAAAAGGTTCGTCAAAATTGACTCTTGAATAATGTGTATATTCTTTTTGAAGCAGAGTTTTATATTTATTAATGGCATTTTGTAAAATTCTCGGACATTTTACAAAATCTGTTGAAATACTGAATTCGTCCGACAATTCAACAATCTTCTCCATATAAATATTTATTATTTGTGATGAATATATTTTCAAAGCTTCTTTTGTAATTTTTGTAGTTACAAAAGGATTACCATCTCTGTCTGCACCAACCCAAGAACCATAACTAATTGTAAAATTATCAATTTTTTCATTTAATTTAATATCATTGATTAAATTTTGATAAGTATCTCGATATAAGATATCTAAATAAAACAACAACGATTTAACTTCATCAATGGGACTTGGCTTTGAAGATCTTATTTCTCTTGTGTACCAAAGTTGTGTAATCAAGGCATTTATTTCTGACATATCTTGAGAGTTGTTTTCTTCAATAATTTTTCCGATTTTGTATATTTTTTTTAGAGTTGATTGTCTAGAGCTTTCAGTAGGATGTGCAGTAAAAACAGGTGAGAAAATTAAGTTTTTTTCAGTTGTTTTATCAATTGAAATATTTTTGTCATCTAAAAAGTGCTCCCTAAAAACCTGCTCTGAAATGTTTGATAGATAGAAGAAAATTGTAAATGCTTTGGTTATTATAAAAATCTCTTCAGGTGAAAGACTTTTTAGGATTTCTAAGTTTTCGTCTAAATATTTTTTATTTTGAGATTTTCTATACTCTTTTGAATTAATTCTAATTTTTTCAACAACATTGAAATAACGTAATCCCGCTTGAGATTTAATCACACTACCTAATTCTGAAGCTAACAAATTTATTGTTTTAGATAGGTTTGAAAAATCTGGAGTAATGTTAAATCCTTTCAGAGTTATTTATAAAATCATTTCCAGTTGTATCAAATACTAAAGTTTTGATTTCGTCAAAGTCAATCTCTTCAAAAATAGTATGAGGAGTATGCATTATGATTAAATCAAACTTGTTAAAATCTTCATCTATATTGACTTTTTTAATATCAACTCCTGATACATTTAAACTGTCAACATAAGGGTCCAAATAATGGATATCAGCTTTTTTATTTATTAAACCTTCTATAACATCTAATGCTGGAGACTCACGAGTGTCGCTTATATTTTTCTTGTAGGCCACTCCCATAATTAATATTTTTGAATTATTTAAAACCTTTTCATACTTATTCATTAATTCATTGACTCTAGAAACAACGTAATATGGCATAGAGTTATTGATTTCTTGAGCAAGCTCAACAAATCTTACCGGTTGACCAATTTGTCTAGTCTTAAAGGAAAGATACTTTGGATCAATTGGAATACAGTGACCACCTACTCCTGGACCTGGAGTGAATGACTGAAAACCAAAAGGTTTTGTTTTAGCGGCATTAACTACTTCCCAGATATCTATGTCTAGCATTTTACAAAGAATCGCCAGCTCATTTATCAACGCAATATTTACTTGCCTGTATGTATTTTCAAGTAGTTTAACCATCTCTGCTTCTTTAGTTCCAGAGACTTCTACCACTTCATCAATAATGTTCTTATAAAATTTTGAAACAGCAGCTAATGAGTCTTCATTAATTCCACTTACTATTTTTGGGGTATTCTTAAATGTCCAAGTTTTGTTCCCAGGATCTATTCTTTCAGGAGAGTAACCCAAAAGAAAGTCGTCACCTGCTTTTAAGCCAGAAACTTGTTCAAGTATTGGTAAAACTACTTCAAGAGTAGTCCCTGGATAAGTCGTAGATTCTAATATAACTACTTGACCTTTACATAAATTTTCAGCAATAGCTTTTGAAGCATTTTCAACATAACTTAAGTCTGGTTGGTAATCGGTTAATGGCGTAGGAACACTTATGATTATATGATGTGCATTAGCTAATTCACTTGAATCGGTTGTTATAACAAAGGAATGATTTAAAGCTTCTCCTAATTGCTCTTCAGAAATATCTTCTACATGTGTTTTACCGCTCTGTAAATTTGAAACTAAATCTTCGTTTACATCAAAACCCAGAACTTTAAGATCATTAATTGAAGCTTCTACAG
>Ga0181578_10005839_pt1 | contig 10691 bp, 10 predicted proteins | sample 071ome_21_FD_148659 | JGI IMG/M metagenome (GOLD analysis project Ga0181578, IMG submission 148659) | Coastal salt marsh microbial communities from the Groves Creek Marsh, Skidaway Island, Georgia - 071401CT metaG (spades assembly) | ecosystem: Environmental > Aquatic > Marine > Intertidal zone... | reverse complement strand
TCCATAGCGGGTCAAAACCAGCTTTTTGCTTTTATAATAATCCTGATGGTAAGCCTCGGCGGGATAAAACCCGGTAAAGCTCAGTATCTGGGTTTCGATGGGCTTGCCCAATGTTTTGCTGGCATCTTTAACAGCCTTTTCTGCGGCGCGTTTCTGTTCTTTGTTTCTTGGAAATATTGCCGTCGTGTAACTATCACCCCGATCACAGAACTGGCCCTGTCCGTCAGTGACATCAATCGAACGCAAGAATTTATAAAGCAATTCTTCAATCGAAACCTGAAGCGGGTCAAATTCAATTTCAACGCTCTCTTTGTGGCCTGTCACACCTTTTCTGACGTCTTTGTAATTTGGATTTTTCGTCGATCCGCCGCTAAATCCAGACCGGACTTCAATCACGCCGGAAATGCTTTCAAAATCGGCTTCAACGCACCAAAAACAACCGCCCGCAACATAGAGCCGCTCAGAGGCGATGCTATCATGACCGCATATGGCACACACAAAAAGGACCTGTCCCAAAACTGAAAAAAACTTTGCCATATGCGATCATTCTCTGGTGCTCCCAGATTACATAGCAAGGCAATTCTGCCAAGCCTCGGCATAGGAACTTCACGCAAGAGTGAAGACATTTTAAGCTTGGACAGCGATCAAAAGCGAATTACCCTCTGCGAATGCAAGGAGAGAGTGAAAATGGTTGATAAAATCACCACACATCAGGCAGAGGATGATGCGAGAAACCAAGACATTCTAATCTATGTAAACGGCGCACTAAAACCCCGTAGCGAGGCAATGGTAAGCGTCTATGACAGTGGATTCATGTTAGGGGATGGCGTTTGGGAGGGTCTGCGGCTTTATAATGGTACTTGGGCCTTTTTGGATGAACATCTTGGGCGTCTGCAAGAGGCTGCAAAGGCCATTGATCTCGATATGGGAATGACCGTTGAAGAGATTAAAAAAGCCCTCTTAGACACACAAAACGCCAATAATATGACAACTGACGCCCACGCACGCCTGATGATGACGAGGGGCGTCAAGATGCGCCCGTTTCAACACCCTTCATTGTCTCGGTCCGGCCCGACTTTCGTGATCATTATGGAACATTCCCGCCCGAATGTTCCTCGGCCTGTTCGTCTGGCAACGGTTCCACATCTGCGTGGATTGCCTATGACGCAGGATCCAAAATTGAATTCCCATTCTAAACTGAACTGTATTCTTGCCTGTATTGCTGCAGAAAAGGCAGGGGCGGACGAAGCGCTCATGTTGGATATTCATGGGTTTGTGAACACAACAAATGCCTGCAATTTCTTTGTCGTTCGAAAAGGGGAGGTTTGGACAAGCACGGGTGATTATTGCATGAACGGAATTACCCGACAAAAGGTTATCGACCTGTGTCGCGCAAATGGTATTCCGGTATTTGAAAGGAATTTTTCCCTTGTGGATACCTATGGGGCGGAAGAGGCATTTCTTACGGGTACCTTTGGGGCCCAGACACCGGTTAGCGAGATTGACGGACGGTTGATTGGAACCGGTCAGCTTGGGCCGGTGACAGAAGAGATTCAGTCTCTGTATAGGGAACTTATTGCAAAAGAGTGTGCTTGATGCAGCTCGCAGTATGGTCTGGACCGCGAAATATTTCCACGGCATTGATGTATTCCTTTGCCCAACGCAAAGATTTTGTCGCCATAGATGAACCTTTTTACGCCTCCTACCTTTCGCTGACGGGGTTGAACCACCCAATGCGAGACGAAGTCATTGCTTCCCAACCCATTGATCCAAAGATCGTCATTCAACACTTGATCGATCCCCCGCGTCACGGCCCCAAACATATGTACCAGAAACACATGACACAGCATATGATTGATGCTATTCCGCGCGATTGGATAAAAAAAGTGACCAATGTGTTTTTAATTCGCCATCCCGCTCGGGTTATCGCGAGCTTTTCGAAAAAATACGAAAACCCAACAATCCATGATATCGGATTTCAAAAACAGACGGAGCTTTTCCGCTTTTTGCGAAACGCGGGGCAAAACCCGTTGGTGATCAATAGTTATGATATTCGGCGCTCTCCCGAAAAGATGCTGAAAAAGCTTTGCTTAACTCTATCGCTTGATTTTGATCCTGCGATGCTGTGCTGGGACGCCGGCGGATCGCCTTATGACGGGATCTGGGCGCAGCACTGGTATGGCGCAGTTCATGCGTCAACGGGATTTTCTGACCCCGAAGGGCCGCTGCCGCAACTGCCGCAAGCTCTTAGGCGTCTAGAACAAGAATCACTGCGTGATTACGAAGAAATGATGGATTACTGTCTTTAGGCCGCAGAGATATTCAACATCCGTTCATTAAAAATCTTTGCGGAATGTTCTTCAAGATAGATCCGGAGCCATGGGGTAAAGCGCTCAGGCCATCTTTGCACTTCGGCCTGAAGGTCATGATAATCAATCCATCGTGTTTCGATAACTTCTTCTGGATTGAAATTCACAGCTGGTTTTTCTGAAACATGGATTAGAAACAAGTCGACAACTTCGTGCTCGATCAATCCATTTCCCACATTTGCGCGGTATTCGATCGTGTCGCGGTAAATCGGTTGCGTGTTTTTCAGCCCCAATTCTTCATTCATCCGGCGGCGTGCACAGGCTTCGGGGCTTTCCTTCCAGTTTGGATGAGTACAGCAGGTATTGGCCCATAGTCCGGGGGTGTGATATTTGCCCAAGGCTCTTCTCTGGATCAAAATATCCTGTCCATGCACCATAAAGACTGATACAGCTTTGTGCTTTAACCCCTTAAGGTGGGCTTCGAGTTTTTCAACCGATGTAATTTCACCGTTGACCCAGGCCGGGATCATAATAGTCATATCCGCTCCGCTGATACGATCCCCATCAGATGCGCAATGTTCTTAAGCCCGATTTTGAGATGAGCCATTGGGCGTGCTTTCACCAGTTTTTTGTTCATATATGCTTCAAAGGTCAATCTTTGAACATCAATGTCGTGACATAATGACACAAAGCGTTCGCGGCGGTCGTCAGAGCGATAATAGGCATTCTGCATAGATGCCAACACTCGAAAGACGGTTTTATGTTCTTTCATGAAGAGGCTTCGCGCAAGGCGCAAGTCACGCGCCCGACCAGACGCAAGACAGGCTGACGCCGCGGTCGCAGCGACCCTACCACCGACCATCGCGTAATAAATACCTTCGCCAGAACTTGGCGCGACAACACCTGCCGCGTCTCCTGCAAGCACAACATCACGCCCGTTGTCCCAGCGATCCAGAGGCTTTAGGGGAATTGGCGCCCCTTCTTTTCGGATTGTCTTACACCCCTCAAGTCCCGAGGACTTGCGCAGTTTTGCGGTTGCATCTTTAAGGTCAACACCGTCTTCTCCGGTGCCCATTCCCACGCTGGCTGATGCTCCGTGGGGAAATACCCAGCCGTAGAAATCAGGAGAAATTGCACCATCATAAATCACATCACACCGACTTGGATCATAGGCAGAACCGGCGCTGGGGGCTTCGATAATTTCGTGATAGGCGATTACATAGGGTATTTTGTCCCCACCAGGGACCTCTGCGCGGGCCACCGAAGACCGGGCGCCATCGGCCCCGATAATCAGCTTTGTTTCAAGCTTGGCGTCCTGCCCCGTTGCTTTGTCCTTATAATGTACGAAGGTTTGACCGTTCAGCCGTTCAATTTTTCGGAAAGTTCCAGTAACACGTGTCGCTCCGGCGGATTGGGCACGCATCCGCAAAAACTCATCAAAATGTTCCCGGTCTACCATCCCGACATAGCCGTTTTCTATCGGAATATCGACCGAGCGCCCAGTCGGAGACACCATCCGTGCCGTATTAATGCGGGCGACAAGCTGATGATCAGGGATCGCGAAATCGGAAACAAGTCGGGGAGGAATGGCGCCCCCGCAAGGCTTTATGCGACCGGCTCTATCCAGCAGAGCCACTTTGCGACCACTTCTTGCAAGGTCCTCTGCGGCTGTTGCGCCAGAAGGGCCACCACCAATAACAACAACGTCAAACATCTTTATTCTCCTGGTACAAGCCTGACCGACACGGCTTGGGTCGACATAATGCGAAGAGCAAGCGTGGATGAGGCAATAAATAATGCCGCCTCAAACAAAAACACAGTTCCATAGGCAGCGGCGTCTTCTGTTAAAACCATGCGTAAAAGATCGACCATGGACGCCCCTAAAAGCCCGCCAAAACCGGCGGCGATGGCTTGTGCCGCGCCCCAAATTCCCACACGGGTGCCTTCACGATCATTGCGGCCCTCTCCGGCGAGTGACATCATTGAGCCAATCGCGCCAACAGCAAACATACCGTTGAAAAATCCAAGCGAGACAACAGCGATGGACAACTGCATTGCGCTACCTCCAAGCCCGAGTGCGGCAATCACCGTAAGGCTGATGGCGGAGCCGACGCAGCCCGCAACGACCCAAGACCTTAAGCTTCCTATATTAAGGCCCGTGCAGAGAATTCCGACACTGATCATGCCGAAAAACACGCCGCCGTTTTGTGCTCCCGACAAGGATGTGGAGGCACCAGGCGTAAAGCCAAAGACCAGACCGGCATAGGGTTCAAGGATCAATTCCTGCATGAAATATGCGGTCATTGACAAAAAGACGAATATAGAAAAACGACGAGCAGCGCGTTCAGCCCAGATTTCTTTGATTCCGTCCGTAAAAGACATATGGTCTGTTTCTGTGGTTTCTGTGGTTTCTGTGGTTTCTGTTGGCTGTTGCTCAATCCCAAATATTGCTGCCACCGTTAGTATGAAAGCGATGACAACCACTGCTCCGACAATTTTTAGCAACAGGGCGTGTGAATATGGATCAAGCATTGCACCTGTAACACCCGCAGTGACTGCAATTCCTGCAATCATCATCAACCACGTGATCGTCGCCGCCGCTGCGCGCCGTCTTGGGGCTGTGGCTGTGGCTAAAAGGGCAAGCAATGATGTACCCGAAGCCCCCACGCCAAGCCCAATAAGCGCATAGGCGACCACTGATATGAAAAGCCCAAGCGTTAGCTGGGTTTCCAAAACAGGGATGGCCATTGCAGCCATAAACGCCCCTGCTCCAAGAATTGCCATTCCGCCAATTACCCAAGGCGTCCTTCGTCCCCCTGTGTCAGAGCGAAACCCCCAATTCGGGCGGGTGATCTGAATGCCATAGTGAAGCGCCACAAGGCACCCGGGGAGGACAGCTGGAAGCGCAAGCTCTACGATCATCAGCCTGTTGAGCGTTGAGGTCATTAAAACAACAATCGCTCCGATTGCCATTTGTATGACGCCCAACCGAACGATTGATACCCAAGTCAAGTTCATGGTAATGCCCCCAATGTGCGTAGGGCAAAGGCGCTGACCATCATTCCACTGACATACATCATTACGCCAGTGGCATTATACCAAGGTGCTTTTGCCTTGGGATCACGCAACAGTATTTGCATCGCCCAAATCTGACCAAGGACCAGCATTGAAATTAAAATACCGTATATAGAAGGCCCCATCCATATATAAAGCAGTATGATCACCCCAAATTGAGGTAAGGCCATGGTGACGCAAGCGACAAATGCGGCAAGTTGCGGCCCAAGAACCACAGGTAAAGAACGAACACCTGTTTCCTGATCTCCCTTGAGCGCTTTGAAATCATTGAGCGTCATTATTCCATGGGCTCCTGCCGCGTAAAGGCAGGCGATTGCGATGATTTTTGCGCTTGGCATTGCCGCAGAAATTACAGCCGCCCCCGTAAACCAAGGAAGCCCTTCGTAGCAAAGCGCTACAAGGCCGGGACCCCACCATCCTGACTTTTTAAGCCGCAACGGTTCAGCAGAATAGGCCCAAGCGGCTGCGACGCCCAAGACCGTTGCAGCAAACCCCCAAATTCCAAGCTGATATCCTACGATTACTGACAAGATGGACATGCCAATAGCAATCCAAAGTCCCCATTTGCCGGGAATCCGACCTGATGGAATTGGGCGCTCTGGTTGGTTGATCGCATCCACGTGACGATCACACCAATCATTTGCCGCCTGGCTCATACCACAGACAATTGGTCCAGCGAGAACAACCCCAAGCCCAACGAGCCACAACCGGCTGTCAAACCCAACACCCGCAGACACAGCCCCACAGGCATAGGCCCACATTGGTGGAAACCATGTGATTGGTTTTATCAGCTCCAAGGCTGCAAAAAAATTGGGCTCCCGTCGGGAGTGTAAACTCTGCAAGACAGACATATGTCTAGTTTGCATGACAACTTTGTATTAAGCAAGCAAAACCGCGCATCAAAAAAAGGCGGTATTTTTAAAAATTCAATTTTTTAGATTTGGAAAGCTTCAAAAATCTTGATCTTTTGAGACCAGATCAAATTTACGCAATTTCACATAGAGGCTCTGCCGTGATAGACCGAGCATTTCCGCAGCGGCTGCACGATTATTTTTTGTCATCTCTAGCGCTGTTTCGATACAAATCTTTTCTATCATATCGTTCGTTTCGCCAACGATTTCCTTCAAAGTTGCCGAACCAACAAGCTCAGACACACTGGATCCAGAATGAGCGTTGCTTTCACTGGCATGCGGCCTCAACGTCTGTGCGCGATTGGAATCGCGGATGACAAAAGCGGCCAATGGTTTGCTTGTGCTGCCAAGTTTTGCCACAGATACTTCGACACCTAATTTTGCCCCGAATTCATTTTGAAGTTCAGTGGCATAAATCCGGACTTGACCTGAGCGCACAACGTTGTCGAGCATTACAGCCAGATCAATTTGCCCCCGCGTCAGAAAATTCGCAAGGCTGCGTCCCTTTACCTTTGGAAGACTTGGCGCGTTGATAAGGTCAAGAAATCCATCGTTAGCTGCCTCAATGACACCGTTTGATTGTGTGAAAACGATCGCATCAGGGCCTGATTGATACAAAGACAGCAGATTTTTTGACAGGTCATCATCTTTAGCAACACTGTCTTCTTCTGCCTCTAAACGACACATAAGGTATCTTTGACCCGAAGACCGAAACAGAGACGGATAAAGACGGACGGAACTTCCATTTAGAGTCAACACAGCGTCACATTGCGCGTTTGCGTCTTCCTCTGTTGCGGCAACCAATTGGCTTATAAGTGCCCCACGACCGTTGCTTTGAAAATGTGATGGAAAATCTGTGTTTGTCAAAACCTCAGTCGCCAGCCCCATTATATCGCCAGCCATACCATTTGCTTCGATGATTTTCCCATCAACGATAGAGACAAAAACAACAGCATCCCGCGTATTGGCCATCAGAATTCGGAATCTTGCATCCAATCTCCGACTTTCTTCATACCCCCGCTCAATAGCGATTTGTGCTTTTATTAATTGCTGTTGCGTTTCTGCTATGGTGCGCAAATCACGCCCCAGCATAAGTATCGTATCCTGCGCCCCAAGCCGATGAATGCTATATCGAACAGGAAACTGCCAAATTGCATTGTCTTGATGATTCAATTCAACGGAGTGCATTACGCTTTGGCCTGATTTTATTTGATTGATTACAACATCAAGCTTTTCAATGCTTTCAGTTGTTAAAAAATCACGGATTGAACGGCCTTCCCAATGTGAAAGATTGCCGAGACTTTTTTCCGTCTCATTCACGAGGATCGAAAGAATGTTACCATCCAATTTTACAAAGAGCGCGATATCGGAGGCAGCCGCCAGAATACTTCCCAAATATTCTGGCTCAATCATCGGCACAGAGCCAAAATCCCAAAATTTAGAATCCCGTGTTTTCATCAAGAGGCTCTTTCAATTCTGTTTCTAATTGCCCGTTCGTTTTTCGGTTTCAGGAATCGTAAGGCCTCCTCTAGATCTTTGGTTATTAAGTCAACCTCTATCATGTCGTGGATTTTTTCCTCCAAGACGTCAACAATTTTTCCGCCAAGGACGAAAGGGGGCAAGTTTTCGCTTTTTTCTTTGATATTTTTGATCAGTTTTACAAGATCATCAAAGGCCCTGATGCCGGAACAAGAAAACATGATACCATCAAAATCACTGTTGTTTGATACATTGATGATTTCTTCTTCCTCTGCGCCGATTAGGATATTGATAGAATACCCTCTGCGCCGAAGTTGATCCGCAAGAACCAAAGGTCCAAGTGTGTGGTCTTCGCCTTGGCACACAATAAGGATAAGACCGCCAGCCTGTTCATTATCAGGATGATTGTCCCAAACACAGGTCAGATCTTGAAGCAAAGCTTGAATGCGCACCGTCCCAAGGCTCACCTGGCCGAAAGACCTTAGGTTTTTCATCCACCCATCCCCCAGCAAACGGGCCGCATCAGGAAGGCAGCAATCAATAAGAAGGTCGCGAGAGACTCCGCGCTTCAGAAGCGCCGCCATCACGTCGGATTGCACGTAGTTCCCGGTGGTTGTCGTAACATTTGCGATCCATACGGTGGTTTCAATAACCCGATCACGGGTTTCAGCGGGTGATTTTTTGCCGAGTTCACTTATTACTCTCTTTGCCAGCTCTTCAACGCGAAGGGTGCTGGTTAAGGACTTGGACGGCGAAAATTTATTTTCCGACATAAACACATTCCCGCTCGTCTAACGACGGGTTTCAGAGATCTGAAACTTATGGCCGCCAAACATTTTTTCCACTCTCGCGCAGATTGTTGAAAAAGTCAAAATAATTGGAAGCTTGCGCCGCCTGAGCCAGAACATTTTTTCACCCTTTGTGGTTCAGTCATTGGAACCTATGAGAACATGAAATTTTTCATCTTTCAACAAAAGCTGACAGTTTCCCCAAAATATGTAACTTTCAATTGACACTTTTCACCCTAAACGATTACGCTGGTCATGAGAGAGCTTAAGGAGTTGACCATGTCCCTTTCTTCAGAGGGTCACGCTACAGGCATAGGTCTGTACACTAAGGATCAACGAGAACGCAGAGACGCAACAAAGTGGACGGTAGTTCAAGGTATTCTTGCCCCCGTTCAGTTTGCCGTGTTTTTGGTATCGTTGGTGTTTGTGTTAAGATACCTCATGACGGGTGATGGATATGCCATTGCCACGATGTCTGTCGTTTTAAAGACTCTGGTTCTCTACTCTATTATGATTACCGGTGCGATTTGGGAAAAGACCGTATTTGGTCAATATCTTCTTGCGCCGGCATTTTTCTGGGAAGACGTTGTAAGCTTTGTTGTCATAGCCCTACATACACTATATTTATTATTACTTTTCAGTGGTTTAGCGAGCTCCTTCTCTCTCATGATTCTCGCTCTTCTTGCTTATTTCGTTTACGTCATTAATGCTGCTCAATTTTTATGGAAACTTAGACTGGCTCGCCGCGAACAACCGATGGAGACGCATCATGCCTGATGTATCTTTTACATCCTGTGCGCAGGCACCCGTCTTAAAGGAGCGTGGTCAAAGAGAGGTCTTTTGTGGCCTGACATCGATAATTTGGCTGCATCGAAAAATGCAGGATGCGTTTTTTCTTGTCGTTGGGTCACGCACCTGCGCTCATCTTTTGCAAAGTGCGGCGGGCGTGATGATTTTTGCTGAGCCCCGTTTTGGTACAGCGATTCTCGAAGAAACGGATTTGGCTGGTCTGGCGGATGCGCATCAAGAATTGGACCGCGAAGTTGACCGTTTATTGTCAAGAAGACCTGACATCCGGCAACTCTTCCTCGTTGGTTCCTGCCCGTCCGAGGTGATTAAGCTTGATCTTTCCAAGGCAGCAGAGCGACTTTCGCAAAAATACGCACCCTCCGTTAGGGTGCTTAATTTCACGGGATCAGGTATAGAAACAACATTTACCCAAGGCGAAGACGAATGTCTGACCGCGATGGTTCCAATGCTAAACGAATCATCCGACAGGCAACTTTTAGTCGTCGGCGCTTTGCCTGATGTTGTAGAAGACCAGATGCGTAGCCTGTTGGATGCGCTGGGCATCGGGCCTGTAAGTGTGCTTCCAGCGTCAAGCGCTGGAAATACTGTCTCAGTCGGCCCAAACACTTATTTTGCAATGACGCAGCCGTTTCTAGGTGAAACGCATTCCGCCCTTTTACGCCGTGGTGCTGAACATATCCCTGCGCCATTTCCATTTGGTGCCGAAGGGACGACCGCATGGCTGAGGGCAATTGCTGATAAATTTGGAGTATCGGACGATAAATTTGAAGGTGTTGTTTCCGCCCCTCGTGCGCGCGCGCAGAAAGCCATCGCACAAGCATCTGAGGTTCTTAAAAACAAATCAGTGTTTTTCTTTCCCGACAGTCAGCTTGAAATCCCGCTTGCGCGATTTTTGACAGTCGAATGCGGCATGACTGCTCTTGAAGTCGGAACGCCATTTCTTCATCGCCCATTGGTAGGCCCTGATCTTGAACTGATGTCACAGGGACCTGTGATTTCCGAAGGACAGGATGTGGATCTGCAACTTGACCGTGCGTTGCAACAGAGGGCAGACCTTACGGTTTGTGGTCTTGGCCTTGCGAATCCGTTGGAAGCCGCGGGATTGACAACGAAATGGGCGATTGAGCTCGTCTTTACCCCCGTCCATTTTTATGAACAGGCCGGCGATCTGGCGGGATTGTTTTCCCGACCACTGCGCAGACGTGCGATTTTGCGTCAGGAGGCGGCAGAATGAAGCTGACCGTCTGGACATATGAAGGCCCACCCCATGTTGGTGCCATGCGTGTCGCAACAGGCATGACAGGCCTACATTATGTTTT
>Ga0181578_10005822_pt1 | contig 10708 bp, 7 predicted proteins | sample 071ome_21_FD_148659 | JGI IMG/M metagenome (GOLD analysis project Ga0181578, IMG submission 148659) | Coastal salt marsh microbial communities from the Groves Creek Marsh, Skidaway Island, Georgia - 071401CT metaG (spades assembly) | ecosystem: Environmental > Aquatic > Marine > Intertidal zone... | reverse complement strand
GAAGATGGCGGCTTTAGGAAAAAGCGTGAGAGGCCAGCGCTATTTGATCTTCACCAAGATCTTGGAGAGCGGCTGGATATTGCCGACCAGCATCCAGACATTGTGGAGACAATCATGGCTGCGGTGTCGGCGCACCAAGCTGGCGTTGTGCGGGTAGCGCCTATCTTTGATCTGAGGCTCGATGGCAAGGGTGGGCCACCGGCCAATCGATAGCGGGTTGACAGGATTAGTCTCCTTCGTAGGGTGGAAAGTCATCCTGCGCGTGAGTGGAGGTTAGGATCGCTAACCAAGTGGTGTGAAGAGTAAGAAAGGAGATGCTGTATGCAGCAAGTTCGTTTAGCGCTAGTCGTGGGATTGATGCTGGCCTCTCTCGAGGCGCTCACCGATGTGGTGGTCCGCGACCCAGCCGTGGCTCAGCTCAATCAATTATTCGAGGATGCTTGGGACCAGGATATGCGCGAGAGCCCGGTCTGGGCCTCGATGCTTGGAGACCGTCGTTTCAATAGGGAATGGTCTGATAGTGGCGACGAGGCTCGAGCGCGTCGCCTAGCGGCATACAGCAGCGCATTGAAACGGCTGGCTGCGATTGATCGCGAGGTGCTCCCGACGAACGTGTTAACTATGAGCTCTTTGGCGATACCTACCGAGACCGGCTTGAAGCGATGGAGTATCGAACCGATCTGATTCCCATCAGCCAGCGCGGGGGGATTCAAACCCTAGATGAGACCGGTAATCGGTTACGAATGGAGTCGGCTCAGGACTATGAGGATTGGCTTGCTCGACTAGGGAAGGTCGACGCGTTGATGGATCAGACGATTGAGCGAATGAAAGAAGGCGTCAGGCAGGGCATGGTGCCTCCTAAGATCACAATGTCGAGAGTGCCGGCCCAAATTGAGAAGCAGATCGTTGCGACGCCCGAGCAAAGTCTGTTCTACAAGCCGTTTCAGCAATTGCCGAGCCACTGGTCTCCAGTCGAACGAGAACGTATTCGATCTGAGGCGAAAGCGGTCATCGCGGAAGTGGTCGTCCCCGCCTATCAGCGGCTGTATGAGTACTTCACCGAATCATATTTGCCTGCATGCGCAGATGATATTGGTGCGTCATCGCTACCTAATGGGAAGGCGTTTTACGAGTATCGGGTTAGACGATTTACCACAACGAATATGACGCCGGATGAGGTACATGAAATTGGCCTTGCTGAGGTCGCCAGGATTCGGGCCGAAATGAAGCAGGTCATGAATGAGGTCAATTTTGAGGGAACGTTGGCCGAGTTTTTTACCTTCCTGCGAGAAGACCCCCAGTTTTATTTTGAGGACCCAATGGCGCTGCTAAAGGAATACCAGGCAGTTTCAAAGCAGATCGATCCCAAGATGGTGCAGCTCTTTACGAAGTTGCCGAGAATGCCTTACGGGATCAAAGTTATCCCCGAAGCCGTCGCCCCCGATACAACCACAGCGTATTACTCTAGGCCCGCCGCTGATGGCAGTAGGCCTGGCTATTACTGGGTCAACCTTTATGAGCCGCGGTCGAGGCCCAAGTTTGAGATTGAAGTGCTAACCGTTCATGAAGCAGTTCCCGGCCACCACCTTCAGATCGCATTGCAACAAGAGCTTGAGTCACTACCGAACTTCAGACGCTATTCAGGGTATACCGTGTTCACAGAAGGGTGGGGTCTATACAGTGAGCGGCTTGGCTACGATATTGGTCTGTATCAGGACCCTTACTCAAAATTTGGGCAGCTCAGTTATGACATGTGGCGTGCGGTCCGTTTGGTCGTCGACACGGGCATGCATTACAAAGGTTGGACCCGCGACCAAGCGATTGAATTCTTCATCGACAATGCGCCGAGGAAACGACTCGATATCGTTAATGAGATTGATCGTTACATATCGTGGCCGGGACAGGCGCTTGCCTACAAAGTGGGGCAACTATCGATTTCTTCTCTGCGAGAGAAGGCAACCAAAGCGCTTGGCGCTGATTTCGATCTACGACGCTTTCACGATCGCCTCCTGAGTCAGGGTGCCATTCCTTTGTCACTTCTTGAGACATTGATTGCCGACTGGATTGAGTCTGAACGGGAAAGATTGGCGGAAGAGACTTCACTTTTATCGAGCGACTAAGCGTCCCGACGCAGAGATCAGGCTCAAACGAGAGGTGCTAGCGCGGCTGTGAAAGGTTTATTCTAAGGCGCTACATGAGCGTCTAGAAACTCTAAGGAGCCGTTAGATCCAGATGCTCGGGCTCGAACCGACACCAACGGGTGAGGGGAGATACCGAAAAAGGGAGTTGCTTGCCGCAGTATCGCACCGTTTGACTCATCGGCATCCGAAAGTGCGACAGTCACGAATATCGGATGGGAGCTCGTCAGACAGCGATGTGCAGCGCTACGCGAGGATTGACTAACTGCGAGTAAGTGTCCTAGCTGACCGTGGGTGGGCGTGTCTAGGAGCGTTTAGCGTTAGCCGTATCAGTTAGTCCCAAGGCAGACGCGAATGAGTTCAATGCTTGCCTCACGACTAAAGATGCGCTGGCTCGTGGCATGCGAGATAGAGGCGCCATCAATCGCTTCTCGTTTCCCGTCAACCCACTGTAGTTCAATGCTGGCTTCAGGCCCTCGAGAGACAACGATTGGGATTTGGCAAAGAGTGAATGCGTATTCGCCTGCTTTGAGCGATAAGGTTCGCCAATGGCCCAGGCAATCAAAGTACTCAAAACTAGCGTCTGATGTGAGAAATTCATCGGGACGAACGAGTTCTCTGCTGAACCGTATGGCTCCACGTTCAAAGCGAACGCCCAACTCCATAAATCGAGCAAGGATTTCCTCTTTGACCTGGCCGGTCATGCCTGGCTGCCTTGCACCACCAAAGCTTGGCGTATGGGAGTAGGGGTCGTCTGGGAAGGCGCCGTACTCAGCCGGGCTTTTGTTGAAGCCCATCCCACTTCTAATCGCATCGTATTTGGCGACCAAAGCCTGTAGATCAGCTGAAGGCGCCTGGTCTTTCACTGCCCAGTCAACATTTTCAGCAGCTGCAAGCAGGAGCTTGCCAACCATGTGCCAGTAGATTGATCCAAGCCCCTCATACGCGTACATGCCGCCTGAGCGGCCGGTGAATTCATGGTGATGAAAGGTGCGCTCGAATAGTGCCTCTAGATCCTCTTTTTCCATCGCGGCGAGCGTTTCATAGTCGGTATCCTGAAGCTCGCTTAAGGCATCGCGCAGCGAATCGACGTTTTGGAAACTGCCATTGAAGTGGTAATGCCCAAGGGCATCTTGTTCAATGATGGTTGTAACGCCTTGTTCGATCATCTGGGAAAGCAGCGTCGAACTCGCGATATCCGCCTGGCTGATGACGTTCTTTTGCAGGAATGGCGTTAACGTTCGATCGGGGTAGAGCTGATAACTATCCCTGCTCTGGTCGTACATGGCCGACGCCTGAAGCGCTTCAAGTACCTCCAATGCCTCGGTAGCGGGCAGCAGTCGCGCGCTCAACACGGCCACCTGCCCTTCGAGCATCTCGTAAAGCGTATCAACCTCGGTACGCCCCTCCTTGAATTCGAGCAGATTGTAGGCGTGATAGAGGCCATCTTCGCGGCGGTTCGCGCGAATACTCTGGGCGATGATTGATCGACTGAGTCCTAGGAACTCGACTAAAGCGTCCTTGGGTAGCGAACGAGCGGTTTGAGATAATCCCTTCTCGTAAAGGCCCTGACGATAATCGCACCCGGCGTGCCCTAATTGGTCCTGAATCTGACGCCGATCCTCATCACTGATGGGTGCCAGCAATGTGGACTCGTTAGATTTGAGGACGGTTTGAATCGTAGTGAGGTAGTCGTACACGCTCTCGCTGAGCGAGACTGCGTCGAGGTCGGTACTTGTGAGCCATTCCTCTAAAAATGAGAGATGTCGATGCAAGTAGTTCAGCGTTACAACAGATGCTCCGTACCCTGCTAGTGCATTGTTTGCGTCGTTCCATTCAGGGCGTTGGGTATTCAGCCAGATCCCCGCTTCAGGAACAAAGTTCGATAGCTTGGCAAGAACAGGAACCAGCAGCTTCTCGACCATATTGACGTGGATGACCTCCCCATCAGCATCAGTCATTAGCTTTTGATCACTGCCTAAGGCTTGGCTGCGGGTGGTTAATGCTTGGTCAAGATCGGATAAGAATTCGATGCTGTCGCGTGGATCCTTTAGTAGATCATCGTACGTGCGAATCCGGTAGGGGACGTTGGCATAACTAAAGATAGGGGCGAGCAGCAGATCCGAGAGGCCGTCAGGATGCAAATTGTTAGACAGCTCGAGGAGTTTGAGCAGGTAAATGATTTGATGGTCGCCCCAGTAGCCAATGTTTGACCAGGGATCGTCAGGATTGGGTGCTTCCCAGTCGATGCCAAGGGAGGTCAGGCGGTAGGGGTTGTAGCCATCGGCAGTGGTCGCGTTGAGGAACTTGCAGATCATGCTTTCGATAAAGCCAGGGTAGGCAAGGCTTAGTGCTTCCCAGTTCTGGAAAATGTCCCGCCAATTGCCCTCATAGTAGAGGTGAGGGCTGCCATCCGCATTGTGTATTTTGATATCAAACTGATTCCAAGGCCTCGATGGGTCGCCATGTCGGCGGCTGAAGGTGATCGGTAAATATTCCAATGCAAGCCTTTGGTAATCCGAGGACTTGGATTCCGCCGCCCACGTTTTTAATGCTTGGAGGGTCAAGGTCTCGGGCAGTGCTGGTGATTCAGCGTCGAACGCTGCGGCCAGCCGCCTCGCAACCGCTTGGTTTCTTGACTGGCAGAACTCAAGAAAATCAGCGCGTTTGATGGTGTAGCCATCGGCAACCGTGCCCCCACGCAGCAGATTGAACAACACGTTCATCGTGTGGTGGTGGGTGCTGGGCTGATCACCGGAGAGCTGGAAACCATCGGCTGCTGCGATAATTTCCCTTAGTCGCAGGCTATCCGTTCGTGCGCTGCCCTCAAGTTCCTCATGCAATGCGCCGTTAGTTGCGAGGGCATGGCGCAGATTATGGGTTGCAGCAGCGCTCTGGTTGACTTCAGCGACCATTGACCAGCGACGCTCCGCGCCCTCATCAAGCGAGACGCTCGCGTTAACAAAGTAAGCACCGCGCTGTCCCCTTACATCAGTTTCCTGAGAGAGCTGGGCACCTTTTCTGAATCGGGTGACTTGCGATGATGACAAAAGGATTGTTTTAGGCGTTAACCCCGTCGACCAAACAGTGGTAGCAGAGAGTGCCTCACTCGGCTCAGCTTTATCCGACAAGGTTGAGCTCATGGTGTACATACCAAGACCTGTGGAAGTATCAAGCTCCGCTCGCTTGTAGGCATCGAGTAGGCAGCTAAGCTCATTTTGCGTCTGAGTGGTCGCGCCGTAGGGGAGTAAGTTTTCTAAGCCGTCGAGGATGTTTACCTCAATGGACCCTGAAGCGGTGTTGGTGATGCTGGACGTTTTGATAAACCCAAATTGGTCACTGGTTCGCCAGCCATACTCAAATCGCAGGCCAAGATCGTGATTATCTTCTCGGAAGATCAGCGCATTGCCGAATCGGCTCTTAAAAAGGCTTCGGTCAGTGCGGTAGACGGGGTTGCCGTAGGGGTGTAGCGGCTCCCAGAGATAGGTTCGATCGCCTCGCTTGACGAGCAAGATGGTGCGAGACCCTGTGAACGCGGCGCCATCGCGAATTTTATCTTCAGTGTAGTAAGGGAAGAGCGCGTTCTCAGCGTTGGCTCTGCCAGCCGTAATTCCGCCGCTCGAAGTTGTAAATAGCCAGTGGTCCGAGGGGCTCACGATGCTAATAAAAAACTCAGGCATCGAATCGACGTGATTAATTCGATAAAAAGTTTCGCCGTCCCGTTCGACGTAATCCCCCGAGGCGACCGTTTCAATATCTGTGAGTGGCGTCTGTCCGAGATGGATAACTGGAATCGATATGTTCAAATGCTGACTACCTTGCCTCTGTAACCCTTGTGCTCTCATGCGCGGCGAGAAACTCCCGGACTACGTCGAGCCGGAAGATTGTCTCTCAACTCCCCGAAATTGCACTAATGCAGCACCCTATCGGCCCCTTTAAACGGCAGGATGACGCCTTCTGCCGTAACCCACGTTCCATAGGTTTTTTAGTGCCTACAAGGGGTGCAGGGAAACTAATGAGAAAGACTTTCTCGAAAGCCATTGCCCTATCCCCAAGCCCTCGGAGAGTGCGGCACTACAATGCTGAGGTGTTTGATCGTTGTCACTGCAGGAACAGTTGGGCGCTTCCCCTCCTTGAGACTCATTAAGAAGAATTGGGCCTCAGCGCTTGATGCACTCATCCGCATTCATTTGATGCACGTTGGGGCTCGCTCGTTTGGCGCCCGCCTATCGAAGGCCAAGTGAGGATGGTTCAACAATGAACGGGCGCCGTGGCTGGCGCGTATCAATGGCGATAGCCAATCCGTTATCCTCGTTTGATGCGGATTGCGCAGAGGAAACCTAGCAAGCAAGTGCGAGAGGTGCGCGCAGTATCACGCGAAATACAAAAGACAGGTACAGCAATCATGTTGACGCTTCAGCCCATCAGTTCGGAGCAAAAATCGGTGCTGCAGGCTCTGGTTTCATTGGCGACTCGGCCGGAGCAAACAGGCAGGAATGTATGGTCTAACTCGGACGGTTATCCGGCTTGGCACCTAGAGTGTGATCGAGCCGAACTTGCGGCCGCCTGTAACGTTCCTCCTAATGATTTTGAGGCAAGAAAGGCGCTCGATCATGCGATTGAGGCATTGACTCGCGTCAGGGTGTGCTCGTATGAAGCTGGCGACCAGGTCGACTGCGGGCCAGCGCTCGTGGCATCAAAATGCTACGCCGACCCTGAATGCACCAAGTGGATCGGGTTTCGATTTCAATTGCCATGCCTGCTTCGATCGATTGATTGGACGACGGTCTAGTCTTGCTGATTACGAGGGCGCTAAAAAGCCGTCAAATTTGGCGGGTCCAAAATGGCTCTTGAAGTCCTGGTTAGCCAGCAGTTCCGCCCCTCTGACCCTGCTACGCGCGATAATCCACACTTCTCCAAAATCTAGATCTAAGCCGGCTATTGAACGTGGGGGCTCAAATCACCGCTTTTGATGAACCACCGAAAAATGGTAGAACGGTAACCATTCACGCAAAGCAGTCGAGAAAAAATATGAAGCCATTAGAGGGTGTGACCGTTTTAGAGTTTTCAACCATGATCACGGCGTCATTTGCCGCCATGATGATGGCCGAGCAAGGGGCAACGGTCATTAAAGTAGAACCGCTAAATGTGGGCGACCCTATGCGATATATCGGTGCGGCAAAGGGCGGAATTTCGTCTCTCTTTGCCAATTGCAATCGCGGTAAGCGAGCGATTCGTGTTGACCTAAAAGATGAAGCGGGGCAATCGGTTATTCGTGAGATGGCCTCGAAGATCGATGTGTTTATCCATAATTTCAGGCCAGGCGTTATGGATAAGCTGAACCTTGGTAGTGATGCCCTTCGAGAGATTAACCCACGCCTGATTTACACAGCGATCTCAGGATTTGGAAAAGAAGGACCGCTCGGCGGCGCCCCCGCTTATGATCCCATCATCCAAGCGCACGCTGGGCTAGCCGCGACACAGGGCCGTGAAGGAGAGCCGGCATTTTTTCGCACGCTGATCTGCGACAAGATCACCGCTTACACTGCGTGCCAGGCAGTGACAGCCGCGCTCTACGTTCGTGAGAAAACCGGTGAGGGCCAACACATTGATTTATCCATGCTTGATGCTGGTCTGTTTTTCATCTTCCCTGACGGATTTCAAAATCATACGTTGCTCGATGCTGATCACGACCGCGGACCTTTACTTATCGATTTGCTGTACGACTTAACGCTGACGAAAGACGGCGCTGTGACCATCTCAGCCGGCACAGAAGAAATGCAGATGCGCTCGCTCATTGCCGTTGGGATGGAGCATCTTCTGGCGGACGACCGGTTCAACTCGTTTGAAAAAATGGTTGCGAACTTAGCCGTATTCAAAGAATTGGTCGCTGAGGCATACCTTGAATACACAACCGATGAAGTGCTCGAGAAATTGAAGGTCGCTGATGTCCCGTGCGCGCGTTGTCTCAGTAAGGACGAGGTGCTGGCCCAACCGCAGATCGAGGCAAACGATACGGTCGGTGAGATCGACCATCCGATCATGGGTAAGATGCGAGTGGTCAAACTGCCCGCTCGATTTGGTGGAGAAAGGCTAGCGCCTGCTAGGCCAAGCCCTGATCACGGTCAGCACACGGACGAGGTACTGTTAGAGTTTGGTGTTGACGACACTAGATTGGGTGAGCTTCGCGAGGCGGGTGTCGTTAGCTAGCGCTGAGGCGCTGCTACACAGTTTTCTTCTACGGCGTTCAAGTGGTAGCCGGCGGCGAGAACGACCGCCACTTCCGTTTGTTCATCTCCCTCTACCCATAGTCTGCGTAGAGTGGAGATGATGCTTTCATTGCTCGGGATTGCATTCTGAGCGTGGCCACATGAACGCCGGTCTCGTCAAAGGCGTGCTGGTCGTACCAAACGTATTCTGTCTTTGGGCTCTGGCCAACGCAGACGACCTCACACTTGATGTGATAGGGGCGGTTCATCAAAAACGGTCCATTGACATGAACAATTTCCATGGCACTAAAGAGACCGGTAGATTCCTCGACCAGTGGTCCGAGCCCTCGCATCGCCGAGCCCCATAAAAATTCAACCAGCGTGCAAGGCGCACCCACCGGTTCGCCCCAAGGCGATACATTGCGGTACCAAGGTAGCGGGTCGCTGATGAGGTTCTGATCGTAACGTTCGAACTGTTTGGATGGGTCAGCGAGCACGTCATAGTGACCAAGGGACATACCTGGCTCGACACGCCTGAGGATTCGTAGTTCTGACGGATCGCAGGGCCGATAGTCCAGTGTTCGAACAGCAGATTCACTCGGGTCACCTAGGCCGGCGGAGCCCTCGCAAACGAGCAATCCATCGGCACGCTCCATCCACACACGGGTCTCGGTCGCACCGGGTGCTGGGACTTCCGCAAAAACCTGAACTTCTTCTCGGTCAACGGTCGGATTACGGAATAGCAGTGATAAGTAGCCTTGCTCGAACCAAGTCTCGCCAAAGAGGTCAACCAGAACGGGTGGAAATTGATTCATGTGAATATCGCCGGCCACCGTTCCTCCTCTGAACCCCAGTTCGGTTGCGGTGGCATCGTCGTGAATACTCCCGGCGCCTGCGTCAGCAGACCAATTTCTTGCGGCCCAAAGGGGGCCTTGCTTTACGTCAGTCATGAATGATCTCTTATCTTGCTGTTTGGACGGGATGCCGGTTGATGGACACGGCAATTCGGATGATTAGAGCCTGATATCGGGTAGGTGCTAACCATCAGGTAAACCCAGCACGCGTTTGGCAATAATATTGAGCTGCACTTCATTCGAGCCGCCTGCAATCGAAATCGATTTGGCCTCATAGTTCAGTCGATTCATATTCAGCTCTTCTGCGTCGAATCCCTCGCCCTCCCAGCCCAAAGCTTGGCTACCTCTCAACCATTGCTGCGTTTCAAGTTGAGATTTAACGAGTTCGGCTTCGACATACTTGAAAATCGAAGTGGCAGCGCCAGGCACTTCGTGATCTCGCTCGGCTAAGGCCCGCTGCTGAGTAAGCAAGAAGGCTCGATGAAGCATGGAAACAGTGGTGATTCGGTCTCGAATCATTGGAGTCTGCGCCTCGTAGTCGGAGAGATAGCGGCGTAGAAGGACTCCCCAGTCCGCTTCGGGTTTGATGCGCTCAAGCGGCCCTGCGGCGTCAGCGTTCGCGAGTGCAGCGAGGCCTGACCGCTCATGCTGAAGTAACCGCTTGGCGACGGTCCAGCCCTGATTTTCACGGTGCACCAGATCGGTTTTTGGCACTTGCACGTCATCGAAGAACGTTTGGCAAAAGGGGGAGTCGCCGTTGATCAGCCGTATGGGTTTCACAGTGACACCGGGGCTGTCCATTGAAAACAGTAGAAAGCTAATTCCCTCGTGTTTAGGCGCATCGACATTGGTTCGCACTAGACAAAAAATCCAATCGGCGTGCATTGCGCCCGATGTCCAAATCTTCGATCCGTTCACGAGATAGTGGTCGCCTTGATCGAGCGCGCGCGTCTGAAGGCTCGCTAGATCTGAGCCAGCGTTCGGTTCACTGTAACCCTGACACCAGGCGACCTCACCGCGGGCAATCCGGGGCAGATGCCTCGCTTTTTGTTCTTCTGTTCCATATTCGAGCAGGGTAGGGCCGATCATGCTTAGACCCATGCCGCCGAGCGGTGGCCTGGCATGAATCCGTTGGAGTTCCTCGATGAGCACCTGAAATTCGCTCGGGTCTAGACCCGCTCCACCGTATGCCTTTGGCCAAGTGGGCGCCGTCCAGCCCCGCTCAGCCATTCGCTCCAGCCAAACATATGCGTCGGGATTAGTGCTAGCGCGCTTGCGGCCGCCATTGACCTCCTCACCCGGTACCATTCGTGTGCGCATCGAGGCAGGACAGTTGGCCTCGAGCCATTGGCGGGCTTCTTCTCGAAAAGCGTCTAATGGCATAAATCTCTCAGCATCGTTTTCCAAGTACAGGGTAGCGAACTCCTCTCGTTGATCAAAGCATCACTCGTTGCCAGGCATTAATGTGAGAGCCGTTGTTTCGTCTCCGAGTCTTATGCGAACGGAA
>Ga0181578_10005801_pt1 | contig 10724 bp, 7 predicted proteins | sample 071ome_21_FD_148659 | JGI IMG/M metagenome (GOLD analysis project Ga0181578, IMG submission 148659) | Coastal salt marsh microbial communities from the Groves Creek Marsh, Skidaway Island, Georgia - 071401CT metaG (spades assembly) | ecosystem: Environmental > Aquatic > Marine > Intertidal zone... | reverse complement strand
TCGGCAATCGCGTCGCGGTACTCGTCGTCGGCGGGCCCCTCGAGCAACCCCAGCTCATCGCGTAGACGAACGTGCCCGCCCGCGAGGTATCCCGACGTCGGTGGTAAATCGTGCACCGTCACGCTCGCTAGTGCCCGGCGTCGCCATCTCTCCGGTGGCACCACTGCGCCATCTCGCTCGAACCATGCGATAACCGTGCCCAGGATTCCTCGACGTGCGAGTTCCTCTTGGACCCAGGACTCCACGGTGCCCAGGTCCTCGCCGATGACGACGGCGCCCGCCCGATGTGCCTCAAGGCACGTAATGGCGAGCATGGCGTCGTGATCGAAACCGACGTAGGTTCCCTGCGTCGCCGACATGCCTTCGGGAATCCACCACATGCGAAACAGCCCGAGGATGTGATCGATCCGCAGTCCACCCGCGCCGTGCAACGCGGCTCGCAGGACATCCCGAAACGGGGCGAACGCGGCGTCGGCCAGTGCATCGGGTCGCCACGGTGGCTGGTCCCAGTTCTGCCCCTGCTGGTTGTACATGTCCGGGGGCGCGCCGACACCCACGCCGCGCGCCATCACCGGCGCCAGCGCCCACGCATCCGCGCCGCCCGGATGAACACCCACGGCCAAGTCGGTGATGACCCCGATTGCCATGCCCGCGTCCCGACACGTCTTTTGAGCGTCGGCCAGTTGCTCGGCGGCGATCCACTGCAGCCACGAGTGGAAGTCGACATCGCGCGTATGCTCTCGCGCGTATTGCACAACAGCATCGCCGTCGAATACCCGGTACTCCACCGGCCAACTGCGGTAATCGGTGCCGAATTCCTCGGCAAGAACGCACCATGTCGCAAACGTCCGCACCGACGGTTGGTTCGCGAAAGCCCGAAAGGACGTCTCGCGCTCGGTGTCGCGAGCAGCGCCGAATACAAGTTCCAGCGCTGGGCGGATGTACTGCCAGGCGCGGTCGCGGTCGATGCGAGACGCGCTGTCGATCGAGGGCGGTTGAACGTCCGTGTGCAGTGTCTCCAGTCGACCTCTGTCCGCGGGAGTCATGCTCGCCACCTCGGGAATGTCCTCGACGCGGATCATCAACGGGTTCCACATGCGTCGAGAGGTGGGTAAGTAGGGGGATGGCACACCGGGCACCGGAGCATGCAGGGGATTTACCAGGATGAAACCCGCACCGCCGTCGCGCGCGCTCCACGTAGCGAGATTCACCACATCGTGAATGTCGCCCACCGCCCAGGAATCCGACGACGGCCAGGAGTAGGCCTGCACCATCACCCCCCATTGACGCTCGCCGACGAGGATCTCGGGGTCGAGAGTTGCCGGCGCCACCGCAAGCGGGCACTCGGCTCTCACGGAATCGCCGACGACTTCGATTCGATGCCAACCGATGGGCAGGTCGTCAGGCACGCCAAAGCTCGCTTCGCCGATGAGTCGACCATCCACCTCGACGGGATCAACCCACCATTGCCATTGCCGAAGTTCCCGCCTAGCGCCGTCTTCCAGCACGACCGATGCCGACACCGATTCACCGTGGGGCACATGAACCCACAGGCGCCGCTCCTCGCCCTGCCAGGTCACGAAAACAGGCGGCATGACCCTGCGCCATTCGCGCAGCCGTGCCGCCTCCAGGCTCTCGCAGATGGCCGCGTTGCTGCCGGCATCGACTCCCAGGGCGGAGAGAACGGCGCGAATAACGTCATCGGAAACCTCAACGTGGTTTCCGGCTTGCCCCCAATACTCGGTGGATACTCGATACGCGGCGGCGAGTTCGTGCAGCAACCCGCGGTCGATCGGCTCCGTCGTCACGGAGCAAACGCTACGCACCGGGTGTGCACCTAGGGTGGCGGCATGGCACGCAATTACCCCGAAGCAGAGCGCGCGGACATCGTCGACGACATGCACGGCGTGCGGGTCCTTGACCCCTACCGCTGGCTCGAAGACACCGAGGACCCTCGCACCCAGGAGTGGACAAAACAACAAGCCGAGTTGCTCACGAGCGAACGGGACACCTGGACCACGCGGGAGAGCTTCGCCGACAGTGTCCAGGCTCTTCTCGGTGCCGGCGCGGTGTCTTTGCCCGTGCACCGTGGCGACCGCGTTTTCTTCAGTAGGCGTCAACCCGGTCAACAGTTCGGCGTCTTGTTCGTGCGTGAAGTCGACGGCACCGAACGCGTTCTCATCGACCCGATGGAACTCGATGAAACCGGGAGCACCACCTTGGATTCATGGCAGCCGTCCAAGGAAGGGGATCGGCTCGCCTACCAACTGTCGGTCGGGGGAACCGAGGAATCGGTGCTGTACGTGATGGATGTCGCCACTACCGATGTCATCGATGGACCGATCGACCGCTGCCGCTACTCGCCGGTTGCATGGATTCCCGGGGGCGATTACTTCTACTACGTTCGCAGCCTGCCACCGGAGGATGTTCCTGAGTCCGAACGCGGATTCCACAGACGTGTCTTCTTGCATCGGGTGGGACAAGACGCGAACGACGACGCCAACATCTTCGGCGCCGGAATGACCATGACCAATTACTACGGCGTCGAGGTCTCACGTGACGGGCGCTGGCTGCAAGTGTCCTCCGCGGAAGGAACCGAGCCCCGCAACGATTTGTGGGTCGCGGATCTGACGGCGTCCCCCGCTGACCGTCCGGCCTTCCAACAGGTCCAGGCCGATGTCGACGCGCAAACGTCTTTGACCTTCGGTCGCGACGGGCGGGTCTACGTCTCCACCGATCGCGATGCCCCGCGCGGACGACTCGCGGTAACCGAACCCGGCCGATGGGGCTCCCACGATTGGACCGACCTGATCCCCGAGGATCCGGAAGCAGTTTTGGAATCGGTGGCGGTTCTGGACGGCGATGCACTCAGCGAGGACTTCCTGCTCGTCACGACCACGGCGCACGGTGTCGCCACCATGAATCTTCATCGAGCCAGCGACGGCACGCTCATCCGAAGCGTCGAACTTCCTGGAGCCGGCACGGTGGCCGGGCCCATCGAGAAGCCGACCGGTGGTCCGGTGGTGTGGTTCGCCTACACCGATCACACACAGGTCCCCACCATCTACTCCTACGACGCCCGCACCGGGGCCGTCGAGTTGTATGCGACACCGCCGGGTTCAGTCGATGTACCCGACGTCCACTCGCAACTGGTCACCTACCCATCCAAGGACGGCACTGAGGTCCGGATGTTCATCGTTTCGCCGTCTGCCGAGCCTGATCGGCCGCGCCCGACGGTCCTCTACGGGTACGGCGGTTTCGGTATCCCGATGCAGCCGGGTTTCTCGGCGGCGATTTTGTCGTGGGTGGCAGCCGGTGGCGTGTGGGCCGTGGCCTGTTTGCGCGGTGGCGGCGACGAAGGAGAGCAGTGGCATCGAGACGGCATGCTTGACAAGAAGCAAAATGTCTTCGACGACTTCCACGCCGCTGCTGAATACTTGAGCGCCGAAGGATGGACCACTCCGGCCAATCTCGGAATCTACGGCGGCTCCAACGGCGGACTGCTCGTCGGCGCGGCCTTGACCCAGCGGCCGGATCTGTTCAATGCAGTCGTGTGCGTTGCACCGCTGCTCGACATGATCCGCTACACCACTAGTGAACTCGGGCCGACGTGGACCGTGGAGTATGGCGATCCGGAGGACCCTGAGCAGTTCGGTTGGCTGCACGCGTACTCGCCGTATCACCGAGTGGTGGAAGACACCGATTACCCGGCGACGATGTTCGCGGTGTTCGACAACGACACCCGTACCGATCCGATGCATGGCCGCAAGATGTGCGCCGCCACCCAGGCCGCTACTGCCGGCGATCGCCCCATCCTGCTGCGTTCTGAGGGCAATGTGGGCCATGGTGCGCGCAAGCTCGACGCGGCCGTCGAGGAAACCGCGGACACCCTTGCGTTCCTCGCCCGGTGGACCGGCATGCAAGGCTAGGCACCATGAACGAGATCGTCGACGCTTGGAATGACTTCACCAAGGATCTCCCCCTTGAACCGCTGCTGCGGATCGGGTTGATCATCCTGGTCGCTTTCGTGGTCCAAATCATCGGCGGACGCGCCATTCGCAAGTCCGTTCAAGCGGTCACCAACCACGCACCTAAGCGCCGACCCGGGCAACTGCGCGGCGCCGATGACGCCCAGCTCGCCGCCACTCTCATGGAGGATCGCCAGCGACAGCGCGCCCACGCGCTCGGTTCGCTTTCGAGAAACGTTCTGGTCATCGTGGTGTGGTCCGCGGCGGTATTGACGATCCTCGGCACCCTCGGTGTGAATCTCGCCCCGATCCTGGCCAGCGGTGCGGTCCTGTCCGCTGTTATCGGCTTTGGTGCGCAGTCCTACATCTCCGACTACCTCAACGGCATCTCGATGATCTTCGAGGACTGGATGGGTATCGGCGACACCGTCGACATGGGCGGCATCGTCCTCGGTGAGGTCGAGGAGACCGCGCTGCGGTACACGCGCGTCCGCGATTTCTGGGGGGTTGTTTGGTACATCCGCAACGGCCAGATCCAATCGGTTTCCAACCAGTCCCAGGGATGGACGTACTCACTTATCGAAATCCCCGTGCCCTACGACGAGGACCTCAACAAGGTGCAGCAGGTCATCGATGCCGTCGGCAAGGACATGGGTGAGGATCCCCAATACAACGGAGTCCTGCTCGGCGCGCCGTACTACTCGAACGTCACCGAATTGACATCCACAGCCGTCGTAATTCGGGTCAACACCAAGATCGTCCCCAACGGCAACCAGTGGTACGCCGGGCGGGTGATCCGTCAGCGGATGAAGGAGGCCCTCGACGCGGCGGGCATCCGGATCCCGTACGAAGGCATCCAGGTGCGGACTTTCCAGGCTGGCGTCCAGGAAGTTCCTCCGCGGCCCCCGGGGGAGCCCGACGCTCCCACGCAACGGGACTTTGCGACCGGCCACGCAGACGACAACGATCCGAACGCGGCCCCACCACCGGCGGCTGCGGGCACCGAGACGACTGAAGACGGACACTCACTCCCGCCACCGCACACGTTGATCGCGGAAGACGATTCGGGCGAAACCCGGCCCTAAGTCGCGGCCAACGCCAATCGACGCAACACTGTCGGCATGGCCCTGCGTTGTCTTGTCACCGGCGCCACCGGTTATGTCGGTGGACGCCTGGTCCGAGAACTTCTCTCCAAAGGCCACACGGTTCGCGTTCTGGCGCGCAGCCCAGAGAAGTTGCGCGACTTTCCTTGGGCCGACCAAATCGAGGTCGTTCATGGCGATGCAACAAACCAAGACGATGTGATCCGCGCCCTCGAAGGCATCGACGTCGCCTACTACCTGATGCACTCACTGCAGCAAGGCCCCAACCTCGAGCAGGCAGAGAAGGCAATGGCCCAGACCTTCGCCGACGCGGCCCGGGACTCCTCTCTTCGGCGCATTGCCTACCTCGGCGGCCTGGCGCCCGACGTCCCGGAGAAGGACATGTCTCCCCACATGCGTTCGCGCGTGCAGGTCGGTCGCATCCTGCGAAGTTCGGGAATTCCGACGGTTGAGTTCCGCGCCGCGGTGATCATCGGCTCGGGTTCCGCCTCTTTCGAGATGCTTCGCTACCTCACCGAACGACTCCCCGCGATGATCACACCGCGGTGGGTTCGCACTAAGACGCAGCCGATCGCGATCCGCGACGTACTGCGTTACCTGGTGATGGCCGCGGATCTCCCCCCGAGCGTGAACCGCGAGTTCGACATCGGCGGGCCAGAAGTACTTACCTACGAACAGATGATGCACCGTTACGCGGCTGTCGCCGGTCTCGGAAAGCGCATCATCTTGCCGATCAACTTGCTCAGTCCCCAGCTCTCCAGCCACTGGGTCGGATTGGTGACACCCGTTCCACGCTCGATCGCCAAACCCCTTGTTCGATCGCTGAAGCATCCCGCGATCTGCCGCAACCACGACATCGCCGACTTCATTCCTGATCCACCGAACGGTTTGGTGACGTTCGATCGTGCCGTCGAATTGGCGCTCACCCGTATCCAGGAAGCCAACGTCGCCACGCGCTGGACCGGGGCCTCCACGCCCGGTGCCCCCAGCGAACCTCTGCCCGGAGACCCCGAGTGGGCCGGTGGCTCCCTGCACACCGACGTGCGCGAGGTGGAGACCGACGCCTCGCCCGAGCAACTGTGGTCCGCGGTCGAGTGCATCGGCGGTGCCAACGGTTGGTATTCATCGAGCATGCTGTGGGAAGCCCGGGGCTTGATCGATCGGGCCGTGGGTGGAGTTGGGCTGCGTCGAGGTCGCCGAGACCCTCAGCAACTCATGGTCGGCGAGGTCGTGGACTTCTGGCGGGTAGAAGAACGCCTTCCTCCCCGGCTGCTTCGGCTGCGCGCGGAGATGAAGATGCCGGGGCGGGCCTGGCTCGAGTTTGCTGTCCAGCCACGCGACGGTGGTGGCTCGCGGTTGATACAGCGGGCCGTCTACTGGCCCCGCGGAATCGCCGGTCACGCGTACTGGTGGTCGGTGGCCCCCTTCCACGCGTTCGTGTTCCCGCCCATGGCCCGGCACATCGTCGAACGAGCGGAATCGATGAACCGCCTGCAGCCCGGCGAAGTCGCATCCGACACAATCGAGGCGTGAGCGAGCAGGCCGAGCCGACCCCGTACGAGGTCTTCGGAGGACGGGAGTTCTTCACCCGTCTTGTAGCAGCCTTCTATGCACGGGTAGCAAACGACGACGTCCTTCGCCCGATGTACCCACCAGATTCGCTCGATGCCGCCGAGTGGCGCCTTCGCTCCTTCTTGGAGCAATACTGGGGCGGCCCGACCGACTACAGCGACCAGCGTGGACACCCCCGACTGCGCATGCGGCACGCGGGGTTCGCCATCGATTCCACCGCCCGCGACCACTGGCTGACCCATATGCGCGAGGCCCTCGACGAGCAAGGTCTGCCCCCCGAGCAGGACGGCGTCTTGTGGCACTACCTGCAAGGAGCCGCCTTCGCCATGCAGAATGTGGCCGACGAACCACCCCCGGGTGCCGTGTTCAGCGCCGAGCCGAGCACCTGACGCCCGCCCCAGTACACCGACGACCCACACCGAACAGGAGCAGCGCGATGAGTACGCCCGACGATGTAGGCGCTTACAGGCGTCATCGCCCGTGGTGGCAGGACGCCGTCGTGTACCAGGTGTATCCACGCAGCTTCGCCGATTCGAACGGCGACGGCATCGGTGACCTTCCGGGGATCATGGATCGACTGGACTACCTCGTCGACCTCGGCGTGGACGCACTGTGGATCTCGCCGTTCTACACCTCTCCCCTGCACGACGGCGGATACGACGTTGCCGACTACCGCGACGTAGACAGGCGTCTGGGCACCCTCGCGGACATCGACGCCCTGATCGATGCGGCCCATCACCGTGGGCTGCGCATCATCATGGACATCGTCCCCAACCACACAAGCAGCGAGCACGTGTGGTGGCAGGAGGTTCTTACCAGCCAACCTGAATCCGCAGCCTGGGCTCGCTACATGATCCGGCCGGGCACGGGCGATGCGCATGACCAACCACCGAACAACTGGCGGAGCGTCTTCCACGGTCCAGGCTGGTCTCGCCTAGTGCTTGCGGACGGCACCGTGACCAACTATTGGTACCTGCACCTGTTCGACGACACCCAGCCGGATCTGGATTGGACCAACGCCGAAGTTCGTCGAGAGTTCCTCGACACGCTGCGCTTTTGGTTCGACCGAGGTGTCGATGGTTTTCGAATCGACGTTGCCCACGGCCTAGCGAAGGATCCTGCGCTACCGGACATGGACTACGACGCCATTCCTGACACCGAAATTCTCGGCGTCGCCCCGAACGCGCCCTACTGGGACCAAGACGAGGTGCACGAGATCTACCGGGAGTGGCGGACGGTCGCAGACGAGTACGACCCGCCTCGCATCTTCTGCGGAGAGACCTGGGCTCCCTCGGCTGAGCGGCTCGCCCTCTACCAGCGGCCAGAGGAACTACACACGTCGTTCAACTTCGACTACCTGGCAGCGGGATGGAATCCCTCGCGGATGCGCGAATCCATCGATGCGACCGTTCGCAATCATCGTGCAGTGGGCGCCCCTCCCACCTGGGTATTGAGTAATCACGACGTCGTCCGACACCCGACACGGTTCGCACCGACCCCCGATAATCTCGAGCGAGGCTCCCAGCGCGCTAGGGCCGCCACGATCTTCATGCTGGGCCTGCCTGGTTCGGCGTACCTGTACCAAGGTGAAGAACTCGGCCTTCCCGAAGTTTTGGACTTGCCCGACGATGCCCGACAAGATCCCGTGTGGTTTCGCAGCGAGGGAACGGACATCGGTCGCGATGGCTGCCGGGTTCCCCTGCCGTGGAAATCCGACGGACCGAGTTTCGGATTCGGTCCAACCGATGAGTCGTGGCTGCCGCTTCCGGATGCGTGGGGAACCTATGCCGTGGATCGCCAACAGACCGACGAAGCGTCGACACTCGCCCTGTATCGGCGAGCACTCGCGCGCCGCAGAGGTGAAGACGCCCTCGGCCAAGGCCCCATGGAGTGGCTCGGGGATGCACCGAGCGAGGTGCTCGCGCTCCGTCGCTTCACAGACGAGCCGGGTCACCCATCAGTGATCGTGGCGATCAACATGACCAACGACGTTGCCCACTTGCCTGCAGCGTGGGGAGACGATGTGTTGCTGACGTCATCGGACGACGTTGCCAGCATCACCGTGGACGATGAATCTCACATCGTGGTCGGCCCCGAGACCGCCGTGTGGCTTCGCGGTTGACCGCGGTGGCTTCGATCAACTGACAACACGTAAGCCGAGGCGAGCCTCGATGCCGGCTGTGTAACTGAATATCTGACCGCGTGGCGTCGAAAGTCGCTTCCATGGGCCGCAGGTGGCCGCCGTTACGCGCAGTGGCTCGTCAGTCAGGAGCCTCAGCCGCCGAGCAGCATGCAGGACGCGCATCGGCAAACCCGCCCAGGCCGATCTCGACCAGATCTCTTCGGCGACGGATGCAGCCTGACGCTCGGACATACCTTGCGTTCTCTCCTGAAACTCCACCACCGCCTCGCGTATCTGTGGAGTGATGTCACTTGAGACGCCGTGAATGGGCATCTGCCAGCCATCCGCGGGCGGGAGGCTGGCGAGCGTCAGGCCCTGCCCCACAGATGCGGTGACGTGCGGCAGCGTTGTCACGTCAAAGTGGACCGTATTTCCCGAGGAGATCGCACCACTGATCCCACTGACGAAGGACTGCAATGCGGTTGTCACGTCATCACCGACGGCGTCCGAGGAAACCTGCGCCGGCACCGCGAGGGCACACATGACGTCCATGGGCAGCACCGCGTAGATGGCCAGCGCCCGCTCTCCGACCGTGATCCGCGCCGCCATGGTCGGCTCCCACTCGACCAACCGAGAACCCACCAGGGAGAGGATCCGGGCCTCCGGCTCACCCACGGTGACCAGGTGTCCCGCGGCCTCCATGGGGCCTCCTTGGGGGCAGTTATTGCTCGAGGTGCTCCTCGATTACCCGCCGAAACTCATCGGGAACCGGTCGAGAAGATTGGGCGTCTTTATCGAAACACACCATGACCGATTTCGCATCCGCGGCGAGGTCTCCCTCGTCCATCAACTGAGTCTGCATCGTGAACGACGACGTTCCCAGGTGCATGAACCACGTTCGGGCAACGAGTGGTGTCAGGCTGAAGGAAATCGGACGTAGGTAATCGATCTCTTGGCGAACCACCACCTGACCCATGACGCCTCGCTCACTGAGACCCAACTGTCGGTATACGCGAACGCGCGCCTCCATGACGTAGTCGAGGAACGTCGCGTTGCTGACATGGTCGTACGGATCAAGATCTTTGAACCTTTTCGCGATCTCGATATTGAAGATCGTCATCAGTCGCGCGTGAGTTTGCGATAGGTGGCTCGATGTGGACGTGCCGCTTCTTCACCCAGGCGCTCAACTTTGTTCTTCTCGTAGGCGTCGAAGTTGCCTTCGAACCAGAACCACTGCGAATCGCCTTCGTAGGCGAGGATGTGGGTGGCAATGCGATCGAGGAACCAACGGTCGTGAGATGTGATCACCGCGCAGCCGGGGAACTCGAGTAAAGCGTTCTCCAGCGAGCCGAGGGTTTCGACATCGAGATCGTTCGTCGGCTCGTCGAGGAGCAGCAGGTTGCCACCCATCTTCAGCGTCAGCGCGAGGTTCAATCGGTTTCGCTCTCCACCGGAGAGGACCTTGGCCGGCTTCTGCTGATCGGGGCCCTTGAATCCGAAGGCAGAGACGTAGGCGCGCGACGGCAGTTCAACATTCCCGACCTTTATCCAATCGAGGCCATCACTGACTACCTCCCACACGTTCTTGGATGGGTCTAGGCCAGCACGCGACTGATCCACGTAGGAAAGTGAGACTGTCTCGCCAACTTTGATCTCTCCCATCGTCGGGAGTTCGTCCTTATCTTCGGTGTCTCCCTCCGCCGCTGCGACCAGCATCTTGAACAGTGTCGTCTTACCAACACCATTGGGACCGATCACACCGACGATTCCGTTGCGGGGCAGCGAGAAAGAGAGATCGTCGATCAAAATGCGGTCGCCGAACGCCTTGGTCAGGTGATCAACTTCGACGACTACGTTGCCCAGACGCGGGCCCGGTGGGATCTGGATCTCCTCCATGTCCAACTTGCGCGTCTTCTCTGCCTCAGCAGCCATCTCCTCGTAGCGCTGCAGACGAGATCG
>Ga0181578_10005774_pt1 | contig 10749 bp, 15 predicted proteins | sample 071ome_21_FD_148659 | JGI IMG/M metagenome (GOLD analysis project Ga0181578, IMG submission 148659) | Coastal salt marsh microbial communities from the Groves Creek Marsh, Skidaway Island, Georgia - 071401CT metaG (spades assembly) | ecosystem: Environmental > Aquatic > Marine > Intertidal zone... | reverse complement strand
TTTACGAGGACCTGCCTGGCAACGAAATCTTCGTTTGATACTGGATTTGTATTTTCCATATATTTGAGGTGTACCTATTTCAGCAATCAGCATACTATTGTAATAAAGGGACTATCAAAGTAGAAATATATATAGAAATCATAGTAAAGAACATAGTTCCAACTGACCACATAATTATTTTTTCTATTTTAGAAAACCCTTTCTCCATGTTTAATTCTATTTTTTCCATACGAGCATCAACTCTATCAAACCTTGCACTGATTTCATCATGTCTTTCACGTGAAATTGCCACATGAAATTCTAAACTTTCTGATTCAATATCTTTGGTTAACTGAGATTTTGGTTCAGATTTGGGTGCTGGTTTGTTTTCCATTTTCAATGCTCCTTTGTAATATATGTATTTATATTATTACCCAATGTATTTATAGTATCATTAAAAAGGATGATTTTGTCTAATCTTTGCTGTAGCACACCCACTGGATTATCGCCTTGTTTGAACAAATTTTCCTGCTCAACACCAAATTTAAATGAATATAAACTGTCTTTAAATGCAGGTTTTGTAAAAAAAAGTATTTTGCCATATATAGAAATCAACTGCTTGATATGATCAAAATCTTTTTCAGACAACTGGTCTGTTTTGTCATTGTTGTATGACAATGGAATTTTAGTAGACAACTTGTAAATTTCTAAAGTTTCTGCTATTTTGATATATGTTTCTTTGTTCTGATTATAGGTATACATTAAACTGCACCGGGTGCCACACTTTTTCTTAATTTTAACTGTTTACGAGGTTCATTAACTAAACGTCTTTCTTTAAACATATCTTGTAAAGGTCTGTAAAGCTCACTTCTTGGTACATAATTTCTGATTTGATGTAATACTAAATTGACAATATTTGCTTTGTCTTTTATTTTGAGAAAATCGTACATTGATAATTCTCTTCTAATTTTTTTAGACTGTGCTAATGACACGTTAAACTGCTTTTCTAATTTCAAAAGCAATCTGTTTGCTAATGAATTATCTACTTCTGTCATTTCAAGATAATTTAAAAAGTCTAAAAGAAAAAACTTGTTGTTAGATAATCTTTCAACATATGAGTCACTTGCACTTTTGTTTTTGAATTGTATAATACTTCCTGATCCAATTAAACTGTGAATCAGCAAATATAAATCTGTGCCATTTGTTCTAAAATAATCAAAATCACCATAACTCATAGTTCTTGTTGCATATTCTCTAGCTATTTTTTTATATTTAAATTCGTTCTTTAATGTTGTCAGTGCTAGACAATAAACATAAATTATTTCTCCAACTTCTTTGGCTGTGTAATTACCAACATCTTGTCGGGATCTAAAAGCTCTGCTTTCAGTTAAATCATTAACCAACTGTAAATTTTCTTTTGCAAAATTTTTTCTTGAAAAATCTAATCTGTCTACAACCTTCACAGCATTACCAATGTGATCAACTGCAACAAAACCTTCTTGATCTCTAACTTTATATGTGTCGCCTTCTTGATCAAATGCATCAATTGATTTGATGTTTCTTAGTTTTTGGTACAATGTATTTTTTATACTTGACAGTTTTAACCACAAACTGTACCATGCCTCAATGTTTGCTTTGTTACTGTAATAAACTTTTTTCCAGTTTTCTAATGCTAACAATTTTCTTTGTCCTGCAGGACCTTCTCTACCAGTTTTTAATTTAGCAATTTCTTTTTCAATACGTTGTTCATAATCTTTTGCAAATCCATCAAAAAATTTAGCAGGATCTTGTTCTATTGTTCCTGCTCTTACCATGTTGTTGTGATTTGCATGAATATATTCTTTTAATTTTTTTCCTAATTCAGAAGCATCTAAAAATGAAAATATATTCTGTGATTGTTGTATATATTTTTCAGCATCGTTAATTGCATTTGAAATTGATTGATATTCACCTGTAGTTAAATTCACTATGCCAGTAAAATCTTTGATGTAAGCATCATCAAACCATACTTCTTTTGTTCTTGTCAATGCAGATAAATCAACTTCAAAACTTGCACTCATTGTTTCTAATGAACTGCCTGAATATGATGTATGAAACACAATACCAACATCTGCTTGTTGAATTTCTTGTGCTAGGTTCGAGTTAGTAGGTACTGCATAAGTTATTGTGTTGGGTTTAAATGCAACATATGATTGTCCTTTGTGCTGTATGGTCTTTAAACTGTCAGATGTAAAAAGCAAATCACCTTGTAATACATTTTCAATGCCTAACTTTGATAATCCAATAAATGCTTTTTTTAATTTTAATCGTAAATCTGCTTTATCACCAGGTTCTTTGGCATCTGGATGATTAATATCAATGTCTTTGATACTTTTGTTAAGTTTAGCACCTTTGTTAAAAACTGCTTTTGTACCTACAAAAAATTTACCATCGCTAGGATCTGTACCACAAAACACTGCCGGTGATCCATCCCATTTGAGTGTAACATTATATTTTTTTGGGCTTGACGTTTTGGCTAGATCGGCTAAATTTTTTAAAAATGCAATGGCTTTTTCAGCACCTTGCTTTCCTTGGAACAAAGCAAGATCTTCAAGATGTGTAAGATGAAGATTAGTGTCTTCTGATAAATTAAGTTCATTTGCTTTCATCTGATTCAATTATTTTCTTAATACCACGTTCAAACTTTCTTGGATCTTGTGCTTTAATACTGTTTATTAATCTTTTTACTAAATCATCTGCTGTGGATTCATCATACGATTCATATATCATTTTTGTTAGATTTATTGCTGACGATATCACATGACTGGCTCTTGACTCAAGCAAATTGTGTACATCCGCATGTGGTACTACTCTGCTGATTTCTTCCAGTATAGAACGTGTATTTTTTTTCATCATACAATTATTTATTATCAATCTATAATCATTTTATGATGTTATTCTTCGTTGAATAACTCACTCTGTGATTTCAATAAATCTCTTAAATTTTTTGCATTTTCTGTACGTTCTGCTACAACAACATTTTCAGTTTTGTTAGTTGACACAGTTGAAGTTCTTTTCTTAATTGCTGATGTTAAGGCATCTGCTGTTGTTATTGCCGCTTGATTTACTTCAGCATCTTCATCTAAATCTGTAATTCTTAATGTGTCAATATCAAATCCTAAATCAATTTTTGATCCTATACCACCTGAACTTCTGGTTTTCATTAACTGTATTTGATACCTTCCACGCTCACGCATTGCTCTACTTGTGAAAATACCAATAACATTGTCAGCAGTATTGATTTTACTAATACCTCCTGCAATATGACTTTGATCAAATTCAACTTCTTCAATTGCACCTCTGTTAAGTTGCGATGCAGTGACCAAAACAAACTGATTTTCAACTGCAAAATTACGCAGTTCTTCTGATACAAATTTGTCTTTTAAAAACATATCTGCTGGTGATATCTTTTTACTAATTGGCATCATAAGATCTAAATAGTCAATTAATACAACATCAGGTGCTACACCTTTTTGTATTTGATATTCTTTCAAATATGATCTTAAATCGTTAGTGCTTGACCCACTGCTCATGTATTTTAATTGAAATTTACCAGATTTTTTACTCTGCATTCTGACTTCTAAATCAACATCATCAATCTTTTTGAAAATTTCATTGCTTGGTACTTCTGTGGTCATAGAATCAATTCTCATTGAACTTAATTCTTCACTTAATTCAAATGTAAAATACAACACATTCATTTTTTGCGAAATCCAATTGAGTGCTAAATTCTGTAAAAACAAACTTTTACCAGCACCAGATGATCCTGCAAAGATGTTTAATTCACCTTTGTTAAATCCACCATACAGTTTCTTGTCTAATGCTTTCCAACCTGTACTAATTGTTCCATTGTTATCTTTTAAAGATAATAATCTTGCTTTAGGATTTTCAAAATAATCTGTTCCAAGATCTTTTGTTAATCCAACCCTAACTGCATTTTTAATTTTTTCTTCTACCGGACCATAGTCTCCTTTTTCTAACATGTCAGCACTTTCAATAATGGCTTTTTCAAGTGCTTTGTGTCTACAAAAAGTTTCAAACTCATCCAAGAACCAATCTTTTTGAGATTCATCAATATCTGGTACAAGTTTCAAATCAATTTCACATTTTGCTTTGATTTGATCCACTGTGGGTAATGATTTATACTTTTCAGTGTACTCAACAAACATTGCTGTTGTTTCAACATATTTTTTACTAAAGTATTCAGGTTGAATAATATTACGCACCCTGACAAATAATTCAGGATCTGTGACCATAAATTCTAAAAATAATTTCTGTAAATCGTCTGTGTATACTGTTGCCATATTATTACTATACTATATTAATCTCTATTTCGCAAGTATTTCCAACTATATGGAAATTCTTCATTACAAAACACATCAATTGAATTTGCTATAATTCTTGTTTCTTCTTGCGTGTCTTCTGCACATCTTAATTCACAAACCCTAGCAAATGCATATAAACTACCTGTCCAATACCATTCAGTCATCATGTTTTGTGGCAGTACCATTCTTGCTAATTCTGGAGCAATACCTTTGTCCAACATATCATTGTATGTTGTGTTGGCATTTTTTATTGTATCAGCAATATCATATTCAATTGTTTCATTGCTACTACCTTGTTTTTTATCTTTTGCTCTTTTTCTAAAAAGTGTAGGAATATAATATTCTGGCTCATAATCAACATAACGTCTGCTGATCTCATTCCAACTTAAACCCACTTGATGCTTGACCAACTGCCTAGCAACAAAGATTGGTGCTTTAATCCTAAACTGTACACTGCAATGAGCAAATGGTGACCAATGATTATGTTTGGCTAAAAATGAAATTAATTTTTCATCAGATGCTTCAAACATTTCTTTGTTTTTTCCAAAACTTACCCTTGCGGCATTTACTACAGTTAAGTCACTGCCCATTTTATCAATTAGTTCTACTTCCATTATACTTTCACTTCCTGTAAAATTTTCCACCAATTACTCTGTTTCATCAAAAACCTATCTTGTACCCATTTTTTAGAGCTTGTTCATATCTTTCATCTGCTTCTAATAGTGTACAATCAATAATTTCTTCTGTGCTGTTCCATGTGTAATAATAGGTAACAGTTGCCCATTTTTTTCTTCTGTTTACTTCAAACGCAATACTGTCATCATTATCATTTATAAGAATCTGACTTTTAACTTTTGTTTTTCCTGCCATTAATTCCTCAATAAGTTGATACAATTTTATCTGCAATACCATATTTGACTGCTTCTTTGGCACTTAACCAAACGTCTTCAGCAGGTAGTAATACTTCTCTAATTTTCTTTTCACTTAAACCGGTACACTTTTTGTAATGATCCATCATACGTGCTGTACTTAATTCAAATTCTCTTACTCTTGCAAATAATTCATGTTCTTTACCAGCACTGCCCCAACTGTATTGATGTGATAAAATACTTGTGTTAGGTGTAATGAATCTACGACCTTTAGTTCCTGACATAAAAGTTAATATACCACAACTAGCAATCATTCCTAATCCTATTGTTTTTATAGGTATAGCAGATCCTTTTATTGTATCAATTAGTGCAAATGCTGAATGCACTTGTCCGCCAGGTGAATTAATTACTAGTGTAATTTCTTTTGGTCTTTCTTTTTGTGGTAAAAGGTTTTTTTCAATAATTGTATTAATTACAGGTTTTGTAGTTGTGCTATCAAAGTGATCACTGAAATAAATTATTCCATTTTCATACATCAATTGCCCTGGTTGTAAAGGGGGCATTGGAGGCATCTTTGATTGTGGTTGTGAGCGTTTGCTCTGATCAGACGTATCAATTTTCATTTTTAATTAACTCCTATTTTTTTTAAAACTTGAATTTTTGCATTGTTATTTGTAGCAGATTTAATAATAGTTTGTAAAGTATATAATCTACCATATTTTTGTACTGCTTCTGCTGTGTCTTTGACACCAGATTCCCATTCTGGGTAACTAACTTTCCAGTTATTTTCTGTTGCTATGTCTACTAAATTACCACCAGATTTATCACGATCAGGACAAACTATAACTTGTGATTTAACACTGTTAATCAAATCAATTTGTGCCTGTGTGAGTTTGTTACCCAATGATGATATTCCATTAATTGCCAATGCATCTAATACACCTTCAACTATCACTGTGTAAACTCTGTCTTCAAACAGTTTATCAACATTATACAAATAATTTGGTTGCACAGATGAATAATATTTTGGTACATTTTCAACATCTTTAATAAGTCTTCCTGTGTAACCAACAACTTTACCATTGTAATAAAAAGGAACCAAAAGTCTTTGATTGATTTTCATGTAAGGATCTGGAGACCAATAAAAATTTTTATGAAAGTCTAGTCCTCTGTCCATAATGTATTTGTAAACAAACACAGCATCACTTGGAGGGTTAGACTGCTTTATAACTTGTTCTATTGGCATTGCATCATTTGGTAATTTGATTTCTTTAAAATCCAGTGTCCATTTTGATAAGCCGCTGGTTTGTGAATCATTGCTTTGTTCTTTGATTGCTTGAAACTGCAACTCTTTGATTTTCTGTTCTGGTACTCCTATGGCCAACATCAGTTCTCGCATTCTTTTGTTTATTAATCTACCTTTTGTAAAAGATGATTTGAAATTACAGTTAAAACAATGATAACTGATTACTTCTCCAACTTTAAATCCTCCACGCATTCTAGTATCATTTCTTGCATGACCTTGTGTGGTACACATTGGACAGTTTACTGCTATCCAACCCGATGGAGTCTTTTTAGACTTAGAACTAATGTGCGATAAAATTACTGTTTGTATATCCATAGTACCTATATAGTACTACATTTTTAGCGAAATGTCAATTAAACTTTTAAGGTCATTACACCAACACCTTGATCATTTTGACGAAATCTGTTTGGTGTGTTATGATAATGGTTTTCTAAAATTTCACAACAAACATCATAGAAACTTATTCTGTAATTGAGTGCATCATTCCAAAATTTAACAGCTTTTTCTTTGATCATTGGCATCAATTGAAAACTGTCTTGTATACTTCTTGTTTGGATAGCCAATCCTTCTGCCAAAATATTTGATCCAATGTTTACAAAATATGAAGGAACCACATGTATTTTTTTATCACTTAATTCTTTTATGTAATCTTTTTCTGTGTAATTTGTAGAAAAGCATCCTACTGATATTATGATAGGTTTATTTGTTCCATTAAATTCACTTACAAACTGTTCATCAATGACTCTGTCAGTTATTAATATCGTGTCTTCATCTGTGCTGTGTGTGTATTTTAAAGAACAATATTTTACTATGTTATCTAATTCATCAACATAACTTTTTTCCCAATGGCGAATGTCTAATTTTACTTTTGTTTTTAAAGTGCATTCTTTTGTTGCCATCAATATCCATGTCAAAGAAACAAAATCTCCTTCAATGGCTTCAGCATCTTCCCAATAATTTTGTGTTCTGGACACTTTGTAAAAATCATTGTTGGTTATAGATCCGTCAGGATATACCATAATGTTTAGTTTCCTGATGTTTGCTGACACAATTTGATTAAGGTGTTTCCATATGACTTTTCCTCTAGTATCAAAATCATCTGCAACAGTAAATGTTTGAAAATTTTGTGTGAGACCGTAAATAATTTTTTTTGCATTTTCACTGTATGCAATATCTTTGCAGTTTTGTAAAAATGTACCTTTGTTAATAAAATTTGTTTTGGTATATCTTATGACATTTTTAAGAGAAGAATCAGAATCAATATCTGACAAACATATAGCAACTTTGTCAGCCTCACTGACATACTCATATGTGATATTATGTTTCAAAATTAGTTCCTTAGTAAAACTTTATCTAAAGTACCTGCTGTTGTATTGTATTTTATTCTTATCCATTTCACTGAAGCTTCAAAAAAGAAAGGATCAACTCCAGTATGACTTGTGAAACTTATACCATTTATACCCTGACCTTTGACATCTAACGAAAACCAATCATTGTCATCAGTACTTGCTTGATCATCTAAATTTCCTTCAACAAACACATTGCCAGTAAATCCAGTAGTATACATTGCAACAGTGTGATTCCTTGCAGTAAGATTTCTTTCACTACTTCCGCTAATAGAATTACTGTAATAAAAATTATTTCTCAATGTAAAACTGTCAACAGTTTGTGTAGGTCTTGGTGATGGTAATCCGCCTGATCTAACTTCTGCTGTGCCTTGAAAATCACCTGCTCTGTCTGTGTAAGCAATTTTTTGTGTTTGATCTATTAATGATTGTGTATAAATTGAATAATTGTATAAACCTTCAGATATATTATATACGTCTTGTGATGTAAGATCTAGTTGTGCTTCACCTTTAGTAGCACTTGTAATGGTCATAATTTTGCTTACTACTGTTTCTTTGTTTTCTGTTCCAATCATATTAAAATAAACAGTGGTATTTGAAATATCATAAGGTGTACGATCATTGTCTCTAAAGACAAAATTTATCTTGTTATCTACACCGTGATATAGTATTATATTTTTATCGTACATTGGCATATTACTATTTACTCCTGTAGACAGTGTAAGTGTGTGCGTTTGATTAAAAATATAAAGGTCATAAGTACTCATATAAGTATTTATTGAAAAACATGGATTATACAGAACTAAAAATAAAGTTTCCTTTTTTATCGTGTGTTAAACACGTAAATGATGAATTTGTTGGCATATTGCTCAATCAAGATCAATTTGTTACGTCAATCTATGTTTATGATGATATTTCTTCAATAAAATTAAAACAAAAATTCTTATCACTTGGCGAAGAATGGTGGTGGGAATCTAATCGAACCATACCAATTAATATATTTTTTAATAGAGATTTTGAAATATTTAAAAAATACATCAAAAGTTTTACTACAAAAGATGTGGAAATTGTGTTTGGTCCTGCTACAAGCCTAAACAATGTGCAGAAGAAACGTATAATTAGAAGAAACATTTCGCTAGTTAAAAAAACAAATAGTTAAAATTATCGTTGTCTATTTTTAATCATGCTTAAAATACGTTCTGATTCACTATCTTTATTGTTATTTTGATACTCAGCAAGTTTTTCAGATTCTAATATACCAACAACTCTGATTGCTAGGTATATAGGATTTATAGGTTTACCAAGTCTATAAAATTCTAAATCTTTAACATGTTCTCTTACAACTGCATCTACTGTACTAATTATGTCCACTATGCTGTATTCTGAAAGATCCTGCGTGATTGACTGTTCTGACCCTGCTTCATATTCAGCATAGTAGTTGTCAATACGTGCTTCTATTTTTGATTGTTTTATTTTGAGTTGCTTTACTAAATTGTTATTGTCGTTTTGTGCTGGTTCTTCACCATCAATTTGAAAAATTCTGTTAAAATCATTATATTTCGACATTTATATTCTCCTTGTCTTTTTAAAAAAAATTATAAATGGCGGAGACCTAGTTAGTGTCAAGGACATGATCCGCATATGGTCCTATCACTCACTATAGAATATAGTGTTAAGTCTTTGTAATAATATAAATTTATGAAGTAAATGTCAAGAATTTTTTTAGATTATTTTTGTAATTGTTCACAAATTAAATTCATTTGTACCACAATAGCATGAGCATACGCAACAGCATGTGCCTTTTTAAAATAGTATGCACCGTCTGTAGGCTTTGTCCATACTTCTTCCATAATTTTATTCCAATCACAATCAAGAAGATATCTTTTTGACGGTCTTATTATTGCCAGAACTGCCGCTAACTGTTCTATTGTTGTGGGTTTTAATTTTTGTAATATTTGGCTGTGTTCGCCTACATGAAACAAGTTTTCTGCGAATTCTTTGTGACCAAGTAGATCCCATAATGGCTCCTTATTTAACAAACTATCTAGATGCTGTTCATCTTTGATATCTTTGTACAATGAAACATTTAAAATATCAAACTTAACATATCCTCTTTCTTCAGCATTTTCATAATCTATTGTTGCCAAATCTGTAAGTGGATTTGTAGGAATATCAGTGAAATAAACACCAGTGTTGTGCTTTTTAAACTCATTGTTATTACAAATACTTGCCACATTATATTTGAATAAACTTAAAAGTTTATCTCTGTCGCCTGTATCTATATCAATGTCAGTCTGTACTTTTATCATTGTTTCTTCTATATTCTTCAAATTGATTTTTTAATGCACCCAAATACATTTCAAGTTGTTTAACTCTAGTATCTAAATTATTATAATTGTCTATAACACTTTGTATATTTTCTAAATTTTTTGCAAACAGTTCTTTTTCAGTTAACTGTGCCAAAACTTTCAACTGTAACCATTGTTTTTTTAAAGACTTGTTTTCAGTTTCAGACAATGCTAAACCCATAACTACATCTTCTAAAAAATCATCAGTTTTCATATGTTTGCCTTTTTTACAATTTCATGTACAAAACTTACGTCATCTTGACTTTTCTTAAATCTACTTGCCCAAGCCGCCGGATCAATATAATCTTCAATCATTAATGTTTCTTGTTGATTTAATGACTGTAAAAAACTTATTCCAGTTTTACTGTTGTACAACAACCATGGTGATATTTGTCCAGACCTGATCATGTGAATACATCTTGATTTAGAAACTTTTTCAAAGAAAACATTCCACGGCATACTGTTAGACTCTCCCCAACCTTTCATTGATAACACAGTTCTTTCAACTGCTCGTTCCACAGATTCTCGCACAGCAAA
>Ga0181578_10005767_pt1 | contig 10758 bp, 8 predicted proteins | sample 071ome_21_FD_148659 | JGI IMG/M metagenome (GOLD analysis project Ga0181578, IMG submission 148659) | Coastal salt marsh microbial communities from the Groves Creek Marsh, Skidaway Island, Georgia - 071401CT metaG (spades assembly) | ecosystem: Environmental > Aquatic > Marine > Intertidal zone... | reverse complement strand
CGAGACTGTGGAGAGATTAACTCATCCGGTGAGAGACCCCAGGGCCGGCTATCAGCAGACCCTCGATGTCTTGGCACACGGCAAAGCCTACCGCTCTGATGTGATTACCAAAACTTCCCTCATGCTGGGCCTTGGCGAGACGGAGGACGAAATCAAGCGCTGCATGGATGATCTTCGCCGTCATCGCATCGACGTGCTGACACTGGGACAGTACCTTCAGCCCACCCGGCACCATCTCCCGGTTGAGCGCTTTGTCACGCCTGAGGAATTCGAGCGCTACCGAGACTGGGGTCTGGCGCGCGGTTTCTTGGAGGTCGTATCCGGCGCGTTTGTGCGCTCGAGTTATCGGGCAGAGCGAGTGCTTGAGCAGAACAACGTCGGTCTCGGGCCTGACTGATATGGCCGCGCCGCGTCGACCGCAGGTACTGTACCTCACTGCAGTGGACCGAGATGGCGGCACGGCAGGCCTCAGCCGCCAGACAAGGGTCATTGTGGGTGTGCTGGCAAGGGACATGGCAGTGTCTCTTGCAATTGCGGGCCCAATCGAGCATCCGGCGCTGCAATCCTTGCGTGAGCAGTTTGCGCCGCTGCGCGCGGCAGGGGGCTTCCCGGCCAGCTCGGCTGATCAGCGGGCAGAGCGGGGATTACGCCGATTGACCCTCAGCCGCTTTGGCTCCGATATCATTAATGCTCGCCTGCAGGCGGCGATTCAGCGGCGATCAGACGCCTTTGATGCCATTGTCATCGACGAGCTGGTCGCCTCTCCCTACCTGCCGGTGAATGCGGGCTGCCCCGTTTACTATCTTGCTCACCGCTGCGAGGCAGATCTTGGCTCGCAGTCCCCATGGCGATGGCTTCAGTTGGGTAATCAGCGGGCGTGTAAAAAAACAGAGAACCAGTTGGCGCAGTCAGCGAGCGGCGTATTTGCGACAACCGGCGTGGCGAGCGGCCTGTTGGCTCAGGGAATGTCACTCAGCCAGTTAAACCCCTCATTTGGGCGTTTCCGGCCTGAAATCGCGGTGAGCGACACCGTCGACTGGAATCAAACCCGCAGTCGTCTGGGATATGCGGGATATCTCGGAGATGATCGCAACCTGGCCAGTCTGGAGTGGCTACTCAAAGAGGTTTGGACGCCGGGGCAACGCATATTTGAGGGTAACGAATTGCATCTGGTGGGCACCGCGCCGCCCGCGCCACTCAGGGAACTGGCCGCTGCGAATAATAACGTTTATCTTCACAGTGGAGGCCGGCAGCAGCTGCAGTTTCTGGGTTGTCGCGCGGTGATCGAGCCGCTGATGTTTGAGCAACATGTGGATACCAAGCTGGTGAATGCGATGTCACATGGACTGCCAGTGGTGACCAGCCAGCAAGCGCTCGCAAGAGCTCATACTGACCTTGGGAATGGCGTGCTCGCCGCAGGAGGCCCCGAACAAATGGCGATGCTGATCCAGCGGGTAATGAAGGAGCGCGAGTTTTGGCAGCGTCACGCGGATGCGGCTGCGGGCACTGCAGCGCTACAATTGCCCGACTATGAGGTGGCGCACGACCTGCGTCGCGCTGTGTTGAAAGGACAGGAGGAGGGAGTGACGGCATGACAGATTCGATCGCGACCCCCAGCTCATGAGCAATACATTTAGTCACGTTGGGTTGCTGGGAAGGCGGGAGCACCCTGGCGTCGAGGAAATTGTTTCGGGGTTGCTGAACCTTTTGGATGATCGCGGCTTGCAGGTCACCATAGAGGACCGTTTGGCAACCCTCGCTCACTTCGAGAGACGAGAGATGGAGTCCCGGGACCAGATCGGCGCAATGGTGGATCTGGCTATTGTTATTGGCGGTGATGGCAGCTTGCTGAGTGCCGCACGCACGCTGGTCAAACACGACACGCCCGTGATTGGCGTCAATCGCGGGCGACTGGGGTTTTTAACTGACGTGAGCCCGGATGAGCTGATTGATCAGGTCAGCGCTGTTCTGGATGGCAAATTCTTGAGCGAAAAGCGGTTCCTTCTGGACACTGAGGTATGGCGCGGTGAGCAGGTAATTGGTCGCGGCGACGCGCTCAATGACATTGTTGTGAACTCTGGTGCCTCGGCACAAATGATCGAATTCGAGCTGAGCATTGACGGCGAATTCGTCTATCGATTGAACGCGGACGGCCTGCTGGTCGCCACCCCCACCGGTTCGACGGCTTACTGTCTCTCGGCAGGCGGCCCCATCATGTATCCGGGGCTTGACGCACTGGTATTGGTACCCATGTTCCCGCACTCTCTGACCAGTCGCCCGATTGTGGTGAGCGGGCAGAGCGAGATTCGTATTGACGTGGTCTCGCGAAACGACATTCACCCGCCGATTACCTGCGATGGTCAGATCTCCATTACCGCCTTGCCGGGTGACTCGGTGCGAATACGCAAAAAAAATCGGGAACTGACGCTCCTGCATCCACCGGGATACAGTTTCTACGCCAGCTGCAGAGACAAGCTGCGCTGGTCTGATGCGCTCGTTCAATAAACTACCCCCCGCAATTCAGCGCGCGCCCGCGACTTTTTCGCTGGTGGTCGCGGCGACTGTCTGTTTCTTGCTTTTTTACCCACTGCAGTGGGTGGGCATGCTCGAGCTATTTAACTTTGTTCCGTTTCGGGCTGCAGGTGGCTACGTAGCTTTTGGCGAGTGGGGCGATTGGTGGCGACTGGTCACACCTACGCTGATTCATTTCGGTTGGCTACACGTGGTGTTTAATTGCCTCTGGCTGTGGGAGTTTGGGCAACGAATTGAGCACAGGCTTGGGGGTGTCAACCTTCTGGGCCTGTATGTGATTAGCGCGATGGCCAGTAACTTCTGCCAGTATTGGTGGGAGGGGCCGTCTATATTCGGCGGCATGTCCGGGGTGGTTTATGCCCTGCTGGGTATCATTATGGCCAGTCATTGGCGACGGCCAGGTTGGATTGCGCCGCCCCCGATGGCAGTTTTCGCTTTCATGCTCATCTGGTTGGTGATTGGCATGAGCGGCAGTATGGCGTTGCTGGGGGCGGACGCCATTGCCAACGGCGCTCATGTGGGTGGGTTGGTCGCCGGCTGGCTCCTTGGCTTGCTGGTGAGCAGCGCGCCGGCATTATTCAGAAAATCGTGAGTCGAAGAAGATACAAGGTAGGAGTGAGTATCGATGTCTGATCAGTATCGCGATTCGGTGCAGCAAATGGATCGCGAGGTGTACGAGCGGCTGGTCGATTCTCTGACTACCGGCCGCTGGCCCGACGGACGCGCTCTGACCGACGCGCAACGGCAACATGCCATGAGAGCGGTGATTACCTGGGGTGAGCTCCATCTGCCCGCCGAGGCACGTGTCGGTTTCATTGACAAAGGGCACAAGGCGGGTGAGGTCTGTGACGAACTCGAGCCGATAGCGTGGAAGGAGTCTCAGCATGAGTGATTGGCGAGGTGGTCTGCGCAAAATGCAGGTTGAGCTGGGGGAGACCGTGCGCTACCGGCTGTTCCCCGAGCAGGGTGGCTTGTGTCTGAACGAGAGCCTCGGGCAATCCATCAGGCTCTCTTTCACCGGCGCTATCCACTGTGTGGCCTGTGATCGGCTCACCAAAAAAAGTTTTAATCAGGGTTATTGTTTTCCGTGTTTACGCAAGCTGGCTGCCTGCGACAGCTGCATCGTCAGCCCGGAAAAATGTCATTTGGCCGAGGGCACTTGCCGAGAGCCCGATTGGGCAGAGACACACTGTCAGGTGCCACACATTGTCTACCTGTCGAATACGTCCAGTGTGAAGGTCGGTATTACTCGAGAGACCCAGATTCCGACGCGCTGGATAGATCAGGGCGCAACGCAGGCGAAACCGATCGCGCGAGTCCAAACGCGCCATCAGTCTGGACTGCTCGAAGTGCTATGTGCACAGCACGTCGGTGATCGCACTGCATGGCAGACCATGCTGAAAGGGAATGGCGAGCCGCAGGATTTAGAGGCGATACGTCAAAAGGTGATGGCCAGTTGCAAGGAGGGTATTGCCGACCTGCAGCTGCAGCATGGTGACTCGGCTTTCGAGCTTTTGGAGGACGCCCCGGAGACAGAGATTGAGTATCCGGTGTTGAATTGGCCGGAGAAGGTCAAGGCCCATAACTTTGACAAGCAGCCGGTAGTAGAGGGAACGTTGATGGGTATCAAGGGCCAATATCTGATGCTGGATACCGGTGTACTCAACATCCGCAAGTTTGGTGGTTACGAGGTCGAGATCAAGGTGGCAGCATGATGGCGTTACGAGAAGGATTACCCGGCACAATCTATCGCAAAGACTATGAAGCTCCGGATTTTGGGGTTAACACGGTCGACTTGCTGGTGCAGATCGAACAGGGCCGTACTAGGGTTACTGCCACACTTGACCTTATCCGACGAACAGCCGGGGATCGCCCGCTCAGGCTCGACGGCGAGGCGTTGGATTTACAGTGGGTGGAGCTTGATGGCGCGAGACTTGATAGCACTCAATACCAGATAGAGTCGGGGCAGCTGGTGATCCAGTCGGTGCCCGATGGATGCACCCTTCGCACCTGCGTTGATATCTGCCCTGAGGACAACACCTCTCTGGAGGGGTTTTATCGCTCTCAGAGCGCCTATTGCACACAATGCGAGGCGGAGGGATTTCGCAAGATTACGTATTTCCCGGACCGGCCGGATGTTCTCGCGGTGTATACCGTGACTCTCGAGGCCAGCAGCGAGGCCTGCCCCGTTCTGCTCAGCAACGGTAATCTTGTCAGAGAAGAGAAACTTGAGGGCGGTCGTCACCGAGCCGTCTGGCACGACCCTTTCCCCAAACCCAGTTACCTGTTTGCCATGGTGGCAGGGGATCTCAAGCGCGTTAGCGATGAGTTTGTCACATGCTCCGGTAAATCGGTCGATCTGCACATTTGGGTAGAGGAGAAAGATGTTGGCTACTGCGATCATGCGATGAACTCTTTGAAGGCAGCGATGCGATGGGACGAGCAGGTCTATGGTCTCGAATATGACCTTGAGCTCTACAACATCGTAGCGGTGGACGATTTCAACATGGGAGCCATGGAGAACAAGAGTCTGAATGTCTTCAACACCTCTTGCGTGCTGGCACACCCCGACATCACGACGGATATGGGTTTTCAGCGGGTCGAGGCGGTGGTCGCCCACGAGTACTTCCATAACTACTCGGGCAACCGGGTCACGTGCAGAGACTGGTTTCAGTTGAGCTTGAAAGAAGGCTTTACCGTTTTTCGTGACAGCGAATTTTCTGCGGACATGAATTCACGAGGGGTGAAGCGAGTAGAGGACGCGCTATTTTTGCGGACGCACCAATTTGCTGAGGATGCGGGCCCACTGGCGCACCCCGTGCGCCCTGATGCCTTTGTCGATATCTCGAACTTTTATACGCTGACGGTATATGAGAAGGGTGCCGAGGTGGTGCGGATGCTTCATACCCTGCTCGGTCCCGATGCCTTTCACGCGGGTACCACCCTCTATTTCGAGCGTTTCGACGGGCAAGCTGTGACCTGCGACGATTTTGTTGACTGTCTCGCTGAGGCATCGGGCCAGAACCTAGAGCAATTCCGCCGCTGGTACGAACAGCCCGGTACGCCGGAAATCGCATTTGAAGAAAACTACGACCCAGAGGCCAAGCGTTACGAATTGCTGTTGCAGCAGCGGAATCTCTCCGGTGGCGAGGAGGAACGTCCGCCATTGGTCATTCCGGTCGCCGTCGGGCTGTTGGTGGAGGGTGAGCCCCTGCCGCTTGATGGCAGCACAACGAAGGTGTTGGCGCTGAAAGATCGTGAGCAGCGATTTATTTTTGACGATGTGCCCGCTAGGCCAGTGCTCTCTTGCCTCAGGGGCTTTTCGGCACCGGTCCGATTGGTGACGGATCAATCCGAGTCAGACTTGCTGACGTTGATGGGCGGTGACGATGACGCGTTTGTGGCTTGGGATGCTGCCCAAAGCCTTCTGGCGAGGTCCATTGAGCGGGTCAGTCTGGAGTCGCCCGATGCGTTTACCGCGGATTTGCAGCGCGCGTGCGAACAAGTGCTGTCCGGCGGCATGGATCCGGCGATGAAAGCGCTGACCTTGTCTCTCCCCAGCGAGGAATACCTCGCTGACCGAGCCGCGCAGCGTGGGCTGGTTGACGTTGCGGAAATCCATCAGCAGCGACGTCGCCTCAAAGCGGCGATGGGCGAGGCGATGGATTCTCCATGGCGTCAGGTGTTGACCTCTTACGCAAACGCCGAGCAATACAGGCCGGGCGCATACGATATCGGAGTGCGGGCGCTGCGACATCTCGCCCTCGACTTCCTGTTGGCCGCCGAGCCGCAAGCGCTTGCCCCGGCCCGGGATCTCTATGAATCATCAGACAACCTCACTGATCGTCTTGCCGCGCTCAGGTGGATCGTTCGCCACGGCCAGCCAGAGGAGCGGGCAGAGGTGCTGGAAGATTTCTATGGGCGCTGGAAACATGAGGCATTGGTGGTCAATCAATGGTTAACCGTTCAGGCTACCCGACCGAATGCCGATTGCGTTGAAAGCGTCGCGGCGCTCATGGAGCACGAGTCCTTTGATTGGAGAAATCCCAATAAATTAAGGGCACTTATCGGCGCGTTTGCGTCGAGTAACCCGATTGCGTTTCATCGGTCTGACGGTGCGGGCTACCGGCTGATGGGTGATGTCGTGGCGCGTATTCAGGCCACCAACCCCCAGATTGCGGCACGGATGCTTGCCCCGCTAACCCGCTGGAAGCGCTTCGCCAGCGGGCAGGACGCCATGCGGGGTGAATTAGAGCGCCTGGCGGCGATTGATCCGCTACCCAAAGATGTTTTTGAGGTGGTGAGTCGGGCGCTGAGTGAGAGCGGCTAAGTGGGTCAGCGCCGGTACGCTCGCCAACGAGCCGTCATATAAAAGCTCAGGTGGGGTAGAGCGCAAGCGTTGACGACCCGCTGTCGCTGGTTCTCAGAGACGGTTCGTTGCGAAGTGTTTCAATCATCCCTTGATAGCTACCGGCCGCCTCATCCACGCCATACAGTGACCGATCCAAGCTTTGTAGCTGGCGTGCCAGTTCGTCCGAGCTGACCCGCGCGAGTGCGCTGAGAGACCCGAAGTGCCGGTCGTGATGAAGTGATGCCCAGTCCAGCACGGCGCGTCTCAGGGCGGCCACGTCGCCTTTTTCCATAGTGCGCCGGACCGCTACCAGCGCTTGCCGCAGATCAGCCGCTGCCGTCTCTGACGGCACGCTGCTTGACGGCCCGTTGTGGCCCGCGCGATGGCGAGTCCACAGAAGCACAGCCAGCACGAGCGCCATGAGCCAGCCGCTGCCGCTCAAAATCCATATCCAGACGGGCAGAACGGCTGTCGAGGAAGGTGCGGAATCGGTGACCACAGTGGGCGCCTCGGTGCCCGGGATCGATAATGCGCTGACTGAAACGGATCGTGCAGGCAACACCGCAAACTGCAGCGTGTCGGTCTCGGTGTTCCACCAGGGAATGCGAATTTCGGGAAGCGTCCAATTTCCGCCAGAGCGTGCGACCAGCGCCTCACTCTGAATACGCTGTCCTTGCAGGCCGTCAGCTAATTCGCTCTGTTCAATGGATTCCTGATCGGGATAGAAGCGCAATTCCGGGATGTTCATCGTGCCCTGAATGCTGCTCAGAGGGGGTAGCTGGCTGCCCTGCAGACCCTTGGCGATCAGAGTCAGCGTTCGAGTGGTTGAATCGCCTACTTCGAGTGATTCAGGGTCCAAGGACCACTTCTCGGTCAAGTTCAGCTCGCGAGCCGGGAGCCACACCTCCCCGGGAAAATCATCGGGTACGCTCTTTACTTGAAGTTCAATGGGTGAGGATGCCATCCGTAAGCGTCGGCCCAGACGGGCGCCGAGCAGTGATCGCCCTGGCTGAACTTCTCGTGCCGTGAAACCAATTGCGGGGATCGTCAGTGTGCCGCTTTTTTGTGGGTACACCGCATATCGGAGCTCCGTGACCAGCCAGGTGCGGTTGCCGACCCGCCGCTGAAATGATCGTCTCTCCAGATCCTCAACGGTTGCTCCAGGGATGTCGAACACCGAAATCTCACCGCCGTCTAAATTGATGGCTTGTTGAAGCGTCACAGTGAGGATCGTCTCCGCCTGCACGTAGACCGAGGCTTCGTCGACACTGGCCTCAAAGAGCACCAGTGCATCGCCAGGTGCCACAATCGGTTCCGGATTCACGCGAATCGCCACGGGCGTGGTAGAGCGCCCACTGTGGCTGAGCGAGGGAATACTCAACGTGCCTTCCCGAAGCGGCGCAAGCTCCATTTCCAGTGAGCGAGTGACCTGATTCTGACCGTTGATATACCGTGCGTTGGTGGCGCTGGAGCGTGACAGGATTTCCCAGTCGCGACTCAGTGGGCTGAGATCAATTTCGGCCGGTTGCTCGCCGGCGTCTCCGAGGAGCGTCAGCCGCAGCGACTCACCCATCGCGATTTCTCGCCGATCCACCGTCGCCGACAATTCTGCGACGGCCACCGATGCCCACAGCGAGGCCATCATCGTCGCCAGCAGTGCAAGCGTCTTACCAACGGATCGATTCATCGGGCTCCTCGCCTTCTCTCAGTCGCTGCATCGTCTGGTAGCGAAACTTGCGTCGCAACAATCCGCCCGGATCATCGGGCACGCGGCGCAGCCACTGTTCGAGTGCCTGCTGCTCTTCCAAAGCCTCGTCGAATTTTGCCATTTGTTCCTGTGTGGCGGCGTCCAAAGCCTCAGAATTGTCCCTCTGCTCATCCGCCAGCGCGGGATTCTGCTGACTCGATTGCTCCTCGTTATTCCCTTGATCGCTCTCGCCGTCAGCGCTGTCACTCCCTTGATCTTCTTGAGCTCCCTGCTCGCTGTCGTCAGAGGATTCCGAGGATTCGCCGCCGTCTGATTCGCTCTCGCTCCCGTCCTCCGACTGCTCTTGCTCTGAATTTTCCTTATCACCCTGTTGCTCGTCTTCCTGCTCCTGCTGATCAAGAAGGGATTGAATGAAATCTCGATTGGCGATGGCATCCTCGGCATCAGGCTCCCGAGCCAGGCTCTCTTCATAGGCCTTCAGCGCGCCTTTGAGGTCACCTTGCAGCGCAAGCGAATTCCCCAAGTTGTACAGATTGTCACCGGTGAGATCACCGGCAAAACTTTGTGATGCGGCGTCATAGGCGCCGGCCGCATACTCTGCCACGCCCCGCCAATCCGGGTTGGAGAAGGTCTGAGCCGCTTGATCGTGGGCGCCGGCTGCCATGTGTCTTGCCCCCTGCTGATCAGGCGTCAGCCAGAGATCCTGCCACTCCGCTGCCTCGGGCGGCGGCGATGCTACCAATAGCAACAAGGCGAGCCCCGCAACCATGCCCCTGCGGAATGCCGGCAGCAGTAGCAGTGCAACCAGCGCAGCGAGCCAGTAACCCTGATCTTGCCAAGCATCTGTCTGCCTATCGAGATCAAGTTCTCCCTCTTCTGCTACGACGTCACGCTGTGTCAGCGTCTCGATATCCTCTTCGTCGAGGGTGATTTCCTGGTAGGGCGCGCCCAGTTCGCTGGCAACGAATCTGATCTCGTTTCGCTCCAGAGTGGGTATGACAATCTCGCCGTCGTTATCCTTGAGAAAGCCGCCGCTGGGCAGCGGGATCGGCGCACCGGAGGCTGTCCCGATGGCGAGCACCGCTAATGTTGCGCCACTCTCGGTCAAGGCATCCTGCGCCCGGTTCGTGTCAAAACCGGGCAAGCCGTCGGTCATAAGTAGTATTTGTCCGCCTTGAGCGCCCGCAGTGCTCAATAGCGCTGACGCCATTTCCACGCCACTCGTCGCATCGGCGCCAGGTAAGGGCATGATGGTGGGTGATAGCGCTGGCATGAGATTGGCGATGGTGCGGGTATCGTCGGTTAATGGGGTGACGACGTGTGCATCGCCTGCGAACACCACAAGGCCGGTGACCCCTTCCTTACGTGTTTCCAACAAGTCCAGGATTTTTTGCCTGGCCCTCTGGATTCGACTTGGCTGAATGTCCGCGGCCAGCATCGAGGCGCTGAGATCCAGAACAATCACCAGTGCGTCAGCCCGTTTGATAACGGGCAACTCGACGCGCTTGAGGCTGGGCCCGGCGGCAGCCAGCACAACCAGGCCCAGCAGCAAGATGGGCAGCCAGAAAAAAGAGCGCAGATTTTCGCTTTTTTGGTCCGGTAAAAGGTGCGATAGCAGCTCGGCATCGATAACCTTTGACCAATCTCCCTGCTGTGCGCGGCGTTGCCAGAGGGCAATCCCGAGCAAGGGGCATAAGAGCAGCGCCCACAAGAGCTCTGGCCGCAATAAATGAAATCCATCAATCACGCGTCTCACCCATAGCGGGCCCCTGCGCTTCTTCTCGGCAGCCATCGGCTTCTTATCACGGCCAGAAGGCTTGCCAGTCCAATAGCAATTAAAAGCGGAATCCAGCTTAAAGCGCGTTTGGGTCGGAAGGTGCTGGCTTCCTGCTCGACGGGCTCGAGCTCATCCAGCAAAGCGTATACGGCCTCGAGTTCAGCAGGAGAGGTGGCACGGAAGTATCTGCCGCCAGTGGCTTCGGCAACGGCGTTGAGCATGGCTTCGTCCACCTCGCTGCGTCCCCGGGAGGTTCTGCCCAGATTCCTGCTGATCCCGATGGTATAGATCTTGACGTTCAGTTGCGCCGCAAGCGCAGCTGCTTCCATGGGGTCAACCGTGCTGGCGGTATCCTGCCCGTCGGTCAGCAGGACGAAGATACGCGAGCTG
>Ga0181578_10005758_pt1 | contig 10764 bp, 9 predicted proteins | sample 071ome_21_FD_148659 | JGI IMG/M metagenome (GOLD analysis project Ga0181578, IMG submission 148659) | Coastal salt marsh microbial communities from the Groves Creek Marsh, Skidaway Island, Georgia - 071401CT metaG (spades assembly) | ecosystem: Environmental > Aquatic > Marine > Intertidal zone... | reverse complement strand
GCAAGCCTCGGTGTGGTGGAAATGCCGCGCAGGGACTACCTCGATCAACTTCCGGAATGGTGCTCGACGGCGCCGTGCCTGGGCGAATCCTGACCTGGAGTTTCTAGCCGCGGGCTGCTGCGACGGCCAGAGGCAGCGCGTCAATGAAGTCGTCGATGGTCTGGAGTGAGCAGCCGTAGGGAAGTGACACACGAAGACTGCCTCCCGACGGTGCTCCCATCGCTTCAAGGACGTGGCTCGGCATGCGTGCATCCGCCGTGCACGCTGAGCCACTGGCCACCGCGATCCGTCGTCGGTCGAGTTCGGTAACCACCTGCTCACCCACGACGCCATCGGCGACCAAGGTGACGATATGGGGGAGTCGGTTGAGGGGATCACCCGTCGCGTTGACTCCCGTCCAGCCCGAGGCCGCGGCCCTTATCCGATCGATCATCGACGCGTGTACACGAGCTTGCTCAAGCCACCGAGGGCCGACGTACTCGGCGGCCGCGGCAGAGGCTGCGGCCGCCGCAATGTCCGGGAACCCGCCGACCCACCCTCGATCGGGTGCTTCGGGAGGTCGCCACCGGACGTCGCTCTTGATCAGCAGGACCGCGCATCCGGGCGGACCCCCCCAATCTCGGGGCACCACCACGGTGGCGTCCCACTCAGATCCGAGTTGGCGATGACCCGCCACCTGGATGGCTTCGCTGATCATCGGTACCCCGGCTGACCGACAGGCGCCGTGCAGGTCCTTCACCGGCTGGACCGTTCCGACCTCGGCATTCGCCTGCTGCAGGCAGGCGATGGCGGCGCCCTTGGCCAACTCACGGTCCAGTAGTGCCGCATCGATGGTTCCGAGAGAGTCGACGGGAATCGTGACGATCTCGGCGCCGGGGCAACCGTTGGCGGCGAAGGTCACCGCCATCGATTCCACCGCGCTCATCAGGATCCGAGGCGGCGCCCCCTCAGCGGTGCGCGCGGCGAACAGGCCGGCCACCGCCGCCCGCAGAACGTCCGATCCCGAACTGCCCACAAAGCACTCGCTCGCGGGGACCTCGAGGAAAGCCGCAATCGCGGCTCGCGACGTGTCGAGAACGAGGCCCGCTCTTCGGCCCTGATGGTGCAGGCGCGCGGGGTCGGACCACCCTTGCTCGAGGGCCGCGAGCATCGCCTGCGACGCGACCGGCAGTACCGGCTGGCCGCCGACGGCATCGAGGTACCCGGCGGCTGGATGCGGGGCTGGATCGGGCCAGATCCCCGCCACATCCGACAAGGCTCGGTCACCCGATTGTTGGGCCATATCTGAACGCTAGTCGCAGTGGCCTATGTCACGACAATTCCTGCATGGCCCAGGGGGTATCGAGGGTCGATTGGTGCGCTAGTCTCCCCCTAGATCTCCTCCTGGGGAGCCTGAGACGACGATCAACCGAAAGGCGATACGTGAACCACGGCACGAATACCGGTTCCAAGGCTCGGGCGCCGCAGCGAACACGGTCGTCTCGCAAGGTGCTCTCTGGCGCGATCGCCCTCGCGATGTCCGGCATTGTCCTGTCCGGTTGCACGGCTAATGAGGCATTCTTCTTCGACCTCCCCGAGCCGGCATCGGCCGAAGCGCCGATCATTCAGAACCTTTGGAATGGCTCGTGGATCGCGGCCTGGGCCGTCGGCATCCTCACCTGGGGCTTGATGATTTGGGCGGCCATCGCCTACCGACGTCGGCACGCAAACGAGGTCCCCGAGCAGACCAAGTACAACATTCCGCTCGAGGCGCTCTACACGATCGTTCCGTTGATCATGATCCTCGGCCTGTTCTGGTTCACCGCCAAGGATCAAAGCGAGATCCTCACCCTCGACAACGATCAACAACAGACCGTCAATGTGGTTGGTTTCCGTTGGTCGTGGGCCTTCAACTACACCGATGAAGACGTCTACGACGTAGGCGTCCCCTACGGCGAGGGATCGCCGGGGGAACCGCCCACGCTGTACCTGCCCGTAGACGAGAAGATCCGGTTCGAGTTGAACTCACCCGACGTCATCCACTCTTTCTGGGTTCCGTCCTTCTTGTTCAAGATGGACGTCATCCCGGGAAAGACGAACGTCTTTGAACTGACTCCGGACAAGCTGGGTACCTACGCCGGTAAATGCGCCGAACTGTGCGGCGTTGACCACGCTCGAATGCTCTTCCAGGTCAAGGTCGTTGAACGCAATGAGTTCGACGCGAAGATGGAAGATCTCCGGGCCAAGGGCCAAACCGGTCAGTTGGAGACGAATCGAATCAGTACTGAGGGTCAGCGTCCCGAGGAGCGCAAGTTATGACGATCTTGAATGATCCCCCCGTCGCAGGCCCCGCTGCCGAGGCGCCGGTCTACACGCCACGCAAGCAGAGCCTCGGTAAAGCTGTGGTCAACTGGGTTACCTCCACTGACCACAAGACCATTGGCTACATGTACATCATCACCTCGATGATCTGGTTCCTCATCGGTGGGTTGATGGCCCTAGTCATCCGAGCTGAACTAGCCGTTCCTGGGTTGCAGTTCATTTCACTTGAGCAGTACAACCAACTGTTCACCATGCACGGGACCATCATGTTGCTGCTTTTCGCCACACCCCTGTTCATTGGGTTTGGCAACGTGATCATGCCCCTGCAGATCGGCTCACCGGACGTCGCCTTCCCGCGCTTGAACATGTTCGGGTACTGGTTGTTCCTCTTCGGCGGTCTGATTGTTGCCGCCGGATTCCTAACCCCGGGGGGAGCGGCCTCCTTCGGCTGGTTCGCCTATGCCCCCCTCAGCGGTGCGGTCAACTCCCCGGGTGCTGGAGCGGATCTGTGGTTTATCGGGTTGGCCATCGGCGGACTGGGAACCATCCTTGGCGGCGTCAACTTCATCACCACGATCATGACCATGCGGGCGCCGGGCATGACGATGTTCCGGATGCCGATCTTCACGTGGACAATCTTCATTACCTCAGTTTTAGTACTCGTCGCATTCCCCGTCTTGGCAGCGGCACTCGTTGTCATGTTCATCGACAGGCAGTTTGGATCTGTCGTTTTCGCTCCGGAGAATGGCGGGGCGATCTTGTGGCAGCACCTGTTCTGGTTCTTCGGGCATCCGGAGGTCTACATCATCGCCTTGCCGTTCTTCGGCATCGCCAGTGAGATAATTCCGGTCTTCGCCCGCAAGCCGATCTTCGGTTACAAGGGTTTGGTTTTCGCGACGATGGCGATCGGCGCTCTATCTTTCGCCGTCTGGGCGCACCACATGTACGTGACGGGGTCGGTGTATCTACCGTTCTTTGCCCTCATGACGATGCTCATCGCCGTTCCCACAGGCGTGAAGTTCTTCAATTGGATCGGGACCATGTGGAAGGGATCGATTTCCTTTGACACCCCGATGCTCTGGACCTTGGGATTCATGATCACGTTCCTGTTCGGCGGATTGACCGGCATCATCTTGTCCGCTCCGCCGCTGGACTTCCACGTCTCCGACAGCTACTTCGTGGTTGCCCACTTCCACTACGTTGTCTTCGGAACAGTGGTGTTCTTGACGTTCGCTGCGCTCTACTTCTGGTGGCCGAAGATGACCGGCAAGATGCTCAACGAGCGCCTCGGCAAAATTCACTTCTGGCTGTTGTTCATCGGATTCCAGGTGACGTTCCTGGTTCAGCATTGGCTCGGTGTTCAGGGCATGCCACGGCGCTACGGCGATTACCTGCCCGTTGATGACTTCACCACCTTGAATGTGGTGTCAACGGTCGGAGCTGCGATCCTGGGAATTTCGACCCTCTTCTTCATTTGGAACGTTTTGACCACGTGGAAGAACGCTCCCAAGGTGACCGTTGACGACCCCTGGGGCTGGGGTGGCTCGCTGGAATGGGCCACCAGTTGCCCACCGCCGCGGCACAACTTCACCTCGCTGCCGCGCATCCGGTCGGAGCGCCCCGCATTTGACCTGCATCATCCCGAGTTGGCGCCACCGAGTGCCCGCTCTCAGCCGCAGATCAGCAGCAGCGCGAGTAGTTCGAGTGGGGTTCACTAATGAAGATCGAGGGCTGGACATTCGCTCTTGGGTTCATCTTCTTTTGGATGGTGAGCGGTGCGTATTGGTACCTGAGTCGTGACGAGGTTGGCACCACATTGCTGGTTTTGACCGGTGCTCTGGCTTTCCTCGTTGCATTCTACCTGCTGTACACCGCCAAGCGCGTCTATCCAAGGCCCGAGGATCGAGATGACGCGGAGGTCGATGAGGCGGACCCGGAGTACGGCTTCTTCAGCCCGCACTCCTGGTGGCCGCTGGTGGTGGCCCTTGGTGCCGCGATGATCGCCCTTGGGCTGGTGTTCGCCGTCTGGGTAATCGTGTTTGGAGTCACCGTCTTGATGCTGGGCCTCGTCGGCTGGCTCTTTGAGTACTACCGCGGCGAATTTGCCCGATAAGTCCGTTTTATCGGTATGTTTCCCGCTTGGTTCGGTCACGGCGGTATCACAGCGGGTAGCGGGCTGCGCATCGTTCGCTGCATAATTCGTGGACTAGATAAACCGTCAATAAAGCTTCCCCGCCTGAATCGAGTATGAGCCGTGAGTGCTGTTGTCGACTTCTTGACCAGTAACCCGATTCTCGCCGTCGTCGTCGTGGCCGCGTTCGCCTTTATCGCTTACGACATCCTCGTGTCACGTCGCCGGCATCGCGCCAAGCGGGTCGCTTTGGGGTCCTCCATCATCCCCGCAGGAGTGTTGCCATCGTCGCAATCAGCGGCGAAGTCGGGAACTGTCGATTCCCTCGGCCCAGGTGAGTCGATCGATGACCCTGTGTTGGAAACCGATGCCACGTCTGATTTCGAGGGCCGCGAGGACGAGCAGGACGATCTGCAGGACAGTCTTTCGGCAAGCGACGATGACGATGAGTGGCCCGAACTCCCGGTATTACCCACGCGCACTGGGTCTTGGACCAGGTCGTCTGAACGCTCCGGCCCCCGAACCTTGCGCACCGCCCGGCCGACCGTGGATGACCTCATCGATGAACAGGAGACGTCGGAGGATGTGTCCGACCGTATACAGCGCATTCTCAAGGAGCGCCGCAAGCGCGAGGAGGCGAACCCGGTCGCGAGCAACGCCACGATTGGGCAGGACGTGGCGCCCTCGACAAGCAGCTCCTCATCAGGGGATGCCTCGGAAGAGTTGCCGGTCGCCGAGGCAGTTGAGCCGATGATGGGTCCGATGGCACCCATCACCGAGTCTAGTGTCTTCGAAGCATCGGGCAGTGCGAATATCGAGCCCGTCGTCGATGTATCCGATGAGCCCACGAGTGAATTGGAAGCGGTCAAGGCGAAGGTTCGTGACTTCTACATTGAGCTCAAGCAAGAGAGTCAGCGGCTGGCACGAGAACGTGAAGAGCTCGAGCGGGAGCGCCTTGCCTTCGCCAAAGAGCGTGCCGACACCTCCGCTCGATCGGAGAGCGCATCCTCAGCGTTGAGTGCATTGGACGAGCAGCACGAAGTGCTTGATCGAGAACAACGCGAGCTGATCTCCGAACGGGCTCGCTTGCGCGAAATGCGCGCGGAACTCGAAGGAACGCGAGCTGCCCTGGAGAGTGAGCGCATCACGATCGTTCGAGACAAGGCGGGAATTGATTCGCTGCGTGAGCGGCTCGAAGAACTGCGCGACGAAATGGAAGCGGCTCGAGAGCACCTGAAGTCCGAAGCCGCAGAATTAACTCTTGCGCAGAAGAAGTTTGTCGATGAGCGCTCGGAGTTCGCGGTTCAATCCGACGCGCTCGTATCCGAACAGGAGAAAGTCGCCAGTCTTCAGGCATCCTTGACAGCTCAGCAAGACCAGTTGTCTTCGCGCGAGAAGGAGATTTCTGGACGAGAAGAAGAGTTGAGCCGGATGGTCGCAGAGCTGCATGAACGGCAATCTGCCGTTGAAGCGCTGCAGGCCGAATTGGCCACTCGGGAATCCGCGATCGCCGACCATGATGCCGAACTCAGCACCAGATTTGACCAACTGGCGTCCAGCACCGGTGAGTTGGAAGGCCGCGAGCGGGTCATCGCGGATCGCGCGGCTGAGTTGGCGGAGCGGGAGTCCACTCTTGCGAAACGCGAGGAAGAACTCTCAGTGCGTCAGGTTGCGTTGGAGCAGGCTCAGGCAAGCTTCGACGCAGGAGCACAAGAGTTCCAGACGTCGCAATCGGACTTTGAACAGCTGAAAGCCTCATGGCAAGCCGAACGCCAGGGTCTTGAGCGAGAACTATCGTCTTCTGAGGCCGCCGTCAGCGCCGCCAACGAAAGGGTCGTAGCGCTGCAAGAGGAGCTCACCAAGGAACGGGATCTCCTCGTGAGCACTCGTGCCTCGCTGGCCGAGGAAAGAGCGCGGCTGACCGAGGCCCGGTCCATGACGGACGCCCAACTGGTGGACGCAGAGTCCGACCGTCGTCGGGCCGTGGAGTTGCAGTCCGAGGTGGAAGCGATGCGCCTGGAGTTAGAGGATACGCGAGAGCGTTTGGTTCACGAGACCAGGCGCCGCTCGGAAGCCGAGCAGGCCCGACGCCTGGCCGATGAGGCTCGAACCACGAGTCAGCTGCTCGATGGCTTCCTGGATACAAGTGATCCGCGCTACGCACGGCTGCTCGACCGCCAATGGGATCTGTGGTCCCTTGGGGACTCCAAGTAGGGCCCTGATGGCAAGTCTCGGGGTCAAATCCACGCTGGGCACAAGCCTCGCTAACCTTGGCTCCTGCTGAGAATTGAGGGAGGTGTCTATGAGTGCGGCGGTTACAGAAGACGCCGGCGGGTCGGTGACCCCTGCCGAGATCCTCGAGCGGCTCAAGGCGCGAATCTCCGAACTGGAGAATCAGCTGACCCAGGCCAAGCACGAGCTTTCTGACCGTCGACGCCTGCAGGATCTCAGCCCCGAAGAACTCTCGCTGGTAGCGGTTGGAGCTGCGGGGGAGATAATCAAAGCCGCCCGTGCCCAAGCCGCTGACGTCCGTAGCGATGCTGAGAGATTGCAGACGCAGGTTCGCGAAAAGGCACAGGCCGCGCTCGCTGCCGCTCAAGAACGCGCGAATCGTCTGACGTCTGATGCTGAAGAAGCAAGCGCCGCCACTAAGGCCAAGGCACAGGCCACCGCCGAGGAAATTCTTGAGCGCGTCCGGTCCGAGGCAGATGCGATTACTTCGTCAGCTCGAAGTGAGGCTGAGGCGATTCGAGAACAGGCGAAACAAGAGTCTGACGGCTTGGTTCAAGAGGCGCAGACTCGACTTCAGGTTGCGTTGCGATCGGCCGATCAGTCAATTGCGACTGCCAACCAGGAGGGACGCCAAATCATCGAGGCCGCTCGGGCCATGGCGGATTCGCTGCGCGATGAAGCACGCAGCGAGGCACGTGCCATTCTTCAGCAGTCCCTCGATGACATCGCTGGCCAGGAAAATGACATGACCAGCCTCCTGCATGAGGCAGGCAGCATGCGTGCGGCGATCGCGAGTGCCCTGGACACCATTCGTTCAGCCGCGGACACGGCTGCCGCAGAAACAGCACGCGCGGAGGCATCCAACCGCACCTACTTGGCTTCCATGGCCCAGGTTCGCTCGGATTTGCAGCGTCGCCTTGGTCCTTCATCTTCCCCATCATCTGACTAGCTGACGGCTCGCTTATGTCGACGTTCTTCCCGTGGCGAGTTGTGCTCAGTGCAGCATCCTTAGTTGTTGTCGGCTCGAGTTTTTTCGGCGTCAACGCGGCGCATGCTGGTGGCCCGCTTCCAGACGATAAGCCAGCGGCTTCCCCTTCGGCCACGTCAGCGAGCAGCGCACCGACCGATGCATCGACGCCCGACGAGGACGAAGGAACATCATCTCCGAATGATGATTCTGGAGAATCCGCCTCGGGTTCAGACTCAGTGGCAACGTCGGAGCCAACTCCCGACTCGACCCCGGAGCCCAGTCCTGCGGAGCCGTCCGCCGCGCAGAGTTCGGACGCTTCGGTGTCTGAGTCAGCGTCTGGCGACCCGACGCCGTCTGCGGCGCCAGAGGACGCTTCTCCTTCGGCCGAAATCGACACAACTCCCACGAGCTCCACGTCCGAGGCATCAACCCTCCCGTGGATGGTTGGCGTCCTTGGGTTACTTGCCCTCGCCGCGTTGATCGCAGTGGGAGTTGCTTTGGCGCGTGGGCGTGATCGCGACGGACGCGATTCCGCGCAGTCGAATTCCTCAAATGGGTCCGAATCCTCCGAGCCCATAGCCCCCGATGCTGGAGCCGCGTCTGAATCGACGCAACGAGGCAGCCCGGCAGCTCCGGCCGGGCGCAGTGATGGCCCGGTAACAGCTGAGGATTCCGGTCTTGCCTGGTCGGATTTGTCCGATGGGGATCAGGAAGCTTTCCGGCAGGCAGCGCGGGACCTCGGCTTGTTGTGACGCGGCCGTCACTTGTTTTTGGTTAGGTAGCGTTCGCAACGTAGGCTGTTGGATATCGCAATAGACCTATGTGGGGGATCGTCGCGTGTTCGTTCGCAAGGCTCCAGTCCTGGGTGCTGCCACTGCGGCAGTGCTCGCCCTTAGTGCATGTCAGCCGACCATGACACTGACCACCGCGGAGGTGGATCCCGAACCCGCAGTCACGATCACCGCAACCCCCCAGGCCATTGATGTCGAGCCGGCGACCTCGATTGTGATCGAAGCCGACGGCGGCCGGCTGCAGGATGTGCAAGTGACCGGCCCCACCGGACTTATCGAGGGTGAGTGGGACCCTGAGCGCACCCGCTGGACGTCTACAGCAGAAACCCTCGACTACGGAGCTTCCTACACGATCCAGGCGCAGGCTTACGACGCCCGCGGGAACGTGGTTTTCGAGACGGCGCGGTTCAGCACGCTGGAGCCGGAGAAGTTCTTCACGGCCTACGCCGAGCCGGCCGAGGGAGAGGTCGTCGGCGTCGGAATTCCGATCACGGTTAACTTCAACAAGAAGGTCACGAACAAGGCCGAGGTCGAGCAGGCGATGGTCGTACGGACCCCGGAAACCCTGGTTGGCGCCTGGGCGTGGAAGGACGACAAGACCGCAGAATTTCGTCCCAAGGACCTGTGGCCCGGAGACATGGACGTCACGGTCGAGCTCAACTTCGAGGGCGTGCAGGCGAAAGACGGTGTTTTCGGGAAGGAGGACACCTCTCGGACGTTTCGCTTCCGACCGTCGATGGTGAGCGTGGTCGACGCTGACACCTACACGATGGAAGTCTTCAAGGCCGGTGAACTCGTGAACACCATTCCGATCACGACGGGCAAAGAAGGCTGGGAGACCCGCAGCGGAACCAAAGTGCTGCTGACCAAAGAACGCACGCGGTTGATGGACGCAGCATCCGGCGGGATAGGCGAGGAGAACCCGGAGTACTGGCGGGTGGAGGCCCCGTACGCGATGCGGCTGACCTACTCCGGTGAGTTCGTCCACGGTGCTCCCTGGAGCGTGTCCTCGCAGGGCAATGCGAATGTCAGCCATGGTTGTGTGGGCATGAGCGAGTCGAACGCCGCCTGGTGGTGGAACGAGAACGAGATCGGCGATGTAGTGGTCGTGAAGAACACCGGTCGCCCTCAATCAAACGATGGAAACGGGCTGACAATCTGGAACGACGAATGGCATGAATGGTTGGACCGATCCGCCAACGGCGCCGTTTTCACCCAGCCTCTCGCCGGTTCGGGCGATGAGACTGCGGCTAGCGCGGTAATTGAGCCGAATGCGCAGCCGGCTGCAATGGCGAGTCGGTAGTCTCCAGAGAGAAGACAACGGGGCGCACGAAAGGAAACCATCATGGGATTCGGTGACGCAGTACGGACCTGCTGGAAGAAGTACGGGGATTTTGACGGGCGTGCCGTCCGATCTGAATTCTGGTGGTGGATTCTCTTCGTGACCCTGCTGCAGGTCGCGGCCTCAATCGTTCTCACAGTCTTCTTGATCGTGTTCCAGAATGCTGGCTTCCTCCAATGGCTCGGCGTCATGATTTTCATGGTCGTCGCACTTGCGTTGATCCTGCCGTCGATTGCCGTTTCAGTTCGACGCCTGCACGATCGCGATCTATCTGGCTGGTGGTACCTGCTCGGCTTCGTTCCATTCGGCAGCATCGTGCTCTTCGTTTGGTACGTGCTCCCGGGTACAGCGGGCCCGAATCGTTTCGATTTCAAGTAGACGCCCGCTAAGCGGGAGCCACGTCCACTCCTAGACCGTGGAGCACGGATGTCGCGGCGAGACGATCTATGGCGGTCACGTCCACGAGGGCATTGACGTTTACCTCGGACCACCCGTGCGGAATACACACGCAGCCCCGTGCCACGTCGTCTCGAACGGCTGCGGGAAGCATGATTGATCCGGTAGGCGTAGAAACGGCCACCTGCGAGCCGTCGAGAATCCCGAGTTCCGCTGCATCGTCCGGATGGATCATCGCTGTCGGAACGTTGGATCCGCCGGTGAGCGTCGGCAATCCCTTCATCCATGAGTTGTTGCTGCGCAGCTGACGCCGACCGACGAGTGTGAAGCGGGGCGGGGGACCCGCGTCAGCCAGGAGCGTCGCAGCCTCGCCCAGTGCATCGAGGAGGACCGGCGGTGCGACATCGATCCGACCGGACGGTGTGCGCAGCACCTCAGGCAGTCGTGGCTCTAGGGGACCGAGGTCGATGCCGTGTGGGTTGTCGATCAGATCCTGAAGCGTCAGGCCGTCGGGATGGGAGCCAAAACCGTCGCCGTAGGGCCCGGAGCGGATCCGCAGGTCCAGGATTCGATCCACTCCAGCTCGGTGGGAAACAGCATC
>Ga0181578_10005753_pt1 | contig 10768 bp, 14 predicted proteins | sample 071ome_21_FD_148659 | JGI IMG/M metagenome (GOLD analysis project Ga0181578, IMG submission 148659) | Coastal salt marsh microbial communities from the Groves Creek Marsh, Skidaway Island, Georgia - 071401CT metaG (spades assembly) | ecosystem: Environmental > Aquatic > Marine > Intertidal zone... | reverse complement strand
TGCGGGGGATGGAGCAGGGGCGGAGGCGACGGGAGGTTGAGGCGCGGTGCCTCCGACAGGCGCGGGCGGCAAGAGACCGTGCTCGTCGGGCGTGGGCGAATGCTGGACGGCGTGCGGGTCAACCTGCACGGTGACGGGGGCCGCGACGACGGTTGTGCCCTGTGGGACGACAGGGACCATGCCTGCGACGGCTCCCGTGGCCATCATGTGCTGGGGCATCCCCCACGTTTGGGCCGCGCCAGGCGTCCCCATGACCGCTTGCGCCGGCACGGCGACCGGAGTGGCGCCAACCATGCCCATCTGCGGGTAGGCCACGCCTGCAGGCATGGGCTCGTCGAGGACCAGCATCAGCAGGATGCCCAGGGCGAGCGCGAGAACACCAAGGCAGCACGAAAGGAAGCCGATGCCTGCGAGGATGCCACTTTCGTTCGCGAAGTATTCGACATTGTTCACAACGGCGATTTCCGCTGCCGACGAGACGGTGACGGTCGCCACCTCTTGGTTGGCCGGCCCGTTCATCGTTGCGACATGGGTCCACACTCCGGTGTCGTAGGACGGCTCACAGTATTCCACCCATGCGTACGGTTCGCCATTGAGGTCCACGGTCATGTCAAAGGCGTCGCACGTCGACTTGGCGTAGACGGTGTACGACGCACCCATGTCCAGCACGACGTCCCCCTCCGTTCCGACAAAGTCCGCCACGTCATCCACAACGAAGGGCGTTCCTTCCTCGAGGGTCGCCAAGCCCGCCACGGTGCCCACAACGCCGATCACTACGAGCACGCCAGCCACGATGAGCGTCCACTTGGCGGCTGCGTGCATGCCGTTGGCTCAACGTCCGACCGTGAAGGAGGTATCGTCGATGAAGGTCCGTCGCTGACCAACCACTTCATCGGGGAGTGACGACCGGAGTGGACCATGGCCGCCCCGGACTTCGACGCTCAGGACCTTGCCGGTCCAGAGGGCGAGGACTGGCGCGTCCCCGTTCCTGAGTTGGAGGCTCGGCAAGCCCTGCTCGCCGTTCGACTCCGTGAAGCAGGGCTGCCCGGCCTGCTCGTGCAGCATCCGATTGACCTGTACTACTACACCGGCGGGCGGCAGGATGCGACCCTCTTCGTGCCGGCTGAGGGGGCTCCCGGGTCGACGGAGGCAGGAGGCGATGGGCCAGTGGCGTTCGTTCGTCGGAGCCTTCACCGTGCCCGCCTTGAGGCCGGTGAGGACGACGCTCCTCACGCCATCACGGCCTTTCCACGCTTGAGCGCCTTTGCTTCGACGTTGCGTGACCTTGGTGCGTCGCAGGCGCCGGCCATGCAGTTGGGTGAAGTGCCGGCCTCCTTCGCCACACGCTTCACCTCGGCCCTGAGCGATCTTGGTGCGGTGTCCGACGGGACCGCCATCGTCCACACCCAGCGTGAGGTCAAGTCGGCGTGGGAGGTCGGCTGCATGGAGGAGGCTGCCGAGGTGCAACTCCGGATGTTCGAAGCCATCGAAGCGGTCGGTGGTGAGGGCGCCTCCGAACTCGACCTCGTCGCCGCGGCAGAAGCCGTCAGCCGTTCGGAGGGCTTTGGTGGCCACGTGCAGATGCGCAGGTACCCGCTGCAATGCGATCGCGGCGTCATTGTGGCGGGCCGCTCGGGCGGTGTCACGTCCTTCTTTGATTCCGCTGTTGGCGGCGCTGGGCCTCATCCCCTCGCTGGCATGGGGTCAGGATTCCGCAAGGTTCGTGCCGACGAACCCGTGCTCGTCGACCTCGTCCACGTGCACCGGGGGTACGTGGTGGACATGACGCGCATGTTCGTCGCGGGGCGGCTCGACCCGGTTTGGCAGGACCGGCTGGACGACATGCTCAGCGTCCGCGACGAGGTGGTCGGGGTGCTCGAAACGGGTGGTACCTGCAGCCAAGCGTGGGACGACGGGCTTGCGTTGGCCACAGAACTCGGGCACGCGGACCACCTGATGGGCCAGGCCCCAGATCAATCCAGGTTCCTCGGCCATTCCGTAGGTCTGCAACTTGACGAAGCACCGGTGGTTGCCGCAGGTTTCGACCGGCCAATGCCGGTCGGTGGCACGATGGCCATCGAGCCGAAGGTGGTGCACAGGGACGGAGCCATCGGTTCCGAAGACACGTGGCTCCGCGAGCAGGACGGGCTTCGACCCATCACGGCAGGCGGTGCCTGGCCGTGGGTGACGGAATGGTGAACAACATGGATGCAGAGGACGACGATTCGGTGTGCACGAAGCAGGACGGTTGGACGCTGGAGGACGTGGGAAAGATCATCCCGCAACGCACCACGGCAAACGGCACCTACCTCAACGAGCCCATCGTGCACGTGCATTGCCAGATGTGTGGCTCGGAGTACATCGGTCCAGCACGCGAAGCGGGTGGCTTCTTGGGCGGTCATGAGTGCTTGCACGCATGGGAAATCGCCCAGATGATGGGTCGCTCGGACGGCCTTGTGGAGTGACCTCAACGGTGCGTTCTTGGACGATGGGTCAGTGGAAGGCTCATGCCGGCCAAACCGTACGCTCCATCCCACATCGGAGCCGTCGCCTCCAGCTTCACGGACCTGCGTCTGTCCGGTGCGGTGAAGTCGATGCTGGTCGAAGAATTGTGCGCGGAACTTGACCGCTTGGTCCCTCGCATGGAAGCAGAAACCCTGGCGGTGGATGCAGAGCGAAAGACCCTCGATGACGCCTCGCGAACGAGGCTCAACTACAACCGGACCCGTGAACTGATGATCGACCGCTTGGACGCCCTCGAATCGGTCGGCTCCGCTGCCGTCCAAGGGGCCATTGAGCACCTCGAGCGTCATCTGGCGACCGTGTTGCAGCACGCTGCTGATGCGGCGGCAGCCGACCGCGTGGCGACCGTGAAGGAGCGCCATCTTGAGGCGGCCCTCACGGCCACGGCCCCCGTCGCTTCCGACGAGGCAAGCCACGCACCCGTCCTCGGAGCAGAGGCCGTCGTCGAGCCGGAACCTTTGGTGGTCGGCTCGGGCGGTGGCATGCTCACGGAAGGCGGATTGCTTTCCATCGCGAAGAGCCATGCGGGGATGCCCGTGACCCTTGAAGCGGCCCGAGAGTTGCTGGATTTGTACTACATGTACGTCGATCAGGTGGAGCAGGACATCATGGATGAGGCTCGCTACGGAAAAAATCCCGCGGCGATCTTGGAAGCGCTTGGGCGCATGCGTTCCCTGATGGGGCTTGGCTGGATGCGACGCATGCTCCGGGCTGCCGCCGACGACGCACGCGAGCGCGGCTACAAGCGCATTGACATCGAACAGATCGTCAACATCGACCCCTTCGCCGAGGCGTGAGCGTGCTCCTCACACCACATGCGTCCGAACTGGACGATGCACTCGCCTCGGACGTGGTGCTCGTTCTTGGTCGTGAAGGCTGCGTTCAATGCAGCGATCTGACCGTCGCTGCCGATGCATGGGCAAGGTCGACAGGCACGACGTGCGTGCTCGTCCATCTCGACGGAGCGACGGGGCAACGGCTTCGGGAACTGCATGACTTCGTACGCCATGTGGACGTGCTCCCTGCCGTGGTTCCGATGGCCAACGGCGCGCCGTTGGCGGTCTTGCACGGAACATCAGCCGAGGTGCTGGAGCGGGCCGCAGCACGGTTCGGGCAGGCGAGGTCATGACGTCCACTGCGCTGCTGTCCGCTGCGTTCGCGGGAGCCGTGGCCATTGCTGTGACCCTCCTTGTGGAACGTTGGGGAGGCCGCGTGGGCGGCGTGCTTGGGACCATTCCCACCACCATTGTCCCCGCTGCAGCAGGCATGGCAGCAAGTTCGAGCATGGCGTCCCTCGAATCCAGCCTTGCGATTGTCCCGATGGGCATGCTCGTGAACGGGGTCTTTTTGCTCGTGTTCCTCCACCTACCCGAGCGACTTCATGGCGGTGAGCGACTTGTCTTGCTTCAAACAACGGTGCTCGCGCTGCTCGTATGGGTCGCCTTCGGGAGCGTGATGCTGTTCGTTGCTGAACGGTTGTTGACGGACATCGCTGGCATCGTCCTCGCGGCCGTTGGATCCGTCGTGCTTGGTGGTCTTGGCGTGGCTGTAGCGCGTCGTCCACGACCAGCGCCCGCCGCTCGCCGTCGACCGCACCCCGCTGAGGTGGGGGCAAGGGGCGTGGCGGCAGCCCTGGCGATTGGCGTTGCCGTGCATCTTGCCACCCTCGGGCACGCGTTGGTGGCGGGGCTTGCCTCGGTGTTTCCGGCCATCTTCCTCACGACGATGGTGGCCCTGTGGCTGGCGCAAGGGAACGCCGTTCCTCGAGGTGCGGCAGGGCCCATGTTGCTTGGGTCAACCAGCGTTGGGGTGTACGCTACCGTCGCCATCTGGTCGCTGCCAGCCCTCGGCTTGACGGTCGGTTCAGCGGTCGCGTGGTGTGCGGCCGTGCTTGGTTGGACGGTTCCGTGCACCCTCTGGCTCAACCACCGTGCCGCAGCGCTCGATTCCAGCGTTCAGGCTCCGGAACCCCGATGACATCGATGCGCACCGAGGTCACGCCGCGAACGCCAAGCAGGGCGGCCCGCATGGCGTCAAGGTCGTACAGGCAGCACGGGCAATGCGGCCTGGTCGGTCGGGCCGTGACGTGCAACGCCCCCTCGTCGTTGAGGTCGATGCGCTCGATCCGAGGCGGGCCTCCGTGAGGGTCGGTCCAGCCTGCGAGGCGACGCTCGATGCGCTGCTGAAGGGCCGCGCTGCGGCGGCTCATGCGTCGCCGCTCCCCTCAACCTCGGCCTCCGCTTCATCCAGCCGGAGCCGCCGCACCCGTCCTTCTGCGTCCTCAAGGTGGCTCTGGCAGACGCGAAGGAGCGCGGTCCCCTCTTCGAACATCTTCACGGTGGTCTCCAGATCAGCCCCGCCGCGCTCAAGTTCCGCCACGATGGCCTCCAGCCGTTGCAGTGCGTCCGTGTATCCAGGTGCCTCATCCATCGTGTTCGCCTCCCTTGACGTGGTCCACCGTGGTCGTTGCCTGCCCGTCACCGAGGTGGACCATGAGGGCATCGCCGGCGCGCAACTGCGTCACCGAGGTGATCAGACGACCGTCGTCAGCGTGGAGCATGCCGTAGCCGCGTTCCATGACCTTGCGGGGGTCGGTGCTGCGGAGCACGGCGTCCAGTTCGGCAAGCCGCGCGCGGTCCGCAGCCAAACGCTGGTCGACGTTGCGCTTGAGCCCTTGACCGGCGTTGCTCACCACATCCCGCTGCTGCCGAAGGCGCGCCTCAGTGGCACGGGACAAGCGTCCTGTCAAGGCGTCGAGGCGACGCGTCGCCGCTGTAAATCCCGTCGTGGGTGCGGCAGCGAGCCGGTGGCGAAGCAGGAGGAGGCCTTGCCGTGCATCGTGCGTCCGCCGCATGGACGCGGTGGACAACCGTGCTTCGAGTTCATCGTGGTGCTGCACCAGGTCCGCACGAACGGGAAGCAGCCGTTCCACCGCATCGGAAGGGGTCGAGGCACGGATATCGGCCACGAGGTCGGTCACCACCACGTCCACTTCGTGACCAACGGCGGAGATGACAGGAACGGGCATGCGCAGCACCGCACGGGCCACGGCTTCGAGGTTGAAGGCCCACAGGTCCTCGGTCGAGCCACCACCGCGTCCAACGATGATGACGTCAACCGGAGGGGTGTCCTGACGCGCCGCGACGCTGGGGTCCGCCATGGCGGCGGCGGCCTCGAGCCCCCGAACCAGTTCACCTTCAGCCCCCTCGCCCTGCACGAGGACCCCGATGACGGTCCGTCGAAGTCCAGGCCATCGGTCCTCCGACAAGCGCAGCACGTCCGCTTCGGCAGCAGAACCAGCGCCAATCACGACGGCCACGTGTTTTGGGAAGAAGGGCAAGGGGCGCCGCGCTCGGTCCAGCGCGCCTTCGTTTCGGAGCGCTTCAATGAGGCGGCGTCGTTGTGCTTCGAGGTCACCGAGGCGATCCACGGCGAAGATCCGTTCGACGGACAATTGCAGTTGCCCGCGTGGTGGATACACGTCCACGCTTCCAAGCACGATGACCTCGGCCCCTTCCTCAAAATCCCGTGGGGGTGCCCGCGAGGACCACATGACCGCGTCCATTGAACCGTCATCATCGCGCAGCGTCAGGTAGACGTGGCCCGAGCGCGCCCGGGTCCAGCGCCCGACCTCCCCCCGAAGCACTTGGCGCTGGAGGGTGGGCTCCTCCTGCAGCATCCTGCGAAGCCCGTGCACGAAGCGCCCCACAGGGAGGGCTCCCGCAAGCAGGTCTTCGGAGGGCACGTGGTGGATGCGTGGTCGACCGTACATCAACGCATGGACGGCGGGTCAGTCGTCGTTCGGATTGGACAACCAGCCGCGACGCCAAAAGAAGGCCAGCATGCCGATGGCGAAGAGCACCATGATGCCAATGATGCCCCAAAACCCACCCAAGGTCTCGGCCTGCACCGGGAGGGCCGTGTTCATGCCAAAGATGCCGGCGATCAGCGTCAGGGGAAGCATGATGGCACCCGTGATGGTCAGCGTGGTCATCACTTCCGACAGCCGCGCGTTCGTCTTGGCCAGCCTGAGGTTGACGTTGCTGATGTGCGATTCCCTGGCCGACGTGGCACCTTGAGAGTAGTTGTTCGCTCGACGCATGAGGGCGCCGACGAGTTGCTGAACGTCGTTGAAGTAGTGGTGGGTGCCCACGCTGACCAGGTGGTCCCCGGGTTTGAGCAGGCGGATGACGACGAAATGGAGGGATTCGATGGATTTCGCCGCTTCACGCAGGTGCCGCTTGAGGTCATGCAGTTCCTCGAGGATGCCTGCGTCCCGTCCTTCATGCGTGAAGATCTGGTGCTCGAGGCGGTCCAAGGCGTCCGAATAGGCCGTCAGGCGAGGGGCCCAGTCGTCGGCAATGGTGTCGAGCAGTTCGTACAGCAGGAAGTCCACGCCAAGGGCCAAGTCTTCGGCGTCTGCCTCCTTCAGCCGTCGACCGAAGGCCTTCATGGCGGGAATTTCCGCCCGCCGCAAGGTCATGAGCACGGACCCACGCAAGAAGACGCTGACGGGCTCGGTGTCAAGCCGGTTGTCCGCATCACGGGCGTTGATGACCAACACACGGTCGTTTCCAAAGCGCTGCACGGACGTTGGGGCGTAGCCAAACACGTCCTCCACGGCGAGTTCTTCGAACGCGAGGTCGTCCAAAAGCATCCGTCGTACCTCTTCGTCCGGCCGGTGGACGTCGATCCACACCGGGGTGTCCATCCCCTCGGCCTCGGCAAGCACGGCGACGAGGTCCCTTCCGTCGGTGTCCAACGGCCCGAGGACCGATCGACCGTTCAGGAGAACCATGGGCGGCCGAGCCGCTTGCTCTTCAAGACCTTTCAGTCTGGGAGGGTTCGCTTCCGTCACCGCGGTGCGGTGCGTTTCGGAGGTGCCGGTCCTCGACTTCTGCAAGTTTCAGCACCACCTTCCGTCGGAGCGCCCACACCACGAGCGCCACCAGTGCAAGGTTCAGCACCAGCAAGGCGCTTTCCGTGCTTCCCCACGCCATCCAGATCCCTCACAACGGCGGACGAACATCGACGTCGACGTCGCCCTTTGGGCATTGAATGCACGCGAGCCGGGCGCCATCGTCAACGAGCACGTCATCGAGCCCCGGGGGGAGCACGTCGGGGACCTCGACCTCGCCGGTGAGCAGCGTCACCATGCACGAACCGCACGTTCCCGAGGTGCAGTTGTAGGCCAACGAGAGGCCAGCACGTTCGGCGTGCTCAAGCAGCGTGGCCGTCGGATCGCAGGGGGTTTGACCAAGCAGGGTCGCGCCCCGAAGGAAGCGGACCACGGCCGTCATCGCTCAATCAGCGCTCCTTCGTGCGGCTCCATCGCCCGGTCTGCTTGTTGAAGTACAGCCCGGCCTTCTTCATCCACTTGTTGAACTTCGTCGCTCCGGCGCCGGTTCGCAGAATGAAGTCCTCCCTGTCCTCTTGCGCTTGGATGTAGCCCTTGGCAGCGATGGTTTGGTCAATCCAGTCGTTGATGTCCATCAAACCACCCACGAGTGGGCTTGCTTCGACCTTCGCGGTCATGGCGTTGGCCGAGGCGTTCGTTGACTCCAGGTCCTGTTCAATCAGCCGGTTGACGCCTTGCAGGTCCATCCGGGCTGGCTTCGGCGGCACCGGGTGACGTGGGCCGCGGTGCTCGTCGATCAGCAGGCGCGAAGGTCCGTCCAAGCGCGCGGTCACGTTGACGATGAGTTGTGGTTGGAAACTCTCCTCGCAGTCCCAGCACATCAGTGCGTACTCTTCGGGACGGTCTTCGTCCCTGGACTGGCGTGGGTCCATCTCTTCACCGCATTCGGGGCAGGCGTGGTGGACAAGGGCGGGGACGTGCTGACGGCGGTAGTCGACGATGTCCTGGGGGGTGCCCTCGAGTTCCAACATCTCGTGGTCACGGGCGGCTTCAAGCCCACGCGTCTCGAGTTGGTCTCGAATCTTGACCTTCAGGTCGTCCTTCGTTTCGTCGTCGAGGTTGTCCTCGAGTTTGACGATGAGTTCCACGGTCTTACCCAAGCGGTTCATCACCAATTTCTGGGCGCGGAAGGCTTCCACCTTCGCGATTTTGAGCCGCTCTTTCTGCTCTGCAAGTTCCGCAAGGACGTCCCGGCGCTCACGTTGGAAGCGAATCTCCTCGATTTTGCTCTCCTTTTTCCGCTCCGGCGCGAGGACCTTCGAGAGGTAGCGCTCTTTTCCGTGGGATTGAGGTCCACCGGCTTGAATGATTTCAAGCACGCCATCGGCGATGTCCGGCTTGAGCCCGTAGTTTTCGACGAGCATCGCCTTGTCGATTTTCTTCAGGTCCCCGATCTTGAGGCCAGCGTCGGCGAGCTGCATCGCTGTCGTCTCATCGATTCCACGTCGCAGCAACGCGAGGTAGGTGTCCTTCTTTGCCATGAGTGCACCCCGCGCAGCCCGTCCGTGAAGGCCCTCCCATGAAAAGGTGCCTTCGCACTTTTGCCTTCACCGTCAGCCAATATGAACCTCAGCCTCAGCAAGGTCCGCGCAGAACGCAAGCCACGCCTCGACGTCGAATTCTTCGGGACGCTGATCGAGGCGGTGGTCGTCCTTCAACGACGCAAGGCCCCGGTTCCAGCGCTCGGCGTACCATCCAGGTCGGCGGCTGAGCCGCCGTGGTGGGCGCTGCAGCGACGTCCTGAGTTTTTTCCGTCGCGACGCGAAGGCCTGCTGGACCACCAACCGAACGAAGCGATGGTCCACCGCTTCCGGCCACGTGCGTGGGTCGAGGGCCACCACACGGGACATCACGGCCGGCGGTGGACGGAAGGCTCCGGGGGGCACGCGGCGGTGCATGGACGCGTCCCAGCCGAGCGCCGTGCAGACGCCCAGGCTCCCCCGGTCCGCCGGCGTGGCCAAGGTCAGCCGTTCGGCGAATTCCTCCTGCACCAAGAGGACCACACGTTGGGGGCACACGACATCGCGGCGGTACGTTTCGATGCGTTCGATGAGTGGCGAAGAAATCTGATACGGGATGTTGGCAACGATGGCATCGATGTGCCCTGGCCAAGGGTGGTGGAGCGCATCACCGGCCAGAACGGTGAGGCGACCGTGCTGAATGGCCTCACCGAAGTGTTGCTCAAGGTGGTCGACAGCCACCGTGTCCACCTCGATGGCCGTCACAACGGCGCCCGCATCAAGCAGGTGTTCGGTGAGCGTTCCGGGTCCCGGACCGATCTCAAGCACGCTTCGCCCGCTCAGATCGCCTGCAAGGTCCACGATGCCGGCCAGATGGACCTCATCGACGAGGAAGTGTTGACCGAGGTCGGTGTCGTTGGGTTGACGGGCCTGAAGCAGGGCGCAGAGGTCCGCGGCTCGCCTCATGCCTTCACCGGAAGGAGCATCGTGACAAGACGTGGTTGGAGGTTCTGGTCGAGCAGTTCCTCAGCAAAACGTGCAGCAAGGGCGACCGCACCGTCGAATCCTGCAGCTTCTTCGAGCGCGGCGAAGGAGTCGAAGCCCCCGGCCGCGCTGCGGGCCGCGACCAGTTCCTCGGCCTTCTTCGGGCCGATGCCGGGAAGGAGTTGGAAGGCGTGCGTCTTGATGTTGACGTGCCCTGCCACGTTCCAAAATCCCTTCAGGAAGTGGGAAGGGGCGTCGGCGACCATGGCCGCCAACGCATCAGGGAGTTGAGCACGCGCTGCTGGGCTCAAGCGGGCCACCTGCGCGGACCCAAGCAGCGATTCAACGACGCCGCTGTCCTTCTTGAGGTTCAATCGCGCACCGACCGGCTGGAACTCCGCTCCGTCTTTGGTGGCGATGCGGCCCAGCGTACCGTCGTTTTCTCCGACGACGATCAGCACTTTTTCACCGAGGTCGTGCTCGACAACCCTGGCCCATTCCACAGCGCGAAGGGGGTGGTCCTTCGGGAGTCCTGCAGGCTTCCCATCACGTTGACCGCGCTGACCTCCTTGGGCCCCTCGGCGGCCTTGCTGTGGGCGGCGGCCGCCCTGCTGTCGGTTCGAGGAACTCGACCGCTGCTGAGGGTCCGCTTTCTTCCGCTCCTGCTTTGGTGCGGGTGCCGGCGCTGGGGGGGCGGGTCGTCCGTACGCCGGCGCGCGGCGTTGGGTGGGACCAGTGGGTTGCTCCTTCGATTTCCGAGCAGGCACCTTGACCCGACGCTCTCGTCCGGTCACGCTTCCTCACCTCGAGCAGGCTTCACTCAAAGCCCACGTGCTGGGCCACGAGCGTCAGGACCTGCTCGACGTCGGCGTCCGACACCGTG
>Ga0181578_10005749_pt1 | contig 10773 bp, 8 predicted proteins | sample 071ome_21_FD_148659 | JGI IMG/M metagenome (GOLD analysis project Ga0181578, IMG submission 148659) | Coastal salt marsh microbial communities from the Groves Creek Marsh, Skidaway Island, Georgia - 071401CT metaG (spades assembly) | ecosystem: Environmental > Aquatic > Marine > Intertidal zone... | reverse complement strand
CTTCATACGACGATTACCGCTGAAAGCCCGCTTTTTGCAATCTGGCGTTGGTCTGGCGACGTTGGGTTCCAAACGTATGAACTGACGAAATACAAACTTGATTAACGCCATTAAGTTGGCTACCCATAAGAAAAAGCAAAAATGCTTCAGGGAGAATATCGTTGGAAACTGGTAAATATGCAGACATTGCTCTGCAGTCCATACCGGCTTATCTGCGCCATAATGCAAAAAGACTTGGTGATGCGCCGGCTTTTCGGGAAAAAGAATTTGGGGTCTGGCAGACATGGACCTGGTCACAAGTTGAAAAAATCGTTACTGATTTTGCGCTTGGACTTATGGATATTGGCGTAAAAGAAGGCGATTTTGTCGCAATTATTGGTCGCAATCGGCCTGCGCTTTACTGGTCTATGATGTCGGTGCAAATGGTGGGCGCGGTACCCGTGCCGCTTTATCAGGATGCGGTGGCCGAGGAGATGGGTTATGTCCTTGGACACTGTGGCGCGCGCTTTGTCATAGCTGACGATCAGGAACAAGTGGACAAAGTGCTTGAAATTCAAGGCAATTTGCCTGATCTGCAGCAGATGATCTATATCGATCCGCGGGGTTTGCGCAAATATGATCACAGCAAATTGCATCATTTCAAAAGGATGCAGGAAACAGGGAGCCTTGCCTCTGAAGAGGCAAAGGCCGAATTGGAGCGACGCATTGCGGAACTGAATTTCGACACCGTTTGTGTGATGCTTTACACTTCCGGGACAACGGGTCGTCCCAAGGGTGTGGTTCTTAGCAACCGAAACATCGTTATATCTTCGCTCAACTCGTGCAAATTTGATAATTTGACCGACAAAGAAGAAATCCTGTCCTATCTGCCTATCGCATGGGTGGGGGATTTTATTTTTTCCTTCGGACAGGCGGCCGTCGTAGGGTTGCGCGTCAATTGCCCTGAAAGTCGTGAAACCGTTTCGGCAGACCTCAGAGAAATCGGTCCTTCCTATTATTTTGCCCCGCCGCGGATTTTTGAGGCGATGTTAACGGCAGTGGTCTTGCGAATTGAGGATACTGGGGCATTCAAACAAAGGCTTTACAAATACTTTATGGATCATGCCTCCAAAGTGGGCGGACCTTTGCTGGACGGAAAATCTGTTGGGTTCTGGGATCGGCTTAAATACCGACTGGGTGAGTTTTTCATCTATGCGCCTTTGAAAAACACTCTGGGTCTGAGCAGGGTCAGGGTTGGATATACGGCGGGCGAAGCGATTGGGCCGGAAATTTTTGATTTCTTCCGCTCTTTGGGCATCAACCTCAAACAGCTTTATGGGCAAACCGAGGCTTCCGTTTTTATCACAGTTCAGCCCGACGGCGAAGTGCGATCGGACACGGTTGGCATTCCTGCACCTGATACCGAGGTGCGTATCGGTGAAAATGGAGAAGTCTATTACCGTTCTCCCGGTGCTTTCGTGGAATATTACAAAAACCCTGAAAGTACCGCTGAGACAAAAGATGGCGAAGGTTGGGTGGCAACCGGTGATGCAGGGTTTATCGAAGAGGGCACTGGCCATCTTCGTATCATTGACCGGGCCAAGGACGTGGGAAAACTTTCAAATGGAGCGATGTTTGCCCCGAAATATGTTGAAAATAAGCTGAAATTCTTCCCAAATATACTGGAAGCCGTGGTTTTTGGGGCGGGACGCGATCACTGTGTGGCTTTCATCAATATCGACCTCAACGCGGTCGGCAATTGGGCTGAACGCAATAACATTGCCTATTCCAGTTATCAGGAGCTTTCGGGCCATCCAAAGGTTCTTGATATGGTGCAGGAGCATGTGGAGATCGTGAACCGGTCTGTTGCAGAAGATGCAATGCTTGCAGGATGCCAGATACATCGCTTTTTGGTGCTGCATAAAGAGCTGGATGCAGATGACGGAGAAATGACCCGCACGCGCAAAGTGCGCCGTAAAATCATTGGTGAGAAATTCGGTGATCTTGTTTCGGCGCTCTATGATGGCAGTCAACAGATCTATACTGAAACAGAAGTCACCTACGAAGACGGCCGTAAAGGCAAGATTACAGCGACACTCGAAATTCGCGACGCGGCTCTTGCCAATGCAAATAGCGCGCTTGCGGCAGAATAGAGGTGGGTTACGTGAAAGATACAACACAAGGCTATGTAACTGAAGACGGGCGCCACATTGGTGGCGTCATGATGGAAATGAAGAATATCACGCTGCGGTTTGGGGGCGTAGTCGCGATAACCGATGTATCCTTTGACATCCGCGAAGGTGAAATTCGTGCCATCATCGGACCAAACGGGGCTGGAAAATCTTCGATGCTTAACGTCATCAACGGATTTTATCACCCCCAAGAGGGCGAGGTGTGGTTTCGTGGTAAAAAACGTCCCTCCATGCCGCCCTATGAGATTGCCGAACAAGGGATTGCGCGAACCTTCCAGAACATCGCCCTATTTAAGGGCATGACGACCATTGAAAACGTGATGACAGGTCGCCAGTTGATGATGAAAAAGAATTTTTTCTGGCAACTTCTTCGACTTGGTCCTGCATTGGACGAAGAGGTGAAACATCGCCGTCGCTGCGAAGAAATCATCGATTTTCTGGAAATTCAGGCCATTCGAAATACGCCCGTGGGAAGTTTGCCCTATGGGCTTCAAAAGCGGGTGGAACTGGCAAGAGCTTTGGCAATGGAACCTAAATTGCTTTTGCTGGATGAACCCATGGCAGGAATGAACGTCGAAGAAAAAGAGGACATGTCGCGCTTTATTTTGGATGTAAATGACCAATATGGAACGACCATCGCATTGATTGAACATGACATGAGCGTGGTGATGGATCTTGCAGATCGGGTAGTGGTTTTAGATTACGGCAAACAGTTGGCCGATGGCACACCGGACGAAGTTCAAAAAAATCAGGCAGTGATAGATGCATATCTGGGGGTAGAACACTGATGAGTGGAATTTTCTATGATGTTCTGGCAGACCCCTTTCTTCAAATGTGGCAGATGCCTGACTTTTTCATTCAGGTCCTCTGGGAAGGGTTCGTATCTGGCATACTTTATGCGCTGATTGCACTGGGATTTGTGCTGATTTTCAAAGCCTCAGGGATCTTTAACTTTGCGCAAGGGATCATGGTTGTCTTTTCTGGGCTGACCTTGGTAGGGCTGCACGCGCTTGGCGTGCCTGCATTTGTCGCGCTGATTATTACACTCGGTGTGATGTATGTTCTGGCCTATTTGGTCGAAAGGTTGGTGCTACGCAATCTCGTGAACCAACCCGATATTATCCTGTTTATGGCGACCATCGGGCTGACCAATATTCTGATTGGAGGGGGACAGTGGATTTTTGGTGGTGAAACAAAATCAATGATCACCGCCGAACTGATGATCCCAACAGGGTCTTCGGTATGGGAACCAGGTGGCGGAATAGTGATTTTTCAGCACATTGATATTGCCGCAGCGCTTATTGCGGCGATGCTCATTGTCGGTTTGGCGTTATTTTTTTCAAAAACCAAAGTGGGCCGCGCGCTGCGCGCAGTAGCAGATGATCATCAGGCGTCACTTTCTGTTGGAATATCGCTGAACCAAATCTGGGTCATCACGTGGTTTGCGGCGGGTATTGTCGCGCTTGTTGCTGGGATTATGTGGGGGGCGCGTTCGGATGTGAGTTTTTCTTTGCAAATCATCGCGTTGAAAGCGTTACCTGTGCTTGTTTTAGGGGGATTTACCTCTGTTCCGGGCGCAATTGTAGGAGGATTGATCATCGGGATCGGTGAGAAACTTTTTGAGATTTACTGGGGGCCTCTGTTTGGCTCTGGGGTCGAAGGATGGTTTGCTTATGTGATCGCGCTCGTCTTCCTATTGTTCAGGCCTCAGGGTCTTTTTGGCGAAAAAATCATCGAGAGGGTCTGAGGCATGTTTTATAGAGAAGCAGGGCAGTTTAAGACATCTTACAAGCAATATATGCAGGCTTTTCCGATCCGAGAGGACCGGATCGGCATCGCAATCTGGCTTGCGATTGCGCTTTTTTACGTTCCCTTTTTTGGCTTGCCGGGGTTGGAATATACCTTTGCGATGAATGCGATCATGATCCCGGTGGTGATTTTTACAATCACCGCTATAGGACTGAATATTTTGGTCGGGTTTACTGGTCAGATTAGTCTTGGAACAGGGGCCTTCATGGGGGTTGGGGCCTATGCCTGTTACAAGCTGACGACCTATTTTCCCGATGTGAATATCATCATCATAATATTGGCAAGCGGGTTTGTATCCGCAGCAGTGGGGGCATTGTTTGGGTTGCCCAGTCTTCGGATTAAAGGGTTTTACCTTGTGGTTGCCACGCTCGCGGCGCAGTTTTTTTTGGAGTGGTGCTTTATCCGTATTGAATGGCTTTACAATTATAATCCATCCGGCGCAATCGAAGTGCCTCAGAGAGAAGTTTTTGGTGTGATTGTGACTGGAGCCGCGGCAGAACCAGCAACGCGCTATCTGATGGTTTTGGGATTTCTGATCCTCTTGACGATCATTGCAGGGAACTTGGTACGCGGGCGCATCGGGCGGGGCTGGATGATGATCCGTGATATGGACATCGCGGCGGAATTAATCGGTGTTCGTCCGTTGCGAACTAAACTGTCAGCTTTTGCGGTGTCTTCTTATTATTGTGGAGTCTCCGGAGCGCTCATGGTTTTTGTCTGGCTTGGAGCAGCAGAGGTTGAAAGCTTTGATGTAAACCACTCTTTCCTATATCTCTTTATGGTGATTTTTGGAGGACTGGGATCAATCACCGGGTCTTACATGGGCGCGGCGTTCATTTGGACATTCCCGATTTTGATGAAAGAAATGGGAAAACGTTTGTTTGATATAGATCCGATAATCATGGAAAACGTGTCACTTGTTGCCATCGGTGCGTTGATTGTGTTCATCTTGATCAAAGAACCCCACGGTTTGGCGCGTTTGTGGCAACTGGTAAAACAAAAACTTCGGATATGGCCTTTCGCACATTAGGCCGTTCTGAGCGGTTGGTTTGTAGGAGCCGGACCAACGGCAAAAAGAAATGGTTCCAAATTTTCAATGGCTGACAAAGCCACAACTAACTGGGAGAGTGAAAATGTTGAAAAAACTGATCACAGGTGCTTTGACGGCAGCAGTTGCCATCACAGCATCGATTAACGCGGCGCAAGCGGAAGATGAGCTTTTCATCCCGATGCTGTCTTACCGTACGGGTCCTTTCGCTGGGGGCGGAATTCCCTTTGCAAACGGGTTTCACGATTACTTAGAAATGCTGAATGCGCGCGACGGCGGTATCGGCGGTGCAAAAGTGGTTCTGGAAGAATGCGAAACTGCCTATAACGCGCAAAAAGGCGTGGAATGCTATGAGGCAACAAAAGGCAAAGGCGCCTTGGTTTATAACCCGTTGTCGACGGGCATTACACTTCAGTTGATCCCCAAAGCACCTGTGGATGAAATCCCAGTTCTGTCAATGGGATATGGGCTTTCTGCGGCGGGTGTTGGCGAAACCTTCCCTTGGACCTTTACCTATCCGACCTCTTACTGGTCACAGATGTCTTCCATCCTGAAATATATCGATCAGAATGGCGGCCTCAAAGGCAAGAAAATAGGCTTCATCTACCTTGATGCCGGATATGGACGCGAGCCAATTCCGCTTCTTGAGCAATTGGCCCCGGAAATGGGTTTTGAATTGGCGATGTTCCCAGTTGCGGGTAAAGAGATGCAGGCTCAGTCTGCTCAATGGCTCAACGTCCGCAAAGAGCGTCCTGACTGGATGATCATGTGGGGTTGGGGCGCGATGAATGCGACCGCAATCAAAGAAGCGGCAAAAATCCGTTTCCCAATGGACCGTTTCATCGGCAACTGGTGGTCATCAGCGCATGCTGACCTTGTGCCAGTTGGTGAAACTGGTAAAGGCTACATCGGTGCGAACTTCTCTGGTATCGGCACAGACTTCCCCGCGATCCAAGACATTATCAAATATGTTGTAGAAGCTGGAAATTCACAGGCAGATCCATCGACTGTGGGTAATGTTCTGTATAACCGTGGGGTGTACAATGCGGTTATCGTTGCAGAAGCAATTTCTGCGGCACAAAAGATGACCGGTAAAAAGAGCATTTCAGGCGCTGATATGCGGATGGGGCTGGAAAATTTCGTGCTTGATCAGGCCCGTCTCGGAGAGCTTGGGCTTGCTGGGTTTACCGGTGACCTTAAAGGTGATTGTGTCGACCACGAAGGGGGCGGCTCTGTCTTTTTCCAACAGTGGAACGGATCAGATTTCGTAAAAATTTCAGATCCGATCGCACCTATGGCAGATGTTGTGAAGCCACTTTTGGAAGAAGCGGCAGCCGCTTATAAAGCAGACAAACCAGAGTGGCAGGGTCAAACCTGCGGCTAAGGAGTTGAAAGATGGATGCGCGGTCTTCAAACGGACCGCGCATTTTTGGGAAATCTGGGGCTTACATGATGTTGGACAGTGCAAATACAGAAGATATATTGCTGGAAGTCAGTAATGTTGAAGTGATTTACAATCACGTCATACTGGTTCTAAAGGGCGTCAGCCTGAAGGTTCCCAAAGGCGGTATCACGGCGCTTTTGGGCGGAAATGGAGCAGGGAAGTCCACAACGCTTAAGTCAATCTCAAATTTGCTCTTATCTGAGCGCGGTGAAATTACCAAAGGCTCTGTCAAGTATCGTGGTGCTACCGTTGCAGGTTTGTCACCAGCGGATTTGGTGCGTAAAGGCGTTATTCAAGTCATGGAAGGGCGTCATTGTTTTGGACACCTCACTGTTGAGGAAAACCTGTTGACGGGTGCCTACACACGCAAAATCGGGCGTGCGGAATTGAACCAGAATTTGGACCTCGTATATTCTTACTTTCCGCGCCTGAAAGAGCGTCGCAAATCTTTGGCAGGATATACATCGGGTGGAGAACAGCAAATGGTTGCCATAGGGCGGGCCTTGATGTCAAAACCTGAAACGGTGTTGCTCGATGAACCATCTATGGGTCTTGCTCCCCAATTGGTTGAGGAAATCTTTCAAATTGTGAAAGACCTTAATGAAAAAGAAGGCGTGACCTTTTTACTAGCGGAACAGAATACAAACGTCGCACTGCGGTACGCGCACTACGGCTATATTCTAGAATCGGGTCGCGTTGTTATGGATGGACCCGCGGCTGAATTGCGCGAAAATCCAGATGTGAAAGAGTTTTATCTGGGAATGTCTGATGAGGGACGCAAATCGTTTCGCGACACGCGCAGTTATCGTCGGCGCAAGCGTTGGTTGAACTAACGCGAGCGGAACAAAGTCAGATAAAGCATCACAGTCATAAAAATTGCTGTGCCGCAGATATGTTGTAAGGATGATGGGATGAGCTTTTTCGATGCGCTGGAAACACGAACAGCAGACCAGCGGTTAGACGAAAATCTGGCAGCGCTGCGGGCACAGGTTGCGCAGGCAAAAACGCTTTCCGGCTATCAAGAGAGTTTGTCTTCGGTCGGGGCCGATGGCATTTTGTCACTGGACGACCTTGCAAAGCTGCCGATATTGCGGAAATCGGATCTTTCGAATGCTCAAAAACCGGGGCAGGCGCTTGGTGGGTATAATGCGCGCGCACTTAGCGATTTTGCGCATATTTTCCAATCTCCGGGGCCGATCTATGAACCCGGCGGGGTGGAGCATGACTGGTGGCGCATGGGGCGTTTTGCACATGCAGCAGGTGTCGGGAAAGGTGATATTGTCCAGAATTGTTTCGGATATCATTTGACCCCTGCTGGCATGATTTTCGAAAGTGGCGCGCGCGCTGTCGGGGCGGCAGTCCTGCCTGCAGGCGTTGGCCAAACTGATTTGCAGGTTCGGGCAGCAGTAGATGTCGGAACAACCGCATATGCAGGAACGCCTGATTATCTCAAGGTGATTTTGGACAAGGCGGAAGAGATGGGGGAACGCTTGTCGATAACAAAAGCCGTTGTCGGCGGCGGTGCATTATTTCCATCATTGCGGCAGGAATATGCAGATCGGGGCATCGCTTGTCTGCAATGCTATGCGACCGCTGACTTGGGTAACATCGCTTATGAAAGCCCTGCCATGGAGGGAATGATTGTGGATGAGGGCGTGATTGTTGAAATTGTCACCCCCGGCACAGGAACCCCCGTTCCAGAGGGGGAGGTTGGCGAAGTCATTGTGACGACGCTTAACCCAGATTATCCATTGATCCGGTTCGCAACCGGAGATCTGAGTGCCGTATTATCAGGGCAAAGTCCTTGCGGTCGCACAAACATGCGGATCAAAGGGTGGATGGGACGCGCGGATCAGACAACAAAAATCAAGGGCATGTTTGTCCGTCCCGAACAGGTGGCGGTACTTGTGGCCTCCCATGAGGCGATCACGCGTGCACGCGTCATAGCCACGCGTGAGGGCGATATGGACGCAATGACCGTACAAATCGAAACCTCTGCCGGCGAGGCAAGTGTTTTTGAGGATCTCGTAAAAACGCATCTGAAGCTCAAAGGAACAATCGAAATTTTTCCAGTCGGCAGTTTGCCCCGCGATGGTCTGGTGATTGAAGATCAACGTAAATACGACTGATTTCAATTCGTTCGTCGCGCAACAGACGTTAGTTCAGAAAGTCAACTCTCATCATCGTGCAGCGTAACGGTTGGGATCATAGGGAGACATATCTATATTGGGCAGTCTCTGTGCGATCAGATCCGAAATCAACCGTCCCGTTTTGGCCCCAGCAGTCAGACCAACATGTTGGTGTCCAAAGGCGGTATAAATCCCGCTTTGGGCGATTTCCCCGATCAAGGGAAGGCTGTCAGGGGTGGAGGGGCGAAACCCCATCCATTCTTCGCTGCTTTGATAGGTTAAATTGGGAAAGACTTCTGCCACACGCCGCCGGATAAGGCGAATGGGCGCTTTGCTGGGTCCAAGTTTTATGCCGCCCAATTCCACAGTACCTGCACACCGCAACCCTTCGGACATGGGGGTAACCCCAAATTTCCCGATGGTCATCATCATCGGATTTCGCGGCATTTCAGATGGGGCTTTATACATCACATGGTAGCCCCGTTCCGTTTCCAGCGGCACCTTCAAGCCCAGTTTTGCCATCAGGGGTTTTGACCAAATCCCCGCGGTCACAACGGCTTTGTCGCACTCAATACGCCCCTTGTCGGTGATCACGGCACGCACCTTTTTGCCGTCGCGTTCAAAGTCGAGCACATCGGCCTGAAGATATCTGCCCCCCATCTCTTTGAAGGCATCGACCAAGCTGCGCACATAACCGAGGGGATTTAAAATATGCCCCTGACCGCTCAGCACGGCAAGACATTGGATCATCGGTCCGCAAATGGGTTCCTCTTCCTGCACCTGTGGTCCTGTTAATACCTCCGGTATCATGCCTGCATCCGCCTTGATGGCCCAACCAAATGCGTCAGCATCAAAAGAGTCACGATGACGATAGGCGTAGCTGAATTTGCTGTCTGCGATCCAAGTTTGTGATTTGGTGCCTTCCGTCAGAGATTTATGTTGCTCAACAGCATCTGATAAAAGCGGTACAAGCGCCTCTGACGTGCGGTTGCTTGTCGTTGATCTGGCATTTTTCAGGAACTCAACAAGCCAAGGTGCGAGCTGGGGGAGATAGCGCAATTTCACAAAAAGCGGGCTCATCGGGTCGATCAGATAGCGGGGCAGGTTTTTCCAAATCCCCGGTTCATTCATCGGAACAATGGCCCATTGGGCCAAAAGCCCTGCGTTACCATAAGAGGCACCCATGCCTGGTTCGGATTTATCAAGAAGAAGAACATCATGGCCAGAACGGCGCAGCCAAAGTGCACAAGCGGCCCCACAAATTCCCGCTCCAATCACGACAATGGCCTTTGACATAATCCGTCCTTTTTTACGGAGTTTTGCTGACTAGATCAGGTTTTTTGCATAAGGTAAATTGCTAAGATGCGGCCTAGATCTGGACAAATCTTTGCCTCTGTGGAAAAGGTCGCCCCGATAGGAGATCCCAGATGACCACCACCCGCTTTGCGCCATCCCCAACCGGCTACTTACACATCGGCAATTTTCGCGCCGCGCTGATGAATTACTTGCTGTCGCGTAAATTGGGCGGCACGTTCATTTTGCGCATTGATGACACGGATGCGGAACGCTCGAAAGAGGAATATGTGGAGGCCACGAAGGATGACCTTACATGGCTCGGCCTGACATGGGACCGGATCGAACGGCAATCAGACCGCCTTGCCCGTTACGATGCAGCGGCTGACCGGCTGCGAGAGATGGGGCTACTTTATGAATGTTTTGAAACACCTACGGAATTGGACCTGAAGCGTAAGAAGCAGCTCAATATGGGTAAACCGCCGGTATATGACCGCGCCGCACTGGCGCTCAGCGCTTCGGAAAAAGACGCTCTGCGGGCAGAGCGGGGGCAGGGGCATTGGCGCTTTAAACTCAGTCATACCCGCATTGAATGGCGCGATGGGATTTTGGGTGATATCTCAATTGACGCGGCGAGCGTGTCAGACCCCGTGCTGATCCGCGGAGATGGCCAGTACCTTTATACCTTGGCCTCAGTCGTGGATGATGTGGAAATGGGGATCACCCATGTGGTGCGCGGATCTGACCATGTGACGAATACCGCGACCCAAATCCAGATGATGGATGCTCTTGGTGGCACAGTTCCCACGTTTGCCCATCATTCGCTTTTGACCGGCCCGCAAGGAGAGGGCCTGTCAAAACGCCTTGGGACCTTGTCTC
>Ga0181578_10005734_pt1 | contig 10795 bp, 9 predicted proteins | sample 071ome_21_FD_148659 | JGI IMG/M metagenome (GOLD analysis project Ga0181578, IMG submission 148659) | Coastal salt marsh microbial communities from the Groves Creek Marsh, Skidaway Island, Georgia - 071401CT metaG (spades assembly) | ecosystem: Environmental > Aquatic > Marine > Intertidal zone... | reverse complement strand
AGAATGTTATCGTCTCCCTCGCCTCCCAAGAGGTCCGGACCAATCGTTCCCGATCCGAATACCACAATGCCCTAGCTAATATGACATCGCTGCTCGGCCTCGATCCCTTCGCCCAGAAATTTATCGAGAAGCGAACGCAATCGCGCTCTATGCCTATATCGCCAGAATGAAAATAAGTACCGTATTTAAATTTCTGATTCCGCTAGCTATCGCCGTCGCCATCGGCGCCTTCGTGCTCACCAAATCCGTTCCCACAGCAGTGGTTGCTGAAACGCAAAGAGGAATCGCAGTAAATGCGGTTCCCGGCACAGTCAGCGTCCTAGCGGAACAGGAGATGCTTATTCGTGGCGAGCACGGAGGGCGGGTCATCGCATCCAACCTAGAGATAGGTGGAACCGTATCCGAAGGAGAAATACTCTTTCAGCTAGATACCGGCGACATCGATATCGATATCGAGAGATCCGAGAACGAATACGATCGCGCCAAACGCAATCTGGAGATCCGATCACCCTTGCAACTGTCGCTGGAAACCAGTCTCGACACCTTGAACGACTTGAAATTCCGGTTCGAGAGAGGCGGCGTCCGCGAGCTTGATGTGACCAAGGCTCAAAGGGCGGTAGATAAGATAAAGGACGACATCGCCCGCGAAGATTTGAAAAACGAAGCCTCGCTACAGAACTTGGAGAACGCCCTGAAACGGCTGAAAAGACAAAAGGAGCAAATGACCATCGTTTCACCTATCGATGGCATCGTGACCGAAATATTCGCCTACCAAGGAGACTTAATCGGAGGCGGAGCGACTCTAGCCAAAGTGGTTTCGCAAACCCGCATCGTCGAGGTCAAGGTCAGCGAGGAACACTTTGTCGGTCTCGCGGAGGGTATGCCCGCCCAGGTAGCGTTTCTCGGCATTGATGGTGAACAATTCAAAGCCGAGGTGAAGAAGATTATCCCGGTAGCTGATTCAAGCACGCAGCGATTCACCGTTCATTTAGAAGTGGACATCGATCGCGAACGCTTGGATCCCGGTCTCACTGGCGACGCCACTATTACCTTAGACGAACACGAAAACGCCCTGCAAATTCCTCGGCAAGCCGTCATTCGCGATAGCGTATTGGTCGTCAAAGACGGGGTCGTCGAACGAAGAGAAATAGAAACGGGCTACACCAGCGTGACCGCGATCGAAGTTATCGATGGGCTGACCGATGGCGAGCGGGTCATCGTCGAGGACCTGCATTTGTTCGACGATGGTGATCGGGTAAAAACCGAGGCGAAAAAGTAGGCCCCAGGCTTCGAATATCAGGTGGAGCCCGATCTCCGAGCGGGTCAATGGCATTTACCCTATTTCCAAAGCGGCGAATGGTAAACGCCGCTGTCGAATAGCGATTGAATCTGCTCTTTGACTGAAGGGAGGTCGTCTCGATGCGTCACGCCAAGCCAACGACTAGAGCAGTCCAGAATCCTCGCCTTGGCATGGCCAGCTTGAATCAGCGCGTCTACGGCAAATGGCAGATAGAACTCTCCTCCCTGCTTAGCTTCATAGTTGGCAAGAAAGTCAGACAGCAGCCCCTCAAGGGTGGATAGAAACGCGGCCGGAAATCCCCAGCAGTTCAACGATACTCTGGTATCTTCCGGTAATTCAACCTCATCCCCCGCTTTGTTCGTTCCCAACACGGGCCCCGAATCTGCGGGCCTCCTAATATTCGTGTGTTCTTCAACCGTTTTCAAGGTACCATCCTCGTTCGCATGGCAAATCCCTCGCGAAACCGATCCGTGGCTAGACAGGGTATTCTTCAGATTGTATCCGACGAGCGCATACTCGTTTTCGCTGGGAGGCCTGAGAAGAAATTCGCCCAGCGACTGAAACGCGGCACGGCCATAAAAGTCGTCGGCGTTGATCACCGCGAACGGTTCGCTTATCGAATCTCTGGCAGCATAGACCGCGTGGCCAGTGCCCCAAGGCTTGGATCGCCCCTCAGCCAATTCCGCCCTGACCGGCAGGTCCTGCAATCGCTGGAACGCGAATTCCAAATTTATGTGATCCGCATAACGCCGCTTAACTGACTCGAAAGCCTCCAACATCTCCTCTCGGATCACAAAGACCGCTTTGCCAAAACCATTATGGACCGCATCATGCACGGAAAAATCGAGAATCCACTCGCCACTTGGCCCGATTGGCTCGATTTGCTTAAGCCCACCAAACCGGCTACCCATTCCTGCTGCCAATATTAGCAATGTCGGTTTCATGCCTTGCTTGTCTGCAACTCCTTTTCGCCTTGGCAACGGCGAAATCCAATTTTGAAGCGATTCATGGCATGCCCATGGAAAACCGAGCTTGCCACAGCAAATGCCCATACCTACCTCTGGGATATCGACACCACCACCATGGATTCTAAATATCTTGGCAAGCAAATCGCCCAACCGATTGAGGAACTGGATTCATTCCCCGCTCCTGATGGAATCGGCAGTGTTACATTGACTTCCGACGAAGTTGCCAGTTCTTGCCCGATCACGGGGCAGCCGGATTTCTACACCGTGAAAATCGAATACCGGCCCAATGATCGCTGTATAGAATCCAAAAGCCTAAAACTCTACCTGTGGCGATTCGCCAATATACCCGTTTTCGCAGAGAAATTGGCGGCAGAAATCAGAGATCGCGTGGTAAGGGACATTGTTCCAATGACCTGTCGCGTTACTACCATCCAAAAGCCGAGGGGCGGCATCAGTATCGAAACGGTAGCGGAGTATCCCAATCCCGAATAGCGGACAGACTGACTGATCCAAATGGGTGTATTGTATGAATTTTTTGGATAAACTTGAGAGGAAATTTGGCTCGCTCGCGATCCACAATATCGCCGTCTACATCGTAGCCGGGCAAGTGGGAGTCTGGCTTCTGTCTTTCGGCTATGTCAATTCGGATGGGTCCAACGCGTTATTGGAGCGAATGCTTTTCAATTCTAAACTCGTTCTCGAAGGCGAGTTCTGGCGCATATTCGCCTTCCCGCTCATTCCTCCTTTCGCCCATCCCATATTCCTCATTTTCGCTTGGTACATTTTCTATATGATCTCCAGCGCCCTCGAAAGCCAATGGGGAGCCTTCCGTCTCAATCTCTACATGATTCTTGGGGCAATTCTGGGCATGGCGGCCGGTTTTCTTTTGCCTGGCGCGCCAATTTCCAATGCAATCTGGGGGCAAACCATCTTCTTGGCCTTCGCCTACCTATTCCCCGATTTTGAGCTACGACTATTTTTCATTCTTCCCGTGAAAGTACGCTGGCTTGGCTGGATAGCCTGGGCCTACCTAGCGCTCCTGTTTTTTTCCAATCCCTACTGGCAGACCAAGGTTTTCCTCATAGCGAGCGTATCCAATTATTTCCTATTCTTCACAAAAGACATTCTGCAAACCTTCCAGTCGAAAAAGCGGATCGCCCACATGAAGGCCGAGAAGGAGAAGTTCGAGGCCGAAGCTTTCCACAAATGCTCCGTCTGCGGAGCCACCGACAAGTCCCACCCAGATCGGGACTTCCGCTATAGAGAGGATAGCTGCATCTGCGAGGAATGTCTCCAGCAGGAGAAGACGGCAGCTGAGGAGCAGGTGTAGATTTTCTTCTGGATGCTATCCGCTTCCAAACCGCGGATACTTGAACCTAACAGTCCCTTGGCAACCAAGGGACGCGCTCTATCGAACTTGCGTTCCCAAAACGTCTCCCATTTTCGCGTAGACTTCCCTTGAATTGGCGGATTGGCGGAGCAAGTCGGCCGCCAGTTCGATGCGATCTTTTTCGAAAATCGTGGCGACGCATGATCCTCCGAAGGCGAAATAGCCCAATTCATCGCCCTTACTCAGATCCTCATTTTCTGAAATGCTCATGTGAATACGCCCAACACAAGTTGCCCCAATGGCGACAAATGCCACTGTTCCGAGAGATTCCGTTTCAATCAAAGTTAAGACGCGCTTATTGTTCCAAAGGAAGGAAAGGCGATTGCGCAAGGCGATGGGGCTGACGCTGTATAAAGGACCCTGGATCGCTTCGATGCTGGCAACCTTTCCAGAGACGGGAGCGTGAAAGCGATGGTAGTCGACTGGGCAAAGCCGAGAGATGACCATCGATCCATCCGCGAATCGATTGGCCAGATCCGCCCTTCCCAGAAAAGCGGTTAAATCGAAACTCTGCCCTTTCGCGTAAATTCGCTCCACTGTGGCTAAATCGGGGATGGCCAGGTGCCTCCCATCAGCTGGAAGGGTGACAACGTCCTCGCCAACAGCAATCGGGCGCGCCCCCGGCTTCAACTCGCGGTAGAAAAACTCGTTGAACGTTTTAAAGGCTTCCGCATTCCGCTGATAGTCGTCCATATCGATTTCATATCTCTTTATGAACGGCCCTATCTTTTCTCGACTCCCTGGACGGTCCATACGCCAGCCGTACCAATTGCTAAACAGCGAGCGCTTGACGAGAAGCCATAGAGCCAACCGCCCCAACGGATTTTCGTAGGTCCACCGTAAATACGACTCGCCATAGATCGACTCCGACTCCACCGTTTCGGAGTACCGATTATAAAACTGGATAGGATAGGTCAAAATTCGAGCGACAGGGCTAAACGGTTCCCGGAGTGCGGGCGAATGGGATAACATCTCGTATGTTGGCCACGCCCGTCACGAACATCAGCAAACGCTCGAACCCCAATCCGAAGCCAGCGTGAGCGACGCTTCCGTACCGTCTCAAGTCCACATACCAGCTATACTCCTCCTGGCTTATGCCATGAGCCTTCATGCTTTCGAGGAGACGTTCCAGGCGCTCCTCGCGCTGGCTTCCTCCAATAATCTCCCCGATTCCTGGCACGAGGACGTCCATTGCCGCCACTGTTTTGCCATCATCATTGCCGCGCATGTAGAAGGGTTTCACATCTTTAGGATAGTCATAAACCGTTAACGGGCTCTTGAAATGCTCCTCCGTCAAGTAGCGTTCATGCTCAGACTGCAAATTGGCTCCCCAAACGACCGGGTATTCCCATGCTTTCCCGGAGTTATGGAGAATGTGGATTGCTTCCGTGTAGGACACCCGATTAAAGGGACGCTCGACGACAAACTTCAGTCGCTCCTCCAAGGTCTTATCGATGAATTGAAAGAACAAGGACAAGTCGTCTTGGCAGGATTCTAGAACGTCCTTGATGACCCATTTAACGAAGTCTTCCGCCCATCCCATATCCTGCTCCAAATCGCAGAAGGCGATCTCCGGCTCCACCATCCAAAACTCGCTGGCATGTCGTGAGGTATTGGAATTTTCCGCCCGAAAGGTCGGCCCGAAAGTGTAGATCTTCCCAAGGGAGGTAGCGAAAGCTTCTCCCTCCAATTGGCCACTAACTGTCAAATAGGTTGGCTGGGAAAAGAAATCCTGGGAAAAGTCCAGGAGCCCGTCCTCGGATCTCGGGGGCTGATCTAGGTCCAGAGTGGTCACTTTGAATAAATCGCCCGCCCCTTCGCAATCGCTGGCCGTGATAATAGGCGTGTGGACATAGAAAAAACCATGCTCCTGGAAGAATCGATGGATGGCGTAAGACAGGCGACTCCTAACTCTGAAGACAGCTCCGAAAAGGTTGGCTCGAGGCCGAAGATGGGAAATTTCTCGCAGAAACTCCATGGAGTGACGCTTTTTTTGGAGCGGGTAGGTTTCGCAAGAGTCGCCTATAAGCGAAATCTCCTTGGCCGAAGCTTCCCACTTTTGCCCTTTCCCCTGCGAAGGAACCAGGTCCCCCTGTACCGATACCGACGCCCCCGTGCGAACGGCCTTGAGCTCCTGGTAGCCCGGCGTGTCTTCCGTCACCACCACTTGGATATTCTTCAAGCAGGATCCATCATTGAGTTCCAAAAAAAAGAAGTTCTTGGAGTCCCTTCGCGTACGAACCCAACCTTGGATCAGAACATCGTTCTGCTCCGATGCGCTCTCTAGCAAACTAGCGATTTCTCTACGCTCCTGTGTCATAGCTACACCTTAACGTACGCGCCTAACCAAAACGTAGGTCAGCGCGACCATAAAGATATTCGGCGCCCAAGCAGCCACCTCTGGCGAAAGCACCTGCTGTTTACCCAATGAATTGAGAACACTTGTCATAATGTAGTATCCAAAAAATAACGCTATCGATTTGGATACGCCCACAGCTGGATTGACGCGCACCCCGGACACCGCAAACGGGATGGCAAGGCCGGTGACGATCAGGCAACTGGCCGCGCCCGCCATCAGGGCATGCATCCTAACCTGATAGTCCAGCACTTTGGGATTCTCTGTAATCGAAAAATTATCGGTGATCTTTCTCAATTCCAGGAAAGAGAGATCCTTAGGCCGTTCCCCGAAAAGAAGCATCAAACTCGGATCGTCATTGAGCTCTTCCGCCTCCAGTTTCTCGAATGGCAGGGTACGCACCAGCTCGCCATCTTCAGCCGCGTATCGGCTATCCCGGCCTTCCAGGAAAATCCAATATTCATCGTCCTCGCTATAGTACCCCGTTTCCGCTGTAATGCGGCGCACTTCGTGGCGTTCCTCGTCCATCAAGGAAACCGTTAGTCCAAAACCCATCTGCTTGTATTCGCTAAAGCGATTGATGAACCACATTCGATTGTCTTTACGATTGTCGAAGGCGAGATTGTAGACGAGGCCCACCTTTTCTGACCCCTCCACTTCCGCCTGCCGATCCCACTCGAGCGTATCCATGAGTTTGCGAGAAGCTTCCACCGACCAGGGAATCAAGCTAGCGTTAAGATGCCATAGCCCAACCGAAAGACCCAAACCCGCAAACCACAGGGTTCGGGTGATTCGGGACACGCTCATACCGGCAGCGCGAAAGGCTATGAATTCGTTGTTGCGATGCAATAGAGCCAGCGCGTACAAAATGGATACTAGAATCGCAGCGGGCAGGGAAATCGTCAAAAAACTCGGGGCCAGCACCATGTAATAAAAAATGATCTGCCCGAAATCCGCGTTGTAGTAGAGCAGGTCCGAGAAGCTGTCCTGCACTTCGACAATCAGCTGCAGGCCAAACATAGCCCCCAAGACGAGCCCGAAAATCTTAAGCCACTCGAAAAAGATGTATCTATCGACAACTGGAAACATAAGGACGACCATCGCCATAAAGAGATTACTGGACTGCGAAGTCCAGCGTCATGTGGTGTAAGATCCCTTCTCCTGGGCCCATTCTTTTTACTGGCCTTAACCTTGACCGTCCCTAGAACCCTTTTTCCATGACCTCCTTCACCCCCAAAGAGACATGGAATTCGCGCATCGGGATTATCCTGGCCGTATCCGGCAGCGCTGTCGGTCTCGGCAACTTCCTCCGCTTTCCAGGATTGGCCGCCAAGCATGGCGGCGGCGCCTTCATGCTGGCCTATTTTATCTCTTTCCTGATTATCGGCCTCTCCATTTGCTGGGCCGAGTGGGCTATGGGACGGGCTGGGGGGCAAAAGGGCTACAATTCCAGCCCTGGCATACTCGGAGCTATTACGGGTCGAAAGAATCTCAAATACGTAGGGGTTCTGGGAGTCCTCGTTCCGGTGATGATCTACATGTACTATGTCTACATCGAGGCGTGGTGCTTGGGCTACGCGGTCAATTTCATGGCTGGGAATCTGGATTTCCAAAGCGGCGATGAGGCTGGCGCATTTTTCGAAAGTTTCGTCGGCATCGGAGAGAATGGAACCGCCTTCGGATTCGACATCAAGCAGGTAGGATTATTTCTCGTAGCGGTTTTCATCCTCAATTTTTTCCTCATTTACCGTGGCCTCTCCCGAGGCATCGAGCTATTCTGCAAATACGCGATGCCTGCCCTTGTGATACTGGCTCTCGTCGTGTTGGTAAGGGTAATGACGCTGGGCACCCCCGATCCCGGCAACCCGGACCTCAATGTCTCCAACGGTCTAGGCTACATGTGGAATCCCACCAAGGTGTTCCTGGAGGAGCGGTCGGCCGACGGCGATTGGCAGAAAGCTAGGGAGATCGTCGGTGAACGCTCGTTGAGCATTGCCCAACAAGAAGCCTCAGCCAGCCCCGACTTGCGGGTAAGAGAGATTTTCTTGCCAGAACAGCTGACGAATTTTCAGTTGTGGCTAGATGCTGCGGGGCAAATATTCTTCTCCCTGAGCATCGGTTTCGGCGTCATTATTACCTACGCAAGCTACCTTAAACGGAAAGACGATGTAGTCCTCAGCGGTCTAGCCTCCACTTCTGCCAATGAGTTTTGCGAAGTCGGTCTCGGGGGATTGATGACCGTCCCAGCCGCTTTCACCTTCCTGGGAATCGCCGGAGCCACCGGCTCCACCTTAGGACTGGGCTTCAACGCCCTGCCCATGGTTTTCAGCTCTATGCCGGCCGGACAACTCTTCGGATTTCTCTTCTTCTTTTTGCTGTTCCTCGCCGCCGTCACCAGCTCGCTGTCCATGCTCCAGCCAGGGATCGCGTTCCTCGAGGAGTCGATGAATATTGGTCGGCATCAATCAGTCGCCATACTTGGCTTTATCACCGCTATCGGAAGCGGTTTCGTCGTCTACTTCAGCAAGGACCTAAAGGCTCTGGATACTATCGATTTTTGGGTGGGCACCTTCCTCATATTCGTGCTCGCCACCGTACAGATTATCATTTTCGGGTGGGTAATCGGGATCAAGCGAGGCTTGAAAATGGCCAACCAAGGAGCTATCTTCCCCGTCCCTAAAATCTATGGGTTTATTATCAGGTATGTTACACCCACGTTTTTGCTTACCATTTTCGCTCTATGGACGACGCAAAATGTATTTGGATACAACATCATAACTGGCCAGCAAGAGTACTCGTCCTATTGGAAGGATCTCTTTATCGAACCTAATGGAGTGGCGATACTCAGCGTTTTTCTGATCATTATAGTGGCCTCGTTCATTGCGATATTGGCCGCTATCGCGGAAAAGTTCAAATTTGAGAACGAAGAAGGGAAGAAATCATGACTCTAGGTGGATGGATCATTATGCTCGTGTCGGTGGGAAGCGTCACAGCGCTCTTCTGCTGGTGTATTTTCAAAGTACTGACGACTCCTGAGGAGGAGGAGAAGATACACGGCTTTGAAATCGAGACCCCGGATGCCGAACATAAGTAGACTCTCGCCCAGGCGTTTTCGGTAGCGGCCGATCTCACGCCTACGCCAACGCTACGGCGGTGCCAGACGAGCGGCCATAGTCTAGATCCAACGATCGCACGTAATTGCATTTCGATTTATTTTGATCCTCCCTACCAAGGAGCCGAGGCAAGCCGAGGTGTTTGCCCAGCCCTGCCGATTGAAGTGCAGACGCGACATCCCGCCCAATCTTCTTTCTCACCCGTCAATCGAAGATTGAACTTGAAGCCCCTGAGTCAGCGCGTAACCGAATAGACGATTCAAAACGAATAACCATACATTCTCATGAGCGCCCAAAATGTAGAAAAACATCAGTTCCAAGCGGAAATAAAGCAGCTTCTGGATATCGTTATCCATTCGCTCTACACGGAGAAGGAAATCTTCGTCCGCGAATTGATATCCAACGGCTCGGATGCCCTGGAGAAACTTCGGCATGTCAAGCTGACCGAGAAGAATATTTTCGACAAGGATCTGGATCTTGAGATCAAGATCACCACCGACGACACCGCCAATAACATCACCATCCAGGATTTCGGGATAGGCATGACGAAAGACGAGCTCGTCAAGAGCCTGGGTACGATCGCCCACTCAGGTTCCAAACAGTTCCTCGAAGCCTTGAAGCAGGGCGGCGAAAAGAACGAGAACCTGATCGGCCAGTTTGGTGTCGGGTTTTACTCGGCCTTCATGGTCGCTAAAGAAGTGAAAGTCTTCTCCCGATCTTGGAAGGAGGACGAGCCCGGCCACGTTTGGAAAAGTTCCGGGGCTGGCGATTACGAGATCGAGGAAGTCGACGGCCAGCGCAGAGGGACCAAAATCGTGGTCTCTTTGAAGGACGACGACAAGCAGTTCGCCAGCAGCTCCAACATCAAAGAAATCGTCAAGCGGTATTCCAGCTTCGTCCAGTTCCCCATCAAACTAAACGGGGATGTGGTCAACACGATCGACGCCCTCTGGTTGCGGAGCAAGTCCGATATCAAAGACGAAGAGTATACGGAATTCTATAAGTTCCAAGCCAATGCCTGGGACGAGCCGCGCTATCGCTTGCATTTCAGCGCCGACGCTCCCTTAGCTATCAAAGCCTTGCTCTTCGTTCCGCAAGAGAATCCGGAACGGGCTGGACTCGGCCGCATCGATCCCGGGGTAGCTTTGTACTGCCGGAAAGTGCTAATCGACTCCAAGCCTGACGAGCTCCTTCCCGAATGGATGCGCTTCGCCAAAGGAGTCGTCGATTGCGAAGACTTGCCGCTCAACATCTCGCGGGAAACGATGCAGGATAAATCACTGCTTCAGAAACTAGGTAAGGTGATCACCAAGCGGTTCCTGAAGTTCCTCGCTGAGGAAGCCAAGAAACGCCCCGAACAGTATCAGGAATTCTTCGACAAATTTGGCTTCTTTATCAAAGAAGGCGTAGCCATCGATTTCACATACAAAGACGAACTCTCAAAGCTCCTCTACTTTGAGTCGTCGACTTTGGAAAAGGGTAAACGGACCTCATTGGCGGACTACGTGTCGCGCATGAAGGAAGACCAGAAGGAAATCTACTACATCTTGGGACAAAACCGCGAATCCATCGAAAGCGGGCCTTACCTAGAGGGATTCAAAGCCCGAGGCGTAGAAGTCCTGTTCCTCTACGAAGCTGTAGACGAATACGTCATGTCCAACTTGCGTG
>Ga0181578_10005733_pt1 | contig 10797 bp, 9 predicted proteins | sample 071ome_21_FD_148659 | JGI IMG/M metagenome (GOLD analysis project Ga0181578, IMG submission 148659) | Coastal salt marsh microbial communities from the Groves Creek Marsh, Skidaway Island, Georgia - 071401CT metaG (spades assembly) | ecosystem: Environmental > Aquatic > Marine > Intertidal zone... | reverse complement strand
GCGCAAGGTCGCGTCCTTAGAGATGCCACCTCGGGCTTTGCCGTATCGATAGAGGCAGGCTGTAACGGCGTAGAAGCCGCAATCGTGTTAATTGCTGGCGTCGTCGCCTTTCCGGCGACACTCAAAAACAAACTCGTTGCGATTGTGGCGGGCTTCTTTTTTGTGCAGGCGCTCAATATTGTTCGCATCATTTCGCTGTTTTATCTCGGACAATGGAACTACACGGTCTTCGAATGGTTCCATCTGTACCTCTGGCCGGTGCTGATCATGCTCGACGTTCTGATCGTGTTTGCTGTCTACCTGCGATGGCTCGGCAAGGCGCAACCCGCGGAGGAAGCGCCGTGTTAATGCGGCGCCAGTTTGTGCTGACGCTCGCGCTCATGCCCATCACGTTTGGGCTTTGGTATGCCGCGGGCACTCTATTTGCCGGACCAGCGGTTTGGCTGTGCGACGTCATTTTGAGTGGCGCATACCCGGGCGTCATAGACGACATCGGTCTCCAAGGGTTGAAGCTCGTTGCTATAACCCAATTTGGCGATCTCGACGGGCAACTCATGCGAGCGCAAGACGCCGGCAATCAGATTGCACTGCAAATCAATACGCGCTTGGTCTCGTACTCGATAGCGTTTTATGCGGCGCTTTTGCTCGCGTCCAATCTAAAAGACGGCGTCTACAAATTCTGCGTCGGACTGGCGTGGCTCTGGATCACCATGGCGTTCGGGCTGGCGTCGATTATTGGAAAAGACTTGCTCATGATGGTCGGGTCGCCGTTTCTGCAGGCACCCGGGGTGCCGCCTGCCGATGTTCTGGCACTGACTTACCAATTCAACGTCTTGCTGATGCCTACGCTGGCACCCGTATTTATTTGGTTTTGGCAGCTGAGAGGCTCACCACTTTGGGAAGCGCTCGAGGCGGATATCAAGCGCGCTTCTGCTCGGGCGTAACGCTCACGGATAATTGCCGGCCCTCAAGCGCCGACGCGAGCGCCTTCTCCATCAGATGCCGCGCTTGGCAGGTGTAGGCGTAGATGCTGGCGTGAATCGCGGCATCCTTCCAATTATCGACCGAACACGCGCTGGAATATGACTCGAACTCGTTTAGCGCGCGAATCAGCTCGGAGAGGTGCCGCGGGCACTCGCAATCGATAACAATCTTTTCCTCTGCCGCCGCGCGCAGCTCGTCGTCAGAGAATACGCGAGGCTTTGCCGGCATCAGATCCGACATATTGGCGAATCCCTCGCCGGTCTCACGCTCCACCTGTGTGCGCCCAATCTCAAATGCCAATCTCGACGGCTCGATGGGGTACTGCAATGCCGTGTGGCCCGAGCGCTCAAGCTCCGCCAGCCACTGATCGTTGGCGAACTGGTAGAGCACGATCGTGCGGCGGACCTGGAGTCGCTCTGCCAGCGCTTCTACGCCACGGATCTGCTGTAACGTCAGCGAAGGGCAATGCACCACTAGCAAATCCGCGGGCTCACTGGGACCAAGCCTCGCCACCGCCTCATCAACCGTGATCCGCGCAAGTAGCGCTGAAACGCCAGCGATGCATCCCTGGTGGCTATCCAACCATTGACAAAGGTCGCGCCCGACAAACACTGCCCGGGTCTTTGCGGGGGGGATGGCTTTCCCACCCCCGGGAAGCTGCGGCTGTCGCTCAAGCAACACTTCCAAGGTTTTGCGGTCGGAGGCGGCGATCTCACCGATCCGAACGCCCTGCTCTACCAGTGCCGCAACCAACTGCAGGTGGTCTAGGTCCGACTGGGTATACTGCCGCCGTCCAGTGGCAGACTTGTAACTCGCGCCGAGTCCATAGCGGCGCTCCCAGACACGCAACGTGTCTGACTTTAAGCCCGTCAGCCTTGCCACAGTGCCGATACCGTACAGCGGTCGTGGCTCAAAAATCGATGTTGCGCTCACTGGGGCATTCATAGGGCTCTCCGGAATGTTCGACACTGTTATGGGGAGTTACGCAGCCCCTCGTGGCCCGGATTGCCGCTTTTGAAACATTTGTCCATATTTTGTCCACATCAAAGTTGGACAAACCCCGCCGCTGACCAATCTCAACGTCCCACTCGGCCCGTAGCAAGAGTGACAAGTTCTGGGGGGGACGCCATGCGAACACTAGATAGCAGTGAAGACGCCGATCTCGAGTTGATGTTTGCCGAGATCCGGCGGTATCCGCTACTCACTGCGGATGAAGAGAAGGCCATCGACAGCCGCAAGTGGGCCGCGGTAGAGACGCTATCGAACATTTTTGCCGAAATCGCCGATCTGCGAGCAACGCTGGCCTCGCTGTTGCTGGCCGCCCTGGATACCCCGCCCGAAGTCAAGCGCTTCCCGAGTCGGGAACAGCACTTCACTTTGCGGCGTGAACTGGCGCCTTACCTCGCCGATGGGGACCTTGCCGCCAGCTCGCGGGACATTGCAGGCACACTAAAAAAACGCGGCAGCAAAAAACGCTACGCCGAGGCGGTGCAGACGCTCGCTATTCCCGCCAGCCTCACTGTTGGGATCGCTGTCTTCATGCTCCGAAAGTCGGGCGGGCAGTTCCCGGACGCCGTCGCTGACGCCATAGGCCACTGGTCGCGGCACTGGCACCCCGCCCCCTCGGCTATGGCCCTTGAGCCCGAAGTGCTCAAGCGCATTCGCAAAGCATTACGCGACTACACAGAAGCGCGGGACGCGTTGGTCATGCACAACCTGCGACTGGTGCACTCGATCGCCGGTCGGTACCGCGGGCGCGGTGTTGGCTATCTGGACCTGGTTCAGGAAGGCACACTGGGACTCATACGCGCGGCTGAAAAATTCGAGTTTGCCAAGGGCTATCGATTCAGCACTTATTGTTTCAACTGGATCACGCAGGCGGTGCGCCGCTATGTGGGCGATACCGGCAATCTGATCAGGCTGCCGACGCATGTCCAAGACCAGGTCAACAAGGTTTATCGAGAGCGGGCCATCGAGCAGGCGCGCACTGGTATGGAGCCCGACGCAGGGCAACTTGCCAAGAAGCTGGGTATGGACAAACAGAAAACCAAAGAGATCCTCGAGGTGCGCAATCTCGCGATCTCATTGGACGCACCGCGCTATGATGATGATGACGGCTCGTTAGTGGATACCCTGACAACCGATCAGTATGGGGACACCACCAGCAACGCGGAGCTTGATTCGCTGCATCGCTTTTTAGGTGAGGCGGTAGATCAGCTGGAGGCCAACGAGCAGGCGGTCGTGGTCGCGCGCTGGGGCTTGCACGAGGGGCCACCGTTATCGCGCTCAGAGATCGCTGATCGCCTCGGCGTCAGCCGTGAGTGGGTGCGGCAGCTCGAGCGCTCGGCACTGAAGAAGCTAAAGATGCAAGAAAGCGTGCAGGAAGCCTTCCTCGATTACCAGCGAGTGGGCACTGCCTAAGCGGCGCGCCTCAAAGCAGGTCGGCCAACGCCTCGGAGAGGCGCGGGTAGCGGAACTCAAACCCCTCGGCGATCAGCTGGTCGGGCAGCACGCGCTGACCGCTCGTGAGGAGCTCTTCGGCCATCTCACCTGCCAGCAGACTGACCATCCTCTCAGGGACACCTAACCTAATCCAGGATCGGCGCAAGCGACCCACCTCGTGCGCGAGCTCGCGGTGCCGCACTGTGCCGGGTGAGACTGCGTTGTATACTGGCGCGCTACCTGCACCCGTCAGCACGTGCTCAATAATGCGTACGACATCGTCGAGGTGAACCCAGCTCAACCATTGCTGACCCGAGCCGAGCCACGATTCAACCCCGAATCGCGATGCTTGCGTCATCTTTTCCAGCGCTCCGTCTTTGCGCGCGAAGACGACCCCAAGGCGCAAAATGGTGACCGCCACGCCTAGGCTTGCTGCTGCGCTGGCGGCTTGCTCCCATTGCGCGCAGAGATCGGCGGAAAACCCGCTGCCACCCGCGTCGCGCTCGGAAAACACCTGCTCGTCAGCCGCACCATAAAAACCAATCGCGCTGGCGCTGATCAGTGTCTTTGGGGGGCGCGGCAGAGACGCCATCCAATTCACTAGCTGGTGGGTCAGCCCCACGCGACTCGCCACAATCTCCCGCTTGTAGGCCGCACTCCAGCGTCGATCGGCGAGCCCGGCGCCGGCAAGGTTGATCACCGCGTCAATGTCCCCACGGCACTGCGTCAACGACGTGACGAAGACCACGTTCCCCGAGGGCTTGCGGGCCCGGCGGGTCCAAACCGTGAGCTCATGACTGGCTGCGGTCAACGCCGCGCAGGCCGCTGAACCAATGAGCCCGGTGCCACCGGTTACTAAAATGTGCATCCGCACCGCCCCTCTATGCTGGAATCCGCTTGCTCTCTGAGACGTATACGCTCTATGAGTAAATTGGTTGACTCTCTCCTCGTTGCGCTGACGGATAACGCGCCCTGGGTTGCGCTGACGGGCGCGGGCATCAGCCATGCGTCGGGCATCCCCACCTATCGGGATCACAGCGGCCGATGGCTGGGCAGCCAGCCGATTCAACATCAGGACTTTATCGATGAACCTGCGGCGCGCAGGCGTTATTGGAGTCGATCGGTTTTCGGCTGGCCACGAGTTGCAGCAGCCTTACCCAACGCCACACACTACGCGCTGGCGCAATTGGAATCGGCGGGTGTGCTATCGGGGATCATTACTCAGAATGTTGATCGCCTGCACCAAAAGGCGGGGTCACAGAGCGTGATCGACCTGCACGGGCGGCTTGATCAGGTCAAATGCCTCGACTGCGGGGCTATGGAAACACGGCAGAGCATCCAGCAAATGCTCGTGGCGAGCAACAACCTGCCCACACCAGAGACACTCACCCTTCGGCCTGATGGCGATGCCGATTTACCCAGCGACGTTATTGAGGATTTTGCTGTGCCGGAGTGCAAGCACTGTGGCGGCGTTGTCATGCCAGACGTGGTGTTTTTTGGTGGCAGCGTTCCGCAGTCCCGGGCGCAGGAATGTTACGACCTGATCGACGCATCTCGCGGCATGCTCGTCATCGGTAGCTCCCTGTCGGTGTATTCCGGATTTCGCTTCTGTCGATATCTTGTCGGACAAGACAAGCCGCTCCTGATTCTGAATCAGGGTGATACGCGCGCCGATGATATCTGCACGCAAAAGTACGATACCGAACCCTTCTCACTGTTAACTGAATGTGCTGCCCGGGTGGCGCAGAAACTGGCGGAGGTTGCCCATGACTGATACTGCGCTTTACTGGTTCCGGGATGACTTGCGGCTCACTGATCTGGCCGGCTTGGCGGCAGCGGCGGCCCATGACCAAGTCGTACCTGTGTACATCCGCGATACTTCACTCGGTGGAGAGTGGTCGCCTGGCGGCGCCAGCGACTGGTGGCTGCACGGCAGTCTCGAGTCACTGCAACAAGACCTGCAACGACAAGGTATAACTCTTGTATTACGCACTGGCGATACCCAGTCAGTGCTGAGCGAATTGGCACAAGAGATCGGTGCCAACTCGGTTTATTGTAGTCGGCACTACCAACCTTGGTCAGCCGCGCTGGAGCGCGAGATCCGCGACGCGTTAGCGCAAGGCGACGTCACCTTGAAGCGCTATCCCGGCACGCTACTGCACGAGCCCGAAGACGTTGCGACCGGTGGCGGCACGCCGTTTAAAGTCTTCACCCCCTTCTGGCGCGCCTGCCTGCGACGCCCAGATCCCGCGCCAACGTTGCCGGCTCCGACCCTGCGTGGCGCAGATCGACGCATCGCTAGCGAGGCTCTCGCAGATTGGCAGCTCCTGCCGACCGCGCCCAATTGGGCCGCTGGCTGGGATGCACTATGGCAACCGGGAGAAGCCGGGGCGCACGATGCCCTCGCACAATTCTTAGCAGACCACGTACAAGATTATGACGATGGCCGGGATATCCCCTCACAGCCGAACACCTCGCGCTTATCGCCCTACCTCCGCTTCGGTAATATCTCCCCGCGGCAAGTCTGGCATGCCGCACAAGCCTGCAAAGCGACTCGCCCGGCTGCAGCTGGGGATATCGACAAGTTTCTCAGCGAGATCGGCTGGCGAGAGTTCTGTTATCACCTGCTCTTCCATTTTCCCGCCATGCCAGATGAGGCGTTTAATCCCAAGTTCGCCTTTTTCCCCTGGGGTTCAGATAGGGACCGACTGCGTGCCTGGGAGCGAGGCCAAACCGGTTACCCGATCGTCGACGCCGGCATGCGAGAATTGTGGCAAACCGGCTTCATGCACAACCGGGTGCGGATGGTGGTGGCGTCCTTCCTGACCAAGCACCTGCTCATCAACTGGCGCGAGGGTGAGCGTTGGTTCTGGGACTGCCTGCTGGATGCCGACCTCGCCTCCAACGCGTGCAGTTGGCAATGGGTAGGCGGCTCAGGCGCCGATGCCTCGCCCTACTTCCGTATTTTTAACCCGGTCGCTCAGGGAGAGAAATTCGACAAAGCCGGCGAGTACACGCGCCGCTGGGTGCCTGAGCTGGCCAACATGCCAGACAAATTCTTGCACAAGCCCTGGGAAGCACCGGCCGAAATACTTGCCGAAGCAGGCGTCGTACTGGGTGACACATACCCTGAGCCTCTCGTCGATCACAAGTCGGCTAGAGAGGCCGCTCTCAGCGCCTACAGCACGCTCAAGGAATTACCCTGACGCTCTTTTCAAGCGGCATCATCAACAATTGCGACCGCGCGGGTCCAGCCCGCCGATGCGCCGCGAATTTTGTGGGGAAAACAACTGATCGTAAAACCCGTCGCCGGCAACGACTCGAGGTTATGTAGCTTCTCGAGATGGCAGTACCCGATGTGCCGGCCGGCCTTATGTCCTTCCCATATCAAGCTGGCATCCTGGGTTTCTGCGTAGCGTTCGGCAGTCTGATCAAAGGGCGCATCCCAACTCCAGGCGTCAGTGCCGGTAACCCGGATACCTCGCTCGAGTAAAAACATAGTGGCTTCGTAACCCATACCGCAGCCCCGACTCACGAAATCTGCCTGACCGTAAGCCGCACCGGCAGCGGTATTGATGACGACAATCTCTAAAGGGGATAAATTATGCTCAATCCGCGTTAACTCTTGCTCTACATCGCGCGCAGTCACTACATAGCCGTCGGGAAAATGTCTGAAATCTAATTTTACCCCCGGCTGAAAACACCACTCTAAGGGCACCTCATCAATGGTGATGGCGCGTTCTTTTTCGCCGCTGCGCTCGTTCATGGTCGGGTGAAAATGATAGGGCGCATCCAGATGCGTCCCGTTGTGGGTGCACAGCTGGACAAACTCGATAGCCCAGCCCTCGCCGTCAGGCAGGTCCTCGGGTGCCAAACCGGGGAAAAACGACGCCATCTGTTGCGCGCCCACATCGTGACGAATGTAGTCAATGTTGGGTTTCATTGCCGGCGGGTCACTCAGCACCTCATTTTCGAGATAAATAGATAAATCAATGAATCGACGCATCGGGTAAGGTTCCTGACTCGAGACTGGCAAAACAGATTAGACGACTCATGAAAAAGGTTGGCAACCACAGACACCAGCGGTAGTCTGCCCACCTCGATCTGCTCGGTACCCCACGGCTATGTTGAAACGACTCGCACTCATCTGTGCCCTCTTATTTTTCTGCCCCGTGCTTGCGCTATCGGAGGCCTTTCCCTCGACTTACGCAGCAAAAGCGAGCGCACCCGTTGTTTTCCGCAACGCCACACTGCTCACCGGCGACGGGCAGCGCTTGGATAACGCCGATATCTACATCGCCAATGGTGCGGTTCAATGGCTTGGTGAGGGTGAGGTCGCTACCGACGCGATGGTTGTCGACGCGACCGATCGCTGGATTACGCCGGGGCTGATTGACGTGCATTCGCATTTGGGCGTTTACCCCTCGCCTGGCGTTGCGGCGCACAGCGACGGCAACGAAGCCACCGCGCCTGTTACCGCGGAAGTATGGGCCGAGCACAGCGTCTGGCCTCAGGACCCGGGGTTCACCCGCGCTCTAGCGGGTGGCATCACGGCGATGCAAATACTGCCGGGTTCTGCGAACTTATTCGGCGGGCGGGGGGTCACGCTGAAAAACGTGCCCTCAACCAGCTACCAGGGCATGAAGTTCCCCGATGCTCCCTACGGCTTAAAAATGGCCTGCGGCGAGAATCCGAAGCGGGTCTACGGCAACCGTGACCAAGCACCCTCCACCCGAATGGGGAATGTCGCGGCCTACCGTAACGCCTGGATTCGCGCTCAACGCTACATGGCTGACTGGGATCGCTACAACGCCGCGGTTAAGGACGCCGAGAATACCGATACCGACAGTGGAAGCAGCGCCTCTGTTGCCTCAGCCATGTTGACCAACACGCCACCCAAGCGGGACCTCGAGCTCGAGACGCTTGCCGGCGCGCTGCGCGGTGACATTCTTGTCCATATGCACTGCTACCGGGCAGACGAAATGCTGACCATCCTCGATATGGCAGAGGAATTTGGCTATCAAGTCGGCACGTTCCACCATGGCGTTGAGGCGTACAAAGTCGCCGATGAGCTCGCCGCCAATGGCGTATGCGGTGCGCTATGGGCCGATTGGTGGGGATTCAAGATCGAAGCCTATGACGGCATTCAAGAAAACATCGCACTCGTTGACCGCCCTGAGGGTGGATGTGCGATTGTGCACTCCGATTCCGAAGAAGGCATTCAAAGGCTCAACCAAGAGGCGGCCAAGGCGATGCTGCGGGGCAACCGCGCCGGGCTCGATATACCCCCTGAGCGCGCCATCCGCTGGATCACCTCCAACGCCGCCAAGTCGCTCGGTATCGACGGTCAAACGGGGACGTTAAGACCCGGCATGATGGCAGACCTGGTGCTATGGAATCAGGACCCCTTCAGCGTTTATGCAAAACCGTTGCAGGTTTATATCGATGGCGCGCTGCATTTTGATCGAGACGACCCCGCCTTACAGCCACAATCCGATTTCGAGCTCGGACAGTTACTGGGGGTGTCGCCATGAACTGCAGCAAGTATTTCTTGATGGCCCTGCTACTCTCTGCACCCGCCTACGCAGAGACGATCCTGATCACCGACGGCCTCGTGCATACCGGCGACGGGTCCACCGCAGAGCGGCGGGACATTCTTATTAGCGACGGGACTATCCAACGTGTTGCGGCAGATTTGCAGGCCGACGCCGATACCGTGATCGAGGCAAACGGCCGCCCTGTCACACCCGCCCTCTTTGCGGGCATCACCGCATCGGGACTCAGCGAGATCGGCATGGTCTACGAGTCAGTCGACTCGGGCCTAAACGAGCTCTACACTGGACTCATGCACCCCGAGTTCGACGTGCGGGACGCTTACAACCCGTACGCGAGCGTCATTCCTGTTACGCGTGTCGAGGGCTATGGTTACTCTCTGCTGTCTGCCACTACGAGAGACAGGACCCTCGCCGGTCAAGGCTCGCTCGTACGCTTCGATGGCGGTTTTACCAGCTTCGAGGGGGACACGGTACTGTACGTCAATGTCGATGGTGATTCGGGCAATAAGCTGGGGGGCTCGCGAGCCGCGCACTGGATGCTCCTACAGAACGCCTTTGACGAGCTGGCAACCGCAGATGCGGATCTGACGCTGATCAGCGCCGCTGGCAAGGCCACCCTAAAGTCCGCGAGAAAAAACAGCCTCTTTGTTTTTCAGGCCAATCGCGCCAGTGACCTGTTGCGCGTCATCCGCTTTGCCCAAGCGCATAAACTCCGTGCGGTGATTAGCGGCGGCCAGCAGGCGTGGATGGTGCGCGAGGCGCTGTCTGATGCGTCCATTCCTGTGGTGCTAAATGCCATGGACAACCTACCGGGCAACTTCGACGCGCTCGGGGCCAGACTGGATAACGCGGCACTGCTCCATGAGGCGGGGGTCACCGTGCTATTTACCAGCGGCGAGACCCATAACGCGCGCAAAGTGCGGCAGGTCGCCGGCGTTGCAGTGGCAAACGGCTTGCCTCATGCCGTCGCCATAAAAGCAATGACCTCGCTGCCAGCGGCGGTCTTTGGTGGTGCCGAGCGCGCGCTCGTACCCGGCGCCCGCGCCGATGTCGTCGTTTGGAGCGGTGACCCGCTCGATGTGAATGCGGCTGCGGATCAGGTCATCATCGACGGGCAGTTAGACTCCATGCAGAGCCGCCAGACGGAGCTATTGCAACGCTACCTCCCGATTGACGAAGGTATGGGCCGCGCTTACATCAACCCGTGATCGTAGTGACTGGGAAAAATAGCCGGCGCAAAGTCCATGGCGCGCCCTCGGGCAGCGGCTGAAGAACGGTTACTCCCGACCGGCTGACAGCGCCTGAGCGTTTGGCCCGGGCTCACGGCAGTCAAGCTTCACTCGTCGGCCAGGCGATCGATCAGACCGGATGTCGAGTGGCCCTCGAGGTAGTCGAGCGTGATCACCTGCCCGCCCTTCGCCAGCACGCTCTCGTGCCCCGCAATGTCCTCAATCGCGTAGTCACCGCCCTTTACCAAAACATCCGGCGCGACACGCTCGATAAGCCTCGCGGGCGTATCTTCAGCGAACGACACGACACAATCGACCGAAGCCAGCCCCGCGAGTACTGCCATGCGATCCGCCAGCGAATTGATCGGCCTCGATGGCCCCTTAAGTCGCGACACCGAATCGTCGTCGTTAACCGCCACAATAAGCGTGTCACCCAGTGCGGCCGCCTGTTGTAGGTAAGCAACGTGGCCGGGATGAATAAGGTCGAAGCATCCGTTCGTCATGACAATGCGACGGCCCGTGCCGCGCAACCGGGCAACCAGCGCCAACAGATCAGACTCGGACATTACGCCATAACTCTGCGGGCC
>Ga0181578_10005721_pt1 | contig 10814 bp, 11 predicted proteins | sample 071ome_21_FD_148659 | JGI IMG/M metagenome (GOLD analysis project Ga0181578, IMG submission 148659) | Coastal salt marsh microbial communities from the Groves Creek Marsh, Skidaway Island, Georgia - 071401CT metaG (spades assembly) | ecosystem: Environmental > Aquatic > Marine > Intertidal zone... | reverse complement strand
GTACGTGAACGCGACGGTCTGGCGCTGTCATCGCGCAATGCCTATCTCGACGTCTCCGAACGACGCATCGCCCCGGCGCTGCAGGGGACGATGCGGGCAGTCGCCGGGCGTCTCGCCGCCGGAATCGATCTGGACGCGCAGTGCCGTTGGGGGCGGGATGCGCTTCTCAGCGCCGGTTTCGACAGTGTCGATTATTTCGAGATCAGTGACGGCGAAACGCTGAAACCGGTGGACGGATTCCGTCCCGGCCTTCGTATCTTTGCCGCCGCCTGGCTACGCGAGACGCGCCTGATCGACAACCTGGCCGTGGACGAAGCAGATTAAGCAGACGGGCGGCGGGGTTTGCCATTTGCCGGCGCGCCCTCGATAATCCTCCGGAACAACCGGAGGCAATCATGTTTTACGAGACGGCCAAAAACGATCACGGCCTGCCGTACAACCCTTACAAATCCATTGTGGTGCCGCGGCCCATCGGCTGGATCACAACCCTCGATCTGGAGGGCCGGATCAATCTCGCGCCCTATAGCCAGTTCAACAATCTTGGGTACGATCCGCCCTATGTCATGTTCTCGTCCGGATCGGTATTCGGCGACGGCGGGCCGAAGGACAGCGCCCGCAACGCCCTGTTGACCGGAGAATTCGTGTGCAACATGGCGACCTGGGAACTGCGCGATCAGATCAATACGACGGCGCAGATGGTGCCGTCCGATGTCGATGAAGCGGAACTGGCCGGTCTTGAAATGGTGCCGTCCAATATTGTCGCGCCACCGAGGGTGAAAGCGTCGCCGGTGCATCTGGAATGCCGGTACCACACAACGCTCACCCTGCCGGGCAACTCCGTCGACAACATGGTTTACGTCGTCGTCGGCGAGGTGCTGGGCGTGCATATCAGCGACGACGTCATCACCGACGAAGGCAAGATCGATATTCTGAAATGCCGGCCGCTCGCCCGGATGGGTTACTTCGACTACACCTCGGTTGAAAACGTTTTCGAGATGGCGCCCGACGGCCCCAATATCGAGAAGATCCGGCGCGGGCTGGAAGGCCGCGCGCAGGGCAGGCAGGACGCCGCCGAATAAAAAAACGGGCGCCCGCGGGCGCCCGTTTTTTCTCCTGTCCGGGATGTATGTCTACCGGACGTAAAGATGCACTTCGTTGGTCGCCGCCGTGTTGCTTGTCAGCGCCGACAGGCGTACGCGGTCGAGCGGCAGGCCCATGTCGGACAGCGACCGCAGGACGGTTTCGGCATTTTTCTTCGACGAACTGGCCGACAGAGCCACCCGGGCGGCGTTGCCCCGGTTCGGCGCCACGGCGACGAGATCGAACATGGCGTTGGGCCGGCGCTGCAGCGCCCGGCTGACCGCATTGTAGAGCGGCTGTTCGTACTGGACGTTGGCCCGGTCGAAGCGAATCACGACCAGCGGACGGCGAGCGCCGGTGGACGCCATGGGTGACGGCGCAAAGCCGCTGCTGGCCGACGGTGCGGACGACGAGAACGCCCGGTTGCCGAGGCTCGATCCCAGCATTTCGCCGTTCTTGATCGCGAGCGCCAGGGTCGTCAGGTTCGTTCGCTCGGTGCTCAGATAATTGCTCTGCCGCGAGATGTCCTCGCTCAGTTCGTTCAGGAGCCGGTCGATCAGGACGACGGTACGGTTGACCTCATCCTCGAGAATCGAGAGCTGGCGATGATCTTCGTCGATGGCGCCCGACAGCCCGTAAGCCGCGCGCGTCGTTTCAAGGAGATAGGCCGACAGGGTCGACGTGCTGGCAACGCCGTTCGCCAGCGTGTTCATCTGCGCGATATCGTTTTCGACCTGCGCCAGACTCGCCTGCGCGACGTTCCACTGGTTCACCAGCGTCGGGTTGCCCGGCGTGGTCCCGACCTGCAGACGCGAATTAATGGCGCCGACAGTGGTGTGATAGTTCTGCGAATGCTGCACCGTCAGGCTGCGGATGGATTGCAGCTGCGTGTTCTGCTGGTTGATCTGCGACTGCAGCCGCTGCAGTTCGCCCCGGATTTCGAGGACGCGCTGACCGACATAGGTTCCTGTGCTGGCCCCCTGCGATACCCGTGGCGGCACGAAGTTCGTCCGCCCGAGCGCAGGCGGCGGGGGCGGCGACAATGTCGGCTGCGGATTGCTTTCCGCGCGCGACGCCGGAATGTTTTGCGCGTTCTGGCCGCCGGCCGGGTCTTCGCCGGTCAGCGACGGCCACAACGCATCCGAAGCGACGGAGCACCCGCCAAGCAAGGCGCCGGTCGCCACGATGATCGCACAACTTTTTATCGTGTTCGTTCGGGTTTTCTGAAGGGCCATGATGAAGGCCTTACCCCCAATAATTCGTTTTTCGGCGGTCCCGGCAATGGAGCATGGCAAATGCTTGTAAAAACATAAGAATCTGCCAACCCGCCCAAACCGGCGCGCATATTACTTTAACGATTCTCCGTCTACAAGCCGATTGTCGGTGACAAATACCGGGCACTACCGGTCAAATTTTATCTGTGTTTGCAATTATCTTGCGGGAATTCTGTAGCCGGTCGCCGATTAAGAGGCGTTTCACGGCGCTACCGCGGCGCGACGTGACGAAACGGACCGGTTGATTTCGAATCGCACCCGAATACGAGGTCGGAAAATATGCTGCCGGAAGCACGAAAGAACGCATTGCGCCGCGGGGCCGCATTGGCTATACCCTTGCGGCCCGCGCGCCCGTAGCTCAACTGGATAGAGTGCCTGACTACGGATCAGGAGGTTGGGGGTTCGAATCCTCCCGGGCGCGCCATTTTTTCAGCATCCGATTATCCGAATCATGGTCCGCCGCCCGAAGGCGCGGTTTAACTCCGCCCGAAGGCGCGGTTTACCGGGGCAGTCCCGCATCGTCCGACAAACGCTCGCTTGCGTGCTTGATCCGCGCCTGTTCGGCACGGGCGCGGAGCTCGGGGCTGTCGTTCATCAGGACGGCGATCCCGGCAGCGGCGGGACCGCCGATTTTGAAAGAGGGCGCCCGCTGCGTGCGCGCAAAGCGGTGTGTCGGGACCGTTTCGGAGCTGCTGGAAATCTCTGGGATTAAAGGTGTCATCGTCCGAACCCTGTCCGGATAACCCGCGCTGACGATCACGCCTGCCGCGACCGCGATCAGCGGCACACCCAGCATCCACTTGCCGAAGTTGCCTTTTGAGTGCCGGAGGCTGCGGGTCGGATACGCGGTCAGCATAAGACGGCCAAAATTTTTCGATCACCTCACGAACGATACCGTACGCGTCTTGATCTTTGGTGAAAGAACAGGGTTAAGCAATCGTGAGGGGTGGACCGCATCCGACAGGCAACCGGTCCGGCTTTGCCGGCTTGAATAAATCTGCTATCAGCGGGGAAAGAGAGGCTTCAAAAAACGCCATGTCAGACCGGCAACCAATACTAGAACCCATAAATACACCGCTGCCGGGAATTGCGGGCATCTTTCGCCACGCGTTCGGGCATAATCTGGTCAACGGGTTTAGCGCGTTTCTTTTTGCCGCCACCGGACCCGGCGCGATGACGCTGGCCGTCGGGACAGCCGCCAACCTGCCGGCCGACCAGATCGCCGTCTGGCTGTTCGCCGGGTATGCGCTGAGCGGCCTGCTTACCATTTTCGTCTGTTATCTGTATCGCCAGCCGCTCGCTTTCGGGTACAGCATGCCGGCGCTGGTCATCGTCGGGCCCGCGCTGATGCATCTTTCGCTTGCCGAGATGGTCGGCGCCTATCTGATCACAGGCGTACTGATCCTGGTGCTGGCCTTGACCGGTTTCATCCGCAAGGCGACGCGGGCATTGCCCGAACCGATCGTCATGGCGATGGTCGCCGGTGTCTTCATGCCTTACTGCCTGCGGATGATCGACGCGTTTGGGAGCGGCGTGTGGGTGGCCGGCGCTATGATTGCCGGTTACCTCGCCTCGTCGGCGTCGCCTGCCCTGCAAAGACAGTTTCCGCCGCTTCTGTCGGCGCTGGTCGCCGGCACCGTCGCCGTCGTGGCGACAGGACAGTTCAGCCCCGATGGTGATGTCGTGCTGCGGGTCGTCACGCCGGTTCTGATCCGGCCGGAGTTCAACGTTACCGCGATCATCGAATTCGTCATTCCGCTGACGGTGACCGTGGTCGGAATCCACAACACGCAGGGCTTCGCGATTCTGCGGAATGCCGGCTACCGCCCGCCGGAAAATCTGTCGACGCTGATCTGCGGCGGCGGGACCATGGCGTACGGCATGATGGGCTGCGTGCCGACCGTGGTGACCGGCCCTGCCAACGCGATCCTGAACGTTTCCGGCGATCGGGACTGGCGCTTCGTCGGCGGCATCTGGTTCGGGATCTTCTTCATTCTGTTCGGTCTGTTTGCGCCCTCGGCCCTGCAGATCGGGCTGGCGCTGCCGACGGCCTTTATCGCGACCCTCGCGGGGCTGGCGATGATCCCTGTCCTGCAATCCGCCTTCGTCAGCGGTTTCGGCGGCAGGTTCTCGCTTAGTGCGCTGGTGACGTTCCTGACGACCGTGGCCGGTGTGTCGATCTTCGGTATCGGCGCCGCGTTCTGGGGGCTCGTGTTCGGCTATGCCGTGGCGCGCATCGTCGAACGCCGGGACTTTGCCGAGCTCGAAAAGCCGGAATAAAAAACGGCCGAGCTAAAGGCTCGGCCGTTTTCGCATCGGAGTCCTGATGAACTCTTTCGAATTGTGACCGTCAGGCCCGGGACGCGCGCCGTGCGCGCAGTGCTTCCAGTCCGCGACCCGCGGCGATTCCCGCCAGCATCACAAGCGTCGCCGAGGCCAGGAATCCCGCAAAAAAGCTGACCGGTGCCGCCGATCCCATTTCGGCCCCGTGGGCTGCGCCATGGAAAAAAGCGAATGCGCCCGTGACGAGAACGGAAACAGCCGGGCTCAGCCGCAAGGCGATGGCCGCCAGGAAAATCAGGATGGCAACCGAGGCGAGGACCGCCGTCTCTGTGCCGGGGATCGCGATTCCGGTAAATGCAATTGCCGCACCTGTGGCCATAACAGCCAGAAACGCCACCGGAATGGCCCACACCGATTTGCCGGCCGCCCGGCCCGCCAAAACGCCGACCGCCAGAAGCGCCAGCAGATGATCGATCCCGGTAATCGGATGTAGAAATCCGGCGCCGACACCGGCCGTGCCGTGGGCATGTGCCGACGTCGCGCCTGCCGTCGCGATCAGGGCGGTTAGTGAAATTAGTCCTAACTTGTTCATCATTTGGTTCCCCAGAGTAGTGACGTCGCCGGAAACGCCGGCGCGGTCCATCGAAATAAGCGTGTCCGGTTTACGACTCTGATTGAGTCAATGCAAGGCGACGCGCCGAATTTGCGACTTTCGCCGCCCCTTGGGGCGCCTCGCCTTAACGTTACGTTAAGAAGCATTTTGCTAAATTTTGGCCGTAAAGCTCTTTCGGCAGTCGCGAGGGCTCCGATAGTTCGGGAAGACTCGATGGACAACAGCGCCGCCATACCGTCAGAATCCGGAGCCGACCAGGTTCCCGACCCGGTCAAAGATGCCGAGGCCGCCGTTGCTGCGCTTGCCGACAGTTTTCTGGAATGGATCACCGCGGATATCGACAAGGCCAAACAGGCGCTGGCCGCGGCACAGGGCAAGCCAGGCGACAACCAGCCGGAACTGCGCGAAATTTTTGGCGTCGTTCACAACGTCAAGGGTCAGGGCGGCTCATTCGGCTACGACCTGCTGACCAAAATCGGCGGTTCCATGTGCGATTATCTGCGGTCCGAAACGGCATCGGCCAGCGACAAGCAGCTCAAAGTCGTCGCCGCGCATTTCGCGGCCATGGATTTTGTTCTCGAAAAGAACATCCAGGGCATCGGCGGCGATGTCGGCACGCAGCTGATCGGCAAGATCCAGCAACTGGTATCAAACATACCCGCGCCTGAATAAACCGCCCCGGCATCTCCGGCAAAAATGGCGGCGCGGACCGGATTGTCCGCGCCTTTTGGGTTGTAGCGCCGGATCAGTGCGTCAGTTCGATTTCGACCCGCCGGTTGCGGGCCTCGCGCGATCCGTTCGGCGTCCGGATCGCGGGTTTTTCCTCGCCGAACGCCAGTGTGGCGACCCCGACATCCGGCAGGCCGACCCGACGCAATGCCTCGACAACCTCGCGCGCGCGCTGGCGACTGAGGGCCAGGTTGTGGCTTTCCGGCCCGGCCCGGTCGGCATGGCCGCTGACCCTTACCATTGCCGCTCCGATCCGGCGTGCCGCGTCGGCGGCGCGGGCGAGTTCGGCCTCCGAACTCGGCGCGATCCTGGCCGAATCGAAATCGAAATAGACCACGAACTTCGTCGCCAGCGGCGGACGAACGGCGGGCGCCGCCAACACCGCGGGAACGGGCCTGGGCCGTGAGTCGGGCGCCGTCGCCAGCGGCTCCGTTTCCAGCGCCGTCATCGCCGATGCGAACCTGCTTCGGCAGTTGGCGATATCCAGGGGCTGAAGATTCTCTTCCTGTTCCTGTATCCAGCAATCGAATGCGATCTGCGCGTCCGCGGCGGCCAGCGGCATCTGACGGTGCGCCCCACCATCAAGCGCGGCACCAAGCCGTTTCCGGGCACGCGCGAGACCGGCGACCGCTTTTGCCGGCAGGTTGCGGCTTGCGAGCACCTGCGGCGTCGGTGGTGCGCCCTTGGCGGCCGCGAGTCCGCGACCCGCGAAATAGTCTGCATCCGCGAAATCGTTCTCGTCGCGTTCGCGATGCGCCAGTTCGACGTAGCCGCCCTGCAACGCCCTGGCGAACGGATCGGCGGGCGGCGGCGCGGTTTCCGCCTGATGCAATGTGCCGCTGCAGGCCGCGAGAGATGCGGCCAGCCCGCCGGCGGTCAGGAGTCTGGCGATCGTTTTCATGTCGGTTCTCCCCGATTGTCGGAATATTCGAGAACGTCATAGAGCATCGCGATTTCGGCGGCCGCGTGGCGAAATTGTGGAAATATCGGGGCGGGTGCGGTCTAATCGTTTTGTATGAGCATGAATGAACGCGATCCCGGGCGAAGCGCCGGTGATTTCCGTTTCATATGTGAAACGCCGTGATCACCAGCGATACCCTCTCGAGCCTCGACAAAGAGGACTCGCTCGCGCCGTTTCGCGATCAGTTCGACCTGCCTGAAGGCATCATTTATCTCGACGGAAATTCTCTCGGCCCGCTGCCGCGGCGGACACTGGCGCGGTTGATCGACGTCGCCCGCGAAGAATGGGGCCAGTCCCTGATCCGCGCCTGGAACGATCACGACTGGATCGGCGCGCCGCAACGCATCGGAGACAAGATCGCGAAAATCGTCGGCGCCCGGCGCGGCGAGGTCGTCGCGGCGGATTCGACATCGGTCAATCTGTTCAAGCTGCTCGCTGCCGCCTGCGCCCTGCGCCCGGACCGGCGCGTGATCCTGACCCAGGCCGGCAATTTTCCGACCGACATCTATATGGCCGAAGGCCTGGTGTCGCTGCTGGGCGACGGCTACGAGATACGTGCCGTCGAAAAGTCTGAGATCGCCTCCGCGATCGACGGGACTGTGGCCGTCGTGTCGCTGACCCATGTCGATTACCGCAGCGGCGAGATGCTCGACATGCGCGCCATTGGCGCCGCCGCGCACGATGCCGGCGCGCTGGCACTGTGGGATCTGTCGCATTCCGCCGGCGCGGTGCCGGTGGACCTGAATGCCGCGGGTGCCGATTTCGCGGTCGGCTGCGGTTACAAGTATCTGAACGGCGGACCCGGCGCGCCGGCGTTTCTGTTCGTCGCCGAAAAACACCACGCCGACGCACGGCAGCCGCTGTCGGGCTGGATGGGCCATGCCGCACCGTTCGACTTCGAGGACAGCTACCGGCCCGCCGACGGCGTCGCCCGGCATCTGGCAGGGACGCCGGGCATTCTCGGGCTGGCGGCGCTGGAACAGGGGCTCGATCTGTTTCTCGAAGCCGACATGGCTGCCATCCGTCACAAATCCGTGCTGTTGACCGAGGCCTTCATCGCGCTGGTCGAACAGGAGTGCGCCGGACACGGGTTTTCGCTGGTCACGCCCCGCGACGCGGCGATCCGCGGCAGCCAGGTCAGCTTCCGCCATCCGGACGGCTACGCCATCGTGCAGGCGCTGATTGCGCGCGGCGTCATCGGCGATTTCCGCACCCCCGACATCCTGCGCTTCGGCTTCGCGCCGCTTTATATCCGGTTTCGCGACGTATGGTCGGCGGTCTCCCATCTCAGCGATATCATGGAGAGCGGCGACTGGGACCGGCCCGAATTCAAACAAAAGGCAGCCGTGACATGACAGACAACGCCAAGTCGCCGGACGACCTGCCGGACGGCGCGCATACCGACTTCGCCGAGAACATGACCTATGGCGATTATCTGCAGCTCGACTCGATCCTGTCGGCGCAGAAACCGCTGACCGCGGAACATGACGAACATCTGTTCATCATCATCCATCAGGCGACCGAGCTGTGGATGAAGCTGGTGCTGCACGAAATGCGCGCCGCCATCGCCGCCATCGCGGCCGACGATCTGCGTCCCGCGTTCAAGATGCTGGCCCGCATCGGGCGCATTCAGTCGCAAATGATCCAGTCGTGGGACGTGCTGTCGACCCTGACGCCGGCCGATTATCTGACCTTCCGAGATGCGCTGGGCCAGTCGTCCGGGTTCCAGTCCAGCCAGTACCGCCAGATCGAGTTCCTGTTCGGCAACAAGAACCGGGCCATGCTGGAACCGCACCGCGACCGCCCTGCGGATTTCGCGGTCCTGCAGGAAACCCTGGAAAGTCCGACGCTGTACGACGTGGTCCTCCGCCTGCTGGCGAAACGCGGCCTGCCGGTCCCCGACGAGGTGTTGAGCCGCGACGTGACCCAGCGATACACCGGGCACACCGGCGTCACCGAGACCTGGATGACTGTCTATCGCGACACCGAAACCTGGTGGACGCTGTACGAGCTGGGCGAGGAGCTGGTCGATCTGGAGGACTGGTTCCAGCAATGGCGGTTCCGCCATCTCACCACGGTCGAACGCATCATCGGGAACAAGCGCGGCACCGGCGGCACGGCGGGCGTGCGCTATCTGCAGAAGGCGCTGGAGAACCGCTTCTTCCCCGAATTGTGGGATGTGCGGACAGCGTTGTAGAGGCCGGACCTCCAAAATATTCGCGGCCCGACGTTTTGGGAACGTTTCCTATACTGTTGTCAAACAGGTCTTTTGTAGTGATGTAACACCACTATCTGTTTGTTTCCCGCAGGGGTTATCGGATTTTGACGCTATTCGAGAAATATGGCGGCTTCGCGGCCGTAAGTAGGATTGTCATGTCGTTCTATGACAAGGTTCTCTATTCCGATCAGGTGGGTGATTATTTTGCCGAAACAGACATGAAGCGTCAGATCGATCATCAGACGAAGTTCGTTGCGTTCATAATGGGCGGTCCCGCTTCGTATTCAGACGACATGCTCCGCCGGGTTCACGCCCGGTTCGAGATCAGCCGTGCTGATTTCGACGAAGTCGCGACACTGCTGCGCACCACGCTGGAGGAATTCGATATCGAGCGGGACGATATCGACACGATTATGTACGAAATCGAATCCCGCAGTCCTGTTATCATTTCAGGCTGAAGGTCGGTATGACGATGAATCTGGAGGCTTTCAATCGGCTGCTGCTGGAGTTGATCGGGGTCGGTCTCGCTGTCTTCAACGCGAAAACATACGAAATGATCGTGTCCAATCCGCTTTTTGCCGAGTGGTTTCCGTTACCGGAAAACGGACCTCGGAAACTGACGGATATCGTCCCTGCAATCGACCCAGATAAACTGGGCGAAAAGGATGATCGGTTTTCTACCGAAGTAGAGGTCAAGGTGAAACGGCGGACTCTGACGATCGCCGTGAAAATTTCACTGACCCGAACGATAGGCCCAGATGGTAGCGATGAAGAAAAGGCGTTGTTGGTGGAGTGCAACAACATCACGAAAGTGAAGGAACTCGAATACATGATCGAGTCCTATTCGGAGCTTGTGGAAAAGAACGAACGCCAGCTTCGTAGAGAGAAGGAGCGGGCGGAAAATCTGCTGCTGAACGTGATGCCCAAGGCGGTGTATGAAGAACTAAAGGACTACGGGGTTATCACGCCGACCCGCTACGACAAGGTATCTGTCCTGATGCTCGACTTCGTCGCCTTCACCGAAATGACCATCTCTTCGGATCCGACGCAGTTGGTTTCAGAACTGAACGATATCTTCACGTCTTTCGACCGCATCGTCGAACAGTTCGGTTGCGAGCGAATCAAGACGATTAGCGATGCCTACATGGCGGTTTCAGGAATGCCGGAAGCCAACCCGGATCACGCCCATAATATCGCCTGCGCCGCTATTCTTTTTCGCCGTTATATCCGCGAACGTAACAGATCATCTCAGGTATCTTGGCAATGTCGGATCGGCGTCGCGACGGGGCCGGTGATTGGTTCAATGATCGGAGTGCAGAAATACGTCTACGACATCTTCGGTCCGGGTGTGAACCTCGCCGCCCGTATGGAAGCGCTAAGCGATCCGATGGAAATTACATTGTGCGAGTCCACTGCCGACATTATCGGCCAGGACTTTAATCTGGAAAACGCTGGTGAGGCAGAAGTGAAGGGTTTCGGAACCCAGAAACTCTTCAAATTGCCGCGAGAAGCCGAACAGCGTTCCCGCCGCGACTTGCCGAACTATTTGCATTAATCTCCGGCGGGTAACCCGAACGGAGCTGCAGATCATGACCCCTCCCCCCGACGGCACCATCACAGCGTCCCACTGGGGCACCTACCGGGTGCAGGCATCCA
>Ga0181578_10005675_pt1 | contig 10862 bp, 10 predicted proteins | sample 071ome_21_FD_148659 | JGI IMG/M metagenome (GOLD analysis project Ga0181578, IMG submission 148659) | Coastal salt marsh microbial communities from the Groves Creek Marsh, Skidaway Island, Georgia - 071401CT metaG (spades assembly) | ecosystem: Environmental > Aquatic > Marine > Intertidal zone... | reverse complement strand
AAGGGATTGCGCCGCTTCTAACCATCTGTATGGCATACAAGAGCGTATGTCTGGCAGTGTTGAGGTCGGCGGTTCGATCCCGCCTAGCTCCACCAAACAATTGAAACCACCCTCGCGTTTGCCAAGCAAACAGTTCGTCAGGCTTTATCTTGCTTGCGTATCAGCTGGTTGTCAGGCGTTTGATCACTTTAATCTCGCTGTCGCTATACGCCGATCCATCCGGATGAAGAAGATCGTGATGCCAGAGGGCTGGAGGTGGCGATCCTGGACGGTCGGTCCACGAGTGAATCGTCTGCGTTCGTCCTGATACCAATCCCCAAGTAAAACAACCGACGCCTTCCTCTTTAAAAACCGGGAGATGGGTCTCAATTTGGCTTCCGACTGTTCTGGCCATCCACTCGGTGCATAAAACTGGCCGTCCATATTGTTGTTTTAGCTCTTTGATCTTGGTCTTCAGGGCTGTAGCTCCCATGTATTGATGAAATGAAATCACGTCGGATTGTTCCAGTTGCAGTTTGTTGAGACGAGGGTTGGGCGCCCATACGCCGACCGTGAGCGGCTGCAAGGGATCGACTGCCCTTGCCCATCGGAAGCAGGCATCAAGCAGTGGCAATGTGGGACTTGGCAGGATGAAATGCCTGAATAGGCGCGCCAGAGCGCGTGGGGCGGCAAAATAAGGCGAGCTTGACGCTAACGGCAGTATGGCGTTGCCGGGTTCGTTGTAGAGATCCCATAAACAGACCCGCGGATCATCGCCAAACGTTGTGACGATGTCTCTGACATAGGCTTCCAGGCGCGGCCACTGCGATCGATCCTTCACCACCTCATGCCCCGGAGACTGAGCCCAGCGAGAGTTGTGAACCCCGGGTACGGGTTCTTGCTGTTTGCCTGGTATGGGTGGAAACCAACAGTCGTCAAAGAGCACGAGCATCGTTTTGATGTTGGCTGCATTGGTAAGTTGCAGGAAATGGTCAATGCGCGATTTGAAACCATCAGGATCGGCCAGCCATACTAGGTCGTGGAGAAAAACCCGGATGCTGTTCATCCCCAGTTGAGAAGCCCACCTCAGCTCACGATCGATCGTTTCTGGATCGAAGGTTTCTCTTTGCCACATCTCAAATTGGTTGGATGCCGTGCTAGGCGTGAAGTTGCACCCCACCAACCAGCCCTGCTGATCAGCCCATGCGCTGACTCTGGCTTTAGGCCACCTGGATCCCATTATGTAAAAAGTCCCGTAGCGTCTAGGAATCCTCTAATCACAGGAGCTTCTCGAGAGTAGTTCCTCTGACAAACTGCACGAAAGGAGTGGGCATGGACGGTGCGGATTTTGTGCTCGCCATCAGGCGTTTCTCGACTTCGTCCAGCACCCATCGGGTCACGCCGGGTAAGTCGAGATCACGGATCTCCGAAAGCGGTATCCATCTGACCTGTTCCAGCTCACCGCTTTGCTTATCGAGAGAGTTTTGGTTGATAAAAGTTGATTCCTCACTCACCATAAAAAAGCGAGTGTCGAAGCGTCGGACCCGGTACGTTGGTGTTATCGCGCGAGCAATAAACTCTATCGCATCCAGCGCGGGCTCTACCTCATGATCGAAGTAGGCCTGCCAGCTGCTGTTTTTACTTCGCATCTTGCCATGGACTCTTCGACCCACGACGAGTCCTGTCTCTTCAAATGTCTCACGAATAGCCGCGAGAGCGAGCCCGGTGATTTTTTTATCTGAGGTGTTGGCTTGTGTGAATTTGCGAAGGCGATTTAAGGTCTCTGGTGAAAGTGATGAGTTGAGATTCAGTCGCTGGTCCGCGATATCAAGTTTGCCCCCCGGGAAGACGAACTTGTTCGGCATGAATTTATGGGAGGCTGCACGCCTGCCCATTAGGATTTCAGCCCCCCTTTGTTGCCTCACCACAATCAGTGTTGCGGCATCCTTTGGCTTTGACGCGCGCGCAGCGGTTTCTCTGTACTCGCTGGGCAAAGGCGGCGTGGGATCGTAATTTCGATTCACAGGGGATCTCTTGTAGTGGATAAAACCATATGGGGTATCGGCTATGTGTTGAAGCTGTATCACAGCGGCAAGCATGGTTCTGTTCCCGCGGATGATCAAGTAAAAGAGACATGATACTGTCGTCAGGTGTTGGCTCGGCTGAGGCATATGCTATGGAAACGTCACCAGTGACAGTAGAAACAATTGATCGGGTGTATTGGCTCACCCTTAATCGCCCCGAGAAGAGAAATCCGCTTTCACTTGAGATGATTCGGGCTTTAACAGGAGCGTTGAAGGAAGCGTACGCAGATAGCGCCATTAGAGTGGTTGTAATCACCGCAGAGGGCCCCGTATTCAGTGCGGGTCATGATCTGAAGGAGATGATGCAAGGAGAAACCGAGTCTGCTAACGACTATCGGGATCGGATCGATCTGATACTTGATCAATGCGCAGCCTTAATGACAGGGATTGTGACAGCGCCCAAACCGGTTATTGCCTCAGTTCAAGGGACAGCGACAGCGGCGGGCTGCCAATTGGTATCTACTTGCGATCTTGCCATTGCCGCATCCGATGCGCGATTTTGTACTCCGGGGGTAAATATAGGGACTTTCTGCACAACGCCCTTGGTGGGCATAGGGCGTAATCTATCCCGCAAGCACGCGATGGAAATGGCACTTACGGGCGACATGTTTTCAGCCAAGGACGCCCGAAAGTTTGGTTTAATCAATAGACACGTTGCGCCGGAAGATCTGCGATCTGAAACCCAAGCTCTTGCCGAGAAGATTGCCTCGCGATCACCCCAGAGCATACGCGACGGAAAAGCAGCTTTTTATGCTCAGATTGAGATGCCTTTGGAGCAAGCCTTCGCTCAGGCAAACCGAGTCATGCGGGAGGCCTTGATTGCCACCGAAGACGGCGTTGAGGGCCGCCGCGCTTTCATTGAAAAACGTTCTCCCCGGTGGTCGGATACCTAAAGTGCGGGTTGAGACAGATGGGGAGATTGCGGCGTTACTGGCGTCGGTAACGACAGTCGCGGTTGTCGGTGTCAGTGCCAAGGTGCACAGGCCAAGCCATCGAGTTTTTGAGTTCTGGTGTAAGCGTGGCATAAAAGTCATTCCCGTCAATCCTCAACTGGCGGGTCAGGTGCTATGTAACAGGGTCGTGGTGTCCTCTTTGTCTGACATTGCCGAACCGGTGGATCTAGTCGACGTGTTCAGAGCAGGTCATCATCTACCAGCTGTCGTCGACGAAGTGTTAGAAGCGGGGGTTGGAGCGATATGGACGCAGCTCGATGTGCGACATGCAGAGGCCGAAGAGAAAGCTCTGGCATTTGACATCAGATTGGTCGTCGATCGATGCCCCGCTATCGAAGTGCCTCGACTTGAGGAGTTGGGCTATCTCAAAAACTGGTGGAAGGCAGAGCGTCAACCATAAACCATGTGCTTTCAGACTGACGGGCATGCACAAATGAAAGATTCACAGGGTTACTGGGGTTCATGATGAGACGTCAGCGAATTTTCAGGCGGTGGCACCGATGGTTAGCGATCATCACGGCGCTGCAGCTTCTCGCATGGACGGTAAGCGGCGTTTTTTTTGCATTTGTCGATATCGATTATGTGCGGGGCGAGAGTCGTCTGAGGCCCTCGGTAGCTCGGACCTTTGATCCTAGTGGGCTGACGTTTGAAGCCAAAGAAATACGCAGTCTGCGTGTGGTCCCACGCCTCCCGGATGAGTGGGTGGTGGAGCTGCAATCTGAACTTAATGATGCCCAGTGGCTGGGCCTCGCTGGGGAACCGCTCCCGCCTCTCACGCGTGATCAAGCACTTTTGCTGGGGTCCATGCAAACAGACCTATTGCCGGATACTGCCGTGTGGATTGACTCAGCTGACCTTGCAGCCGAATACAGAGGCAGGCCGCTGCCCCTGTGGAAGGTCTACTCGTCTTCAGAGTCGGCAACCGTGGCGTATCTCCATGCGACAAGCGGCGAGGTTCTGGCGATCAGAAATGAGGCCTGGCGCTGGTGGGATTTTCTCTGGTCTTTACACATCATGGATTACGATGACCGAGATACGATTGGCACCCTTTTGCTTAAGGTGTTTTCGGTGCTGGCTCTTGTGACGGCACTTGCAGGCATAGGCCTCTTCTTCCTACTACCTAAAAAGTTTTATTGAGTGCTTTTGGCTATGTCGAATTTTGAAGTGGAAAATGGAATACAGAGGTGTCCAGTGAGAACAATGGCCTGTGCGAGTGTCTGTAATCCCGCAAATGGCTCGTGCGGGGCGCAGCTGTATCCGTCGAAAATGTTCAACAAGGGGTAGTGAGCTTTGACTAATCGTGCCGAGATATTTTCACAAATTACCAATGAGCGTCGATCAATTCGAGGCTTCCGGTCTGATGCCGTGCCCGAAGACATGATCCGGCAGATATTTTCTGACGCCCTGCGTGCACCGAGTAACTGCAACACGCAACCGTGGTTTGTGCACATCGCCACGGGGCAAGTTCTAGAGCAATTGCGAACTGAACTGCCGAGACGATTTTCCGAGGGGGACATGTCTTTGGACTATCCCTATGACGGAAAATACGATGGCGTCTACAAGGATCGCCAATACGCGTCTGCTGCGGCGCTCTATGATGCGCTGGGGATCCCACGAGAGGAAAAGGCCAAGAGGCAAACCTGGTTCTTGCGGAATTTCAGCTTCTTCGATGCACCCGCCGTAGCCTTTTTCACCTTGCCCAGCGCCTTCGGTTTACGTGAAGCTTGTGACTTGGGCATGTTTGCCCAGACAGTCATGCTGGGCATCACCGCCAACGGTCTTGGATCGTGTCCCCAAACGGCGCTGGGCTTTATGGCTCATGCGATCAAGCCGGCGCTGAACATACCGGAGGACCAGAAGCTCCTCTTTGGCTTGTCATTTGGCTATCCGAATGATGATGACCCTGCCAATAAGGCTGTGACTGGCAGGGCTTCTCTCGAGGATATTGTGCGGTTCAATGCCTAGGAATTTTCCGGGTGCGAGAGGAACTCACAGACCTCAAGATTGAACCCTGACAGCGCGTTGAATCGGATGGGCGCCGATAGGAGCTGCATCTTGCTGACTCCCAAATGTCGAAGAATCTGGGCCCCGGTACCAATCAGTCGATAATTCTGAGGCTGGGCCGGCCGTGTTTTGGCGCCAAGAAAATGGTTGATTTCGTCAAGCGTCTGATCGGCGGAATTTTGCTGCCCAATTAACACGACAACGCCTGCGCCTTCTCTTTCGAGATGCGCCATAGCTGAGCGATAGGACCACCCCGTCGCGGTGTCTTTTGGCTGGTTGCCGATAACATCCCGCAGCAGGCTGACGGGTTGTACCCTGACAGGGATGGGGGCATCGGCAGGGATAGAGCCTCGCTGCAACGCAAAGTGCGTTATGTCATCGATGTCATCTCGAAAAGCGTGTAGCGTAAAGTCACCCCACTCAGTGTTGATTGCATGGCTTTCACATGGAGTGATTGAGTGCTCATGCAGCGATCGGTACTCGATGAGATCTGCGATCGTCCCCATCTTTAGATCATGCTGCCTCGCAAAAATTTCCAGCTCCGGTCTGCGAGCCATCGTGCCGTCCGCATTCATGATCTCCACGATCACTGCAGCGGGCTCATAGCCGGCCATTCTTGCCAGATCCACACCCGCTTCAGTATGGCCCGCCCGACGTAGCACGCCACCGGGTTTTGCAACCAAGGGAAAGATATGCCCCGGCTGGCGGATATCAGCTGGCATCGCATCGTCTTCGATCGCTTTTAATATTGTGTGCGCACGCTGTCTGGCACTAACCCCGGGAGCAATCTGCTCCGTCGCATCGATGGACACCGTGAAGTTGGTTTCATGCTGGGAGCGATTGTCCCGGACCATGAGCGGTATCCGTAATTGACGCGCTCGCTCGGGAGTGATCGGCATGCAAATCAGGCCACAGGCCTCTGTCGCCATGAAGTTGATAATTTCGGGCGTGACTTTTTCAGCAGCAATAATCAGATCGCCTTCGTTCTCACGGTCCTCATCATCCATGAGCACGACCATTTTGCCGGCGCGAATATCGTCAATAATGTCAGGAATCGATGCTAATGCCATTTGCCGATTACACCCTCTCGATGGCTACCGCGGTGGCTTCGCCGCCGCCAATGCAGAGTGCGGCCACACCACGAGACTTTCCATAGCGAGCCAATGCATGGGCAAGGGTTACCAGGATTCTCGATCCGGTGGAGCCAATGGGGTGGCCCTGAGCACAGGCACCACCGTGGATATTGACGTTGTCGTGGGACAGGTCGAAGCCTCTCATTGCCAGCATAGTGACCATGGCAAATGCCTCGTTGATTTCCCATAGATCAACCTCGTCGGCGCGCCAGCCGGTTTTCTCGAGTAAGCGCTCGATCGCCCCTATCGGCGCAAGGGTAAATTCATCGGGTGCCCGGCTGAATCTTGCGTGCTCGACGATGCGTGCCATGGGCTTCAGCCCTTGAGCGGCCACAGCCTCTTCCGAGGCGAGGCAGAGTGCGCTTGCGCCGTCAGAGATGGAGCTTGAATTGGCTGCGGTGATAGTTCCATCCTTGGCAAAAGCCGGTCTCAGGGAAGGAATTTTATCGGGTTTGCCTTTCAGGGGCTGCTCGTCCTCGGTTACCAGATTTTCGCCCTTTCGGGTCTTAACCGTCACTGGCGCGATTTCCTCTTTGATCAGGCCGTCGTCGATGGCTGCTTTGGCCCGACGCAAGCTTTCAATCGCAAATGCATCCATCTCGTCGCGGGAGAGTCCGTGTTCATCAGCGGTCTTCTGAGCAAAGGCTCCCATTGCGCCGCCGGTGTAGGCATCTTCAAGTCCATCAAGAAACATATGGTCGTAAGTTTTTCCGTGTCCCAATCGAACACCACGGCGACCCGACAGCAGTAGCTGAGGCGCGTTGGTCATGCTCTCGAGCCCGCCGGCGATGACTGTGTGGTTGGTACCAGCACGGATGCTGTCGATACCATAAATGGCGGCTTGCATCCCACTGCCACAGGCTTTGTTGACCGTGACAGCGCCCGAGCTGCTGGGAATATCCGCGCCCAGCATGGCTTGTCTAGCCGGACACTGCTTGAGGCCCGCAGGCAGCACGCACCCCATGAACACTTCGTCCACGTTGGTGGGATCAACCTTACCCCGCTCCAACGCGGCTTTTATTGCAACACTGCCGAGTTCTGTGGCCGCTACCTCCGCCAGATCCCCAAGTAATCCACCCATGGGCGTTCTGGCGCCTGATACCATGAAAACGTCTCGGGACACTGCATCTCTCCGCGTTGCTAGTGATATTTCGGAGGCGCATTTAGCCACATCGGAAGGCGAGAGTCACTCAGCTGGCTGTGCTGGTTGGAGTATGCGGGTCTTCAGTGGCTATTGGGGCTTCAGACCTCTGAGAGTTTTGGGACCTCGAAGCGTTTTCCTCGCGTCGCCGCCCGATACTGTCGAGGGGTGACCCCAGCGTGACGTTTGAAGTGTTGGGTGAAGCGGGACGGATCCCGGTACCCCACCTGCCAACCAATCTCGGCAATGGAGAGATTGGTATCCATGAGCAAGTTGCGGGCTTCTCCAATTCGTCGTTGGGTCAAATAGGTGCCGGGTGTCACGCCCGTTGCCTCTTTAAAGCGTCTGTTCAAGGTTCTGGTCGAGACCCCCAACGATCTCGCCAGCCCATTGAGGTCTAACGGTTCGGATAGCCGCTCATTGAGTGCCAGTTGGCCGTCCATGACTTTCTCGTCGGTATGTGAATCTCCCTCGCGTCCAAACTCATGAGGAGCGAATCGGCGCCGGATCTCTGGAGAAAACTGATTCTCAATGGTGCGAGCCGCCGTTGATGAAAAAAGTTGGGAGCAGAAATAAACCATCAGGTCTGCCACCGAGTTCACAGACCCAACACAGAATAGGTGACTGGACTGGGTGATCAGTTGATCCCGGCGGAGACGGACGGCAGGGAAGTGTCGCTCGAAGTCATCGAACCAGTGCCAGTGTGTGGTGGCCGCACGATGTTCCAGTGCCCCGCTGGCCGCCAGCAGGAAGCTTCCTGTGCCTACGCAGGCCACCCAGCTGCCGTGATCGATGCAGCGTCTTATGACATCAAGCTGCCACTCCTCGTGGTGCAGGACCCAGCGCGGATTACGCCAGATCGCGGGGATAATGAGGATGTCAGGTAGCGTCAGCTCCGCTCGAGAGACAGTTTGAAGAGTGAAGCCCTCTACCAGCTCAAGTGGTTCCCCCTCTTTGGAGATCAATTGGGAGGCAACGGTGAGTCGCGGGCGGCTACGGGAGGACTCAGCTGCGGCTTTGAGGATTTCAAGAGGCAGCGATACCGACGTCGCGAGCACCCGGGGATGCACCAGCGCGGCGACGCGCAGGATTGATTTTCCTTTGCCTGCAGTTTGCTCAGTTTTGCTCGCCATAATGACTAGATAGACATATTAAAGGGCCAGATAAGCATATCAGGTGACCAACGAGACAGTAAACTGCGCTTCATCTCATGACACCGCGCCCTTGGGCCCACGATAAAGAGCTGAGCGATATGCTGCATTTACCCATTCTGGTGGCCGCAGGAGGCGTTAACAGCGCTGGTAGGACGTCCCATCGCCACGCGTTCAAACGAATGGTTATTGATAGCCTTTCCGCGGGGACCGCGGGAAAAACAGTCGAAGCCCTCACGGCTATGATGGGCGTGAGTGACCCGTCGCAGCAAAAAGCGGGCACGCTGATTCGTGCCATCGATGCAGATTATTTTTCACCTCAATCGATGCCCTGGGGACGTCGAGTCCAAACGGAGAGCCCAGTTACCGCGTCCATGTCGGCAACTCAGGTGATGAGCGGACTTCCCAACTCTTTGTCGCCAGTGCTTACCGAGGATAGGCGTACACGGGTTGAATTGCCCTCCGACTCGGAGTTAATTCTGCCGGGCACTCGTCTTTTTGAAGTGGGCGCGGCCGGCCAGTTGCCGACAGGATTCAGGCCGGGTGATTTGTATCCGTCGAGAAGTCATCCGCGAGCCCTGCAAATGAGCGTGTTCGCCGCCTCCGACGCCTTGGCCGACCTCGGAATGTCTTGGGATGATATCGCCGCCCGCGTTGCCCCTGATGCCATTAGTGTCTACGTCAGTAGTGCCATGGGTCAGCTCGACGAGGATGGAACCGGTGGCATGCTGCGGGGCAGAGCTATTGGCAAGCGCGTCACGTCCAAGCAGTGTCCATTCGGTTTTGCGGAGATGGCGGGGGACTTTATTAGCTCCTATGTGCTGCGCTCGATGGGTAATACGGGTCCTGCACTGGGCGCATGCGCTACCTTTCTCTATAACTTGCAGCTCGCGGTTCAGGACATCAGGGCGGGCCGGGCTCGGGTGGCAATCGTTGGCGCGGCGGAAGCACCGATCGTTGGAGAAGTCATGGAGGGCTACGCCGCCATGGGCGCATTGGCAACAGACAAGGGTTTGCGCGCGCTCGATGGACTTTCGGAAGAGCAGGCACCGGACTGGAGCAGGGCATGCCGGCCGTTTGGCGACAACTGTGGCTTCACCATGGCCGAGTCAGCACAGGTGGTCGTGCTATTCGATGATGCGCTGGCGATAGAGATGGGAGCGCCACTGTTGGCGGCGGTGCCCGAGGTGTCTGTCAGTGCGGACGGAGCGAAGAAGTCGATCAGTGGTCCGGGCGCGGGCAATTACATCACGGTGGCACGAGCTGCCGCTGCGGCAGCAAGCATAATAGGGCAAAAACGATTCGAGCGTGGGGGTATGGTGCAGGCCCACGGGACGGGGACCCCGCAAAATCGAGTCACCGAGTCCACTATTCTCAGTCGCGTTGCCACGGCGCTTGGAGTCGAGCAGTGGCAGGTTGGCGCGATTAAAAGCTTTATTGGCCACTCGCTCGGTGCCGCTGCTGGGGACCAGCTGTCGGCCATGCTTGGTGTGTGGGAGACGGGCCTTCTTCCCGGGATCACCTCGATCAGTGCTGTGGCAGATGATGTAGTCAGCGATAAATTGATATTCCCTCTTGCCACGGAGACCTGTGAGCAACCGGAGTATGCGTTGATCAACAGCAAGGGCTTCGGGGGCAACAATGCAACGGCAGCGTTGCTTGGGCCAGCGGTTACCGAGGAGCTGCTTCGTCGACACCACGGTCAGGGCGGCATGAAACATTGGGCGAAACAACACGAGAGCGTCGAGCAGATCCGCCAGGTGACAGAGCAACGTCGATTAGCGGGGGCGTGGTCGCCGACTTACCGGTTTAATGATGGTGTTGTCGAGGATGAAGACATCCAGATCGACAGTGAGCGCATCACAGTCGCCGGGAGAGTGGTGGAGTTGGATGCTAACTTGCCATCCGATTGGCGACTTTAGATCTCCACGCTGATTCGCCCATGGTGGAGCCTTTCGCATCAGAGCAGGGGCAGTGAAGCAGCCCTAATTGCTCTCAATTGGTAATAGCCTGTCGGGTCCCTTATTCTTGCCCTTTGTCCTAATCGCCACGTTGTTGATCCCCATGCTGCAAGCCCTTCAAAACCGTAACTCTCATCCCAGATTGACAGACCCGGGGCCTACAGCCGCCGAGCTTGAGCAACTTCTACTCGCCGGCCTGAGAGCGCCGGACCACGGTCGCTTGCGTCCCTGGGAGTTTGTGGCGGTGAGTGGCGAGCGTCGGCACTCCCTGGGGGAAGTTTTTGAGCGCTCCCTGTTAATGACAAAACCGGAGGCAAGCGAAGCGGAGCAGGAAAAGGCCCGTCATGCACCCCTGCGCGCCCCTCTCATTGTGGCGGGGCTTCTCAAACCAAAGGTGCATCCAAAAGTACCAAGAGTTGAACAGGTGGCTGCGGTCGCCTGCGCTCTTCACGGTAT
>Ga0181578_10005673_pt1 | contig 10865 bp, 6 predicted proteins | sample 071ome_21_FD_148659 | JGI IMG/M metagenome (GOLD analysis project Ga0181578, IMG submission 148659) | Coastal salt marsh microbial communities from the Groves Creek Marsh, Skidaway Island, Georgia - 071401CT metaG (spades assembly) | ecosystem: Environmental > Aquatic > Marine > Intertidal zone... | reverse complement strand
CGGATTTCTGGAGAATGCCGAGGATATCGCGGGCGCCCGCGTAGAACTCCGGCGCAAGTTCTAGCGCCACGCCCGAGCCCAATATTTGAGGCGCCTAGCGCGCCCGCGAGCGCTGTTTATGGCTGGCTACAGCCGTTACAATCGACCATCTGCATGATCCACCGAACTGGATTTTCGAATTTCGGCTGGGCTGACGCACCCGTTGGCCTAAAGTAGACAAGCGTGTTGCAAAGCGCGCCGCGCATGGAGGTCTCAAACCAGCCAATCGCGACCTTGCCCCCGGCAATCGTCGCTGGTGGGTCTCCGACGCCTGGCTCCCGAGAGACAGAAAACCCGGCCCCACGAATATCTAAACTATCACCGCTGCGCTGAAAAAGTTGACGACGTAGATAACGCTCCAGTTCCGGAGCAGCGCAGACGATGTGGCCTTACGGTCAGCCTACACCATGACGATCAGGATGTTGCCTTTAAACAGTGCCGCGCCTGCGATGAGAACGGCGATCAGCCCTGCAGAAAAGACGAGTCAGTTGACCACGCGGGCGAAGTCGAAACTGGCGGAACTCCCCTTGACGGTTGTCGTAAAAACATAGCGCCAAATGTAATAACGGCACCTGTCAGTACACCCAGCACCAACAGCCGGCCCCGCGGCAGGTTCGCCCTCCTACCCCCGATATTCTCGATAATATGCTCGATTTCCGCCGGCCCAAAGGCGTCATGAGACACATGTTGTATGTCTCCAAGGAATATCGTGAGGTTCTCCTAAGAAAACCCCGAAAAAGCTGGTAGGCCCGGCAGGACTCGAACCTGCGACATAACCGTTATGAGCGGTCCGTTCTAACCAGCTGAACTACGGGCCCGACCGACAACCCCTATAGCACAGTCCAAACGAAAAACAGGACCGATGAGACATTTGTTTCGCCTCACCAGCAACAAAAGAAAAGGCCGGCTCGAAGCCGACCCTTTTTACGATCTGACCGTTTCTCGATCAGTGATCGAGGAAGCTGCGCAACTTGCGCGAACGCGATGGGTGCTTGAGCTTGCGCAGCGCCTTCGCCTCAATCTGGCGAATACGTTCGCGCGTCACCGAGAACTGCTGGCCGACTTCTTCCAGCGTGTGGTCGGTGTTCATGCCGATACCGAAGCGCATGCGCAGCACGCGCTCCTCGCGCGGCGTTAGCGAGGCCAGCACACGGGTCGTCGTCTCGCGCAGGTTCGACTGGATCGCCGCATCCACCGGCAGCACCGCATTCTTGTCCTCAATGAAGTCGCCGAGGTGCGAATCCTCCTCGTCGCCGATGGGCGTCTCGAGTGAGATCGGCTCTTTCGCGATCTTCAGGACCTTGCGCACCTTCTCCAACGGCATATGCAGACGCAGCGCCAACTCCTCCGGGGTTGGCTCACGGCCGATCTCGTGGAGCATCTGGCGCGAGGTGCGCACCAGCTTGTTGATCGTCTCGATCATGTGGACCGGGATACGGATCGTGCGGGCCTGGTCGGCGATCGAGCGGGTGATTGCCTGACGAATCCACCATGTCGCATAGGTCGAGAACTTGTAGCCGCGGCGGTACTCGAACTTGTCCACAGCCTTCATCAGACCGATGTTACCTTCCTGGATCAGGTCCAGGAACTGCAGGCCACGGTTGGTGTACTTCTTCGCGATGGAGATCACGAGGCGAAGGTTAGCCTCAACCATCTCCTTCTTCGCGCGGCTGGCTTCCTTTTCGCCCTGCTGGACAACCTGGACGATACGCCGAAGCTCGGAGATCGGCAGGCCGACGCGCGCGGAAATTTCCATGACTTCCTTGCGGATGGGGCGAATTTCGTCACCGTTCTTCTCGGCAAACTTCTTCCAGCCCTTACGCTTCAGGCGGGCGACGCGGCTGACCCAGCGCGGGTCGAGCTCGTTGCCCATGTACTCCTCAAGAAAGTCCTCTCGCGTTACGCCGCAATCCAGCGCCATACGCATCAGCTTGCCTTCGAAGCTGGTCAGGCGGCGGTTCAGGCCGTAGAGCTCATCCACCAGCGCCTCGATCCGCCCATTGTTGAGCTGGACCTTCTCCATGTACTCGACCAGCTCATGCTGAAGCTTGGCGTAGCGCTTCTCTTGCGCGCCTGAGAGCGCGTCCGACTTGTTCTTGATGCCGGCCAGACGCTGTTCCTGCAGCTTGCGGAGCTTCTTGTAGGACTTGTCAATGTCCTGGAACAGGTCAAGCACTTCGGGCTTCAGCTTGGCTTCCATCGCGGCGAGCGACAGGTTGGCGGTATCGTCGTCGTCGCCATCGTCGTCGTCAGAACCGCTATTGTCGTTGTCCGCCTTTTTAGCATTCGCGTCGTCCCTGTCGGGCCCATTGGCGCTATTGACGCCATTGTTGGCGTTAGCGCCGCCATTGGCGGAATGGTCCTCGCCCGGACCGCCGCTGTGGGTCGCGTCCAGGTCGATCACGTCGCGCAGCAGAATCTGTTCCTTATCCAACGCGTCGCGCCAGGCTATAATCGCGCGGAGGGTCAGCGGGGATTCGCAGATCGCGCCAATCATCTTCTCGCGGCCGGCCTCGATCCGCTTGGCAATGGCAATTTCGCCCTCGCGCGACAGCAGCTCGACCGAGCCCATCTCGCGCAGGTACATGCGCACGGGGTCGTCGGTGCGCCCAAGATCCTCCTCACGCGTCGTACGGGTTTTGACAGGGACAGGCGCTTCGTCCTTCTCGTCGTCGCTGTCGTCGTCAGACTTGGCATCGTTGTCGCCCGAACTGTTGGCCTGGGCGGAAGAGTCGTCCTTTTCCTCTTCCTCGACGACGTTGATGCCCATCTCGGAAAGCTGGGCCAGCACGTCCTCGATCTGTTCCGACGAGACCTGCTCCTGGGGCAGCGTTTCGTTCAGTTCGTCATAGGTGATGAACCCGCGCTCCTTGCCGCGTGCGATCATCTTCTTGACGCCCTGAATGGAGCCGTCCATCAACGGACCATCGGCGCTTTCCTCACGGTCGTCCGCTGCTTCTTCCTTGGCCACGTTTCCTGCCATGTATCTATCCTCGCCGCGGCGTTCCCGAAGGACGCGCCTTACCAGATCAATTTGATTTTCTAGAGGCCGCCAGCTCGCGTCCCTTCGCGGACGAGGTTGAGCAGCTTTTCGGCGTTGCGTTCGCTCATGTCGTCCTCAAGCTCCTTTTTCGCGTCTGCACGGTCCTTCTTCAGCCTTGACCGAGCAAAACTTGCGAGCATCTCATCCAATGCCGCACGCGCTTCCGGAACGGTGGCGCCTGGACCCGCGAACGACGCCTGACGATATACCTGTGCATTCAGCACATCCCCCAGGATCCTTTCGTGGCCCCCTTGGATCAAATGGCGCTGTAAGTCGCGCGTGTCAAGCGTTGGGGCAGCAAAAGCATGGTTTAAAATTGCGCGGAGCAAGGTGTCAAACTTCCTGTTCTGCAAGGAAATTTCGTTCAAAGCATCGACGGAATCGTGAATCAGGTCAGGATGATTGACCAGTGTCGCCACCAAAATCCGCTCCTGCAGCGACTTCATCGCCCCGAGATCGCCCCGCGTGCCCAGACCCGGCAGCATTTCCCGCGATTTTTGTCCTGAACCGGACCCTTTCCAGGGCTTTTTCTGGCCGCCGCGCCGACCAGACTGGAAAAACAAGTCCCGTAAGCGCTGGCGCATGCTCTGTTGATAATGATACTTCACCCCTTCATCGGCGATGGCGGACAGGCGGCCGTTGATCCGGCGCTCTAAGTCGGCGCGGCGTTCCGGCGTGTCGTGACGCCCGGCGAAGACCTCGGCCTGCCAGACTACATCGACAAGCTGGCGCGCACTGAGGAGCAGGTCACGGAAACCGTCCGCGCCGCGAGAGCCAACCAGCGAGTCCGGATCCTCGCCCGCGGGCAATCCCATGAAGCGCAGCGTCTTGCCGGGTTTCAGGATTGGCATGGCGCGTTCGGCGGCGCGCAGCGCCGCGCGCTCACCGGCATTGTCGCCGTCGAAACACAAGACTGGCTCGTTTGCGATCCGCCACAACAAGCCGATCTGCTCCTCGGTCAGCGCGGTGCCGAGCGGCGCCACCGCGTTGGGCAGGCCCGCCTGGGCCAGCGCGATGACGTCGGTGTAGCCCTCGGCGACGATGACGGTTCCCTCATCCCTCGTGGCCTCGCGCGCCATGGCGTAGTTGTAGAGATTACGGCCCTTATGAAAGAGCGATGTCTCGGGCGAGTTCAGATATTTCGGCTGGCCGTCACCAAGTATACGCCCGCCGAACGCGATGACCCGCCCGCGCCCGTCAGCGATGGGAAACATTACCCGGTTGAAGAAATAGTCGCGCGGATCGCCGCCGCCTTCGGGCAGTTTGATCAGCCCGGCCGCGACCAGTTGCCGCCGCTCGATGCCCTGGCTTTCCATGGCCTGCAGGAGGCGCCCGCGCCCGTCCGGCGAATAACCCAGCCTAAAGCGGCGGATGGTATCTTCGGTAAACCCGCGCCCGCGCAGGTAGTCCAGCGCCTCACGCCCCTCGGCCGAACGCAGGTTCGCCTCGTACCAGGCACACACCGCCTCCACTACGTCATAGAGCGTCGCACGAACCTTCGCGCGCTCGCGCTCCTCAGGCGAGGATTGCGGCACCTGCAGGCCCGCCTGCCCGGCTAGTTTTTCGACCGCCTCAGGGAAGGGCAGACCCTCGGTTTCCATAGCGAAATCGATAACGCTGCCATGCGCACCGCAGCCGAAGCAATGATAGAAGCCCTTCTCGTCGTTGACCGTAAAGGACGGGGTCTTCTCGTTGTGGAAGGGGCACAGGCCCGAATGCTCGCGGCCCTTGCGCACGAGGCGCACCTTCCGCCCCACGACCTCCGACACCGGAAGCCGCGCGCGCAACTCATCGAGAAATTGCGGCGGGAAAGCCATACCTGTTCCGATCCTTACAAAATCTGGCCACAAACTACCCTGCCGCCGAGTCGCGCGGTACGGCCCAGAGCAATGAGTTGTGAGGATAAGTCCAGATAACTGGGGACTGTTTTGAACGGCTTCAGCCGCTCAACCGGGCCTTCACGATGGCGCTCGCCTTGCCGAAATCCATCTGACTGGCATAGTTCTCGCGCAGCGCACCCATCACCGCGCCCATGTCCTTCAGCCCGCCCGCGCCGATGTCGGCGATGGTCTTGTCCACAGCGGCCTTGGTCGCGGCTTCATCAAGCTGTTCGGGCAGGAAGCGCTGGATGATCGCAATCTCCTCGCCTTCCTGCTCGGCAAGTTCCAGCCGGCCGCCCTTCTCGTACATGGAGATCGATTCCCGGCGCTGCTTCACCATGGTCTGGAGCATCTGCAGGATCTCGTCCTCGGGGATGCCGTCCATGTTGCCCTTGCTGCGCGCGGCGATATCGCGGTCCTTCAGGGCCGCCATAATCAGGCGCAGGGTGGACACGGCGCGTACGTCCTTGTCCTTGAGCGCGGCCTTTAAGGCCTCGGGAAGTTGTTCTCGAAACATGTTCTTGAGCCTCTTTGCGGGACGCGCGGGACGGTAACGGATTTGTCTATTCGGCGCAACGAAAGCGCCGAACTCTTAAGTGTTTGTTTTAATGAACTTAATTCATCCCCAACCTTGCTTGACGACTCCGACCGGGTACCTTAAACAACCGAGCGATTTGCGTGCCCGCACCGGCGCGCGCCGGCTTTGCGACGGCCGGCCCGAGAAACAACTTTCCCGGTGGTCCGTTTTTGCAGCGGCCCACCACCCCGAGGACCGGAGCGATATGGCCGCTTCCGCGCCACAGGACCGGAGCCAGCCAAATTGGGCGACCGGAGCATTGGTTCTGCCCGACGGCGAGGTATTTTGGGGACGCGGGATCGGCGCCTCTGGCGCTTGCGTCGGCGAAGTCTGCTTCAACACCTCGCTGACCGGCTATCAGGAAATACTGACCGACCCGTCCTATGCGGGCCAGATCATCACCTTCACCTTCCCCCATATCGGCAATGTGGGCACGAACGAGGAGGACGTGGAGACCACCACACCCGCCGCGCGCGGCTGCATTGTTCGTGCCGATATCACTGACCCGTCTAACTGGCGCGCGGTGCAGCATCTCGACACCTGGCTCAAGTCCGTGGACATGGTAGGCATCGCAGGCTTGGACACGCGCCGCCTGACCCGCCACATCCGCGACGCGGGCGCGCCCAACGGCGCGATCGTCCACCAGCCGAACACCCCGATTGCTACGGCCGCCCTGCGCGCAGCGGCATCGGACTGGCGCGGGCTTGAAGGCGCGGACCTCGCCAAGGGCGTCTCCTGCACCCAGACCTACGAGTGGACGGAAACCCGCTGGACGCTGGAAGATGGATACGGCGAGCTGACCGCCCCCCAACGCCATGTCGTGGCGGTGGATTTCGGCGCCAAGCGCAACATCCTGCGCTCGTTGGCCGGTCAGGGCTGCAAGGTCACTGTGGTGCCGGCCACCGCGACGGCTAGGGACATACTCGGCCACAAGCCGGACGGCGTGTTCCTGTCCAACGGCCCGGGCGACCCGGCGGCAACGGGCGAATACGCCGTACCGATGATCCGCGACGTGCTGGCTTCCGACACGCCCACCTTCGGTATCTGCCTCGGCCACCAGATGCTCTCGCTGGCACTGGGGGCGAAAACCGAGAAGATGCATCACGGCCATCGCGGCGCGAACCATCCGGTCAAGGACCTTGCCACCGGCAAGGTGGAGGTCACCAGCCAGAACCACGGCTTCGTGGTGGTGGAGAAATCGCTGCCCGCGAATGTGGAGATGAGCCACGTTTCCTTGTTCGACGACTCGCTGGAAGGCATCCGGGTCACGGACGCCCCGGCGTTTTCCGTCCAGTACCACCCGGAAGCCTCGCCGGGCCCGCACGACAGCCACTATCTGTTCGAGCGGTTCGTCGAAATGATCGACGCCAAGAGCTGACATGCCAAAACGCACCGACCTCAAATCCATCATAATCATCGGCGCCGGGCCGATCATCATCGGCCAGGCCTGCGAATTCGACTATTCTGGCACCCAGGCCGTGAAGGCTCTGAAGGACGAGGGCTACCGAGTAATCCTGGTGAACTCGAACCCAGCGACAATCATGACCGACCCGGCGTTTGCCGACGCCACCTATGTCGAGCCCATCACACCGGAAATGGTCACCAAGATCCTTGAGGCCGAGAAGCCCGACGCGATCCTGCCGACCATGGGCGGGCAGACGGCGCTGAACACCTGTCTGACGCTGGCGCGCGACGGCACGCTGGAGCGGCTCGGCATCGAGATGATCGGCGCGGATGCAGACGTCATCGACAAGGCCGAGGACCGGCTGCAGTTCCGCGAGGCGATGGAAAAGATCGGGCTGGAATCCCCGCGCTCGATGCAGGTGAACAACCGCACCGATGCGGAGAAGGCGCTGGAGATGGTTCGCCTGCCCGCGATAATCCGCCCGTCATTCACGCTGGGCGGCACTGGCGGTGGCATCGCCTACAACCGCGACGAATTCTTCGACATCGTCATGGGCGGCATCGAGGCCTCTCCGGTCAACGAAGTGCTGGTCGAGGAGTCGGTGCTGGGCTGGAAGGAGTATGAGATGGAGGTCGTCCGCGACAAGGCGGACAACTGCATCATCATCTGTTCCATCGAGAACATCGACCCGATGGGCGTACACACAGGCGATTCTATCACGGTCGCCCCCGCGCTGACCTTGACGGACAAGGAATACCAGATCATGCGCGACGCCTCGATCGCATGTCTGCGCGAGATCGGGGTCGAGACCGGCGGGTCGAACGTGCAGTTTGCCATCAACCCGAAGAACGGGCGCATGGTGGTGATCGAGATGAACCCGCGCGTCAGCCGGTCGTCCGCGCTGGCCTCCAAGGCGACGGGCTTCCCCATTGCCAAGGTCGCCGCCAAGCTCGCCGTCGGCTATACGCTGGATGAGCTGACCAACGAGATCACCGGGGTGACGCCGGCCAGCTTCGAGCCGACCATAGACTATGTCGTCACCAAGATACCCCGATTCACATTCGAGAAGTTTCCCGGCACTGAGCCGACACTGACCACATCGATGAAGTCAGTCGGCGAGGCCATGTCCATTGGGCGCACCTTTGCCGAGAGCCTGCAGAAGGCCTACCGGTCGATGGAGACCGGGCTGACCGGACTTAACGAGGTGGCCATCCCCGGGGTGCGCTCACGCGGCGAGGGGCGTGTTGTAGATGAGGACGCGGTATTCGCGGCGCTAGGCCGGCCGACGCCAGACCGTCTGCTGGTGATCGCCCAGGCCTTCCGCCACGGCTTCTCCCTGCAGGATATCCAGCGGGTCACCAAATACGACCCGTGGTTCCTGGAGCAGATCCACGCCATCGTCCAGACCGAGAACCGGGTCCGCGAAATGGGCCTGCCGTCCGACTATGACGGCATGATCCGGCTAAAGAAGATGGGCTTCTCCGACGAGCGCCTCGCCGAGCTAACCGGCGCTTCGCCGAAAGACTTGGCCGCGGTGCGAGAAAAGCTGGGCCTGCGACCGGTCTATAAGCGGATCGACACCTGCGCGGCCGAATTTCCCAGCCAGACGCCCTACATGTACTCGGCCTATGAGGGGGATTCGACCCGCCATGGCGAGTGCGAGTCCGAACCCACCAAGCGCGAGAAGGTCATCATCCTGGGCGGCGGGCCGAACCGGATCGGCCAGGGCATCGAGTTCGACTATTGCTGCGTTCATGCCGTCTTCGCACTACGCGAGGCGGGTTACGAGACCATCATGGTCAACTGCAACCCGGAGACGGTCTCTACCGACTACGATACCTCGGACCGTCTCTATTTCGAGCCGCTCACAGCCGAGGATGTGCTGGAGATCTGCAAGCTCGAGATGTCGCGCGGTAGCCTGAAGGGCGTGATAGTGCAATTCGGCGGCCAGACACCGCTCAAGCTGTCCCACGCGCTGGAAGCCGCCGGCGTCCCGATCCTGGGAACTTCGCCCGACGCCATCGACCTGGCCGAGGACCGCAAGCGCTTCCAGGCGCTGCTGCAGGACCTCGACCTGAAGCAGCCGGAGAACGCGATCGCCACCAGCGCCGGGGAAGCCCTGGCCGCCGCAGAGGCGCTCGACTTCCCGCTGCTGATTCGGCCTTCCTACGTGCTGGGCGGGCGCGCGATGGAGCTGGTCCACGACATGGACGCGCTGACCCGTTACATCAATGAGGCCGTGCGCGTGTCGGGCACTAGCCCTGTGCTGCTGGACCGCTATCTGCAGGACGCCATCGAGGTGGATGTCGATGCCCTGTGCGACGCGGACGGCAATGTGCATGTCGCAGGCATCATGGAGCACATCGAGGAAGCGGGCATTCATTCCGGCGACAGCGCCTGCTCACTGCCGCCCTATTCGCTCAGCCCGGAAATCGTCGAGGAAATCCGCCGCCAGACGGAAATTCTCGCCCGCGCGCTCAAGGTACTCGGCCTGATGAACGTGCAGTTCGCGGTCAAGGACGACGAGGTCTATCTGATCGAGGTGAACCCGCGCGCAAGCCGCACGGTGCCCTTCGTAGCCAAGGCCACCGGCGTGCCCATCGCCAAGGTCGCCGCACGCGTCATGGCCGGTGAAAAAATCGCCGACTTCGAACTTCACGACATCAGCGCACAAACAGGTCATGTCGCGGTGAAGGAAGCCGTTTTCCCCTTCGCCAGGTTCCCCGGCGTCGATATTTTGCTGGGGCCGGAGATGAAGTCCACCGGCGAGGTCATGGGCCTCGACCGCGATTTCGGGCATGCCTTCGCGAAATCCCAGCTCGGTGGCGGCACCAAAATGCCGACCGGCGGCCAGGTGTTCATCTCCGTGCGCGATCGGGACAAGCCATTGATGGTCGATCTGGCCCGTCGCCTGATCTGCCTAGGCTTCGAGATCGTCGCCACCAGCGGCACGGGCCGTGTTCTGAATGCCGAGGGCGTGGAGGTGGAGATCATCAACAAGGTGCTGGAAGGCCGCCCGCACATCGTGGACGCCATGCAGAACCGCGAAATCCAGCTCGTGTTTAACACGACCGAAGGTGCGAGCTCGATTTCCGACAGCTACAGCCTGCGCCGAAACGCGCTTACCTTGAAGATTCCTTACTACACCACCGTCGCCGGTGCGCGCGCTGCCGTGGCCTCCATTGAGGCCGTGCGCAGCGGCGGGCTTGAAGTCGCGCCCCTGCAGTCGTATTTTAGTCGCAGCTTTTGAATGGCTTAGCCCGCCGGACGTTCGTTGAAGGCCAAGCGGCCGGACGCGACAAGCGGCGGGTCTTTTCGTTTGTTTAAGCCATTGTAATAATATCTGCCCACTCCGTTGGGCAGCTTGCGAACGAGCGACGGGACGATGGACAAGATTCCCATGACGCAGGAGGGCCATGCGGCCCTCCAGGAAGAACTGCGGAACCTCAAGCAGGTCGAACGCCCTGCGATAGTCAAGGCGATCGCGGCCGCGCGCGAACACGGCGATCTGTCTGAGAACGCCGAGTATCACGCCGCGCGTGAGCGCCAGAGCTTCATAGAAGGGCGGATCGGCGAACTTGAGGACGCCACCAAGCGCGCAGAGGTGATTGACACCTCGAAGCTTAGGGGTTCAACCGTACGGTTCGGTGCGACCGTCAAGCTGGCCGACGAGGAAACCGACGAGGAAATCGCCTACCAGCTCGTCGGTGAGTTCGAGGCGGACATCCAGGCCCGGAAGATTTCGATCCAATCGCCGCTCGGCAAGGCCCTGATCGGCCGCGAAGTGGGCGACAGCGTCGAGGTCACCACGCCCAACGGCGTGCGCTACTTCGAGGTGGTCGCGGTCCGCTTTAAGTAAGCGCCTCGCTAACTACTCGCCAGGATCATCCACCGGCACGCTGGATTCATACTTGGAACTGC
>Ga0181578_10005672_pt1 | contig 10865 bp, 9 predicted proteins | sample 071ome_21_FD_148659 | JGI IMG/M metagenome (GOLD analysis project Ga0181578, IMG submission 148659) | Coastal salt marsh microbial communities from the Groves Creek Marsh, Skidaway Island, Georgia - 071401CT metaG (spades assembly) | ecosystem: Environmental > Aquatic > Marine > Intertidal zone... | reverse complement strand
CATTTAAGGGAGCGGGGCCGGAGTGAAAATGGATAAAGATACCCAGATCCTGACAGACCTCCCAGAAGGGGTCGTATTTCTTGTCATGGTAGGGCGCGTGGTCCCCCCAAAGCGTTGGCAGCATGACTCCCTTCAGCCCGTTTTCGGCGCACCATCGGGCTGCCTCAATCGCTTGGTCAACGTCAAACAACAGGGGGATAGAGGCGACCCCGAGATGCCGCTTAGGGTCGTTGGCGACCAGCTCCGCTAGCCATCGGTTGTGGGCCATGGCCCCAGCCCATTGGAGCTCGGGGACTGCATCCCGAGGCGAGAGTCCCAAGCCGGCACCAAAAGGCGGCGTGTTGTGCTCGGTGATGCCATCGGGAAAGACGATTTCGGCGGCAATGCCGTCTTTCGCCAGCATTTTCTTGCGTTCCTGATAGTCCCAGGCTCCCGTCAGCTCCTGCTCTATCGGCGCGCGCCACTCATCATTGATCTCCTTGATCAGGAACTGCTTTTCAGCCTTGTTCATCATGTCGATCTGAATATCCACCGCCATGTCGATGAAGTCGTGATACTTCGTTTCGACATAAGGCTTGTATTGATGGATCGGCAGGCCGGCATGGCAATCGGTTGATACCACAAGTAGGCGGTCGCTCATGATGATTTTCTCCCTGATGAATAAGGTGATAAAAGAAAAGGTCGCTGAAATAAGCTGGTCGGTTGGAGCCGAGCTCGCCGAGCGCATAATGTCGCCGACATAGCTGCTATTGGGGCTAATACCAACATGATTCAGTTGGCTCCCATGGAAGATGGTTGGTGGGCTTCTATTCCTTTCACCAACCATTCGACGGTGCGTAAGAAATTGGATGGTGGCAGCGCAGGATCAGGCTGCTCTAGATCTTCAGCCAGACTCGAGTAGAGCAGGGCGGTTACATCAGTTCGCGCTGTTGCATCCGTCAATGCAGGCGTCGGGTATTTTTGGGTGGCGAATTCGGCGTGAGCAAGACTGATGACCACGTGGGCCAGTGACTTGCAAATGTCGGCCGCAGCAACGGGTTCAAACCCAGCCTTAATTAAAAAGGTGAGCATTGGTTTGGTATATCCCGCGATAGCTGCGTGGTTCTCAGGCGTCAGGTGAGCGGCGAGATTGGGTCGATCCAGAATGACTTGCCGCAGGTCACAAGACCATTTGAGGATGGCGTTCTGCCAGCTTTGATCAGCGGGAAAACTCGGTGTTTTGCTTCGGAAGTAATAATCAAGCAGCGAAGTAATCAGCTCATCCTGCTTGCCAACCTGTTTGTAAAGTGTGCGGGTTGAGCAGCGAAGCGTTGAGGCGAGATTGCGTGCCGTGAGGGCCCCGGGTTCACCGCTCTCGATAAGGCCGAGGGCAGCCTCGTAGATAGTGTCTGAATCGAGTAGCGGTCTCGGCATGTCGCTTTCTTGTCCTTCCTCGTGTGGTTTAGCTGCTACGACGGTTGTGAGATCCTGTCGCCAGGTCGCCGGGCGCTTGCGGCCTCAAGCGCTGTTTCTAAGCACCAGCCCTATAAAACCAGCGCGGATCAAACGACGTAATTAAGTAGTCGCCATCCACCCTAAAACTTTTAAGAAAACACTGTTTTCTTACTCGATGGTGTAGTAAAACCAATGGCTCGTCAATGAGCTGAATGTTGACGGCTGCCTCTGGCCTCGACGAAAACGGGACAGTGTAGAGCGACAGCACCCCTTTATTGGCCCTTTCTGAAGGAGCAAAACTCCCATGGCAACTTGCCCATTTACTCACCCACTTGACTTGGACAGCTATCGCGAAGGCATGCCATACCAGCAGCTTGCGGCGCTGAGAAAGCAGGGCAGCTTCGTGCACTTTGACGATCCCGGCACCGGCGTCCCTTATTGGTTGGCGGTCAAGCGAGATGCTCTGGATTTTGTGTCGCAAAATCCGAAAATTTTTTCCTCACAGGTCGCGGGACCGTTTCCGATGGAGCCGCGCTCTGACACCGAGCGGGAGACGACGGCGGTGATGAACGCCAACAGCTTTATCGCCATGGACCCTCCTCAACACATGGCCCACCGTCGTGTCGTGAGAGATGCGTTTACACCCCGAGCGGTGGCCGCCATGGAGCCGTGGCTTCGAGAGCAGGCGAAGGCCATTGTCGATCGAGTGGCGGGGAAGGGCGCCTGCGAGTTCGTTGAAGAAGTCGCGGCGGAGCTACCGTTGATGGCTATCCTCGAGCTACTGGGGGTACCTCAGGAGGATCGGAAACAGTTCTTTGAGTGGACCAACATCATGGCATTTGCCGACGATCCGGATATCAGCACTGGCATGGACGAAGCCAATACCGTTGCTTTTGAGGTCATGCTGTATGCGATGGAGCTGGCGAAAAAGCAGCGCCAAGGGTTTACCGGGCCGGTCATTCAGGCCCTGCTCGAGGGCGATGTGGATGGGGTGCCCGTGAGTGACGAGATGTTCGCCTGGGTGTTTATCTTACTTATGGTCGGCGGCAACGAGAGCACACGTACGGCACTCGCCCACGGAATGCGCCTGCTGATGGAACATCCCGACCAGTTACAACACCTCGTGGATCACCCTGAGGATATTCCAACCGCCGTTGAGGAGATGCTCCGCTACAACACGGCGTTCATCACTATGCGAAGAACTGTAACCGAAGAGGTCGAGTGGAACGGATACCGCTTCAATAAGGGCGACAAAATAGTCATGCACTATCACGCGGTAAACCATGACGAAGATGTGTTTGGTGATGACGCGATGATGTTCGATATTCACCGTCATAAACGAATGCCTGCATTGAATCGCGAGATGCGCTCATTCGGCATTGGGGAGCACTTTTGTTTGGGGATGAACTTGGCGCGACTCGAGATGCGAGTCATGTTGGAGGAAATCCTGCCGCGACTGAGAAATCCAAAAGTAGCGGGAGACATTACCTACATGCGCTCCGCTTTTATCAACACCATTAAAGCTATGCCAATAGAGTTTACCCCGGAGTCGCCATCGAAGCCGGCAGCGGCCTGATCTTAGGGAGGAGTCTATGACTGACGGACAGCAACGCCTCGCAGTTATCACCGGTGGCGGCAGCGGTATGGGGCGAGCCTGGGCGCGTCGACTTGCCAGCGAAGGCACGCGAGTCGTACTACTCGATTTGAATGAAGCGGGCATGGCAGAAACCGCTCGCGGTCACGAAGAGCGCATCAGCTTTCGGGCGGTTGACGTAACGGCAACCGAGGAGGTTGCCAAGGTGTTTGCTGACATTGAACATGCGCTTGGCCCTGTAGACCGTGTGGCGAATGCCGCCGCGATCATGCCCTTTGGTCGATTGCTCGAGCAGGACCCAAAGCAAATCAATCAGGTCATGTCGGTCAACTACACTGGGTTGGTCAATGTTGCCGCCGCCGCCTTACCTCCCATGCTCGATAGAGGGCAGGGTGAATTCATCAGTTTCTCCTCCATGACTGGTTTGATACCGGGTCTGTTGATGGGCGCTTATGCAGCCAGCAAGGCGGCGGTTCAGTTTTACAGTGAAATTCTGTATCACGAGAACAGGAACTCGGGAGTGCGTTTTTGCTGTGTATGCCCCCCGGCCGTCAATACCGCGCTGTGGAAGCAGGCCGAAGCAACTGTCGTCCCCAAGCTCCCCAGCAAAGGAGAGACCCTCGAAGCAGATCAGGTGATTGACGAGATTGAACGTTGTCTGAAGGCGGGTGAGGCCTTTGCCTATCCGGGGAAACAGACGCGGATTGGCGTATTGATGCGTCGTTTTTTCCCGGGATTTGTGTGGCGCGTTGCACATCAGGCAGAGGGCTTTTAAGCCAGCAATTTATCGTAACGCGCGTTGGTTAGTCGGAGAGCTAGCTGATGGCGTTGTTTGACCAGCCTCCAAAGGGACGATAGTAGCGCGCGGCTTTGCTCGTATACTGGCCCCACAATGGAAACCGCGGGATTTGGTATGTCGCCGGAAGAACAAAAGCTCGCCCTGGACTTGGCCTATCAGCCGCTGGATCTTGGCCCTGTCACGTTGCCCAATCGCTTCATCAAAGCCGGTGCCAATGAAAATATGGCCCTTCGCGGCCTGCCCACCAAGGCGCTGGTGAAGCACCACGAAGCGCTTGCGCGCGGTGGCGTAGGCCTGACCACGGTGGCTTATCTGTCGGTGACCAAGGACGGACGGACCCTGCCAGACCAGCTGTGGCTGAGTGAGGCGGCGGTGCCCGCACTGCGTGTTGTGACGGAGGCCGTACACGCTGCCGGAGGTAAGATTGCGGCCCAGATTACCCATGGCGGCTCTTTTGTGACCGGTATCTTCCAGCCTCGTCGCCTGTTGAGTTCGATGTCTGGTTTCAATGCCGCTGGTTTGCTTCGCGGAAATCTTCTTCGCCGTGCGATGAATGAGCAAGACATGGATCAGATGGTGGGGCACTTTGTCACGGGCGCGATCAAGTGTATGGAAGCTGGCTTTGATGCCGTCGAAATTCACATGGGCCATGGCTATCTGCTAAATCAATTTCTCTCGCCCATGGATAATCAGCGCACTGACGAGTACGGCGGTAGCGCCGAAAATCGTGCTCGTTTTCCGGTACGGGTTTTACGCGAGGTGAAAGCGGCTGTGGGACACCGCATGGCGGTGCTCGCCAAGATCAATGTGGCGGATGGTCGGCGCAGCGGCGCCACGGTGGAAGATGCCATTGTGACGGCGAAGCTTCTTGAGGAGGCGGGCGCTGACATGCTCGTGTTATCCGGCGGCCGTAACGTTGAGTCCGGTTGGTTTATGTTTGGAAGCAACATGAATCTTGAGGCCATGCAGCGGGTCTTGGGCCGTTGGTCGCTGAGCGGTATGGCAATTGGTGCGACAGCGAAGACCGCTCCCAAGGTCACGTTCAAAGAACTTTATTTCTGGGAATACTCAAAGCAGATTCGCGCAGCGGTCACCGTTCCCCTGGCGTATTTAGGCGGCGTCAAGTCTGCGGATAATGTGGCAAGGTGTATGGCGGAGGGATTTGAGGCCGTCGTGATTGCGCGGGCGTTGTTGCGAGAGCCCGACCTGGTTACCAAGTGGCGGAATCACCCGGAGGAGCCTGCGCTGTGCGATAACTGCAATAGCTGTATTGCCTATATTTATCACCCCGCGGGTACCTGGTGTATTCATCGGCCCCCAAACTCGCTTGAAGACAATCAAATGATTGCCACTTCCCCGTGAGTAACCAGAGGGCAGTGTGAGCACTGCTAAAAAGATCATGCTAAAGATTGTTTATGACCACCATATAACTGCCCCTGTAGGCGTGGTTTGGCAAGTCATTACTGGCTTTAGTGATTACGGCGAATGGAACAGTTTCACGCCAGCGTGTAAGGCTGAGTTGCGCCCCGGAGCTCCGATCACAATGACAGTGAAATTAGGGCGTCGGGTAATCCAACAAACCGAGTCGGTGGCTGAGGTAGTGCCGCAACGTCTTTTCGAATATCGGATGAGGCCCCTTGGCCCGTTTTTGCGCAGCTATCGCCAACATAAAATCACTGTCATAGGCCCCAACGACACCCAGTATCAGTCGGTATTTGTGTTGTATGGTTGGTTGTCGCCGATCGTCGGATGGTTGATGGCGAAGGATCTTAAGGCCGGTTTCGAGCGAATGTCTCGGGAATTGAAAGAACGCGCAGAGAGCGTGGCGGCTCAACGCGCTCACAGCGACTGAGTGCAGGCAGAGCGAGCCCTAGCGCTGGTAGCCAAGTAATGGAGAGTTCAATGAAAACAGATCAGCGTGTAGCCCTGGTTACCGGTGCGAGCCGCGGTGCGGGTGCAGGTATAGCCCGAGCTCTAGGCAGTCATGGTTTTACCGTGTATGTCACCGGTCGATCCGAGGTGGTGGGATCCGCAAAGGCCTGGGATGGCTCGGTGTTGCCCGGCACAATTCATGAAACAGCCGAGGCGATCACATCGCTTGGGGGTGTCGGTATTTCCGTGCCTTGTGACCATGCTGATGACGCGGCGGTTGCCACAGTCTTTGAGCAAATTCAGGCCGAGCAGGGTCGACTTGACCTCTTGGTCAACAACGCTACCTACATGCATCCCGAGCTCATCGCGCCGAAACCTTTTTGGGAGAAATCAGTCGATGCAGGTGAAATACTCGATGTCGGGTTGCGTTCCGCCTATGTGGCGAGCTGGCACGCAGCCAATATGATGGTCAAGCAGGGCAGTGGCTGGATTGTTTTTGGAAGTTCCTTTGGCGCCAACTGCTATATGCATGGTCCCGGTTACGGTGCCCAAAAAGCGGGCATCGATAAGTTGGCGGCGGACATGGAGCATGACTTTACTAGAACGGGAGTTCATGCGGTCTCTATCTGGATGGGACCCCTGCGAACAGAGCGCGCCAAAAAGGCGGCCGAGGTGCACCCCGAGCAATATGAGGAGATCATGAAGCTGGCGGAGAACCCCGAGTACACCGGGCACTTGATTGCCGCTTTGATGAGCGACCCTCGCGGACCTGATTTCGCAGGTAAAACCGTTATCGGCGCGGAGCTCGGGCGCGAGCTTGGTATCGATGATGACGGCGCGTGGCCACCGTCCCACCGCGAGATGTTGGGCGCGCCGCCGGCGCGCTCGGCAGCCGTTATTTATTGAGGCAAGGGTTATAGATGCAAGGGCTCTCTGGCAAACGCCGTGCTTGGATTGTGTGTCAGGCCACGCTATTTTTTGCGGGGTGCGGGCCGATAGATGACCCTTCGCTGAACGGTCTTCAACTGACTTCCCCAGCGTCTTCGATCGAGGAAGGTGCCGAGCTGAATGACTGGCCAATACAAGATTCCATCGGTGGCTCGAAACAGTTACTCTGGGGTGACCTCCACATACACACATCGCTTTCCAGTGACGCCTATACCATGGGTGTTAGAACCATGCCTGAGGATGTCTACCGCTTTGCAAAAGGCGAGACCATTCAACACGGCGCCGGTTTTCCGATTGCTATTCGTCGGCCCCTCGATTTTGTTGCAGTGACTGACCATGCGGAGTATCTGGGCCAGGCACGACTCGCTAATCTAGATATTCCGACTACCAGGCAGTCCTTGGGCACACTGCTGCGGGAGGGCAGTCGGATTGCGGTCACTAAAGCGTGGGCAGAAACAGTCGCGCTTATTTCTGACAACGGCTTTAAGCTCACGCTCGATGGTGCCGACGCGTCAATTAATCGACAGGCGTGGGCGGATTCTGTTGCCGCGGCTGAACTGCACAACAATCCCGGCGAGTTTACGACGTTAATCGGCTGGGAATGGTCAGCCTGGAAGACCTCCCCGACCGAGGGTGACGATGTCAGTATCCATTTGCATCGTAATGTGATCTACGCTGACGCGGACGTGCCGGAAATTCCCTTCAGTGCGCTGGATGGCCCCAAGCCGCCCGACCTATGGGCTTTCTTGCGCGAGGAGCGGGCGATGGGCCGGCGAGTTATGGCGATTCCTCATAACGCGAATCTGTCGGCGGGTGGTATGTACCAACTGTCCTCATCAGTTGCACAGCAGGAATGGGACCTTGCTCCCGAGGATCGATCATCTCTTGAGCCTATTAGCGAGATTTTGCAGGTAAAGGGTGCCTCGGAAACCCATCCGTTGCTGTCATCTCTCGATGAATTTGCCAACTTTGAAATTGCCAATGTGGTGCCCGGTAGAGAGGCGACACTAGCGTCTGCTCAAGGGTCCTATGCGCGCGACGCGCTTAAGCGCGGCTTGTTGCGCGCGCAGGCGACAGGGAGCAACCCATTGGAGTTTGGCTTTATCGGCTCGAGTGATAGTCATAACGCCAGCACCTCACCTGATGAAGACAGCTATACAGGCAAGCTGCCGATGATGGATGGATCCGCCGGCCTTCGCACCGGTGCTGCGGGACTCGGGCTCAAGTACTTGACGCCCGCAACCCAGTGGGGGTCCGGTGGTTTGGCCGCAGTGTGGGCTGATAGTAACACGCGTCATTATATCTATGACGCCTTAGCACGGCGCGAGACCTATGCCACCAGTGGCCCAAGAATCGGATTGCGTATGTTTGGTGCTTGGGCCTCCGGTGATAACGAATCAATGGCCGAGGCAGCAGTTACCGCAACAGCTCGTCCCGGCGTGCCAATGGGTGGACGATTACCAAAACTCGAAGTGTCTGGAGATGAGCCGGTGTTTGCGATACACGCTGCACGTGATCCTCTGGGCGCAAATCTTGACCGTATTCAGATTGTAAAGGGCTGGGTGGATGATGCTGGAGCTGTCCATGAACGAGTCATTGATGTTGCGTGGTCGGCCGGCAGGGAGCCCGATCCTTCTACCGGGCGTTTACCCCCAATAGAAAATACGGTCAACGTTCGCGAGGCAAGCTACGAGAACAGGGTGGGCGCCGCGACGTTAACAGCGGTGTGGCGTGATGACAGCTTCGATCACAGCCAGCCCGCGTTTTACTATGCGCGGGTTTTGGAGATTCCGACCCCGCGTTGGTCGACCTACGATGCGAAGCGCCTCGGGATCGCGCCTGTGGAGCCCGCGGTGATTCAAGAGCGCGCCATCGGTTCGCCCATTTGGTATGTGCCTGATAGTAGCTCAGACACTACAGAAGATAAGGAATAATCGCTTTGCGCTCAGGCGGATAGTCGTCGAAGTTTTTGACGAACCAGCGATGTGTAAAGATCGCTCGCGGAATAAGGTTTCCTGCGGTAACCGCCAGAACAAACACGGCCCCTAAATTCCAGGTCATCACGGCGAAGCCTGTGAATGACAGGATTTCTCCGAAGTACTGGGGGCAGGACACCCAGCGGAAGCCGCCGCCATAGGGAATCTTGTACCGGGGTTCATCGGGGCTGGGATTGGGTGATCGTAAGTGGCGCAAAATACGGTCGGAGTGAACGTTCAGGGTAAATCCCGTCGCGTAAATCAGGAGTCCCAGCTGAAAACGCGGGTCCTGTAGCCATTCTTTGGTGTAGTGAGAGCCAAACTCGGTAATGTAGGCTGCATTGAAGTAGCCGTGTAGCAGCAGCGTGATCCAGCCGGCGATAACGACGCCGAGCGAAAAGCTCGCAGTGCTCCCGGGCTGCACGCGCATCAGGAGCGGAGCCACCAGCGCGCGGTTGGTATAGTGAAACATCCAGATCACTAGAAAGATAAGCGGCACCAACTGATCCGCATTGGTACCCATAAAAAACACCACCGGAAACACGATAAGCCCCGGCAGTTCCATCAGCACCCACCCAAGTTTTGAGCCCAGCTTGATGCCCTTGGCGCGTTTACCCCCCCCGAAACGCCCTCCGTAAGCTGCAGTCCCGTACAGGCTGGAGCCAAAGATGAGAGCGGCGTAGGCGAAGCCTATGATCAAAAGCGTGTCGTAGAGCGCATTGCCCGTATACCACTGCATGGTGAGAACCTTTTCTTGGTGAGCCAATGGTGCACGAGATTCCTCTGTCCGGGTCCGAGATGCAAGCCGACACTATCGTCCGAACGGAGGCAGATTAGCCCGACGTCAGTGGTTAGGGTTACTGAGAGCTGGATTGTGATGCGAGAGCAGTCGCCATGTCGTTTGAACCTATTTGTGAGGTTGATGTTCCCCAGTGGTCGGGTACCGCCGATGTGCTTGTGGTGGGTTTTGGTGGTGCGGGAGCGTGTGCGGCGATCGAGGCAGCCGATGGCGGTGCGACGGTTTTGATGTTTGAGGCAGCCTCTGCTTCCGGGGGCTCGACCGCATTGTCGTCGGCGGAAATCTACTTGGGTGGTGGCACCCGAATCCAGCGGGCCGTTGGTTACGACGATTCAGTCGAAGATGTTTATGGCTACTTGATGGCGAGTAACGGACCCCAAGCGGATGCTATCAAGGTCAGGGCCTATGCCGAGGGTGGCGCTGAGCACCTCGAGTGGCTGATGTCGCTTGGCGTCCCGTTTAAGGAGTCGGAACTCAAAGAACGCGCCATGATGGCGCTGACCGATGATTGTCTGCTGTACACCGGTAGCGAAAAAGCCTGGCCTTATGTCGACGAATTCACGCCAGCACCGCGGGGCCACAATCTCGAGGTTGAGGGTGACAACGGTGGCCCGCTGCTCATCAAGATATTGACCGAACAGGTTTCCGCGCGGGGCGTTGACGTTCATTTTGAAAGCCGTGCTCTGCGTTTAATCGTAGATCGGTTCGGACCAGGTGCCCGCGTTATCGGCCTGGTCGTGCGCGAAGACATGGAGGAGCGTTATTACCGGGCAACCAAGGGCGTCGTGCTTTGCGCTGGTGGATTCATCATGAACGAGGCAATGGTTGCCCAGTATTGCCCCCAGTTTCTATCGGGCAAGACCTTTATCGGCAACCCAAACGATACTGGATCCGGCATTCAAATGGCGCAGTGCGTTGGTGCTAAAGCGATCAATATGCACGAGGGTTTCCTCAGTGTGCCCTATTATCCACCCGCATCGCTGACCCATGGAATCTTCGTCAACGGTCAGGGCCAGCGATTCATTAATGAAGACGCTTACCACGGCCGCATTGGCAGCTATTTGGCGCACCAGACCTACCCGGTTTATCTCATTGTTGGGGTCGATGATTACGGCAACTACGAACAGGAGAGCTGGCTTCAGGCGCCCATAGCCGGGACCGGAGAGTCGCTGGAGGAGCTGGTATCAGAGCTCAATGTTCCAGGAGATCAGCTGCTGGCGACGGTCTCCCGCTACAACGAGGACGCGCGGCGCGGTGACGATACCTTATTCCACAAGCGGGCACCCTGGTTGAAGCCTTTAGAGGGCGCCTTGGTAGCGCTCGACTGCACGCCGGGGGCGGGTGCCTTTTTCCCCTGCTTCACCCTGGGCGGACTGGATACGACACTGGATGGCTGTGTACTGAGCTGCAGCGATAATGTGATTCCGGGCCTGTACGCCGCTG
>Ga0181578_10005667_pt1 | contig 10867 bp, 8 predicted proteins | sample 071ome_21_FD_148659 | JGI IMG/M metagenome (GOLD analysis project Ga0181578, IMG submission 148659) | Coastal salt marsh microbial communities from the Groves Creek Marsh, Skidaway Island, Georgia - 071401CT metaG (spades assembly) | ecosystem: Environmental > Aquatic > Marine > Intertidal zone... | reverse complement strand
AGAATCGTCGTCGTTCCGCTTCGTCCCGTCCCGCCGAACCTCGACGACGGTCGACGCGAACGAGACCCGACGACGCGTCGATGCATCGTCGTCATCGCGTTTCGCGTCCATCCTCCTCGGTGCGTCGTCGTCGTCGTCGTCGTCGACGACATGATTGCGGTGACGATTACCACGCACGACGCGCGCGAGAGTGACGATGAGGATGGGATGAGATGAGGAATTCCAATTCATTCCACTCGGCGGCTTTGCGCTCGCGAGTGCGCGCCGGCGCGCTCGCGATTGAGCACCGCGGTGGATGCCGACGAAAAGGACGAAGACGATTAGTTTTATCACAACACGGATGAAAGGGCGGGGCAAAAATTGTCGACGACATGATGCATGCGTCGCTACGCGCGCGTCGAACGAGCGTTTTAAAGCTTGAGATTCACCATGGGAACGCCGAAAATGTTCAATCCCTCCATGATTTCCACGAGCTCGAGCTGAAACGTTAAATCCTGCCCCGCGAGCGGGTGGTTAAGATCCAAAACGATGGCGTCGTCGCGAAGCTCGAGGCAAAGCGCGCGCGAGCCGTCGGGAAGTTGTACCAGCTGCCCGGGCGACACCTGCGCGCTCATCGACTCCCGCTCCTCGGGCGTCAACGGGAACGATTGCACTTTTTCATCCGAACGCTCCCCAAAAGCTTCCTTCGCCGGGAGCGCCACCTCGCGGCTGTCCCCGACCGACATCGTTTGCAGCTCGCTCGCGATTTTGGGAAACAACGACTCGTCGCCGAGCGTCACCGTGACCGGCGAGCCCCCTCGCGCCGGGTTCGAGCGCGTGTCGTCCACCACCGTGCCGTCCGCGAGCGTCATCGTGTAGTGCAGCGAGACGCGTTCACCCGGTTGCGGCGTCGCCCCGGACGCGAACGCGGCGGCGCCCGCGCGGGCACGGGCGCGAACGACGACGACATTTGCGCGCGCCTTGATCGTCGTCGTCGCTTTTTCGACACCACGCAACGAGGATGACGAGGACGACGACGCGGTGGGCGTCTTCGCCAGAGCGCTTCTGGCGAAGGACGCCGCGGCGGAGGACGACGACGCGAGCATGACCCGCGCTCTAAGACCGACGGGGCGTTCGCGCGGGCGCGAGTGTGCCGCGAGCGCGACCGACGGACACTCCGATTGATGATGCCCGAGACGCCGGGCGCACCGATCGCTGCTCTTCTTCCATCACTCAGAGGCCGACTCAGCTCCCGGGTGTTGGACGACCGTTCTGAGCACGCCGGGTGCACCTACATCCTGTATCAGGATGTACAATACGTGTATCAGCTCGTATCAGCTCGTATCAGCCGAATGTCCGATTGTATGCGTAAACAGTTTAAAAAGCTGATACGAGACTGATACGAGCTGATACGCTGATACGAAGCTGATACACGTATTGTACAGCCTGATACAGTATGTATGTACACCCGGCGTGCTCAGAACGGTCGTCCAACACCCGGTAGTTGGTCCAACACCCGATAGTTGGTCCAACACCCTCCGACGCGTCACTGTCCGACGCCGATCGGGTCGAACGACGGCGTCGCTGAACGAGATGCACGGGGTCGAAATGGAAGATCGCACGCCGTTGCTCCCGAGCGCGCGCGCGTCTCCGCTCGAGACGAACGCGCGTCGGCGGCGGCACTTGTACGGTTTCGGCGCCGCGAGCGCGATCGTCTTCGTGGTGGCGTTGAGCTCAACACGCGACGGACTCTTTGCTCGCGCGCTCGGTGCGGTGACTGAATGGCGCGGCGTGAACGGAAAGCTTCTCCCACCGCTGCCGGGAAGCGACCAAAACTCGCTTCGAACGTTCACAGTGTACGATCACTGCATATCGGAAGCCGCGAGAGAAGAAGGCTTTCGAAGGGACTTTTGGAACTCGCCGCGCGCCGGAGCAAAAATTGTTCGGCATAATTACGAAACGTCGTCGTTCTTCGATTACGACGATGGGATCGCGCTATCGAGGACGGAAATCTCGGACGGGCTTTACGCGTGGACCACGACGACGAATCAGGTGGACTGGGAATTCGGATTCGCGCTCGCGAACGACGCGGGAGATACATTTTACGACATCGGAACGTCTCTAGACCCAACGACAAACGAGCAGTCACCGTTGGCGGTTGAAGGCTTGGAGTGCGCGCAAATGTACGGCAAGTACTTTAATAGAGTGATCACGCACGAGGAGAATCCGCTGGACGTGTCTTACGTCTTTGGCTCTTGCAACAGAACGTGTGCGGCCGGTTATACCGACACAGCGTTTGCGTCTCAACCTTTGAGTGACAAACTCGAGTCGCCGGCGACGAATCCATCAGCGTCGGTCGATTTGGGCGAATCCCGAGACGCTCGATTGATCGTTCCGCAGACGGTCATGTTCTACGCGGATTCACAGGATCAATACGTCGGCATGAACCCACACCTCAGGACGGGGATGCAAAAAGACGCAGATTTCGTCGAGAGCAAAGACGCGGTTCGATGGATCGTGGGTGGAATCGATTACTGGCGCATGTACCTCAAGATGGCGAAGATTGAGATTTATCTCGACAACGGCCGCGCAAAGATGCGTTTCGTCTCGCAAAAGCGTCACACGTTGGACGCGAATAAGGGGTACCCGTATCGGACAAAGGCGATGAACGACTGGCGTGTTAATAATGCGCACGTCGTGGGCTGCACGAATGTGTATTGCGATCCGACGCAGTATGATCTGACGACGTTGTTTAATGATCCAACGAATGCCGACATGAATCAATACGTCGTGCAGGCGTTGCAGTACAAATCACTCAAGGTTGGGGACTCGGCGCCGACGGTGTACAGCCTCACCACAGGTATTCAGTCCGAACCGAACTGTAAAACTTCAATATCCGGAATCACGTGCACCGCCGCTCAGAGGGCATCATCGCACTTTCTCGAGGGTGCCTGGGGTTCCGGTGCGAACGCGCAACGGACGCTCTTCGAGGCTGGGCAGTGGGGCCCGGATATCGACGCGCGTCGAGTCATCGTGAAATCTGGCGTGTTATGTTCTTATGGACAAAACTATGAGAATTGCATGTATGCCGTCGCTGTACCGTTCAATCCGGGAAGCGGAACCTGGGGGGGATACTCCGGTCCCACCAAAACTCGCAAACAGTGGATCCTCGTCAGTCTCGTCGGTATGGGTTGGAAGATGGCCCGCATCGAAGTTTTCGTTTCCGCTGGCGCGTTGAAAATCAAGGCGGTGGACTCGGCGCTCGACCACACGAGTCCCGCGTCCGATTTCGATCAAGACACGGGCGACGCACTCCTCAAAGACATGTCAAATCATTACAAGAACCCCACGCACTCCCACGGCCCGTACCGCGATTGGACTGGAACCAACGGGGAAGAGATGGGTGTCGGTGGCGTTTATTACGACCTGGCGGGTACGATGGTTCCATCGCTCACCGGTTATGACTCTCAGGTGCTTCCAATCACATAGACGTGGTCATTCAGTCGCGTCGCACTGAATCCTAGACCACGCACAGTTTCGACTTTTTTGTTATCAACTTTAAATGAATCAAATGAATCCGCCTACAATGAATCAAATGAATCCGCCTAAACTAGATTTTTCCCGCTTCGAGCTTCGCCATGGTTGGGCTCGCTGCTTTTGAACCTCCTCGACGTCCTCCTCGTCCGCCACGACCGCCACGACCGCCACGACCGCCACGACCACGGCCACTTCGGTTCGGCGGCATCGGAGACGCCTCGCGCGTGGATGGGACATTCGTCCCAGGAAATCCGCCCTGCGACGTGTTTGCGCCGTTTCGCGGCAGAGACCATTTGACGCGCGCAGAAGCTAGGGCGCGAGACTTTGCGCTCAACGTCGCCCCGGAAAAGTGCTCATCGAGCGCGGTCGCGAGCGCGTGCGCGCTGAGTACCGCGGATTCCACACACGCTGGGCCGGTTGAGCACCAGTCACCAATCGCCGCCGTGTTTGTGTCGAAATCAAGCACCGCGTCAACATTGGCTACGTTGAGCGGATTCGCCGCGCCCCATAGTTGAGACTTGAAATCCACAACTTTGTCGAGTAATGTGCGATTCGTGCATCGCTCTAACGCCGCGACGAGCGACTCCATGACTTCGCGAGCCTTTTCTTTCGGAACCGCCTCTTGTGGAACCTTGTTGTCCCGCGCGTATTCCGCCGTCGATTGGAGCACGATGCACGTTTTTCCAGCAGAGCTGCTACTCGCAGACGCTCCGGCTTTGCGTTTGGCAGATATGTTTGACACCCATGAAAGGGGTTCGCCATCGACGACGTGCGCGCCTTCGAACCCGAAATCGAAATCGCCCTCGAGAACGACCATGACGCTCCAGATGCTACTCAATACAAGCCGGTTCTCGGCTGCGATTTCGTCATTCGGCTTGACGCCAAAAACGCATTTCAGCGAGTTTCTAACTTTGTGGCACGCCCCATCGCCTTTCGCTGTGCTCGCCAATCTGTGTGCACACTTGCCATTGTGCGCGATGACTACGAAATCGAACACGCCGAGCTGTTTAGCCCTGTCGTTATCGCTCGTTGCCAGTCGCCACTCGGTTATGCGTCCGTTGGTGTCGAAACGACTCGCCGACATCGCGCCCACCCACTGCGGCCTCCTCACGTCGTCCGCGTACCCTTCCAAGTGCTCTGCGAGCGCACGAAAACCGCCAACACCGACGTAGCGGTCGGCGCCATCTTTGAAAGCTTCGAACCCTTCGCCCGAACGCAGAACCCCGACCGCTGCGTCGCTCCACGTATCAACCACGTGCGCTTCGAGGAGAGGTTTAACAAACTCTTCGCGAAAGACTTGCGACGTCGAAGTAAAGTACTGCGCCCCGTGGTCGACGTCGACGCCGTCGATGGATTTAGACGAGAGACGCCCTCCGCACGCGCGCTCGCCGGTGTCGAACACGGTGACGTGGACGTTCGCCGAGCCCCGCGACAGAAACGACGCAAGAGACAGTCCAGCGACGCCACCTCCGACGATTGCGACGCGACTCGTCATATCGCGACGACGCCGACGCGACTGGTTAAGACGTCGACGCGCGGTGAGCACGATCGGAGATCGTAACGTTGCCCGACGCGAACGTAAAAGCGGGGCGCGTGTGTCACAATGGCGACAGCGAATCCGCCCTACCTCCCGCTCTTGAAGCAAAAGATGGCTCGAGATCCGTACGCGATGTACATCACGCTCGCTACAGTCGAGAACGGTCCGAGGGGCGGTGTCGTTCCTCGCGCTCGCACGGTTGTTTTCGAAGGGTTGGTGCGGGACGAAGCGGATCGACTCGGCATCGCCGTCAAGTGCTCGGCAGATTCTAACAAGATTGCCAAGCGAGTGAGCGACGAGGTGGAGATATGTTGGTGGATGGACGCGGCGCGGACTCAGTTTCGGTTTCGTGGTCGAATGGCGTTTGACACGAGAGCGGACAGCGCGAACAGAGTGCAAACTTGGCGACATTTGAGCGCCGGCGACCGCGCACAATTTTTCTATCCGCCGGACAAAATCGCAACGTCTCACACCGACGAACCGTTTGTCGAGCAGTCGGCTCGCTTCCAAGCGTCCGCCGGCGACGTCGCGGAAAACTTTGTTCTCGGCTTGCTATTGCCGCTTGAAGTCGACGTTTTGGATTTAAATGATTGCTCGAGAAAGTATTGGCGTCGCGAGAGCGTCGAGAAGGATGATTGGAGCGAGACGAGCGGCTTTGCTCCTCCAGTGGTGAGCTTTGACGCGTTGGTCGAGTAGGTTGTGTACTAAAGAATAGAATTCTACAATAGCTCTCGCTCGCGTCAACGACCGCCGCGCTTGGTTCTATCCGTCGTCATCTTAATCACCATGTACGTCCACGCGAACAGGATGCCGACCACGGCGAAAATTATCCACGTCCAACAAGAACCGCGTTTGTTCGCTCTATACACATCGGTTTGTCGCTTGACGCTCGATTTCACACCCGCGACGTTTCGCTCGAGCCGACTCTCCACGTTTTCGAGCGCCTTGCTCGAGCTTTGTAAACCTTGTTCTAATGCCACGGCGTTGCGCTTCAATCCCGTCGCGAGCTCGCTCATTTCGTCCGTCAAGCCTTCTTGAATAGCTCGTTGTCGACGAAGTTCGGCTTCGTCTTCCAACGTCAAAGCCTTCACAGCCGCTCGCCTCTTCGTCGTCGTACTAGTATTACACGCATCGACATCTCCCAGGTTAACACCAGACACACCCGTCGGCCCTTCGCTCGTTCGCGCCGCTCGCCGCGTCGGCGACGAAGGCGCCGTCGTCGTGCTCGCCGTGTTCCCACTTTTTTCTGCGACGCGCGCGTCCTCCTTCAACTTCTCTTTCTTCTTCGCGTACACCAGTTCCAGTGCGTCAACGCGACGCGCGTATCCCTTTAACCGTTCCTCCGCATCGTCGTCCGTCGTCCCGTGCGTGGACAGCGCGCGCATAAACTCTCGCATCGCATCGACGTGTTGTCTTTGCTTTCTGTCTGGTGACGCTGTTGAAGATGTCGTCGGTTCGTCGCTCTGGCTCTGCACGCGCGCCTCGCACGCGGAGATCAATCTGAGCAACGCCAACTCTTTCGCCTTGGTCTCCGTGGACGCTGACATGGTGACGACGACGGGCGACCGACGCGCACTGAAGTCGTTTCGTTCGAAATGAAATCTCTGTCGTTCGTTATCGAACTGCACCCGGGCCGCAGTCGTTGACGCATCCGCACGGCTTTTTGGTCGTTTTGAAAACTCGAAGATGTCGGCTCGAGACGCGGCGATGATGTACGTCATAGACGTCGGGGCTTTTGAGAGGATCGCGCGCGCTTCTTCCGCGTCGTCGTCCTCGGACGACGCGAGAAGCGTCGTGGCATCCGCCGTACACGATTGCGTCAGCGCCTTCGTGGCGAACAGAACGAAATCTTTGAAAGAGCACACGCGCGGCTTGACGCTGTTCGGATGCGCACGGACGTCGAACGACGTGGCGAGTGCGGCGAAAGAAGAAGACGACGGTGGAGACGAACTCGACGAGTACGCGGGGATCGTTTCAGCTGGTTCGTTGAAACCACCCAACGCCGAGACGGGTTTGGATTACGAAGCGTTCATCTTAAGAGAAAAACCGTCGAAAGACGCAGAGACGCGTCCGGGTGATTGCGCGGAAGCCTTGGCGGTGGCGTGCGACGAGTTGATTCGCCGTTACACACCCGAGGATGCGACGGCGGCGACGCGTAAACGGTTGGCGGCTTGCGTGAAAGACGTGGTGTTGATAACAGATGCGGCGGCGTGCTCCGAGTTTCCGCGTGATGAATTCGCGTCGACGCTATTCGACGGGATGCGCGCGCAAAACGTGCGTCTGCGCGTGGGCGTCTTGACGATGAACGAGATTGCGCGCATGCGAGGAGAACCAGGGGCGGAGATCGCGAAGGAAACGGAGAGTCAACAAACGACAGACTTTATAAAGTCTTTAGACGCGTTACGCGAGGGTGCCAACTTTCTTGCGGGCGAAGACTCTAGCAACGAGAGCGGCGTGTGCGGCGCGGCTTCGCTCTTGCTCGGCATGCAATTGAAGAAGGTGCGACCCACCGCGGGTTTCCGTGGGGTTCTGTCCTTTGGGTTCGGCGCTGCGCTCAACGTCGCCATGTATAAGCTCAACACAGAGGCTAAACCTCCGGCTTTAACAAAGTACTCGGACGAACTGGATAGACCAGACGCGACGCACCGCGCCGAGCTCGATGTCGCGTTTAAAAACGTGAATGATCTAGACGGCGAGCTCGTGCCAGTTGAAAGACACATTCGGGCATATAGATACGGGAAACAACACGTGCCGGTCGACGCGGACACGGAGTCGAGGCTGTCGATGCGATTCGACAAGGGCATGCAAGTTATCGGCTCGCTAGCTGTAGAGGAAGTACCGATTTGGCTCAGCGCCGGCGAACCTTCCGTTGTAACGCCTCAGGCGAGCACGAAGACGACGGGCTTGACGCCGCAACGCGTCAAGGCTGATGCCAAGGCGATGAGCGCCATCGCACAGGCGCTCGAACGCGGCAAGTTGGCCCTTCTCGTACGAGGCGTGTGGAGTGATGCCGCCAACGCCGTACACATCGGCGCGTTGACGCCGCGAATCACAGAGGCTGGGGATTTCTTACTTTACACACCTCTTCCATTCAAAGAGGATTACAACGAGTACTCATTGCCGCCGCCGCCGCCGAGCAGCCGCATCGATGCGGACGACGCGCGCGTCGCCGAGGCGGTGGATTTCGTTAGAGCGCACTCAATCGACGACGCGCGCGCCATGCCTTGGGAAGCTCTCAATCCATCGCTCCGCGAATACCGAGATGCATTCGACGCGCGAGCGGTCGGGGCACCATTGGAATTACGCCGCAAACCGACGTCATTCGGCGCCGATGAGAAGCGCGCGACGTCGTTCGCGTCGACATTTGCTCTCGACGACAAAGTCGCCGCCGGTGGCTACCGTAACGTGCGTCCACGCATAGAAGACGCCCCGGAACGGGCGGAAAGTACAGTGCCGTCGGAGCCGGTCGAGCGCGAGCGGCGCATGCCTTCACCGTCGTACGCGACGGACGGTGTGAACGATGACACCAATGATCCATGGGTGGACGTCATCAAGTGCGAACACGACGACGACGAAGCGACTCAGCCAAACGCGCAACGCATACCGAGCGTCGACTTGGACTTTGACGAAATGGAATAGGCGATGCGAACCGAAGACGGTGACTGCTTGTGATTCGATATATGGACGAACGAGTAGGTGTCGAAGTTGACGAAAGCGCGAGGACTGCGGCACGCAGCACGGGGCACTGTTCACCGTCAATTAGACGATGTGTAGATAAAAAGCGAAACGCAAAGTAGCATGCTATTGCTATTCATCCAAGGATGTAAAAACAAAGTAGAGACGCTTTTGATTTATTAGAGACGCTTTTGATTCATCGCGCGCTAATCACGCGCTAGATACCCACGAGCGACGGAACCATAGAGCCGGCGAGTTCGAAATAGAGCCCTCCAACACCCATCTTGTTGCCGTCAGTTTCCAGCCAGCTTGGCATAGGCCCTACTGTAACAACTTTTGGCGATATCTTTCGATATATCGCTGAGATGTCCGCCCGCACAGGGTCCCCCGTGATGTCGTTGTGATCAGCAGCAGCGACGGAGTGGTCGCACGAAGAGTCGAGCGCCTTGACCTTTAACGCGCCAGCCTCGAGGAATACTTCGATACGAGCCATCTTCCAGCCAGATCCTACAAGAGCAGCGAGAACGTATTGCTTTCGCATGGCCGTGGGACCAGTATATCCGTGCCACCCGCTTGAGCCCGGGTCGAACGCTCGCGCGATTGAGAACATGCAGTTTCCGCCATTTTGGATTGTCGAACACAACACGCCAGACGTGACGGTCAAACGACGAACATCCATGTCTGGTCCCCATGTCCCCGCCAGGAACAACGTTCTATCCCTATTAGCGCCCGTTGACCAGGTGCCTTCGAGGAAATGTGCCGCAGCGCTCTGCTCCGAGGTGCACGTTTGCTTGCGACAGTTGGGCTCTGACTGGATGCCAGTCGTCAACTTGTGATAAGTGGGCGCCGAGTCACCCACCTTGAGAGACCTGTAAAGAAGCGCTTTCAGGATATAATTTTGCATATCTGCGTTATCGGCATCTCCGTACAGAGTTGACAAGTCATACTGCATGGGATCACAAAAAACATTCGTGCAACCATTGACGACCACGTTGTTCACGCGCCAGTCAGCTTGGGCAACTGTCCGATATGGGTAGCCCTTAGTTGAACTGAGCGTGTGGCGCTTCTGCGAGATGAAGCGCATTCTCGCATGTCCGTTTTCGATATATATTTCGACCTTGGCCATCTTCAGATACATACGCCAGTAGTCAATTCCACCCACAATCCACCGCACTGCGGCTGGTGATTCAGTGAATGTAGTATCTTTTTGTAAACCCGATCTGAGAATTGGGTTGATACCAGTATCTTTGTCCGTCGAGTCAGCGAGAAACATGACGGACGAAGGAATGATAAGACGGGCGTCCTGAGATTCGCCCAAATCCAATGATGCGTTGGGATCAGTTACCATAGAAGGGAGTTCGCCGCTCACTGGTTTTGGTACCATGGAGTGATCCGTGTAGTTCGCCGGACACTCACGCAGGCACGAACCAAAGACGTAAGAAATATCCAGAGGATTTTCCTCATTCGTCACCACTCGATTGAAGTACTTTCCGTACTTTTGAGCGCAGTCAAGGTTTTCCGATCGCGCAAGCGGCGATTCCGTATCCGAGGTACCAATTTCGTAATATTGCTCATTCTCCACATTCCCGAGGGCGAAACCGAATTCCCAATCAAAGTCACGCGTTTCCAATGTCCACGCATATAGCCCATCCTCAATCATTTCCCGTTGCATCGGGATTCCATTCTCGTATTTGAAGAAGTCGCCAGTCTCGTAATTGTGTCGAACCACCCGAGCGCCTTCGCGACCAAACGTCCAAAAATCACTTTCCGCCCCCTTCGCCTTGGTCTCATCATCCACACAGTGATCATACAGCGTCACTCGTCGCAACGGTCCGTTCGGTCCCGCACGCGCGGACTCCGCCGGTGTCGACGGCAGCAACTTCCCATTCACACCGTCCCAAGCGCCCAACCGATACGAATGTGCCGCCGCGACGAGACCGACCATCCCACACGCGCTCGCCCCGAGCGTAACCCACCGCACGTTACGCCATCGCGTGACGTCGTCCTTCTTCGGTCGCAGCAGCGGCGAGGCGTCGGTGGCGGTCATCTCGCGCGCGTCCAAGTGCGGTCGTCGACGGTGTGCACCCCGATGGTGTTACTTGCGGGTGTTACTTGCGGGTGTTACGTGCGGCGATGAGG
>Ga0181578_10005662_pt1 | contig 10872 bp, 8 predicted proteins | sample 071ome_21_FD_148659 | JGI IMG/M metagenome (GOLD analysis project Ga0181578, IMG submission 148659) | Coastal salt marsh microbial communities from the Groves Creek Marsh, Skidaway Island, Georgia - 071401CT metaG (spades assembly) | ecosystem: Environmental > Aquatic > Marine > Intertidal zone... | reverse complement strand
GTTCGTCGATAGTGCGAGTTTCGCGAGTGGCTAATCGCCAAGTTGCGACCAACTCCTCAGCTTTGAAGGAGCCAATGGTTACGTTTGTGTTGCCGATGTCTACGGCGAGTAGGGAAGTCAATGCGGTTTAATTATATGTTCGTCAGCGTGGTTTGAACGGTATCAGCATCCGGTATCAGATGATCAGTACAAGTTGGGTTGAATTTCTTGCCGATAAAACTCGCCGAGGCGCCCGGTCACGTCCGAGGCAGTCATTGCCTGTTCACCGATATCGGTTCTCGCAATGTTTGCTGCGTATCCGTGAACGTAAAGGGCTACGGCAGCCATCTCGAATGGCTCGTCTGGGGACTGTGCCAACAAACCACCCATGAGTCCCGCTAAAACATCTCCACTTCCACCCTGGGCAAGCCCGGAGTTGACCCATGGAGAAATACAAACACGTCCATCTGGTGCGGCAACGATTGTGGACGGACCTTTGAGTACAACTGTGGATTCGAGCTCGCTAGCAGCTGTTGTCGCGGCTCCAAGGCGATCATTCAACACGTTTGCTGTGGTGGTATTCATCAGGCGAGCGAGTTCGGCTGCGTGCGGTGTGAGAATTCTTCGATTCTTGAGTCTTGAAACCCAGGTGTGAGTGTCAGATAGCGCATTTAGTGCATCAGCGTCGAGAACGAGAGGAAGTTGATCAGGCAGTTGTTCGATCAAGATTCCGAGCAATTGCTTTGTCGCGGGAGTATTCGACAATCCCGGTCCGATGACCATTGAAGATGCACCTTGTGCAAGCTCAAAGATCTGCGTGGCAGAGATTGGTGATATTGAACCTGATCCGTCAGCCGCTAGTTTTGAATATAGTGCTTCTGGAACACCGGGCAGAGTTGCGTGAATCGGCGTGCTTGTGGACGCTGCAAATGTGTATCCGCAACCGGACCTGACCGCTGCTTCGGTGGCAAGTGAAAACGCTCCTGGATATGTTTCTGATCCCGCCAGAACCAGAGTCTTGCCAAAACTACCTTTGTGCCCGCCAGATTCGCGTGACGGATAGATGCTAGCGACGTACTGATCATCGAGACGCACGGTATTGAGATCGACGTCGGCATCGGATGGAATTCCGATATCTAGCACCTGGATTTCGCCAGTCGGGGCGTCAGCCGCTCTAAGCGCAGGCCCGATTTTCGGAAAACCAAGTTGAAGGGTTACGTCTGCCGGAAATCCTCGAATATCGAAATGTCCGGTGTCAGAATTGAGACCTGTCGGTAGGTCTATGGCGTATACCGGAACGGCAGATTCGGTTGCCGCAAAGATAATTTCTGCGAGATCGTCCCCGATTGGACGGTTATTTCCTGTGCCGAGCACAGCATCCACAATTAGATCCGTGGATTGCAGGCGTGTCCTGAATTCGCTGATCTGGTTGCCATCCGCGAGTCGGAATATTTTTGTACGGTCTGTGTCGAGACAGTCGAGTTTTGGGTCGCTGTCAGGGCGTTTTCCGGCGATGGAGACAGAAACGTTGGCTCCCCAGGCAGACAAATGTCGACCGACGACAAGACCGTCACCACCGTTGTTTCCAGGACCGACTAATATCTCGATCCTCATGCCAAAGAGATTCGAGTGTCGGGCACGCACGAATTCAGCTACTGCCAGACCAGCGTTCTCCATCAACGAATTGAGAGAAACTCCAGCGTCGACAGCGCTCAGTTCGATATTACGCATCTGTTCAGCAGTGACTAATTTCATGGTTTCCAGGCGTCATCCCTTGCTTCACCGACGGCAGTCGCCAGCGCCATTTCTCGGGAATGGGAAAGACTCAGGGCGATTCGGGTGATTCCCATCTTTTCCGCACGTGCTTTTGCTGATCCGTGCAACAAGATTTCAGGTGGACTACCTGGCTTTCGAGTTACCTCGATAGATTTCCAGGGAACACCTCGCACACCGGTTCCTAGCAGCTTCATTACTGCTTCTTTGGCCGCGAATCGGCTGGCGAGTTGATGTGGGCGACCCCGGGCATAGCGCTGTTCGCCCTCCGTAAAGACCTTTTCAAGGAATCGCTGGGGGTACCTTTCTAGTACTCCTGCAATCCGGGGGATTTCGATCAAATCATTGCCGATGTAGATCATCCGGTCAGAGTCCTCCGAAAACGCTTGAACGTCCGAGAGATGTTTGTCTCGAAAATGATACGTGGAATCGAATTTCTCGGTTACGATTGATGTCCCGGCGTTGCGATTTTCTGGTGACACCGGCAGACATTTTTACCGTCCATTTAGTTCCCACCGGGAGAATTCGCCTGTGACCGCACGACTCATCGATGGCAAAGAAGTCGCAAGCAAAGTCCACGAAGAAGTCTCTGCTGGAGTAGCTGATTTCAAGTCGAAGTACGACCGCGTTCCCGGTCTTGCGGTGGTACTGGTGGGCGATGATCCAGCTTCACATTCCTACGTCAAGGGGAAGGAGCGTGCGTGCGAGAAGGTCGGAATAATGACCGAGACCTTCGTGCGTCCTGCCGATCTTGGCCAGGATGAACTACTGGCGTTAATTAACGAACTTAATAACAACGATCACTTCAACGGAATCCTGGTGCAGCTCCCGCTTCCAAAGCATCTGGATGAGGATGCGGTAATCCGCGCAGTCGACCCAGAGAAGGATGTTGACGGGCTTCACCCTGAAAACGCCGGGCTATTGATGCTTGGTCAACCTCGATTTGCACCTGCAACACCACTGGGTGTCCAAAGGATGTTGGTCGAACAGGGTGTCGATATGAACGGTGCCCAAGTCGTAATAGTTGGACGGAGCAAGCTAGTTGGTATGCCACTCGCGGCGTTGCTGTTACAAAAAGGTGTTGGCGCGAACGCGACGGTCACCGTGTGTCACACAGGTACCAAAGATATAGCAGCGGAAACTCAACGAGCCGATGTCCTAATAGCAGCGGCGGGTTTCCCCGGGGCGATCACCGCAGACATGGTTAAACCGGGAGCAATCGTGATAGACGTTGGGGTTTCCCGCGTCGAAGACTCAACGCGTAAGCGGGGATATCGACTTACAGGTGATGTCGACTTCGATGCTGCAAGAGAGGTGGCATCGGCTATTACCCCAGTACCAGGCGGCGTCGGTCCGATGACAATATCTATGCTGTTGGTAAACGTTCTAAATGCAGCACGAATCGCCCAAGGTGAATCTCCTAGCTAAGTAGCTAAGTGGAGTAAGCGAATTCTTCCGCTAGAATGGAGTATTCGCAATACAAACTTTCGACTCCCAAGCGGTGTTCGAAAGTGTCTCTGAAGGTTTGGATCGAATCTAAGGTTTATGGCTAGTTCCACAAAATCGAGTAAAAAATCTGCCGCCAAGACCAAACGGTCAAAAAACGGCACATCCAGGTCGTCGAGTAACGACGACCCTGGTGCAGTGGGAGCTGCCGAGTACTTAGACCTATACAGACAAATGTTTCTGATCAGGCAGTTTGAACTTGCCTGCGGTGAGAACTACTCCAAGGGACACATTCGAGGTTTCCTCCACCTTTACATCGGCCAGGAAGCGACCGGTGTTGGTGCCATCTCTGCTCTTGAGGAGCAGGACTATATCGTTACTCATTACCGCGATCATGGTCACGCACTGGCGCGTGGGCTTGATGTGAACCGCTCTATGGCTGAGCTGTTCGGAAAGGGTACTGGTCTTTCCAAAGGCAAGGGCGGCTCGATGCACTTGTTCGACGCCGCAAAACGGTTCATGGGCGGTCACGCTATTGTTGCGGGGCAGCTACCGCTTGCGGCTGGCTTGGCTCTTGCCCAGCAGTACCAGGACACCGACGGGCTAACCGTTTGTTTCTTCGGTGACGGTTCGACCAACCAGGGAACGTACCACGAAGTTTTGAACCTGGCTGCGGTATGGAATTTGCCTGTTTTGTTCTTCCTAGAGAACAACATGTACGGCATGGGATCAGCAATTGACCGTGTACGTGCAGGTGGCACTGATTTCTACCCTGCAATGTCGACTTACGGAATCCCGGCTGCCGAAGTGGACGGCATGGACGTCCTAGCGGTGAAAGAGGCGACCGAGCTTGCCGTGAAGAAGATCAGGGCAGGTGAGGGACCTCAATTCATTGAAGCAAAAACCTTCCGATTCGTTGGCCACTCGTACGCCGATGGGCAGAAGTACCGGGGTCAAGAAGAAGTTCGCGAGTGGGAACAACGTGACCCGATAAATCATTACGCAGAAAAATTGATTCAGATGGGTAAGGCGACTGACGCCGATATTCAGAAAATTCGAGCCGAAGTAGACGCTGTAGTGGCTGAATCGGTTGAATTCGCTGAGAACAGCCCGAACCCTGATGAATCCGAACTGTTTACCGACGTCCTGGCCTAACCGATGACAGAAATTGCAATGCGAGAGGCCCTGAAGCGTGGCCTTGATGAAGCTCTAGAAAACGACCCCAATGTATTCATCATGGGTGAAGACATTGGTGAGTACGGTGGTGCTTATTCGGTAACCGATGGGTTTCTGAAGAAGTACGGTCCAAAGCGAATCAAAGACACTCCAATTTCTGAGAACGCCTTCGTTGGTGCAGGTATAGGAGCTGCCGCTGGCGGACTTCGACCGATCATCGAAATTATGTCGATATCGTTCTCACTCGTTGCGTTCGACCAGATCGTCAATATGGCAGCGAACATTCGTTACATGTCAGGTGGACAAATCAGTGTCCCGATGGTTGTGCGAGCACCTACCGGCGCCGGTGTACAGCTAGGAGCCACGCACTCTCAAAGTTTCGAGACGTGGCTTGCTGAAGTTCCCGGCATGAAAGTCGTCTGTCCCTCGAACTCCTACGATGCTCTTGGACTGCTTCGATCAGCAATCAAAGATGACAATTTAGTAGTCGTCGCTGAACCTGCCCTGCTTTACGGCGCGAGAGCTGACGTTCCCGAGGACTACTACGAGATTGAGATTGGCAAGGCCGATGTCACGCGGGAAGGAAGCGACTTGACGCTTGTGTCCTACGGCTACGGCATGCGCCCGGTGAACGATGCTGCTGACAAGCTGTCTGCTGAGGGTGTTTCAGTCGAAGTTATTGATCTGCGCTCGCTCAGTCCACTAGATGTTGACACTGTTGTTAGTTCAGCTCAGAAGACCAATAAATTGGTTGTGGTTGATACTGCTCGTCGAACGGGTGGCATCATGGCTGAACTCGCTGCAGAAGTTCAAGAACGTGCCATGGACTGGTTGGACGGTCCTGTGGTGCGAATCGGTTCGACTGATGTACCGTGGCCATACAACCGAGATCTTGAACAAACTGCACTCGTTGGAGTTAAAGAAGTTCTCGACGGCGTGCGGAATGGATTCGACCTTTAATTCTCCCTGGTAGTTCTCTCTGGTTACTTCTTGTTATTCGGGTGTCCCCGGACGTGCGCGTCGCTTAGGATTTGAGTACTAACCGGATCACGAGACCGCCAATTTCGGCGGAGAGAAAGGAGGATGTGTTTATGCCGGTAGTTGCAATTGTCCCCACGCGTCTTCCAAACTCTCAGTATCAAGATGATCTGGTACGTCTTTTACCGCACCTATAAAGCTCGGTAGTAGAAGATTTCCTGGTCGTCTGGGAAATCTAGCCTTGAGCAATAGCGAACCAGACGGGTCTTCCGTCTCCCCAAACAACCAGCAAATCGACCAACTCACGCAATTCGGGTTGGACGACGATTCGCGAGAGCGTTTCAATCGAATTCTTTCATCAAACGACGGGCTTGTTCCTGGTCGGATTGGGCGGGTTGACGGTATATCTAACTACGTCCACTGCGGTGACATCGATTACAGAGCGGTCAGCACTTTTGCACGAATTGCTCATGATGACGAGTTCGAAATCGAACCGGTCCAGCCGACGGTGGGCGACTGGGTCCTTGTGCGCCCCGACCTTCAAACCGAGCGCCATGAAATTGAACTGGTCCTGCCACGCAAGTCGCTTCTCAAACGTAAACGCGCAATGAGGGGTGACGAGGAAGGTGATAACCAACTCCTCGCTGCGAATATAGATACCGTCTTCATCGCTCAGTCAGCTAGTTACTTAAACGGCTCTCGGCTCGAACGAGAATTGGCGGTTGTTTGGGACAGTGGGGCTCGTCCTGTAGTTGTGCTGACCAAGTCAGACATCGTTACTCAGGACGAAATGGATGAGGCACTCGACGAGTTGCTGACAATCGCGCTCGATGTCGAAGTAATACCGGTAAGCGGTATTACAGGGACTGGAACACATGCGCTTCAGCCGTTCTTGCAGCCGGGGCAAACTGTTGTATTGCTTGGAGCATCGGGGGTTGGCAAATCGACCCTGGTGAACCACATGATGGGCGAAGAGGTGATGGACACCGGCGAAATCAGGGAATCGGACACCCGTGGTCGTCACACAACAACCACCCGTCAACTTTTGTCACTGCCATCCGGCGCAGCACTGATCGATACTCCAGGTATTCGTTCAATCGGGCTTTCCTCAGGTAGCGAGGAAGCGTTGTTGAAAACCTTTTCTGAGGTCGAGCAATATCTCGGGAAATGCCGATTCCGTGATTGCGGACACTCAGGTGAGCCTGGCTGCGCAATTGGTGAGGCAATTGAAGCGGGTGATCTGATTGCTGAGCGGTTCGATTCTTACAAGCGGATGTTGCGGGAAATCGAATTTGAACAGACTAAGAATGATCCTGCCGTGAAAACGGAGCAACAGATTCGAATGAAGAAAATTGCTCGTTCTCATCGTCAGAAATCCAAATTCGAGAAACGGCAACAACGCCGCGATTAGAAGCCCACGAATTAAGTCGTATTCGACTCACTTGTTCCCAATTGTTGTGTACCCTCATATGCGGGTCTTTTAAGACCCGTGATTTTGTCTGCTGGCAGCAATAAATATTTCAGTTGATCTCGTACGCAGGAGTGCAAATTTGATTAGCGAAGTGACCATGCCCTCGATGGGTGCCGACATGACCGAAGGCACGATCGTTAAGTGGTTGAAGGCCGAGGGTGATCAGGTCAGTCGAGGAGACAAGCTCGCTGAAGTTGAGACAGACAAGACTGTCGTCGAAATGGAAGCTTATGCAGAAGGTCTGCTTCGCAAGATCGTTGTAGCAGAAGGCAACCTCGTCCAAGTGGGCACGGTCATTGCGTTCATCGGTGATGCGGGTGACGAAGTTCCAGAGGTTGCTGAGACTGCGGCAGCTGCGCCGGCTGAGGAATCAGCACCGGCTCCTGCACCAGAACCAACACCCGCTCCGGCAGCGCCAGCCACTCCTGCGCCTGCGCCGACAGCACCCCTGGCATCGCAAGGTGGTCGGGTAAAAGCGTCACCAATTGCTCGCAAACTCGCAGCCGAAAAGGGATTTGATATCGCTGCGATTCCTGGCACCGGACCAGGAGGACGAATTACAAAAGCCGACGTCGAAGGCTTCACCCCATCGCCACAGTTCGCTATGTCTGGTGGTCGGTCACCGATCACGATCGATGGCTCCGACACACCGTTGTCGTCGATGCGACAGGCTATTGCTCGCGTCACAGTGAAGTCGAAATCTGAAACCCCGCACTATTACGTTACACACGAAGTAGACATGGGCGCAGCGATGAACTTCCGTCGCCAGTTGAATGAAGCACTCGCTGAAGCTGGTGAGCGGGTTTCAGTCAACGACATGATTCTCAAGGCAACGACGAACGCCCTGATCAAGTACCCGAAATGGAACGCAACTTTCGACGGCGACAAGTTGATTGGACATTCCAGCATTAACCTCGGAGTCGCTATTGCACTCGACCAAGGATTGATTGTTCCAGCCGTCATGGGGATCCAGAACATGTCGCTTGTGGAGATTTCACGAGCGGTTAGAGACCTTGGAAAGCGCGCACGTGGTGAGGGTGGATCTCTCAGCCAGGACGAGTTGACTCAAGGAACGTTTGGTACCTCGAACCTCGGAATGTTCGGCACTGACACATTTGCTGCAATCATCGTTCCACCGAACGCTGGAATCATCGCCGTGGGTGCGGTGAAAGATAAGCCGGTAGTAAAAGACGGGCAAATTGTTGTCGGGCAAATGATGAACGCAACAATCTCTGCGGACCATCGAGTTGGTGACGGAGCCGAAGCAGCGGTCTTCATGAACGAATTCCAGAAGAATCTGGAAAATCCGATTCGGTTGATGATGTAACCACTCGAAACGCTGCCAAATCGGCAGCGTTTTTTGTAACTGGGAATTCCTGCTGAGCAGGGTAAGTGAGTAGAATCTCGATCGATGTACGTACGCGAGGATTTCACAGCTGAAGAGCGGGTTGTACTTTCGAGATTCTTTACGAATATCGATCAACCGGTTTTTGCCCTGACGAACCTGCCAGAGGTGGTCAAAGGGGCGTTGTTCGCTCGCTACAGCCGATCTCCGAAATCACTTCGACGCTTGTTCCTCGATGAGTTCTACGATCAGCCTGATTTTCCTCTAGAAGAGCTAACTGCCGGGGTAGACAGCGATGTTGTCGCGACCAACCGCGCCGAAGAACTATATGACCGTGTTTTCTCGCAGTACGGTGATGATTCTGTAGCCCAATTGGGCGGAGCACACATTGCTTGCGAGCAGTCGTCAAACATCCTCACCAAGATTTTGGAGTGGGGTCGGTTAGCCGCTTATCTCGAGCAGTCGACCCGGTATATCTTCTTCGACCAGAAACTCGGTGGACGATACCGTTATCTGACGCCCCCTGAAGTCGAAACTGGTCCACTTGCCGATGAGTACGTCAAGACGATGGACTGGTTGTTCGACGAATACTCAGAACTGGTGCATCAATGTGTTCCGTTCTACGAAGACCAGTTCCCTCGCCAAGAAGGCGATTCGAAGTTCATCTACAACGCTTCGATCAGAGCGAAGGCATGTGATTCGGCGCGAGGGCTGCTTCCAGCTGCAACGCTTTCGAACGTCGGTGTATTTGCTACAGGTCAGGCGTTCGAGCAAATGCTTATACGGATGAATAGTCATCCATTGCAAGAAGCTCGCGACTACGCCGACATGATGTTGGTCGAATTGAGGAAGGTAATTCCGTCCTTCCTCAAGCGGGTGGACATCTCTGATCGTGGTGGCGCTTGGTCAGGTTATTTTGAAGACAACCGGGAGGCGATGGAGAAGATCGCTTCTGGTCTTGGGTTAGAACCGGAACCAATCGATGAAGTGACCCTGGTTGATTGGGACCAAGATGCCGAAGACAAGGTCGTGGCATCAGCTCTCTACGCTCATGTGGACGTTTCCGACGCTCAACTGGAAAAAGTTGTTGCCGGAATGTCGTCCAATGACAAGGCAGAAGTGATCAAAGCCTATGTCGGGGATCGCCAGAATCGACGGCATAAGCCTGGGAGAGGGATGGAGCGTTCGTTCTACAGGTTCGACGTTTTATCTGATTTTGGTAGTTTTCGAGACCTCCAGCGTCATCGCATGATGACGATCGATTGGCAACGGTTGGGAGTAAAACACGGTTACTCGACCCCACCTGCGATTGAAGAGGTTGGTTGGACCCAGCGCTGGGACGATGCGATGGGACGTATGTCTGAACTCCACGACACGATTGCCGACGCACACGGTGTTGATGTGGCTCAGTACGTTGTGCCATTCGGCTACAAACTTCGCTACTCGATGCAGTTCAACGTTCGAGAGGCATTCCATCTTTTGGAACTTCGTACTGCGCAGCAAGGGCATCCTGACTACAGGCGGGTCTGCCAGGAAATGCACAACCAGATTCGTGACGTGGCTGGTCATGCTGCCCTCGCCGGTGCAATGACCTACGTCGATCACGAGCACTACGATCTTGAGAGACTCGAAGCAGAGCGACGAGCCGAGCAAAGGCGCGAAAACCAGAACTAAAGACCGTTGATTACGGTTTGCGTCGAGTCATTAGCCAGGCTGGAACTAGTGCGATGGTCGAGATCACGACCGCGTACTCGTAGAACCGGGTAAATACATCCATACCTGCGCGGGTTGCCGAATCAACAATCTCTTGTTGGATGGCTGGGTCGGTCGAAAAAGCTGGCACGTCAGCGACCAGTTCCTGGAATTGGACCGTGCCGAGTGCGGTCATTGCGGCAAGGCCGGCAGTCATGCCTACCATTCGAGAAACCGTCAGAAGTGACGATGCCGCACCAAGATGATCCACAGCGGCGTCCGTCATCCCTGTTTCAGCAATCGGTGACACGAGGATTCCAAGCCCGAGTCCTGTGATGGCCAGGTGAATCGTGATCATGGGCTCGGCCATATCAACCGTCCACCTCGATAGCAGAGCGAATCCGGCGATAGCAATGAGCAACCCGACGATTGCTGGTGTCCTGGCTCCGATGCGTTGTGTAACTATTCCGCCGATAAGCGCACCGACACCAATGGCAATCGTCATTCGCAGTAACTGGAGACCCCCCTCAAGTGGAGATTTTCCGAATACGGAGGCTGCCATCAACGGGACCGTAACCATGCCGATTATTAGCACTGCACCGATCAGAAAGTGCGTCACATTCGCCAGGTTGAAAGACATCCTGCCGAATAGCTCCCGCGGAAAGAGCGGGCTTTCGGATCTACGGATCGTGAATATCAATACTGCGATGAATGCGAAGGCCAGTACGAGCGCTACGGACATGATCGAGTCAGGTTCTCCAATCCGTACCAGTCCGATCGTTAGTAATGCCAACAACGCGGCAAATACCGCTGATCCAAACAAGTCGATCTTTACCGGGTTTTTCCTTGCAGGTGGATTGCGAGTTATCCAGATAACCGCCAGCACAGTGAGCGGCAGGTTCAGCCAGAACGCCCATTCCCAGGAAATCCACGTGGTAATTCCACCGCCCCAGAGCGGACCGATTACTCCGCCTGCTTCGGCACTGGCGCCAATGAGTCCGAATGCAATCGC
>Ga0181578_10005654_pt1 | contig 10881 bp, 9 predicted proteins | sample 071ome_21_FD_148659 | JGI IMG/M metagenome (GOLD analysis project Ga0181578, IMG submission 148659) | Coastal salt marsh microbial communities from the Groves Creek Marsh, Skidaway Island, Georgia - 071401CT metaG (spades assembly) | ecosystem: Environmental > Aquatic > Marine > Intertidal zone... | reverse complement strand
ACTAGAATAGCTGAATTAGGTGTAAGTGTACCACGAATGTCACTATCGCCACCTAATAGGTCAGTATAATACTTGCCACCAATAATGTCTATATTAGCAGCATATCCACTATCGTTGTTTGTACCTGTACCAATATATAAACGGTCACCACCATTATTACTATCTGCTGGTAAATATGAATATGCTAGTTCACCAGAAGCTAGATTACTAGGAGTTCCTGTTACACCAGATCTTTTAACTGTAAATTTAGTAGTAATAGCCATTAAAACGTTCCACCGTCTATTGTTATCTCATCAACAGCGTCCCATTTACCGGTAGAACCATTATAAATTAAAAGATATCCGTCTCCAACACCAGCAACATTTGTATCTGTTAATCCAGCTAATGATGTAACAATATCAGAATTAGAAACTGTAGCTATCGGAGTTCCTACAACAATTTTTTTAATAATAGTAGTGTTGCTTGTTGGCATAAAAACTCCTATCTTGTAACTGATGGATTAACAGTTACAACACCTTCTAAAACTCTTTCTATAATAGTATTCAGACTACTATCTAGAAATGACATTTCAACATCATACACGTATCTTCCAGCTTTCAAAGCATCAGTTTGTGTATTAGTTAATGCTAAGGTTGCAATACCATCTTCTTGTTGGAGAGAAATAGCAAAAGTAGTCGTATCAGAAGAATCACTGTTGTATGTTCTTTTTAATTTAGCGGCAAAACTATAACCTGTAAGGTCTTTAACGCTTCCATCTTGATCTGCAAGATGCAATTGTATTGCAATGTCTGCACCTTGGTCAATTGAAATTTCTTCGTAATGGGCCATTATTTTCTCGTTCGATTCGATTTATAGTATTTATACTATTTATCAACTTCATATAAAAAAGGCTGGATAAAAATCCAGCCTTAATACGTTATAGAATTTTAGTTATGGATCAATTTCTTCTCTGCTAATAATTTTTAGATTATTGACATTATTTTTTATTCTTTCTATTTCTTCTATTACAGCTGTAGATGTGATTCCCACTTGCATATCACCCTCATAAACTGAATAGACTCCATAGTAATTGCCATCATCAGGTGCTAAAGCTATAATTTCAGCATCGCTTAAGTCTTCTACAGGTACTTCCCATCCATCTGCCTCACTTCCACCAAGCAGTTTAACTCTTGCGTAGCCTGTTGGATTACTATCTAATTCAGCAATTTTAGTAGCTGCAGCAGCTCTAGCCTCTTCTAACGTAGCGTATGTATTATTTGCGAAGATATAAATTGTCGCCATTTCAACTTACCTTTTATTACATTTTTAATAGTTTATCAGAAATACCGAGGCCGTGTGCATTAATATGCCATATGCCTCTATCCCATGTTCCAAATTCACTTTCTTTCGGAACACTTTTCGGATCTCGTGTTGCAGATTTTATCCAATTACGTAGCGTTGGTTCTTTGTACATCTTTTTCATTTTTTCTTCACCCTTTATTTGAGCCATGTCCCAAAACTCATTTTTATAAATTGACCCTGCCATATAATGAGAACTTATAATAGTTTCAATCTGATCCATTTTATATGCCCATTGACTGTTTACTTCTTGTTCGGATTTCCCGCCAAACCAACGATGCCATGTGAGCGTATCAATTATGTATGCAGAAGATAATGATGTTGCTTCTAATGGTTCAAAAAAGAAACAAGAATTGCCATTATAAGATACACGCTCTCCAATTGGTTTTACACGAACATAATTTTTAAATACTATATGATTTGTTCTTTCTGTAGGAGTTAAATTATATTTCTCAAAAACCTCTTGTACATCTTCTTTTATTTGTTCTAGTGTCGTAATGTCTTTATTAAATATATAGCCTATAGCGCATCGTGTTTGAAGTGGTATTCCAAAAACCCAACCCCATGGTCTTGCTATTGCAAGTGTATACATAAAAGTTGGATATCCTTCAGGCCAATCACATTGTGTAACATAAGCTGAATTAACAGGTATATATTCAGAAATATAAAAATCATCATTAGATTGTTGTGGAACTTCTTTTGGAGTTCCTGTTGCCATCATAACATAATCTGTATCTAAATCATCAGGTGATGTGATATTCGTATCTATAATGTGTAACTTATCCTTAAGTTTATTTAATATCCAATCCTGCAGACGACCGGCATTCATATGAATACCTTGAGAACCAATAGGAAATGGATTTAAAAATGAACCTGAACCACCCCATCCCTCTTTTTGTATACCAAGCTTAGGTGTTCCTCCTATATCTAAAAGATCATTTGTTCTAAAATCAGCTTTTACACCCAATTGTATTGGGATACGTAAATCAGTTCCTTCACCTACTGGAACTGATGGAATACTAGAATCATGTATCCATTCAAGTTCAACATCAAATTCTTTACCATTAAAATGATACCAGTGTAGTATGGATAGACAACCTGCTGTTCCTTTACCAACTACTGTCAATTTTTTCTTTTTGTTCAATACATTCATAATATTTTTCCATTAGATATATTTAAGTACCACCATATATAGTGCCACTGTTTGAAAGAGTATAAGATGATGAAGCATTTATAGCTTTACCACCAGATCCTCCACTAGCACCCCCACCGCGTGTTTCAGTGCCATGAGCTGCAGTACCTGGTGTACCACCATCACCGCCTGAGGCTCCCCAGCCTCCACCACCGCCGCCACAAGCACTAATATGGCTATGGTATGGATCATCAGTACCAGCTTCGCCAGGACTACCCCCGGCTCCACCATCACCACCGTATCTAAAATCATCTGGGCTACGGAAAGCACCACCGCCTCCTGTTCCTGGTAGTATACGACCGCCACCTCCACCAGAAGCAGCTTGGTCACTGCCCCAACCGTGACCACCTCCGCCACCAGCACCCCCGCCTGTAGCCATAGTACTCCAAGCTGCAACGCCCATAGTAAGCAATCCAGCGCCTCCAGCCTGACCTATACCACCACCTGGACCACCAGCGCCACCTACAGCACCGTTATTAGATCCATTACCTCCAGCACCACCACCAGCGCCGCCACCGCCGCCGCCCCATTCATCACCTTGCCCAGCGCCACCGCCACCGCCACCGCCAGCAATATATCCACCTGATGCGTTTTGAACAGTACAGCCACTTGTAGTTACTGAAATAGCGTGGCCGCCAGCTTGTCCTGCTGCTGCAGAAGAAGCACCACCATTACCACCCATACCTATAACATTACCATAATTAATAACTGTTATATTTGAACCGTTAACTGTGAGTGCTGGAGTGTTAGTGCTAGTTGAATAAATCCAAACACCACTATTAATAACTAATGTATCACCACTTGCCAACCCAAGGGCACTTGTTGATGTATTAATTTGATTAGTTGTTACTGTGATAGTTTGTGATGCTGATGTTCCGTAAAAGTCACTAAATCGTATTGTTCCTGAAGATGGAACTCCTGCTGCAGCACCATAATACTCGCTTAAGCTGTGAGGTGCACTGCCACCAAATTCACCCGCAATGTCAAGTAAACTTATAGCACCACTACTTTGTAACGCCATTTTTTAGCTCCTCAACTTCGGCCTTTAGTTCTTTTATAGCCTCAATAAGAACACCTACAATATTACCATATGCAACTGATTTATACCCATCTTCCTGATCATGAACAACTTCAGGAAGTACCTTTTCAGTTTCTTGAGCAATAACACCAATTCCACGCTCATCATCTTTTGTATAGTAAACGCCGCGCAATGAATCGACAATATCAAGTGCATTATCAATTGTTGTCACATCACTCTTTAGTCTTTCATCCGAGTAAGCTGTGATATTCCCAGTAGCAGTAAAATCCCCTGAATATGAACCACTCATGGCTAAACCACTTGATTGTTGTGTCAAGCCGTTACCTGCAGATACTGAGAAAGTTGATCCAGATAAACTAATACCGTTACCTGCTGAATATGAAGCTCCTGCAGGTAAAGTTGTCCAAGTGAAAGTACCATCCCCGTCAGAAGCTAGGTATTGTCCACTAGTACCATTTCCACTTACATTTAGTTCAGAAGCGCCTACGGCATTTGCATCGATTTGATCAGCTCCTACACTACTTAATGTAGCTAATCCACCAGAAGGACCGTTAATTGTTATTTCTTCGCCTGATCTAGAAAGTGTAATATTAGTTCCAGGAACCAGAGTAATATCATCATCACCAGATCCAGTACCACCTGCTGTCAATCTGATAATCTTTTTACCGGCAGTTCCATCAACAGCGCTGATTGAATAAGTTGTATCATTAGCTGCGATTGTAATCTCATCGCCAGTTCTACCTAATGTAACGTTCGTACTTTGAGCTAATGTAATATCATCTGTCGATGCATCTGAACCTGTTAAACGAATGACTTTCTTACCAGTCGTTCCATCGACTGCACTTACACTGTATGTTGTATTAGTATCATCAGCAGATGGTAATGTATAAGTTGTAGTCTCAATGCCATCAATATGACCTGCAGAGTCTTGAGTAACAGAAGTAATAGCAGTAAATGTCGCTGCATAACCTAATGACGAGCTAGCAGTTGTATCATCAGCGGGACTTGGCAAGTGGTAGATATTCAAGTCGTATTCATCGTTCACTCCACCTGAATTTGTATCTTGCCATTTAACACGTAGTCTACCGTTTCTATTTTCGCTAGTAGCACCAGTCGTTGTTTTATCACCATAGATTTTTATATACTTAGCATCTGTAATTGTTACCGCGGTATCATCTGAATCTCTAATTAAGAAATCATGGAAAAAACTAAAGTCTTGTACGACACCTGATGTAATATGACCTTCACTATCAACTGTTACTGTATTATATGTACCAGGAGTTACACCTGATGCATCATGAGTAATAGCACCTGTTGTATCATTATAAGATATTGGAGATGAAGTATTAATAAAGTTAGCGGTAACAATTCTACTTAAGGTATTATTTGTATCAGTAGCTGCTACCCAGTAAGCTTCACTTTCATCCCAAATTAATTGAGCATTAGTTGAAGTGCCTCTTTGAACTTCTAAACCTGCATCTTCACTAGGAGCTCCACTATGATTGCTATTGAGCTCAATAATATTATCTGCAAGTTCGATAGTTTCGGTATTGACAACAGTAGTTGTGCCTCTAACTGTTAAGTCGCCACCGACTACAAGGTTGCTAGTAATATATGCACTATCATTAATTAAAAGAGAACCGTCAGCTGTAATTTGACCAGCTGAATATACATTACCAGATGATTGCTGTACAGTAAAGTTACCAGTGCCAACATTTAATTGTGTACCATTAAAAGTCAGATTTGCGTCATCTTCAATTTCACCACCGGTTCCAACAATTACAATTCTATCATTAGTAAGGTCTGTAATTTTTGCTGAAGCATTAACTGCAGATCCGACATATGTGTTAGTAAATGATGCACTATCTTGTTGTCTTGCAACCGGAAGCATATCATCAACGCCAGCGATATCAGTACTACGTGTACCAATTTCCCATCTGTCTTCTAATTCATTCCACATTAATGCAGCACTATCAGCACCAGGTCTATCAATAGCAAGACCACCTCTGTTTAAATCATTAACAGGTACACTGTCTAACATAACCATAAATCCGGTTACGTTTCTTTGTTGACCAACAATAATATAGTCTCCGTCGACTCTAAAGTCTTGAGTAATTGTTAAGTCACCTTCAATTGTTGCATCACCAACCATTCCAAAATTACCAGTAAGATTTACTGAATCATTAAATGTTGCAATATCATTAAATGTTGCAGAATCATTAGCAACTAAAGTACCTGTAACTAGATTATCGACGCTAAGCGTTCCACCGATACTAGCACTATCTAGTACGTCTAGTTTACTAATTCTAGCAGTAGAATGAATATTTAGATTACCTTCAATAGTACTAGTTGCAGCACTATCAGTCATATAAAGATGATTAGATCTTATTTGTGTATCATTAATTGAATCTAAACGCGAGTCTAATTCATTAATAGCTGTTGATACAGTATTAGCTACCGTACCCATCGCTGCTGATGAGATTATACCCATTTCAGAGTCTAATTCATTCACCGCATCAGTAATATTACTTGCAACTGTCGTAAGAGTCGACACATCACCCACAGAATCAAGAAGATCATTGAACTTCAATCTATGGACGTTAATTGTGTTACCCACATTTACATAAGGTATTCTTGAATTAGCCATTTGTATCGTTCTCTAACAGTTTTGACAGCATACTTTTAATAGTTTGAACTTCAGATTTCAAAGAATCAATTTCTTGTTTATCGTTTTTAATTCTTTCTACCATTTGCATTTGCTGCTTGTGTTTACTCTTATTTATATTGACAATCATGCCAGTTTTTTCATCACGAGCTAAGTCTGGATGCCCATGTACTGGCTTCAAAGTTCTCATCATGATGTAGCAACAATTCTTAAATTATTAATAATAGGAGGATAAGATTGTCTTTGTGCGTTCATAGTAACTTTAATCTGATACTGATCGAAAGCATCTAAATCAAATGCATCAAATTGATATTCTTTAATTGCTATATCGCTTGCAGCAATTTCAGAATACGTTTTACCTTGCGTTTCCTTTGTAGTTTTACTAAATTCTACCCAGTTTTGTTCAGCTAAACTAGTTGTTTCATCAGCACTATTATGTGTTCTATACCAAACTGAAAAATCTGATTTAAGAGGTCTTAGCGCATCCATCAAAACCATAATAGATGTAGATGTATTTTCTAGTTGATATGGTACGGTGATGTGTTTAGCTGCATTAGTACCACCATCTGGTTCAGTTTCAGCTACAGAATCAACAGTCGTAATGGTACTACCATTACCAGGATAATCAACCAAAAATTCCTCTGTCCCCATTAAAGCTGTAGATACATTAAAATAAGGTGCAACGTATTCATCATTTGTTTTCATAGTAATTGTAAACTTACTAGAAGCATTACCACTCAGTCTATGATCTTCATTATGCTCAGACGCAATTACATGTGGATTTTTTAATTTGAATTTTTTATTCAAAGGTACTCTAATACTTTGGGTTGTTTGATAAGCAGTTTCAGAACCAGCATGGGATTTGGTTGTCGTCAAATCTGCTTTAGCAACTAGATTTGTATTTGGTGGTGTTGTATAAGCCATTTCAAGGCTCATCTGATTTAAAACATAATTTTCATTTGCCATTAAGCCAGATCCACCAGATCTTTCAGTATTTGTAGCAGCCGAGTCCATTTCAAATGTATAACCAAATGGATCTACAGATGTAAGTGTTCTTAGTCCTAAAATGCTGCTACCCTTAACACCATTAATATTTCCTGAACTATCAAAGCTTCCTACACCATCAGATTTAATATAAACTTTATCACCAGCTTGGAAACCATGGGCTGGATGTCTTACTTTAAGTGTAGCATCATTTTGTGTAAATAATAATGGATCATAAGTGTAGCCACCTAAATTATCTACATAAGCTGTTTCAGTTAGTCTTTTCCACGGAGGCGTATTTGCATTCATAACAGCTGTTGCTGTTGTCGATGTATTAAATTTAGCTCTATAAATTTTAAATGTTACATCTTTTGTATTGTCAGCTTCCCATGATGTGCCATTGGAAGATGCATAGAAAGCACCCTTATCAGTCGATGTGCCTATTGTATAGAAAGAAGTAGTTTTACCATATTTAAATTCTAATGATTTTGCTGTATAAAGTTTATATTCGCCAGGAGGTGCTGAAGTATATAGACAAAATGAAAGTAGTGTTCCAGCTGGTACATACAATGGCTCATCAAACTCAAACTTATGTTCGGGCGGTGATGAATAAAAAGTCGTTGTACTTGTTGTAGCACTGTTTTCACTTGGCACAGAAATACCAGTGCCAGGTCCTGCAACTACTCTAGTTCCTGGAATATATCTAGTTGATGAAGGATATCCACTTTCTGTTGTAGGTCTGAGCTCCAATGTAATAGGATATGTAGAACTAACACTAGCAAAGAATATACCAATACCAGTCAGAACAGATGATTCACCAACAACAAATGTTTGTGCTGTAGGGTTAGCTTGTTGTGTAAGTTGTAATGCCGCTGTCATTTTTTTATCCTAACTTCTGGTCCAATATCCACCATTTCCGGACGCGTCGCCACCTACTTTTTTCCAGCCCATATCAATAGCTCCGTTATTAGTTCCATAATTTCCATCATCATCTGAAATGGTAAAATTACCGGTGTCATCATAACTATGACTTATACCGTAATCACCATAATCAAAGTTAATATTAGTGAAAGTCCCTGTTATATTTGATATATTATTACCAGTTTTAATATCGATTTTTGGATCATCATTATTGTTATTATTAGTAACGACTACATCATCTGGTTCATCTATGTCAGTATCGTCACCAGTGTCAACAATAACTACAGGGGGAGGTGGTTCGACCCATACTTCGTAGCTTTCTTGTACAGTATAATTATAATAGTTTTCATATTGTCCAATGCCCCTAAACAATCCTGTTCCGACAGAATACGCATTATCTTTATTGGCATTTGATACATCAATTACCATTAATTCTGTACCACCTACTTTAAGATTCCAATTGTAAGTAGTATTACTTTGTAAATAAAATACGCCACTTAATACGCCATTCGCATCCGAATATACTGGACCTGTAGGCCCCCCGCTTGCTGTAGGACCACCAAATGGCAGACCTCCACCTGTAGGAAATTCTGTTGCATTTGTAAATTGTTCACCTGGTTCTTTCAACACTGAGTTTCTTGAAGCAGATTCATAATCTGATTTACTATAACTAGTATTACAGAATTTTGTGACTTCTATACCACCAAAGAATACCCAGTGTGGTACACTGGGTCTTAGTCCAGTAAATTCAAAATAGACAAACTTAGGACGATGAAGTGGTATACTATCATATCCTAATTCACCTGTTTTTTGTATATCTCTATATCGCGTTTCTAAAGGCATATTTTAAATTCCTATTACCCTTGTGATGATATTTCTGTTGAATTAGCAGGAACCAAAGAAGAATTAGATTGAGAAACATAATTTTGATCTTTCAATCTTCTAATTGTGAAATAATCTCCTTCAGGTATTAATAAACCCGAAGCAACATGTTGAGCTATTTCAAATTGATTTACATTTTCATATGTTGTTGCAACTGTTTGACTTGCTTCTGTCATCACTTCTTCAGTGTATTTAGGCCATATTGTTGAACCTTTGATTACTGTAGTATTTAAAGATAAGTCACTATCATAAGTTAATCCTAAAGCACGAACAAACGATTTAGGTTTGATTTGACCGGCTTTTCTAGTTGCTCTATAGTCATCATCATAAATTGCGCTTTGGAAAGAATTATAAAACCCATCACCTGATAAACCTTGAGTAGTTCTAATTGTATTTGTTGTTGGATCTATAACTTGTATTTCAGCTAATTTTTCTTCTGTCGCTGTTAAAGTTGTATATCTTTCTAATTGATTAATTCTTTTATCAATTTTTCTGATATCATTCATCTTATAACCGCGATTGTTTAGCGTAGATACTAAAAGATCATTTTTATTTAACGTATATGGATTTAACCCAATGCCATGTAATATCATACTTTCGGGCGATATAGAGTTTGACGCGACTGGATTATTAGATGGTGTACCAGTATGATATTGTAAAGTCCCATTAGGATTTAGTGTAATTACATCTAGTCGTGGATTCCAATATTGAGCCGTACCGATCGTAATTGTATCACCACTACGTGGTAGTTTTTGTACTCTTGACCCAGTTCCACTAAATCTTTCAGTTGCTTCACCTTTCTTCGGACGAATATCAATTACATCAGAAAGTCTGTGAATTTTACCAGTAACTGATTCAAAGTAAGGTATTGCATCCCATTCTACACCGACATATGATTGTGCATCAAAATATCCAATATCTGAACCAAATGCTTCATGTTGAAAATATCTGTATTGTACATTAATAGTGCCAACTGGTGGTGTCATACCAGATTTAAGTCTACCTTTACCTGGACCATAGTAATTATCTCTTTGACCATTATCAAAAATAAACTTATAAGTAATGTCTTCGCTGGTTGTATCATCAATAACTTTATTAAATTGATAAATGTCAGATTTAGTAAGAGTAAATACTTCATTAGAAAGTGATAAGTTAGAATCAATGTACCATGTATTAGAAGCTGCAGCAGGTGTAAGTGTTTTTGTCTTTCTTGTTGCTGTTACAGTTTCATAAGTTAAAAGATTATAAGCACCTGAAGGCATACCAGAAATAGTAGCTGTTGTTTCACCGGCACCACCGTCATCGATAGTCAACCCTGTTACAAGTTCACCACTACTTTCAACCTGATAAACCCACTCATCCTCATCAGCAAAATTATCGTAATTTGCAACAATAGAAATCGATGCAGAATCTTTTACGCCGCTATAAAAGCTTTGAACTGACATAACTACATTATTTGCACGATAAGCTCTATTGCTTGACATAGGGAACAATAAACTGTTCTCATCTCTATCATGCAATCCCAATTCCCCGCCAACTGGTTTTACATTAGCATAATTTGTAGCATTTGTGCCAAATGATCTTACTTGATCAGGTGAATAACTTCCATTCATCTGTACATCAAATACGTGATGCCTAAAGTCAGAGCCCTGCTTGTCAATATTTCTTAAACGAGCAGAACCAATTTTAGCTCCACCACCTGCTGACAAATCTACGCTATTATAAAGATCTACTTTACCATACGAATCACCTAATAGGCCAATCATACCAAATGAGCTGTCTGCATTCGATAAGAAATAGTTACCATATTTACCAGAAATAAAGTCATTAGTTACAGTGTGTAAGTTACCTGATGTAGCT
>Ga0181578_10005651_pt1 | contig 10884 bp, 6 predicted proteins | sample 071ome_21_FD_148659 | JGI IMG/M metagenome (GOLD analysis project Ga0181578, IMG submission 148659) | Coastal salt marsh microbial communities from the Groves Creek Marsh, Skidaway Island, Georgia - 071401CT metaG (spades assembly) | ecosystem: Environmental > Aquatic > Marine > Intertidal zone... | reverse complement strand
TTCCGGCACAAGCCGTGAACTGATTCCATTGTCCAGTGTCGTGACGCTGGAGGAGGGAACCTACTCCGACTTTCTGCCGCGCCTTGATCGGCGTCGCGCTATTTTCTTCAATTTGTTCCCAGCGGGCGATGCAAATCTCGCCGAATTGGTCGCCGAAGTGGAGCGCATCGCCGAGCCCATTCTGCCCGAGACCGCCCGCATCATTTGGCGCGGCGAGGCCGCCGACTACAAGGAAACTGGCTACTTCATTTACTTTAGTTTTGGCCTCGCGCTCCTCGTGGTGTTTCTTGTGTTGGCCGCGCAGTTCGAGAGTTTCGTGCATCCGTTTATCATCATGATGACGGTGCCTCTGGCGGTGTTCGGCGCACTGGTGGGGCTGCTGTTGTTCGGTCAGAGCATCAACATCTACTCACAGATCGGGATTATCGTGCTGGTAGGTCTCGCGGCCAAGAATGGCATATTGATTGTCGAATTCGCCAACCAGATGCGCGATGCCGGTCGCCCCTTCCGCCAAGCGCTCATTGAAGGCGCGGTCACGCGCCTGCGCCCCATCATTATGACGGCGCTTGCGACGATTATGGGTGCGGTCCCATTGATACTGGCATCCGGGGCAGGAGCCGAAGGGCGCCAGCCCATCGGTGTGACCGTCTTCACGGGCGTTGCCTTTGCCGCCGTGATCACCCTGGTTGTTGTGCCTGCATTTTATATGCTGCTCGCCAAGGGCACAGGCTCGCCGGGCCGTGTGGCGGCTGAATTGCACGACTATGAGAAAAAACACCCAGCAAGCGCGGGCTCTACGGGTCAGCAGCCTGCTGAATAAAGTATACCAGACCGTTCAACGTCCTCACCCTTCGCCACAGAGAACATAAGATGTAAGATCGCCGCGCCGCGCGGCGAAAGGACGTCGCGCACGGTTGTTCGGGAGCTCGCGTGAAAGAGAAGGAACTGCGGTTTGCCCTGGTGTGTTACGGCGGCATTTCACTTGCCGTCTACATGCACGGCGTCACGAAGGAAATCCTCAAACTCGTCCGGGCCTCAAAGGACTATCACACATATGCTAACCGGCAGCAGGACGGCATCTCGTACGATGATGTCACGCAGCCGCGCAGCGATCCGGTCGACAGCGAACGCGCCTACTTCGATCTTATGAAACAGATCGGACGGCATCTCGATCTTCGGGTTGTTGTCGATGTGATCGCGGGAGCCTCCGCCGGCGGGATTAACGGCGTGATTCTTGCGCGTGCATTGGCCCATGATCTCAATATCGATCCGGTGCGCGATTTCTGGCTCAAGCATTCCGACGTGGCCGAACTCATGCCGCTGCACGTCAAGGCGGGTCCGTGGCGCAAGTGGTATTTCCGGCCCTTTGTTTGGATGCTTCTGTGGCACTTCCGCGACGATCTCGGCGACAATGTTGAACTCAAGCAAAAGCTTTCGATGTTCTTGCGCTCGCGTTGGTTCAAGCCTCCTTTCGACGGGTACAATCTTACCGAAGTCCTGTACGGCGGGTTTTCGGCAATGGGCGATCCGATCGAACGCGGAAGTTCGCTTGTGCCCGCCGGCCAACAGCTTGATCTTTTCGTGACCGTCACCGACTTTCATGGATATGTCACCGACACGCCTATTCACGATCCGCCGATCATCCGCGATCGCGAACATCGCCAAGTTCTGCATTTTAAATACCGGCAGTGGCCACGCGGACAGGAACAGTCGGGATTTGACCGCGAAGGTCTGCCCGGTTTGACATTTGCGGCGCGGGCAACGTCGTCGTTTCCCGGCGCGTTTCCCCCGACACAGTTTTCTGAAATCGATCATCTCATGGCCAAGCGCAGTCTCAGTTGGCCAAAGCGCGTCGATTTCATTTACACGAACTTTCGCCCCTACCTGCGCGCCGATTTGAATCCCAGCGATGCGGCGTTCATCGACGGCAGTGTGCTCAATAACAAACCATTCTCTCATGCAATCGAAGCCATTCATGGCCGCGCCGCCTACCGTCATGTTGATCGCCGGCTGCTTTACATCGATCCGCACCCTAAGGGCCGCGAAAGCCGGTCCTGGGGTCGGGTGCCTGGGTGGTTTGAAACGTTTAAAGGTGCGCTGTCCGATATTCCGCGCAACGAGCCCATTCATGACGATTTATCCTGGGTCAATACCCACAACGCCGAAGTGCGGCGCCTTCAGGTGGTGGTGGAAAGCGCGCGCGCTCACATTCGCACCATTGCGAATGGAATTGTCGGCAACGCTTTCGAGAAACGATTAACGGGTGAAGATGTCGGGCGTTTGCGCGAGCAGGCAAACAACCGTGCGCGATTGGAGACCGGGTTTGCATATGAAGGGTACTTACGCCTTAAATTGGCGGCGGTCATCGAAGACGTTGCCACTTTAACCGGCATGATTTGCGGGTATGAGCGCGGCTCGCAAAAACTCGCGCGTGTCGTGAACGTCATTCAGGCATGGGCGCGTTTATCCGGTGTCAGCCCCGAGACACTCGATTTGTCGACCATCTTCAATCCGGGCAAAACCGTGCCGCCATGGGTGCGGTTTTTGCTTCGGTTCGATGTGCGCTACAGGCAACGGCGTATTCGTTTTGTCGTGCGCGCGGTGAATCAGCTCTACACATGTTTGGACAAGCCCGAGTACGCGGGTCTGGGGACCGAGCGGCTCGACCGGATAAAGGCGGGACTTTATGACGCCCTGGCTTTGCTCCGCCCGCTCAGTGCCCGTGTTGGCACGCCCGTTGGAGATGGCCACGACCTTAGCCGCGACTCAATCGCGGCGGTAAAAAGCGTGGTCGGCGATATTGTAGATGCCATGCAAACTGATGCCGTGCTTGCAGTTAGCCCCGCGGCGGTTGCGGAAAAATTTGCGGAGCAAATTGAGCAAACCATCGAACTTGTCGGTGTGGACTTGGGACTTGAACGGGACAACGAGCGTACCGATGCGCTTCTGGTCGCTTTAGTCGAAGGCGCGGGCGAGGCGAAGCCGCTGCCCAGTGCGGCCCGGCGCGAGCTCATTGATCACTACATCGGGTTTGCCGTTTGGGACGTGCTGACTTTTTCTATTACCAATTGGCGCGATCTGGATGAATTCGATGAAATTCGTGTGGACCGCCTGAGCCCGGACGATGCCCAGACACTACGTAAAGGCGATGCGACCGCGACCCTAAAGGGGATTCAGTTTTTTCATTTCGGTGCGTTCTTCTGCCGCGCTTACCGCGAGAACGATTATCTTTGGGGCCGGCTGCATTCCGCCGAACGGCTGATGGATATTGTCTTGGATGCCGCGCGGATCGAAGGGGTTGGCGAGGACATTGATATTGGATTGCTGAAGGCGCAGGCATTCAAAGCGATTTTGCAAAACGAGCGTGACAACCTGCATGGTTGCCGCGAGCTTATCGATGAACTCCTGGCCGAAACGGAAGATCTGCTATCCAGAGGCGCTTCTTAGGCTAGCGCGCCTATTCCAACGGTTTTTGCACCCCGAATAAATACATACCCCGAAAGATATGCGGATGGGCCTGCTCAAATTCAGCCCAGTTTGCAAGATTCGTACATTCAGGATCATCGGGGAACTGTTGACAATATTTTCTCGTCAGTTCCATTGGCAGAAACGTGAACCCCAGGAATTGCAGGCCAAGGTCTTCGATGATTTCAGCAATTTCTGATATCGAATACGTGCGCTCCTGTACGTGGAAGGCGAGATCCCGGCACATAGAAAGAGAATAAAAATCCAGAAAGTTGCGAATATCCGAATTGGCCAACGGCCGAAGGTCGGGGTGTAATGACTCGCGTGGTTTTCTCGCGGCATCGATCAAATCGCGGCGAAAGCGCCGGATATCCTGAGACGTGGATTTGTATTGCATCGCCTGGATGTATTTTTGGGCGTCGTTAATGCCCTTCCGCGCGACCTGGCTGTATAGGCCGACCGACATGATCCCGCCCGGCCTTAAGACGTCTAGAAGCGCTTTCCAGCCTGCGATGGGGTCCGACATATGGTGAAGCACGCCGACACATTCGATCAAATCAAAGCTCTTGCCGAGCATCGATACATTAAGAATATCGCAAATCTGAAATGATATCCGCCGGAGGCCGTATGCCTCCAACTGGCGTTTTGCATACGCCATACTGGCGCGCGACAGATCTATGGCGGTCGCGCTCCAATCTTTAAGCCCGTAGACATTGAACATGATGTGCTGGCCGGTGCCGCAGCCTGCATAAAGAATATCCGGGCATTCAATAGTGCTCAAATACGTCGGATCGGCGTTCGGATACCTGCCTTGGATAAATTTAGGGAAGGGATGAATGGCCAATTGTGTTCTACCGGCCCAGCGCGGATAGGGATTTTCTTCGTACTGGGCTTTCACCTTAAGTGAAACCGAATCAGTTATTGAGGAAATCTCGGGCAGGGCCGCCGCAATTTCACGCTCCATTCTCGGTTCATGTATGTGACGGCGCACCAGCATGGCAAAGCTGTCTCGCTCCGTTCCCGTATATTGATCGGCCAGGGTCTCGGCCCAGTCATACGTGGACAGAGAGCGGTAACAGGCTAGGACGGCGATGGGGAACGGGTCGGAAATCGAACCGCCGCTTTTTAAAGTGGCGTTAATTGTCTCAGCCAGGGACTCGCACCACATCTTTTCGTCGGGACTTTCCCAATAGGCGTACTCAGTTAAAAAGCACTGATCTGCGAGCGCATAGCAAAACGCGCGGTCCGATGGATGAACGCTTACTGGATTTGTATCAAGCGCAATCCGCAGAAAGTGGCGCCGAGTTTCAGTAAGTAAACATTCGAGCTCCGGCACAGTTAAAACACCGCCGCGCATTACGGATGTAAGAACCGGATGCCCCAGAATGTCGCGAAACTCCCCCGCCGCCAATTGCGTACGGAAGGAGTCCACGTCACCTTTCCATATCCGGAAAGACGCATGGGCGAGCGGTGCACCATTTTCGGACAAGCCGCGGAAAATCGCGAGGAACGGGTCAAAGAAATCCGTGAAGGGAAGGAGGCCCGAGTTTAAGGAAATAAGGAATGCCTCGGAAAGGTTCCACGCTTCCGGAATTACATCAATGGACCGCAGTCCATGAATGAACCGGGTCACGATTGAGGGCGTTACCTCGCCCAGGGTGATGGCTTTTCCTAAATGGCGAAAGGCCTCTTCGCCGTTCGCCGCGTTCAAACCGCCCGGCTCCGACTGCGCGCGCGCGAGAAGGAACTTTCCAAGCAACGCAATGTGATTTGGGTCATTCGGGTCCGATGCAAGCGCGGCGCGCAAGCTCGCTTCGTCTGTGGAAGGAGTATTCATTACAGCCTATGCCGGTTTTTATGGTGTCTCGTCTATATGATGCGTACCCAGTGCGGTCAACGCATCCCGGCTTCGGGACGCCCCGCTCATACGCATTAAACCTAATGCCGCCGACCGTAATGTCCGGGCATAGTGGCAAAGTAAATTCGGAGCCCGGTTGCGGTCCCGGACAAGAGGGAAATCGGCATGAACTATGAAGCCATCGGCGCTCTCCTCGGCGGCCTTGGGCTCTTCATTTTCGGCGTTTCGATGGTGAGCGCAGGTTTGCGCCTTGCCGCCGGCAGCCATCTTCGCGACATTCTTGCCAGATGGACGAGCTCGCCCGCGCGCGGCATTGCTTCGGGCATTCTCGTGACGGGTATTGTGCAATCCTCCAGCGCCGTAACGGTCGCCACCATCGGCTTTGTCAATGCGGGCCTTGTCACCATGGGCCAGGCCCTGGGCGTTGTATTCGGCGCCAACATCGGAACGACCATGACCGGTTGGCTGGTCAGTATCGTTGGGTTCAACCTCAAGATCGACGCCCTTGCGTTGCCGATGGTGGGCATCGGCGCGGCCCTCAAGCTGGCTGCGCCGCGCAAACGCGCCCGCATGCTGGGCGGCGCACTGGCCGGATTCGGGCTCTTTTTTCTCGGCATTGATTTCTTGCGCAGCGCCTTCGAGGGTCTTGCCGCGCAGATCGATTTCTCCACTTGGCAATCCGGCAGTGCCGGCGGCGTTGTGGCCCTGGTCGCCATCGGATTCCTGATGACGGCGCTGACGCAATCCTCCAGCGCAGCGCTCGCTTTGATTCTAACGGCAGTGGCGGGGGGCGCCCTGACTCTCTACAGTGCGGCGGCCATGGTCATCGGTGCCAATATTGGAACGACGACAACAGCTATGCTTGCGACCATCGGCGCGACGGCCAACGCAAAGCGTGTTGCGGCGGCGCATGTCGCATTCAATGTTTTTACCGGCGCAATCGCGCTCGTTTTACTGCCGGTGCTGTTGTGGCTGATCGCTCAAATCGAAAATACTTTAGGAGCCGGCGCGACCCCCACATTTTCCATCGCCGCGTTTCATACGGCATTCAACGTGCTTGGCACGTTGCTGATGTGGCCGCTGACAACTCGGCTGGCGGCCTTTTTGAAAACGAGATTTCGTATCCAGGCCGAAGAAGCGGGCACGCCTTACTTTCTCGATAACACGGTCGCGGAAGTGCCCGCTCTAGCCCTCTCCGCACTGTCCAACGAGCTTACGCGCGTTGGCGCGCAAGTCAGTACGATGCTGCATCGTGCCCTCGATTTGTCCCACGCCGCGGAACCCGACACTTCAAGGCAGCAGTCGGTCGCCGCGTTGACACAGGCGATCACGGCGTTTGTCACCCGTGTCCAGCGCACTGAACTCCCCGAGGATATTTCCTCGGCGATGGTGGAGGTGGTTCACGCTGCAAGCCATTTTGCCAGTACTGCCGGTTTTGCGGTCGAACTGGCGCAGTTGCGTCCGGCGATTGATCGCGTGCACATGGGTCTTGAGAAAGCGACGGTGCGAGATCTGTTTGAAACAGCGGCTAAAGTGGCTGACGAAGGCGGATCGGCAGAAGGCGCCGCACTCGTGATGGACCGCTATGCAGCGGCTCGAAATGCCCTTTTACAAGGCGCCGTGAAAGGGCAGTTCGATTCCGCCCACTTGGAATCAGCCCTCGAAGCCTTACGGTGCGTGCGGCGCGCCATAGAGCAACTGGCCAAAGCGCGCGGTCAGATGCAACAAATCGCCCAAACCGTATCTTCCAAACCCCAATCCACGGACGCAGCCTCTGTTTGACAGAGCCGCGGGGGCATACGAACCTTGTGGTCTTACGATTGAAGGATTTGCGATGACCGGACGTATGGCGGACAAAGTGGTGATAATCACGGGCGGGGGAACCGGGATCGGGCGCGCCAGCGCCGAGCGCCTCGCGGAGGAGGGCGCCCACGTTATCGTTTGCGGCCGTCGCCGCGAACCGCTGGACGATACGACGAAGGCGATCGGTGTTGCTGGCGGTTCGGCGGAAGCTGTTGTGCTCGATGTTTCAGATCTCGATGCACTCGCCAAAACCATCGCCGAAATTGCTTCGCGTCATGGCCGCCTCGACGGTCTGGTGAACAACGCCATGTCCGTGACATACAAAACCATTCTCGACGCGACCATTGAAGACTGGCGCGCGGATTTTGCGGTCAACGCCGATGCGGTATTTGTCGGTACGCGCGAGGCCATGCGTGTGATGATCCCGCAAAAGCGCGGATCCATTGTCAATATTTCCTCTCTTAACGCTATGCGCGCCATGGTGGGCATGGCGAGTTACTCCGCATCAAAAGCGGCGTTGATTCAATTTTCCGCGGTCGCAGCGATAGAAGGCGCCCCTCATGGCGTGCGGGTGAATGCCATTGCGCCTGGCATGGTGATGACGCCGGCACTGCAGGACTTCGCCAAAGCCGACCCTGAACGCGCGGCCCGTTCGGCGTCCGCCATTCCCATGGGGCGCGGCGGCCAACCACGGGAGTTGGCAAACGCCGTTTTATACTTGCTCTCCGATGAGTCGACATTCACCACCGGCGTTTGTTTGAATGTCGATGGCGGCAAGTCAGCTCAACTTTATATCCCTGAATAGGATCCGAAGTGCTCGCACATGAACCTCACAGTTTAGAAGCCCGCGTTGCGCGGTTGGAATCGCTGGACGAAATTCGCCAGCTGGCCGCAAAGTATTCACTGGCGCTTGATATGCGCGATGCGGACGCGTGGGTGAATCTGTTTCCCGCGGACGTACGTGTCAGCAAGACCGAAATCGGGCGCGCGGCCCTCAAAAAATGGTTCGACGAAACCCATCGGATTCAATTCACCGGCACCTCGCATCATATTGGCGGGCACATCATAGAATTCGACGATCCCGATCACGCCCAGGGCATCGTCTATTCGAAGAACGAACACGAAGCCGGCGGCGAGTGGGTCATCATGCAAATGATGTATTTCGACAAATATGAGCGGATCGAGGGGCGATGGTATTTTCGCCGCCGCTTGCCGCTGTATTGGTACGCCGCAGATATCAACAAGCCGCCGATCGGCGAGAATAAGATGCGCTGGCCGGACCAGGACCCGTATGAGGGCGGATTCCATGATCTGTTTCCATCGTGGTCGGCGTTCTGGAATACGCCGCAGCCGGATGCGCCGGTGGCCGAACCTGCGCCCTATGAGAAATTCATCGAAACCATGCGCCGCGGTGCGCCCCTGCCCAAGGTCAGGGTGAAATGAAGCATTTAGCCCTTATCTTGAGCGGCCTGATAATAGTACCTGGTACTATTATCAGCGCTGACGCCGCACTGGCCCAGGACTCCTTTGCCGACGCTTTTTGGCAGTACCGCGCCAGTACCGGCGTCGACGTCAGCTCCGGGTATTACGGCGCCCGGGAGCGCACCACTGTCATCTACGTGCCCGCGACCTTACAGGCGTCCAAAGGCCCTTGGACCCTGCGCGGCACCTTTTCGTACCTGAACGTATCCGGCCCGGCCCTTCTTATTGATGGGTCTTCGGCCGGCGATTCGCTCGGCGTGCGCACGTCCGGCGAAGCGGATGGGCCCGGAGATATAAACCTCTTTGCCACTTACGCCGTCGAATCCCTTTACGACCGCGGCTTGTTCATCGATCTGACCGGCCGGGTCAAAGCGCCCACCGCCAGTTTTAGCAAAGGGCTCGGCACCGGTGCCTGGGACTTCGCCCTGCAAGTGGATGTCGCTCAAGCCATCGGCAATCTCGTGCCGTTCGCCACCCTCGGGTACCGCTTTACCGGAGACCCAGAAGGTTTCGCACTGCGCGACGTTGTCTACGGCAGTGCCGGTCTGCAATACACCTTTGGCGGCGGCGTTACTCTCGGTGCCTACTATGATATTCGCCAGGCCTCTATCCGCGGCGCCGAAACGCCGCAGGAAGGTACGGCCTATTTGAACTACCGCATCTCCGATGATTGGTCGCTACTCGCCTACGGCGTGAAGGGATTCTCAGACAACAGCCCTACCGTTGGCGGCGGCCTCAGCCTCACCTATCGGTGGCGTTAAAAATCTAAGTGCTGCTCTCGATGTGATCCGGCGTTAAACCTTCCAGATGACGCCGGTGCATTTCTCTATAGAGGCCTTCCAGATGTTGCGAGAGGTGTTGGCCGTCGAAAATCGGACTCGAGAGCTTATTGTGCATCAGTCTCTTTTTTAGTTCGTTCATTTTGTCAGGCTGCGTTGCCAACTCGACCGCCAGGGCTTCATAGTCGTCCACGCTGTGCGTGATCAACTCCTGGAGGCCGATGGCGTTGAGCGCGCTTGCCGATGTTCGGCTGGTGTATGAGTCGCCGGCCTGTGTCAGCAACGGCACGCCGGCCCACAAAGCGTCGTTGGCCGTGGTCGCCGCATTATAGGGAAATGTATCCAGAAATAGATCGACGCATCGAAGCGCCGCCAAATGGTCGGCGAGAGGCAAGAATGGTTTGAATATGATCCGAGCCGGATCGACGCCGCTTCTCGTCGCTGTATTTCTGAGGTTCGTTTCGGCAAAGCCGTTGCGGGCGTATAAAAATAAGACGCTACCCTCGACGCGTTTCAGAATGCGCATCCAGGCCGAGAAGATCTCAGGCGTGATTTTCGAATTGTTGTTGAAACAACAAAAGACGAACCCGGTGTCGGGCAGCCCAAGGTCCGCTCTGGAAAATGTCCTGTCTTTGACGCCTCTATGTACGCCGCTCACGAGGCAGTTGGGCAGATAGGCAATTTTTTCCGAATAGTCAGTCCGTGATGCCTGCGGAATAATCGTTTCATCGGCGATCAGATAATCATAGTAGTCCGCGGCCATCGTTCCCGCAAAGCCGAGGTAATTGACCTGAACCGGAGCGGCCCTATGCGCAAAGATACCGGGCCGGCTGTCCGTCGTTTGCCCGGCAAGATCGACGGCGATGTCGATACCATGTTCTCTGGAAAGCCGGGCAACGTCCCGGTCCGTCATCTCCCGGACGTCAATAAAAACGTCGCACGCCTTTTCAACGCGCTCGCGCATCGCATCTTTCGCATCTATCCCAAAGGAAAACCCAACCACCTCGAACGCGTTGCGGTCGTGTAATTCCAGTGCCTCCACAATCAAATGCGAGACGGGATGAACTCTGAAGTCGGGCGAGAAATATCCGATTTTAATCTTGTCGTGCTTCGATTGACCTGAAACCGGACCGAGAACAGAGTTCGGCGGATGCTTGGCGTTCATCCATATTTCCGACGCCCGCCGGAGCAGGGCAGGTGAGTCGTACAGGGCCAGCAGCGGGAAACTCGGCGACACCTTCTCGTCTCTTAAAATGCCCGCCCTCATTGTCTCTACGTGTGATTCATATGCTTCCCAATTGCACATCTCCATGCGCACATGCATCAACTTACCGGCAACAAAAGGATATCCCGGCGCAAGCGCCAGCACCTTTTCGTAACTTTGGACGGCCTCGTCCAGCCGTTTGAGATCGGTGAGCGCGATGCCCCGGTTGTGAAAAGCATCGGAATAATTCGGCTTCAGGTCTATGGCTTTGTCGTAACTGGCGACCGCTTCCT
>Ga0181578_10005647_pt1 | contig 10889 bp, 10 predicted proteins | sample 071ome_21_FD_148659 | JGI IMG/M metagenome (GOLD analysis project Ga0181578, IMG submission 148659) | Coastal salt marsh microbial communities from the Groves Creek Marsh, Skidaway Island, Georgia - 071401CT metaG (spades assembly) | ecosystem: Environmental > Aquatic > Marine > Intertidal zone... | reverse complement strand
CAGACCTCCGCCCCGGCGGGGTCCGTCTCCAGCGCCAGTTCGGCCCAGCGTCGCTCCAGCTGCACGAGGGCTGTCTGGGTGCGGCCGCGGCCGGCTACGACCAGGGTGAGGCTTTGGGGCTCGTAATCCTTCGCGCGCACCGTCAGGGCCTGGGGGCCGGCGGGGAGGGTTAGGGGGCCTCCGTCGGCGCGCAGTCTTTGGCCGTCGGCGAGCTCAATTTCCGCGTCCGCTAGGGCCGTGCCGGAAACGCCCTGGACCGCCACGGTCACTTCGCCGGCCGCAGGCTGGAGCGTCAGCCGGACCTGCGGTGGGCTGCCGGCTTCCACCAGCAGCGGCTGGCGGTAGGGTTCGTAGCCTGGCGCCGTGGCCCGTAGGGTGTAGGTGCCGGGTAGGACCAGATAGCGGTCCGCTAGCGGGAAATAGGGGCCGCCGCTAAGGCTCACGCTGGCCTCCCGGGGGGTGACCTGCACCGTGAGCCCCTGGGCCAGGAACACGAAGACGAGGGGCAGAAGCAGGAGCGCCGCAAACCAGGGCCAGCGCCGGCGCCGGCGCCGTTCTTCCTGGGGCGGGGGCGCCGCGCCGGGAAGGTAGGGGGTCGGGGCGATGGGCTCGCTGGTCATGCTAAATGCGATCCCGGCAAACCACGGCAATGGCCGGGGGCGTCGCCTCGAGGGGGACGGTGAAGGTGACGCGAACGTCGCGATAGCCATCCCGGGATCCCAGCGCCACGTAGTTCCCCGGGCGTAGGGTCAGCGCCTGCTCCGTGAGGGCACCAAGGTGGCGCACCTTTAGGACCTGCACGGTGGTTTTTCCATCGGATTCGAGGCGTACGGTGCGGGGCCTTTCCGCCGAGGCTAAGCGGGTCCTTAGGGCCTCCACCTGCTGCGCCAGACGCGGCTCGGCGGTCAGGAAGGGCCTCGCGAGGGCAAGGGTTTCTCGGGCGTGGCGAAGCACGGCGTCGCTCGGATCTTGCCCGAGGGTGCGCTCCGCCTCCTCTAGGGCGCCCGCGAGGGCTAGCCGGTCCGTCATGGCTTGCCGCCCCGCCTGGGCGAAGGCCAGGGTGCCATCGAGGGCGAGCGCCTCTTCATAATGGGCCAGGGCATCGCTGAAGGCTCCGGCGCGACGCGCCGCCTCGGCCTGATCTCGAAGCGCCGCGAGGCGCGCCTCGAGCCGCTGGGTCGCAACCAGCGCGAGCCCTTCCTCCGCTGCGGCGGCGCCGCCATCGAGCGTCAGGGCGTTCTTAAAGGCGCTTTCCGCCCCGGCGTAATCCTGGCGCCTAAGGGCGTCATAGCCCTCCCCAAGGGCGGCTTCGAGGGCCTGGCGGCGGCGTTCTCGGCTGAGGGTCTGGCTCAGGGTGGCCACGCCGGGGGCATCCCCATCGAGGCTCCGGGCCTGCTCGAGGTAGCTATCCGCTTCTGACCAATCTTCGTTGGTGAGGGCGATTTCAGCCCGGGCCAGGGCAGCCAGCACGGCGGGCCGCAGCTCGGCCCGACGCAGGCCGCGCTCAGCGTCTTCCCGAAGCGCGGTGTTATCCCCGGCCATCGCTCGAAGCAGGGCGTAGGCCGCCTCCGCCGCGGCGAACTCGTTTGCCTCGAGGCGCGTGGCGGCTTCCCTGGCCTGCGCTGCTTGCCGGGCAGGGAGGGTGGCCCAGAGGGCCTCGGCCCCTTGCAGGGCCGCTTCGTAGGCACCCAGGGCCGCCTCAAGTTCGCCGGCGAGGAAGGCCGCGTCCCCCGTTTCCGCCTGCTGCGTTAGGGCGGCCAGCTCGTCCTTGGCCCAAAGGGGTGCGCCGTGATCCTCAAGTTCCGTGCGCCGGGCAAGGAGGCGGCGCAGCGTGCCTTGAGCGGCTTCCCGGGCTGCCTGGCTGGCTGCATCGGCAAAGGGGGCGGGACTCGGCGCCGGAGGCTGGGCCCCGGCGCCCGCGACCTCTGCACCGGATCCTTCCTCCGCTGGGGCGGGGCGTGGTGCTTCCGGCGTTGGGCTGAGCTGCCCCAGCAGGAAAAAGCCGCCCACACCAAGGGCGAGGGCGAGGGCCCCGAGGACCGGCGCAGAGGGGCCCGAGGTGCCTCGGCTCTGCGCTCGGGGAGGTTCCGGCCGTACCCCCGCAAGGGTTACGGGCGTTGGCCGGATAGGATCTTCCGGGGTGGGGCGCTCAGCCATTAGGGCTCCGCGGTGCCGAGTTCAGCGCGATAGAGCTCCCCCAGAATCGTTCGCCACTTGTCATATTGCTCATCGACGGTGCCCGTCAGGGTGTAGGTTTGCTCATCTAGGGCAAGGACCTGGGGGGCCACCACGGCCTCGAGGTTGCTTGCCAGCTCGCGAATCGACTCCAGGTGCATGGTGGCTTCCACCCGCTTATCGAGGCCCGATTTTAAGGTGACCGCGCCCCCGGCAACACCCAGGGCCCCGGCGTAGCGGGTCGCGCCGTCGTCGGAGGCCATGGCGGCGATGCCGCCAAGGACGGCCACGGTGCCGATGATCGTTCGATTGCGCGCCTGACGCTGAAGTTCCGCGAGGGCCAGGGCCTCTTCATAGCTGAAGGCTCGAAAGTCCTGGTAGGCGGGGGCCATGGCCGTTTCGAAGCCCCGGTAGTACTGATCGAGCGTGTCGAGGAATAGGTATTCCCGTTCGCGTACGCGATTAATCCGGGTCATCATGCTGTCCCCCTCCGCCGGGAGGCGACGCAGGGTGCTGCGTCCATCGGCGCTCGTGCTGAGATAGGACTCAAAGCGTTCCGGGGCGAAGCTTTGGGCAAAGCGCATCTTGCTGAGGAGGCGAAGACGCTCTAAGCGATCGTCGCTTCGCTTTCTGAGGCTTGCGGCTAAATCGTTGGCAAAGCGCACGTAGAGGGGCTGAAAGGGATCCTGTCCCTGGGGCGCGTCCGCATCGTAGGCGTATTTGCTCGTTCGATAGCTGTAGGTGTTTTCCACCCACACTTCGCCGCTGGCGTCGATGGCCTTAAGGGCTAGGCTCAGGGCCTCCCCATCCGATTCCTCGATCTTGCCCTCGATCACCAGGTCCACGGCCTGGCTTTCCCGGGGAATGATGCGCACGGCTCCCCAGTTTCCACTGTTTTCCAGGGTGTTGCGCAGGACGCCGGGTAGATAGCGCGCCTCGGCCTTGCGTACGTCCGGCTCGATACCGAGCTTCTCTCGCTCTTCGAAGCCCTCGGGGATATTCGGATCGAAGAGAAAGATGCCCACGTCGAGGAGGACGTGTTCGGCGCGCTCAGCTACCTGGAGCTCGGGCCGCTCAACCCGCTTCACCGTGGTGGACACGCAGCCGCTCAGCACGAGAAGAAGAAGGGGTAGGGTTAGAAGGCGCATGAGGGCTCCTAGGCTCCGTTGGCTTTATAGCGTCGATACTCTTCCCACAGCTTCTCGCGAAGCGCGGGATCCTGCTCCGCCATGGCCGCTTCCCGCAGCTGGCGGGCGATCACGTCGTCATCGGACGCATCGGCGAACTCCTCCGGCACCTCCACGGGGCCCGTGGGCCCGGTGCTTGGGGTGTCTTCGGGCACGTTGCCGCCGCCACCCTGGCCGCCCCGGGGTTGTTCTGGGGGCAGGGGGGCGGGGCGCCGGCTTGGGGCGCTCGCTTGCTCAGAGCCGCTCCCGCCACTCGCTTCGGCGGGTTTTGCGGGCTCGGGGAGCCGATCCCCCTGGGCAAGCACCGGGCCTCGCTGTTCCAGGATCATGCCATCGAAGCTTTCTAAAGCGCGTTCCAATTCGGCTTCGAGGGAATCCACCGCATCCGCCGTCCCCGAAGGCGCGCTGCTGCCACTGGAGCCCGCCGTGTCGTAGACCGTTTCATAGCTCTGGGCACTGCTCGCGCCCCCGCTGTCCCGCTTGATCCAGCCGTCGTCTTCACCCTTGCCGCCGCCGGTGCCCGGGGCAGAGCCTGGTGCCTGCCCCGTTCCCGCGGTGCTTCCCGCCGGGCTTCCGGCGGGGCTGCTGCCCTGGCCCTCAGGGGCTGTGCCTTCGGCCCCTCCGGTCGACGCTCCCGCCGTGCTCCCGGAGCCCTGCGCACCCTCCACAATGGGGCCGCCGGGCTGGGCCCCTTGCTGGGCTTCGACGTCCTTGAAGACGGACCACACGCTATCGAGTACGCCATTGCCTTCTGCGGTGCCGCTGCCTTCCCCAGCCGCGGTTCCGGCCCCCGCGCCGGCGTCCGCGCCGGCGGTGGCGCCTGAACCTGAGTCACCTTGGCTGCCGCCCGTGCTCGAGCCGGAGCTTGAGCCTGAGCTTGAGCTTGAGCTTGAGCCCGAGCTGGGGCTTGGGAGGGAGGCTCCGGCGCCGCCCCCTGCGCTTCCCGACGATCCCGACGATCCCGACGATCCCGACGAACTGGACGAACTGGACGAACTGGACGAACTGGACGAGCTGGACGAGCTGGACGAGCTGGACGAGCTGGACGAGCTGGACGAGCTGGACGAGCTGGACGAGCTGGGCGGGGAGGGCATCCCCGGAGGACGAGGCAGGGAGGGGATGGGCGATTGAATGACCACGCCGCTGTTTTGTCCTGGCGTGAAGACATCAAGTACGCGGTCGAGCACGCCATCGACGGTCACGCCGCCGCCGGTCTTGCCATCGTCCGTAGCTGCTCCCTCTGAGCCATCGCCATTCCCCGTGCCCTCCGCTGCGTCTACAGCGTCATTCAGCACGTCGAGCGCGCCCTGGGCTTCGGGGCTAGGCGCGGGCGCCGCAGCGTTGGTGTCGCCAGCAGCGGGCGCGGCGTCGGATGCTGAGGTATGGAAAGCCGCGGTTTCGGTGGGCGCAGGGGCATCGGCGGAGGTTGGCGCGGTAGCGCCAAAGACGCCGGGAGCGCTCACAAGGGCCGCGATGAGAACGAAAAGGCGCCGGGCCGCGCTGGGAATCGCAGGGGGCTCGCTTCCGATCATCACGCAAACTCCTCGCTACAGAGACTTCTGACTGTGCCCGGTGGGAATGAAGCTGGCCTGAATCATGGGGTCTCTTCGGGAGGGGCCTCACTTTCGCTTCTCGGGAGGGCGTCCCCTTCCTCCTCGGGCTCAGCCTCCGGCGTCGGGGGCGGACCCAGGAACGGAAATTCGTGGCGTGCTTCAAGCCAATCGGAATCCATCGCCTCTCCGGCCACCATAATGGGGCGGAAACGGGCTTCCTTGAGGGCGCGCTTCAGGCGGAAGTTTAAGAGGTCTTCGGGGCCAAAGTCCGTAATTTCCACCTCGAAGGCCCGCCCCCGGGTATTGACCCGGTAGCGGTAGTCAATGAAACCCAGCTGGGGCTCGAGCCCCGTGCGGTCCGAGGGAACACGGGCCTCCGGAAGGTGGAGAACCACCGGCTCCGGGGCGGCGAAGAGGGCGTCCACGGCGGGGGGCTCCCATTCCGCTTCAAGCAGGTGAGTCTGGGCTTGCCGATAGCGCAGGGCTGCGGCGGTCCATTTGTCGAAGACGAGGTGCCAGTCCCCGAGCTCAATGAGCCCGTCGGCGTAGAGCTTAGGATCCACCGACTCTTGGGCGTCGTAGATCTCGAGGACCCGTTGAAGCGCGCTCTCGCCCTGGCCATAGCGCCCAAGCATCATCCGCTCGTCCTCGATGGGCAGGTTCTGACGGTTAGGGCCGGTGGTGGTAAAGGTAAAGGCCGGCGTGTCGTTCTGTCCTTCGGCGGGGAAGCGCTCGGCGCGGAAGGAGCCGGCGAGGCCCTTCAGGGCGGGGATCAGGCGTAGATCCGTTTCTCCGTACAGCTCCTCGCTTAGATCTAGAGCCCGTTCATAGAGGGTGCGAGAAGCGAGCACGTTGCCGCTGGAGAGATACCAGGCGCCGAGGTTGTAGAGGGCCGGAAGGAGCGCTTCGCTGTTTTCACCGTGGGTGCGCTGCTGAATATAGAAGGCGTATTCCTGCAGGGTATTGCTCTGTTCGAAATTGCCCTGGCGCAGGGACAGCTGGGTCAGTTCGGCCAAGATGGGCAGCTGGGACAGGTCGTGGAGACCTAGGTTCATGCGATTGAGGTATTGGGCCTGGGCTAAGGCCTCCCCAGCGCTTTCTAGATCACCAAGGGATTGCTCCGCGGCGGCGAGAATGCGGAGCCCAAGCACCTGCTGCTGATCCCAGGGGCCAAAGCGAGCGCGAAGATCCTCCAGCGTGTCGGAGACCGTATTGCGGGCCTCGAAGGCGCGACCTTCCTGGTACTGAAGGAGGGCGAGGCGGATTTGCCGCGCGAATTCCTCCCGCTCCGGGTCGCTCTCCACCGGTGCCATGGTGAGCTCCGGGGCTTCGGTGGGTTTTTGGGTAAGGCCTTGCGCCGGGGCGCTCAGGGCCGGGAGGGGAAGCAAGAGCGTTAGGGCGAGCAGGGCTGCGCGCCGGGCGCGGTAGGCGCGCCACCGGAGGGTCCTCGGCTGAATTTTGCCTCGACGCACAACTGCCCCCTGTCCATGGCCCGCGGTCCCCATTGATGCGGTCCCTCGGCGGGAAGTCAAGGGCCGCCGTTGACGCCTTCGCCTACCGTGGACAGACTCCCGGTCCCAAAGTGGAGTTCTCCTCATGTCTGATGCGCCAACCCGCCTCGATGCCTCGGGCCTTCGTTGCCCCGAACCGCTTATGCTGCTGCGTCAGCGCATGCGTCAGCTGGCCCCGGGAGATCGGCTTGAGGTGCTAACCACGGATCCCGCATCGGTCCGGGATTTCGAGCAGTTCAGCCGCTTCGTGGGCCACTCCATCCTCAAGCAGGAGGAGGCCGAGGGCGTGTTCACCTTCCTTTTTGAGTGCGCGCCTCGGTGAACGGCGCCTGGCCCTGTGGCGCGGAAGCCCTCTGCAGGCTATTCGATGGGCTATTCCTCGAAAGGGAGGGAACCCAGCTACGGGGAGGCGCCCCGGAGCCCCTCTTTTGCCCGGGCTTTGGTGCTGCGCCCGCGGTGATCTATTTTCGGCTCGACTACCAGGCGAGCGCCTTACACGAAGTGGCCCACTGGTGCCTAGCCGGGGCCCGGCGGCGGCAGCGTGTGGATTACGGCTACTGGTATGCCCCGGAGGGCCGGGACGCGGCGCAGCAGGCGGCCTTTTTTGCCGTGGAAGCGGCGCCCCAGGCCTTGGAATCGCTGTTTTGCGAAGCCCTGGGGGTGCCCTTCGCACCGAGCGTGGATAACCCCGGGGCGCCGGCGCCGGATCTGGCTCCTTTCCTTTCGGCCCTGCATGAGCATCGTCAGCGCTGGCAGGCGAAGGGCCTCCCGTCCCGGGCGGCGCGCTTCCGGGACGCCCTGGCGGCCTTCAGACCGTCGTGACCCCGCCGAACGCCCTCTGGCTCATCGATGCCAGCGCCGTTATTTTCCGCAGCTATTTTGCGATGGCGGCCCGGGGCCTCGAGGGACCGGGCCTGCCGCCGCCGGTGCGCCTCGCCTGGCTGCGCTTTCTGGTTAAGCTGCGTCGGCAGCTGCCGGAGTCCGCGCGCCTTGGGGTGGCCTTCGATGAGGCGCTCGGATCTGGTTTTCGCCACGCCCTCGATCCAGCCTACAAGGCGCAGCGTCCGCGGCCCGACGACGCGCTGAAGGCAAGCTTTAGACAGTGCCGAGCCCTCACCGGTGCCCTGGGTATTCCTGAGGCGGCGAGCCGTCGCTATGAGGCCGATGACTTGCTCGCCCTCGCGGTGCATCGGGGCCGGCCCCGCCCCGTGGTGCTCATGAGTACGGATAAGGATTTGCTGCAGCTGCTGCGCCCCGGGGATAGGCGCTGGATACCTGGGGCCTCGGCGCCGGAAAGCTACGCCCAGCTTCGGCAGGCCTTAGGCTTTCCGCCCGAGGCCATGGCGACCTACCTGGCCCTGACCGGCGATGCGAGCGACGGCATTGCCGGGGTGCCTGGCATCGGCGCGAAGACTGCGGCCCGGCTCTGTGCGCGCTTTCCCGATCTGCCCACGCTCTACGGGGTCCTGGAGGCGGAAGGCCCGGAGGCCCTCGGGCCCCTGACCGGGGCGGCGGGCATTGCGAGCAAGCTCCTGCGGGGGCGCGAGGCCGCTTTCCACGCGCTCAAGCTAACCCGTCTTTCTGGCGCCGTGCCCCGGCGCTTTGATCCCGCCGCTAGAGCCCTCCCGCCCCTCACCAAGGCACGGCTAGAAAAGGCCTTTCATGCCGGTGGGCTGGTAGGCTATGCGCTCTAGCGTCGCCTAAGGATTACGCCCGTCGTGAAGCTGCTTGTGGATGAGAACCTGCCCGAGGCGGAGCGTTTCTTTGCGGAGTTCGGCGCCCTCACGCGCGTTGCCGGGCGCGCCGTGACCCCCGCGCAGGCTCAGGCGGCGGACGTGCTTCTGCTGCGCAGCCAAACCCGCATCGACGGGGCACTCCTGGGGGAGGCGCAGCCCCGCTTTGTGGGTACGGGTACGGCGGGGGTGGATCACGTGGATGAGGTTTTCCTGGCGGGGCGGGGAATTCCCTTTGCCCATGCGCCGGGCTGTAACGCCGATCCGGTGGCCGATTGGGTCATGGTGGCCACGGCCCAGGCCGTGCTGGCCGGCGCCCTGGCCGAGGACGCCCGCTTCGCCGTGGTGGGGGGCGGGGCCGTGGGCGGACGGGTTGCGAGGCGTCTCGCGGCCCTCGGGTTTGAGGTGGGCATTTACGATCCACCCCGGCAGGCTCAGGGGCTTCCCCTAGCGGCGCCGGCCTGGTCCCGCGAGACCGTGCTCGCTGCCGATGCCATCACCTTTCACGTCCCCGCGATCAAGGCCGGGGCCCATCCGACCGTGCCCTGGCTTAGCGCCGAGGAACTCCTTTCCCTTCCGCGGGGTCGGGTGCTTCTCAACGCCGGGCGCGGCGGGGTGGTGCCTGATCGCGCGCTTCTCACCGCCTTGCAGCGCGGCGATCGCCACTGGGTGGCTTTGGATGTCTTCGAAGCGGAGCCCGCGCCGCCCCTAGCTCTGCTAGAAGCCGTTGCTTTGGCCACGCCCCACATCGCTGGGCATAGCGATGAGGGGAAGCTCCGGGGCACGGCCATGCTGTATGACGCGCTCTGCGAAACCCTGGGCCGCCCCCCAGAGAATCACTACGCCGCGGCCCTCGCGCCGCCGCCGAAACCCCGTATGGTGCCGGGCGCATCGCGTCGGGCGGGGTGGGAAGCGCTGGCGGAGGCGCTGGATCTCCGGGCCCTCGGTACCCGCTACCGGGAGGCCTTGGCCGCCGGGAAGGACACGCCCTCGGCGATTTTTGACGCTCTGCGCCGGGCCCAGGGCGGGCGCCGGGACTTTGCCCTGACCCCCTACCGCGCAACGGGCGAAGCCGGCGTCCTGTTGGCGGCGGCGGGCCTGGCCGTGGCAGGCGAAGATGGCTGACACCGTCGATACGGTCATCATCGGCGGTGGGGTGGTGGGCCTTGCCTGCGCCCGAGCCTTGGCCCAGGCCGGGGTCGAGGTCTGGCTGCTGGAAGCAGCGTCCTCGTTTGGGCAGGGGATTTCCAGCCGCTCCTCGGAGGTGATCCATGCGGGGCTCTACTACCCCGAAAACAGCCTGAAGGCGGCGCTCTGCTGCCGCGGACGGGAACTGCTTTACGAGTTTTGCGAAGCCCGGGGGGTCGGGCATCGCAAGCTCGGCAAGCTTATTGTCGCCCAGGAGGAGGCCGGCGCTCCCGAGCTTGAGGCCCTGAAGGCCCGGGGCGATGTCCTCGGCGTGCCAGGGCTCACGCTGCTCACGAAGGCGGAGCTTTGCGAGAAAGCCCCGGCGCTCCGGGGGAGGGCAGCCCTGTGGTCACCGGAGACGGGGATCGTGGATAGCCAGGGCCTGATGCTCGCTCTGGCCGGGGAAGCGGAGGCGGCGGGGGCGCAGCTAGTGCTGCAGACGGCCGTGACGCGCCTCGCCCTAGAAAAGGATGGCGTGGTGCTGGAAGGGTCGAGCGTCGGTGCGCCCCTGACCCTGAAGGCCCGACGGTGCCTTAATGCCGCGGGCTTTGGCGCCTTCGCCTTGGCTCGGGACGTCCTCGATGGGGTGGAAGGGCCCTTTTATGCGGCGGGACATTACTTCAGCTACGGCGGGAAAGCGCCTGCGCCGTGCCTGGTGTACCCCCTTCCGGAGCCCGGAGGCCTGGGTATTCACCTCACCCTCGATCTGGGAGGGCAAGCGCGCTTCGGCCCGGACGTCGCCTGGCGGGAGTCGGAGGATTACGCCTTCACCGCCGACCGGGCGTGCTTTGCCGCTGCCATTCAAAGCTACTTTCCCGGTCTTGATCCTGAGCGCCTAAGCCCCGCTTATGTGGGGCTTCGTCCTAAGCGCGTCGGTCCGGGGCCGCCCGCCGCGGATTTTGGCTGGCAGGCCCAGCTTCTGGAGAACGGGGGAGGTCTTTTGCACTTACTCGGCATCGAATCCCCGGGGCTGACCTCAGCCCTGGCCCTGGGGGAACGGGTAGCGGCCCACTGGCAGGAGGCCTTGGCATGACCCCCTTTCGCTTGGGCGTGGTGGTGAATCCCTGGGCCGGCATCGGCGGCGCGACGGCCCTAAAGGGCTCGGACGGCGCAGCGGTACGCGCGGAGGCCCTGGCTCGGGGAGCTGAGCCCCGGGCCTCAGGGCGCATGGCCCGGGCCCTTGCGGGGCTCGTGCCCGAGGATCTCCTGGTACTTACCTGGGGCGGCGCCATGGGAGAGGAAGCGGCCACCGCGGCGGAGCTTCCCTGCACCGTGCTTGGCGCCGCGGAGGGCCCGGCGTGGGAAAGCACTGGCGCCGATACGCAGCGCGCTGTCCGGGCTCTGGTGGCTGCGGGCATTGATCTTTTGCTCTTCGCCGGGGGAGACGGCACGGCCCGGGACGTGGCTTCGGCCCTCGAGGACCTCAGGGATCCACCCTTGGTGCTCGGGGTGCCCGCGGGGGTCAAGATGCACTCGGGCGTTTTCGCGGTCACGCCCGAGGGGGCAGCGGAGGTCCTCACGGGGCTGCGCACCGGCGCGCTC
>Ga0181578_10005632_pt1 | contig 10909 bp, 20 predicted proteins | sample 071ome_21_FD_148659 | JGI IMG/M metagenome (GOLD analysis project Ga0181578, IMG submission 148659) | Coastal salt marsh microbial communities from the Groves Creek Marsh, Skidaway Island, Georgia - 071401CT metaG (spades assembly) | ecosystem: Environmental > Aquatic > Marine > Intertidal zone... | reverse complement strand
ATTCCTGAACCGTTTCTTCAGGACAGAATTAGAAACGGTGGAGACCCGTGGCCGTGAGGGTGAGATCAACAGTGACCATTACCATGCTCGCCCTGATGGCTGGTGTGCTGGCTGCTGTGGTTGTTTACGAGTGGAGGAGTGGCAGTGACAGACGCATCGAGTCGTGGGAAGCGATCACGCAGGAAGGGGAAGATAGGTGAGCAGGAAGCTTGTCACATTCTCCAGACACTGTTTGGCTGGGTCTGCCGCCGCACACAACAGTTCTCTGGCTGGTCAGGTGGAGACAGCCCTGACATCATCTGCATGCAGACGCCCTCGCTTTTCTATGAGGTGAAGCGTGTTAATAAGCTGAATGTACCCAGAGCATTGCTGACTGCCACTAAGCAATGCGGGCGGAAGACGCCAGTACTACTGCACCGGCCTGACAGATGCACTGTCGGTTGGATGCTGACTATCAGACTCAGTGACTTGCCGGGGCTTGTCCATGCCTACCAATCAGCGGTTGACCATGAGGTTGAAACGAGAGTTGCGGTGGCTGCGGAAGCACTATCCGATACGGCGGCGTGTAATAGTCAGAATGGTTTCACCAAGTAAGGCCCACGATTACCACGGCTTATGTATCTATGATGACAGCAGCGTTCTTATCAGAATCAGATCAGGAGCAGAAGATGATGCCGCCTGCGAAACACTCATCGAAGAGTGGGCACATGCCATCAGATCAGAAACCCCCATGCCCGGCTCCGACCAGCACGATGCTATATTCTGGGCTATCTACGGAAGCATCATCAAACACAGACGAGGGGAATGATTGGTGCGAAAGGTTTGACTGCAACCAGCGGTGTGCAAATTACATTCGGAAGGTGGTTGAAGACTGCCTCAAAGGTATTGTTAATTTCAGTAAGACGGGGAATGTGAGTTGGAAGATACCGAAGTGGAGAGGAAATGATGGCGTTGAAAAAGGAACTGGTTAATCATCCGCCGCACTACACATGGCTGAAGGGCGTGGAGGTTGTCGATATCTGCGAGCAAGTTGCTGAGACAAGTGGCTGGAACATAGCCAGTGCAATCAAGTATCTGCTCCGATGCGACAAGAAACACAAGGACGATCATGGCATCACAGACATTGACAAAGCAGTCTGGTACTTGCAGCGAGAACGAGAACGTCGAGCCGCTCGAACAGTTGATCGACGGTCTGCTTGAGCCAATCACCAGCAGCGAGATCGCTGGTGCTTACTGCGCCATATGCGGGCAACTCCTGGCCCAGACTATAGTCAGTATCAGACGCCGAAAGATACAACGCAAGGATGAGTACCGGGAGAAAAAGCGTGCCCGCCGATGGCTGGCGGAACGTAACATTGGTGTGATCACGTTTGACGAGGTGTGCTTGACGCTTGGCATTGATGGTGATCGAACCCAGAAGGCCATAATAAAGTATGCCGAAGACCCAGCAAACAACCCCATAAGCAGGGCAGTAATAGGAGTGTTATCTAATGCCGATCAGTGAGTACCCCATTGCAGCCAGCGTCGGAGCAGATGGGCTTGCGAACAAGATTGACCTCTACCTCAAAGCTGCCAGGGCAAAGGCAGCTGATGGCCTGACGTTGTCGGAGTTTACGGAGCTTGGCCTGGGTGCGATCCGAATCTCAGTCCATGCCCTCGATGCTCTCGCGATGATGGCGGGCGATGAGAAGAAGCGCATCGTGTTAGAGATTAGCGGCAACACTTTCGATGCCCTTGCAGACTACATGGTTCCGCTTGCGGTCAAGCCAGTGTGGTGGCTAGTGAGACCAGCTGCCCGCTCACTCGCACAGACGCTGGCGTCTGGTGCTATCGAGGCCATCCTTCCCCTCGTTCGAGGCGACGAATCCTGATGATCATCTACGCTCTAATCGCAGCCGCCGCACTGGTACTACTCTGGCCCAAGCAGCTACAGAGAAAGCAGCCCGCACTCCCCAAGCTCGATCTCCCAAGCGGTGTGATCGATGTTGCTCCTGTCCGTGCCGACAGCTACATCGAGGCAGTGGCCGCATTGCAAACCGTGCAGCGTCGGCTCGTGGCAACCGGCCTGCTCGATGAGGATCAGGTGGCTGCGGTGGATACGCTCACTCTGGCACTGAGTAGGGGGGCGACCGAATGACACGCATCCTAATCGCAGCTGCGTTAGTCGGTGCGGCAGTGATGCTGAGTGACAGCGGGGAACAGCCCGTACCCCCAGCACCCGCTGCCCTCGATCTGTCAGCGGTCTTCGCTCACGAGGACGGTGCGAAGGACTGCCTGATCGTTGCGGAAATGTGCGACTCGATAGCGGACATCATCGAGTGGGATGGGATGCAGCCTGATCCCCTGCTGGCAACGGGCGTCCAGCTTGATGAGATGCGCACCAGAACAAGGGAGTTGATGATCAAGGGTGAGAGCCTGGGCGAGAAGTACCCGGCCTTGCGTGATGCGGTGGCCTGCTATCTGGATGAGAAGGTTGGGAATTCGGGGGGGGTAGTCACGCCTGCTGGTAGAGCGGCCTGGGTGGCCGCATATCGGGCGATAGCGGAGTCTGCCCGTGCCGTCATCCAATGAACCCCGATGGGCCGTAGCGGGCCTGCTAGCCCTGCTGCTGGCCGCTCTGTTCCTGCCAGCCTCATACCGCCTTCCACCGGACGAGGCTTATGGCTACCTACCAGACCCAGCTGGTGCGGCTGCATTCGCTGCCAGCCTGCCTGCCCCCACATTCGCAGAGGCAGCACCCGACGCTATCGAGAAGGCCACCCCAGTAGACACGTTCTTGTGGAGGGCCATGGATGCAGCACACCGTGCGAGGTATGGCACGCCATGGAAATGCAGCAACCAGAAGGGGGTTGGATCGTGCGTTGCCCACGGTGCAGCCCATGCCGTGTATTGCAGCGAGGCGGTGGCATGGTCAATCGGCCAGCGTAGCGAACCACCTCTCCTCGCGAATCAGGCTGCGATCTACGGTGGCAGCAGGGTTGAGGCCAGGGGGAAGGGAGAGGGGCAGGGTGGATATCGTGACGGCAGCACCGGCTACCATGCCGCCAAGTGGTTGAGAGAATGGGGGGTCATTTACAAGCAGCAGTACCCATCGGTGGACTGCACTAATTCAGGCGAGCAGCTTGAGAAGGCGTGGGGGAATTGGGGATGTGGTGGAGAGGGTGACGATGGGCGGCTGGACAATGAGGCCAGGAAGGTTCCCTGTCTGCATGTCGCCAAGGTGTCTAATACCGATGAGCTAATTGCCGCACTCATGTCAGGCCATCCCTGCACCCTGGCGTCCTCGCAGGGATTCACCCGCACTCTCGATGCCGATTCGTTCGCCTCGCCCAGCGGAGTCTGGATGCATCAGATGGCATGCATCGGCTACCGCACGCCAGCCAGTGGGCGGGAGGGGTTCGCCATTGTCAACTCATGGGGCAGTTACATCTCATATACTGCACCCCGGTGGCCCAGTGATCTGCCGGATGGTGTGTTCTGGTGTGACCCAAAGACAATGCAACGCATCCTGTCGCAGGGTGACTGTTGGGTAATATCGGAAGTTAAGCTTGAGTACAGAGACATCCATCACAATGAGTGGCTGATGCAATGACAGTAAAGAATATTATCATCGCTCTCCTGATCGTGTTTGCGTTGGGCGGCGTGGCTAATCAGACATCATGGATCGGTGGTGACCGGCCACTCAGCAGGACAGTGAATCGGTTTGCCAAGTGGGGATTGCGATGGGCACTCTGGAGCAACAGGCCGAAGCTGTTTCGTGATGAGGTTGGACAATGCGAGCCTCGCGAGGTGCAGCAGGGTGAGGTAGACCACAGGAGCGCACTCTGATGAAGTGGCTTATCGGCTTGCTCGTCTGGCTAAGTGGTGACAGTGGAGAGGTGGTGGCTGTGCAGGCCAGGGCATCGGCATCAGCGATGGTTGCATACAGTTCGATGGCACGACAGGTTGCGGCAGAGGAGGAACAACCTGTGGCTGAGATCAAACCGGATGGCGGGGATGGGGTACAGGCGCAGCCAAAGCAGAAACGCATGGTGAAGAGATGCGTTAATGGCAAGTGCATTATCACATATGAGTGATGCCCAAAAGAAGACTGACCGCACGCCAACAGCGGCTCGCTGAAGAGTCGATGCAGTTTGTTGGGCCGACCATCGCCGTGTTCATGCGGCGTAACCCTGACCTCCGACCATGGGCCAAGCGAGTGGACATGGTGAGTGTCGGTAACATGGCATGTTGCATGGCGGCATTCACGTTCGATGCCTCGCGATCTAAGCCGACAACGTACTTCGGGTCAGCGATCAGGCATGCACTGTATCGCGAGGTATTGAAGCAGCAGAAGATCGATGGTCGCTATGTGCCGACCGAAAGGATTCTCGATCCGCAACCATCGGTTCATCGCACGAGACAAGAGATGCGTGCATTGCGTGCATTGAGAATGCTATCGGCGGAAGATCGCACTCTGCTCGAAGACCGTCTGATCGAACAGGTGACGCTCGAACAGCTTGGCTATGAGCAAGGGTGCGATCCCCGCACGATAAGCAAGAGGGTGCGACGGGCTATCGAGAAGTTACAGCGGGCTGAAGGGGATAGTCCCTGATGCTGCCGTCGCGCAGGGCACGCATGAATCTCTTGCGTCCCTCGATTAGTGGGTAGTCATTCTCCATAGCGAGGATTGCCCACAGTACAGTCTTCGCGTCAGTCCATTTGCGTGTGGGCTTGAATGGTTCGATGTTGCTACGCCGCATGCACCACATAGCAATCTCGTAACCACTCATCCCGCTCTCATGCATCGAGGCGAAGTGAGCAACCAGCTTCCGCTCGTTGGCATCGGCCCGGTATCTGCGATTGATGCCAGTGCCAACAACCTTCCAGCCTATCGGGGCATGCCCCGTCACAGGCATGCCACTGCCACGCTTGACATGATTCTTCCTGATCATCTCCTGCGACTTTAGCTTCCGCATGATGTGAGCAGCGAAGACTAGGTTTGATTCGACCATGTCTATGGCGACATCATTCTGAGCGAACCCGGACAGGTCACCCATGTCACCAACGTGGCGGCTCACCCCCTTCTTGTCGAGCAGATCGAGCGTTGCTATCCCGTCCACCTTATTACGCCAGAGTCTATCCATCTGGCTGACGATCAGGACATCGCCGGGTTCAAGTGAGAAGTACACGATCCTCCCCTTGTCACGCTCACTGAATGGCTTGCCGCCAGACTCCTGGTCGAACTGAAACCCTGCCCACTCATACCCCTTCGGCTTGTAAATTTGGGTGAATGCCTGGAGACAATAGAGTTCCTGATCCTCGCGTGTCTGATTGTCACGCTGCTTGCCAGTGCTGACGCGACCGTAACCGTAGGCTTTAGGCATCGGCCTTCTCCCTTCTCTCGTAGTAGGCAAGTTTCTTTTTGTACTTCGCAAGCTTAGTCTTCGCCAGCTTCAGCTTGCGTTCCCAATCTCGAACCTTCTCCTTCGTTAATTGGTGACGCTCTTCAACAAGGCTCATAGGTTTTTCTCTAAGCTTCCGCTGCCGCTGCACTGGGGGGAGGTGACGCAAGATATCAATCTCATCACGGCTCTTTCTCAAGTCATTGGCTATGCGAATCTCGTTGAACATGCGGTTGAGAAATTCCATGATGCATATCTTTATATCATCGACAATGATAGTAGCGTTAACCCTTCCCGATGGTGGCCCCCCGTGCAGAGACTTCATCAACCTATCGGCCAGCCCTTGTACAAACCTCTTGTTGATAGAAGGGTGAATGTTTGTACTCCTGCTCAGAACAGCTATCCTCTTGCGTAGCTCTTTGAGTATCTCATTCTTCACTATGTTAAACACGGTGACATCTTCGTTATCGTATGTCATCACTCACCTCCCTAAACCATTTGAAGTAACTCCTCTCGCCACCGCTGTAGATGCACGAAGCACCCTGTCTTCGCGCCGCTGGCCTATCAACAACAGGAACAATGTGACCACTGGGTGTAGTGTAGACCCCGCACCTCGCAGTGGTTGTTGCATACTTGTAAGAGTTAGCAACGCCACCCGCATCCCATTCAACGTAGAATGGTTCGCGTTTGCTAGCAGCAGAAACAGCAGTCATCAGTGCTGTGCAGAAGTCATCGTAATCCACTGCGGAGAATACCCTCGTCCTGCATTTGCCGTTCGCTCTTTCAAGAAACTCCTTGCACTCCATCACTCACCTCCTTTTGTCATGTCGGCATTATCCTCGTCTTGGAGCCTCACGACCTCGTAAACGCTCCCGCCCTTCCCGCAAACGGTCGTACATTGTCCTACGGAAAGCTCTGCGATAGGACTTTTTGGGGATATCAGCAAGAAAACTCCGTGATCTTGCGAGATGCCCTCAAGTCCTCCTATCACCGCCCCTCGCCCGCACTCCCTTACTGCGAACCTCTTTGCACTCATCACTCACCTCACTTATCTATCATTGCGATTAGGAAAAGAACTAGAACAGACAACGCCATTGTCAGAAGGTCATCCATGGTAGGTCACCGCCTCTCTCGTACAGTCAATGACCTTGGCCCATGAGGGAGGCGCACTGTAGTGAGACCGCTTTACCAAGGCGACGATAAGCCTTGATCTTGTTGGCGTAGTAGGCCAATTAGTCTCGCCGTCAGTGACAAGGACGATGGCATCAGGCCGACGCTCGTCCTCCTCCTCGATTGCCTTCGTCATGTTCGTCCCGCCATAGCCGACGAACTTGAACTGCTTGAGGGAGGTGATGTTCTTTGCGTCCTGGCACCTCGTGTCATAGGCAACAACACGAGGACGCTCGACACGCTTTAACCCTTGGGCTATTGCGGTGAGAGCCTTGGTCTCTAGCCCCTGCATTGACCCACTCGTGTCGATGATGATCGAACACGATGGCACAAGCGTGCGGTATCCCGCCTTGATTGTGCCGCCGGGTTGCTGCCGTCGCGACGGTCGAGCATAGGTGAACAGCTTGGTTCCACCTCGACCGCTTGTTTGCGTACCGACAACTCGACGCAACTCCAAGAATGGATCAGGTTGCTTGTGCAACCTAGCTTCGATAGCCTTGGTGATGTTACCATCGACAGTGCCTGGGGAGGACGATTCGATTTCCTTGATCTCCTCTTCCACCTTGCGAAGCTGCTGCTTCACGAGGGCACGCTGGTTCCCGGTCGATGGAATCTCCCACGGTTTAGGCTGGCCGTCGCTGTTCGATCCCGCATCAGCAGGATCGAGCATCTTCTTGCCATCGTCACCGGGCTTGCCACCTCCACTCTTCTGCCCTTGCTTCGGCACGATGCTCAGTAGCAGCGACATGTACTTCTCGCTGGACTGATCACGAGTGAGACCCGGTACTTGCAGAAACGGAAGAGGTGGATCGATGCCGGGAACGCATCCATCGATCTTGATGTACCCCTCCCCTTCTGCCGACTGATGATGCCGCTTCAGCATCTGCTGAATGACAAGATCAGTCGAGATGTTCCAGACATACCGCTCGTGTTCGCCACAGTCAGGGAACAATTCCCTGAGCCTGTGGCAGTGAGACAACACGACATGCAAGGTCTCGTGCAGTAGGACATATGCAATCTCATCAATCGATAAGCTGCTGACGAATGCCGGGTTGACATACAGTCTCGCCGCCTCGTCAACGGCCATCGTCGGAACCTTGTCGGTCTCGACAAGTCGCATCATCTTCCAGACATGCTGGAGGTAGGGCATCCAAGACTTTGCACGCAACCTAGCCTTTGTAATCAGGCGTTGAGTAGGACTGATGTTCATATCTCACCCCTTTCTGCTGCTTCCTGCTCTTCATCAGTCAAACACCACTCGCAAACGAATTCATCGTCGTTGATGTTGAACATTTCATCGCAATCAAGACCGCATCGGTCGCAGTCAAACTCTGGTAGCCTACTCATGCAGCACCTCCGATCTGGCAAGCGATCTTGCCGTACCGGGTAGCAAGCTTGGGTGGGGTCTTGTACTTCGGATAGACCTTCTGAATCTCACCGATAACAGGGGCAGCGTTCTCAACGAACCCGTTCTCTGCCATCGATATCAGAGCTTCCAAAGCACCGTCGATGCGGGGCTTGCTTGCATCCTTGGACAGTGCATCCATCAGGCTGATCGGAAGATAGATCAGCTGGTCGATGCGATCCTCATCGTACTTAACGATGCTGGGTTTCTTGATCACCTCGTCTGGATCGTAGAGATCAGACGCTGCGATATAGTTGGCGAGAATGTCGGCAGCATCAGCACCGACTATGCCCGTTGCCAGTTCCATCGGCACGTTGCTATCTGACAAGCCGACCTTCTCAGTACCGGCAAGGCACAGTGCAAGAGCATGCCATGCCCGTGGAGATGGGAAGGCAAGCTGATCATCTGGAATCCTGTCGGTCTGCCGCATCTCAGGATGGGCTTTAGTCAGACGAGCTATGATCGAACACCACTTCGCCGTGTAGGCTGAGTAGTCACCGACCACCGGCATGTTATCGGGAGCCTTGAACACACCGCCCCGAAGCATGCCCTCGTACCATGTATCGAATGGCGTCTGCCACTTGTGATGGTACATGCGGTTGAGCATGCTTGGCTCCAGCGGTGCGCCGTTAGGTGCAATCTCTGGAGGGTTAGCTGCTGAAACGATGATGGTATCAGGGTGAAAATGTAAGTCACCGATACGCCCCTCGTTCATCACGCTCAACAGCACTGGTCGCATCTGTTGAGGTGCAGTTGTCAACTCGTCAATCATCAGGAACCAGCCCGGTTCAGTTAATGCCCTGATCCAGGCCATCGGAACCATCTCAGAAACCATCTTGCTGAGATTGATATGCGGTATGCCACCGATATCTTCTGGCATGTGCATGCTTGGGATGAAGCAAAAGAACTTGCGTCCCAAAGCTGCTGCCAGTGCCTCAAGGGTGGCAGACTTGCCAACCCCCGTGCTACCCCAAGCAATACCAGTGATGCCGCACTGGATTGCGACATACAACGCTGCGTTTAAACACTCGAACATCTTTCAAACCTTTCTCGTGAAGTGAATGCCCGCATCCCAACGGGCAGGAAAAGAAACCAACGAACCAAGATCAGGCGAGAGTGGACATAGCCTCTTCGCCAATACGCTCATAAGCCTTCTGCCCTGCCTTACTGAGGGCGACGAAAGCCTTACCAAGAAGCTGACGATTGTGATCAATCGTTGCCTTCCACTCGACCCACTCTTCCATGCGAGACTGCCTTCCATTGGAACGCTGCTTCGCACCTCGACTGTCAAGCTCCTCGTAGTGTTCGATGATGCCAGTGAAGGCAGCAGTCGAACGCTCGATCAAAGAGTCAACAACATGAGTGACAAGCTCGCTGTTAACCTTCGGGTTAAACTGAATCGAGTGCAGCTTAACTCCGCAGTAGGCGAGGGATGCTCCGATCTGAAGGTACTCCTTCGCCTTGTCAATCGGCAGATGCCAGACGCCACCTGTGTCCTTGAGCAGAACACCGTGGCATGCACGAACGAGCTTGTTAAGTGCCTGTGTCAGGTCACTTGCTCCAACGTAACCACAGTTCTCATCCCACTCCCGGTTGGCAGTGTCAAGTATCTTGTCACGATACTTGAGGGCATTCGGACACTCACAATCCAGCATCTCGATGCGATGCACACCGTTGTCCTGCTTGATAGCACCAAGCGAGAACAGGAAGGGGAGATCGTTACGCTTCTCCCCCTTCAGGAACCGACGAACCTCGCAACCAACCCTGTTGCTGCGACCGGGTAACGAGTACACCTTGTACTTCGCCGGTTCTTCAGGGTCACAGTAGGTTTCCGCTGCCGATACAGCAGCACGCCGGATAGCGTCTGCATAATCGACAGTCGGAATCAGGCCAGCCATGCCAGCCTGATCGAACGCATCGACGGCACACTGCCGACGAACCCGTGCTGACTCCCAGAAAACAACAACCATATCGCCTTCGTTCGCATTCTTCATTGTCAAACCTCTTAGAAAAAAAACAGGGCACGCTAGTAGCATGCCCATCTCGTCAAGAGCAGCGACCGTCGCTGCCCACAGCACCCTCCCCACACCTCGCTCAGTTCTGCGAGGGTTCGGTTCTTTTCAGGACGTTGGCAAAGCCAGGGTCATCAAACCCAATCACGCCATCGCAGTCATCGCAGGGTGGCTTGAACTCAGTGAAGTCAAACCTGTCCATCAAAACGCAGCGAAGCTCATACGCAAGACCGAAGAACTCTGCACCACCTCGAACGTTTTCGATGATGAAGTGATCCTTCGTCGCGATGTTAACGCACTGCACGATTGAGTAAGCCTCCGCCTTACTCAGCCTGACCCTGTGCTTCTCATCGAGATCACATGTCTGAATCAAGTCTTCGTCATAGAACTTGGCGAAGGATGCAAGGCGAGCATACAAGCTGGCAACAACGACAGTGAATTCAAATGGCACACGCTTCCAATGACTATCGATTACATCGTGCATTGTCTCAGCAACGATCATCCAAGTCATCAGACCAAGGGTGACACGGGTTGAGGTCTTTTCGTTTTCCATCATGGTTAAATCTTTCTCGTTTCAAGGGTAAAGAAAACCCCGCCCCCCAAGGTGTAAGGGGGCGGGGCGAAAGGATAAGCAATGCATAGAGTTACAACGCCACCTCTATGCTGGGCGGTGCATGCTGCTAAGAGTTACAAAACGCAGCTAAGAACAGCACGATCCTAATGGGTAATGATCTCCTCTCTCTCGATGCTCTTCAGTCTCCAGTACAAGTTTAAAGCTAAGTCAAGATCAGCTGAACCGAAAAGCTGATTGTCCGGGTCATCTGTATCAGGATCGCTAGCAATTACATGGGTAATGCAACGCTTGAGAATACTTAGTTCTCGTGGCGTTAGCAGGACGCTCACTGTGGTAAGGGGCATTATGAATCCCTCCCTGACAT
>Ga0181578_10005612_pt1 | contig 10942 bp, 9 predicted proteins | sample 071ome_21_FD_148659 | JGI IMG/M metagenome (GOLD analysis project Ga0181578, IMG submission 148659) | Coastal salt marsh microbial communities from the Groves Creek Marsh, Skidaway Island, Georgia - 071401CT metaG (spades assembly) | ecosystem: Environmental > Aquatic > Marine > Intertidal zone... | reverse complement strand
GAGGACCTGGTCGGCGAAACCGGTGGCCGGTTCGACGACCGCGATCAGATCTATCAGGAGCTGTTCCGCCTGCCCAGGATAGACGGCAGGAACGTCCAGATCGGCACCTTCGCCGTCGCGGGCGCCTTCAGCGCCGCCTGCACGCGGGTGGACGCCTCGCCGATCATCGTAGCGGAAAGCGACGTGCTGCCTTTGCGGGTAGTGCCGGACGACGTGCTGCGCGATCCGACTTGAAGGGCTACGGCCTCAGGATGGGCCGAGCCGTGCGAGACCGGCGAGAACAACCATCAGCCACAGGAGCGATGTTCCGATAAGAACAGCGCTTCTGACCGCGCGCCTTGTGCTGATGTGCCGGCTGGGCATGTTCCGGGTCCGAAAATACGTTCTGGATGCGGCAACCCTACGCCCGCCCCAGCGGAGGGTCAATCTCCTTAAATTGTTTAAAATCAAAAGGTTATAAAATTTCAAACGTTTGCAACAATCGACAGCAGGGCATTCTGCAATCGTTTGTTGATAAACAGGAGACGGCAAACAGCCCTGTTCTTACAAGGCTGCTCCGTAACCCCTCCTAAGAATACCGCGAGAATTCCTGGCCTTCCTTGACGCAGAATTCGAGCAGGAAGGGTCGTCCGCTCTCGGTTACATCGACGGCTTCCCTGATGGCGTCGACGATATGGGCGGGGTTGTCGACCCGGCTGGAGGAGACATTGAGCCCTTCGGCTACCTTGGCGTAGTTGCCGCCAATATCCATCGAGTTGAACTTCTCGTCGGAAATCTTCAGCACGCTGCGCTCCGCCGCCATGATGCCGTTATTGAACACGATGGTGAGCATCCCGATCCCGTTGCGCGCAGCGGTCTCGATATCGAGCCCGGTCATGCCGAACGACGCGTCGCCCATCAGGTTGATGCAGAGCTTCTCCGGCGCCGCCAGCTTCGCCCCCATGGCGAGCGGCAGCCCGTAACCGAGCTGGGTCGACTTGCCCCAGCCGATATAGGAATGCGCGCGCGTGGTCTCCCAGGTCGGCAGAAGCTGTTCGCGCGGGCTGCCGGAATCATGCGTGATGATGACGTTATCGCGGTCGACCGTTTTCATCAGGTCGCGGATCACGCGGTACTGGTTGATCGGCACCTCGTCCGAGTCAAAATGGCTCGACCATTCTTCCTGCCACTCCTTTTTGACCGCCGACACCCCGTCGCACAGATCGCGCAACGCGCCTTCCGGCGCCGGACCACGCTGGCGGGCGATCTCCTCGATCAGCGCCTCGATCACCAGCGCTGCGTCGCCGACAATGCCGAGGTCGACAGCGTAATCCTTGTTGATGTCACCGGCGTCGTTGGTCGCATGGATCACAATCTTGCCGGCCGGCATGCCGGGGCCGAACGAGGTTTTGGTCAGGCTGGAGCCGATCGCCATCACCACGTCGGCGCGGCCGATATACTCGGCGAACATTTTCGAGCGCGACCGCGTCGAGGCGCCGAGCGCCAGCGGGTGGTTCTCGGGGATTGCGCTCTTGCCGGGATTGGTGGTGCAGACGGGAGCCGGAATCAGCTCGGCCAACTGCACCAGCGCATCGCCCGCGCCCGCGTAATGCACCCCCTGCCCGGCCCATAGCACCGGGTTCTTCGCCGCCAGCAGCATTCGCGCGGCTTCCGCGACCGAGTCCGGGTCGGGCGCGGAACGCAGTACCGGCACCGGCTTGTAGCTCAGCTCGCCCTCGAATTCCTGATCCCAGATCTCGACCGGAATTTCCAGCATCGCCGGCCCGCCCTTGCCGCTCCGCATCGCCTGATAGGCCCGCCGCAGCAGATCGGGCAGTTCCTGCACCGAAAGCGCCATCCCGCCCCATTTAAGAACCGAGTCATAGGAATGCACCGCCCGGAACGTCGGCTGGATATACTGGCGGTCGAGCGGGTGGCCGGCCGGAACGACGAGTATCGGCACGTTCTCGCTGAACGCCTGGGCGACGCCGGGATAGGCGTTCTCGATCCCCGGCCCGTGCTGGGCCGCGAACACGCCGTTCTGTTTTCCCTGCCGGATGCGCGAAAACCCGTCGGCGATGCCGACCCCGACGCGCTCCTGGCGGCACAGGATGGTCCTGATATCGAGCGCCGCGCAGGCCTCGATCAGCGGGTTGCGCGGGTAGCAGGAAAGAAATTCCGTCCCCTCGCGCCTGAGGATCTCCGCAACGATATCCGCGCCGTTCATAATGTTCGCTCCCTGAAGAATGTCGTTTGCTTTTGCGGAGCGTGACAGGCACTGACGAAACCGTAAACCCTTGGCCGCGCCGTTGACTGTTTCCGCCGACGCCTCCTACTCTTGTCCGGAAATTGCCGGATATGGAAAACATGATCGAAGACGCGACTTTCCTGCGCAACAGATGGTATGTCGCGGCGCTGTCGACCGAGATATCGGACCGACCGCTGGCCCGCACAATCGCCTGCCAACCGATCGTTCTGTATCGCGACACAAAGGGCGCCGCGATCGCGCTGGAAGACCGGTGCGCGCACCGACAGGCACCGCTCTCGCTGGGCGAGGTGGTCGGCGACCATATCCAGTGCGGCTATCACGGGTTCACCTTCGACGGCGACGGCCGGTGCGTGCGCGTGCCGAGCCAGAAACAGGTCCCGCCGAACGCCTGCATCCGCGCCTATCCGGTGATCGAGAAACAGGGTTTCGTCCATGTCTGGACCGGCGATCCGGGCCGCGAAGACAGCGACCGGCCCTACGATTTCCCGTTCCCCGACAGGCCGGAGCTCCACGCCCGTTACGCCAGCCTGCGGGGCGCGTTCGATTACCGGCTGCTGATCGACAACCTGATGGATCTCACCCATCTCGGCTTTACCCATAAGAATACGATCGGCAGCGGCGGCGTCGCCGAACAGGGAAAAACCCGGACCGAGCGCAGCGATAACGGCGTCCGGGTTATCCGCCAGATGGAGAACATCGAACCGGCCCCCGCCCATGTGGAGGTGACCGGCTATAGCGGCAATGTCGACCGCTGGCAGATCATCGATTTCTCGCCGCCCTGTCACGTCGAGCTTCAGGTCGGCAACGCGAAAACCGGTACCGGCGGGGTCGACGCCGCGCCGGAAGACCGGCTGATCGACCGCCGCACCATGCATATCGCCACGCCCGAAACCGGGACCACGACCCATTATTTCTGGGTCAGCACCTATCCCGCGGATTCGATGACGCCCGAACAGGAAGACGTCATCTACGAACGGACCATGGAGGTGCTTGACGAGGATGTGCGCATGATCGAGGGTCAGCAATCGCGGCTAGACCCCTCGCGCCCGTTCGTCGACGTCAACGAGGATGCCGGCCAGATTCATACCTGCAACCTGCTCGCCCGACTGATTGCCGAAGAACAGTCTCTTTAAACTCTACCAGGACAGAGGACACATCATGGATATCAAGCTTTATTACGGCCCGGTGACCTGCGCGATGGCGCCGTGGATCATGCTGACCGAGGTCGGCGCCGAGTTCGAAACGGTGCCGGTCAATTTGCGCAAGAAGGAGCAGATGACGCCGGAATATCTGGCGGTCAATCCCAAGCACAAGGTGCCGCTGCTGACCGCCGACGGCGACCCCATCACCGAAAATGCGGCGATCCATCTGTGGATTCACCGCAACTTCCCCGACGCCGGCGCGATGCCGTCGGATAGCCGCGGCGAGATCGAGGCGGTGTCGCTGCTGGCCTGGGTCGCCTCCGGCATCCACGCCTATCTGAGCCGCATCAACAGCCCGGCCAAGGTGTGCGACACGGACGGCAGCGCCGACAGCGTCATCGCCAATGCGCGCGAGGTCATCGAGGAATGCTTCGGCATCGCCAACAACAAGCTGGAGGGCAAGGACTGGCTGATGGACACGTTCCGCGCGCCGGATTCCTATTTCTTCTGGGCCTGCCGCCGGGCGACCCAGTTCGACATCCCTCTGGAACCGTTCGCCAATGTCGCCGCCCATTTCGACCGCATGCAGGGCCGCGACAGCGTCCAGAAGCTGCTCGCTTTCGAAAAGAGCGTTCAGGAACAGTTCGCCAGCGCGGCATAGGACCCGTCGAACGGACCCCGAACGGTCGCCGCCGCGGGAAGGGAAAGCGAGGAGTTTACCCCCTGAACGCGGCCAGGCCGGACAGATCGTCCGCCTCGTAGGCGTCGGCGCAGAAAGCGGCCAGCGCCTCCGTTCGCGCCGCATCCCAGCCGCCGAAGGCGCAGTTGGCGCGGAACTTGGCGTCGAGCTCTTCCGCGCTCAACGCCTCGTGCGCGCCGCCGCGCAGGTAGGGCTGTTCGACTTCCCGCACCGAGCCGTCCTTCAGCACCGCGCGCACATGGCCGGTATAGTTGGCGGGGTATTCGTTTTCGGGATCGATCTCGTAGGTGACGCGCGCCGCCAGCGCCCGGATCTCCGGGTCCGCCACGCGCGCGTCCGTGTATTGCGCGAGCCCCGCCGCCTGATCGATCAGCCCGGCGGCGACGCAGTAGGGCACGCTGAACTTGGCCGAATACGCAGTGCTGGGCGCCTGTTTCTCGGAGAGCGGCTCCCACAGACGGTGCACCGTCCCCTCGCCCACCTTGCAGGTGATCGCCTCGACATCCCTGTAATCCAGCCCGTCCTTCGCCAGCCTTACGGCGCAGTCGATAAAGGGCTGCGCCATGGTGCCGCAGGCGTAAGGCTTGAAGGCGATATTGGCGGCGTGCCAGGTCTGGCCCAGCGCATCCGTAATCTGGCCGTAATCGGGCTCGATCCCGTGATCGGCGAAGGCGAAGAACCAGCCATGCTGGCCCTCCAGCACGGTGCGCGGGCCGAGAAACCCTTCGCGCCCCAGCAGGGCCGCGCGGATGCCGGCCTGCGCCGCCCAGCCGGGATGCATGCGCTTGGTCCAGCTTCCTTCCGCCAGATATTCGATGATGCCCGACGCGGTCGAACCGGCGATGCCGAGCGCATCGGTCATCTGCTTCTCGTCCGCGCCCATAGCCGTACTGACCGCCGCGGCGGCGCCCAGCGCGCCGATCACCGCCGTGGGGTGAAACCCGGCGCGGTGCGTCGCGGTCGGCGCCGTCAGCGCCATGCGGCACATCAGCTCTGTCCCCACCGCGATGCCGCGGAATGCGTCGGTGCCGGAAAACCCGAACCGTTCGGCCGCGGCCAGCACCGACGGGTAGATCACCACGCCTGTATGGACCGGGGTGCCTTCGAACGTATCGTCGTAATCCTCGCCATGCGCCGCGGTGCCGTTGACCAGCGCCGCGCCGCCGATATCGAACCCGCCCTCATGCCCGATGGCGGTGCAGCCCCCCGGCTCGGTCCCGGCGCGGACCATCTGCCCGACATAGTCGAGATCGCGCGACGACACGCACAGACCGGCGAAATCCTTGAGCGCCGCACTGGCGGCCGACCTTACGCCGTCAGGGATATCGGCGACATCGAGCGATACCGCCCAGCGGCAGAAATGCTGGGAGACCGAAGTTTCGGGCAGGGAGTCTGAATCGGGCATTACGCTTTCCGGTATGGGAGTTGGAGAAGGCGTCAGGATAAGCCGCGCGCGTGAGACCGTCCATTGCCGAGACTGCGTTGCGGCGCTAGTTTCGGGGCATTCTGCACCAACATCCAATCAGGAAAGCCAGTCCCCATGGCCAACGAACCGACCCCCGTTCCCTCCTCGCGCCGCAATGTCGGCTATCAGGACCTCCGCGAGCTGCTGGAGATTTTCGAGCAGATGGGAGAGGTCGCCCATGTCGAGGGCGCCGACTGGAACCTTGAGATCGGCGCGATCTCGGAAATGACGGCAGCGGAGAAACCCGGCCGCGCCAAGGCCATGCTGTTCGACAATATTCCGGGCTATCCGAAGGGCCACCGCATCCTGTCGGGCGGCGCCAACGCCTTCAAACGACTCGCCGTGGTGCTGGGCCTGCCGGAGCCGAAGAACGAGATCGATCTGGTGCAGTCCTATCGCGACCAGCAGAAGCAGCGCTTCGAGCTGATCCCGCCGAACGAGGTCGAGACCGGCCCGGTGCTGGAGAACGTCTTCCGCGACGACGAGGTCGATCTGTGGAAATTCCCCGCTCCCTTCGTGCATGAGCTCGACGGGGGGCGCTATATCGGCACCGACGACGCGATCATCATGCGCGACCCGGACAGCGGCTGGGTCAATTCGGCGACCTACCGCGTGATGGTGCATGACAAAAACACGGTCGCGATCTGGATGTCGCCCGGCAAGCAGGGCCGCGTGATCAGCGAGAAATATTTCGCCAAGGGCGAGCCCTGCCCGGTGCTGATTTCCTGCGGCCACGACCCGCTGCTGTTTCTCGTCTCGCATCAGGAGATCGATCACGAGGTCGACGAGCTGGCCTATGCCGGCGGTCTGCGCGGCCGCGCCATCGACGTCATCAAATCGGAAATCCACGCACTGCCAATGCCGGCCCATTCGGAGATCGTTCTGGAAGGCGAGATCTATCCCGACGAGATCCGCGAGGAAGGCCCGTTCGGCGAGTTCATGGGTTATTACGCGTCCGAATCCACGCAGCTGCCGATCGTCCGGATCAGGCGCGTCTATCACCGCACCGACCCGATCCTGACGCTCGCCATCCCGTCGCGCCCGCCGGAAAACTTCACCTTCGCCCGCGCCGCGGTGAAATCGGCGATGATCTGGGACGAGGTGGAAAAGGCGGGGCTGCCGGGCGTGAAAGGCGTCTGGTGCCACGAGGCCGGCGCGGGGCGGCTGTTCAACGTGATCTCGATCAAGCAGATGTATCCCGGCCACGCCAGCCAGGCCGGGATGCTGGCCTGCAACTGCCATGCCGGGAACTATGCCGGGCGATGGGTCGTGGTGGTGGACGAGGATATCGACCCGTCCAACATGTTCGACGTGATCTGGGCCATGTCGACCCGCTGCGACCCGCCGGAAGACGTGCAGTTCGTCAAACGAAGCTGGTCGACCCCGCTCGACCCGATGCTGCGCGAGCCGCCCTGGCAGAATAACCGCGGCATCATCGACGCCTGCCGCCCCTATGGCTGGAAAGACGACTTCCCCACGGTTGCAGAAGCCAGCCCCGAGCTAAAGAAGAAGATCAAAGAACAGTTCCCGCAGCTGTTCGATTGAGGGCGGGCCGATGAGCGACTGCCCCTGCGGATCGCGCAGCGGTTTCGATGCGTGTTGCGGCCCGATCATCGCCGGCGTGCGGCCTGCGCCGACGGCGGAGGCGCTGATGCGCTCGCGTTTCACCGCGTTTGCGCGCGGCGCGCTGGACCATATCGAACGGACCAGCTGTCGCGAGGACCGGGAAAATTTCGATCGCGAGGCCGCGGCGCGCACCGCGAACGATGTCGAGTGGCTGAAGCTGGACATTCTCGAAACCGGCGAAGGCGGTGAGGCGGACGAGGCCGGCATGGTCCGCTTCGCCGCGCAGTACCGGCAGGACGGGGTGCGGCTGGTCCATCATGAGCGCTCGACCTTTCGCCGCGAGGACGGGCAATGGGTCTATGTCGACGGCGAGATCTACCCGAAGAGCCCGCCGCGCCAGGTCGCCAAGGTCGGGCGGAATGAGCCCTGCCCCTGCGGATCGGGCAAAAAATACAAGAAATGCTGCGGGGCGTGACGCGCGCCGCGGGGCCGTGCCATATTCCGGTGCAGTCCCGCCGCAGCGCGGATAGCGAAACGCAAGAGACGAACATCGAGGACGACGCCCCGTGGTTACCCAGGATATCAACCGGCTGCTGACCGAAACCGGGCCCGGAACGCCGATGGGGACCCTGTTCCGGCGCTACTGGATTCCGGTTCTGCTGTCGCGCGAGGTCGCCGAGCCGGACTGCCCGCCGGTGCGCGTCCGGCTGCTGTCGGAGGATCTGATCGCGTTCCGCGACAGCGAGGGCCGGCTGGGGCTGATCGAGGAATTCTGCGCCCACCGGCGCGTATCGTTGTGGTTCGGACGCAACGAGGAGTGCGGCATCCGCTGCCCCTATCACGGCTGGAAGTTCGACGTGACCGGAAAATGCGTCGAAATCCCGTCCGAACCGGACAACGACAGGTTCCGCGAGGAGGTCGCGCTGACCGCCTACCCGTGCGTCGAGCAGGGCGGCGTGATCTGGACCTATATGGGCCCAAAGGAAGAACAGCCACCGCCGCCCGCCTTCGAATGGATTCATGTGCCGGAAGACCAGCGATACCATTCCAAGCGGCTGGAGGAATGCAACTACCTGCAGGCGCTCGAAGGCGGGATCGACTCGTCCCATGTCGGCTTCCTGCATAGCGGCGAGTTGCGGAGCGATCCGCTGCATCACGGTTCGCGCGGGTCGGATTTCCACGTCGCCGACCGGAAGCCGGTGTTCGAGATCAGGGATTCGGATTTCGGGCTCAATATCGGGGTGCGCCGCAACGCGGAGGACAACCAGTATTACTGGCGCGTCACGCCCTGGATCATGCCCTGGTACACGATCGTGCCGCCCTATGGCGACAACCCGCTGCATGCCCATGCCTGGGTGCCGATCGACGACCATAACTGCTTCGCCTGGACGTTTTCCTATCACCCGGCCCGGCCGCTCAGCGATCTGGAACTCGGCGTGATGACGGAAGGCGGCAGCCTGCATGCGAAGCTCGTGCCCGGTACGTTCCGGACGGCCGCCAACCGGGACAACGACTATCTGATCGACCGGAAGGCGCAGAAGGAAGGAAAGTTCTTTAGCGGCGTCGAAGGCATTTCGATGCAGGACGCATCGCTGCAGGAAAGCATGGGCGAGATCGTCGACCGCAGCCGCGAAAACCTGGTGATGACCGACAAGGCCATCGTCATGGCGCGGGGACGGCTGCGCCGGGCGGCGCGCGACCTCGACCGCGGCGTTCGCCCGCCCGGGATCGATACGGACTCGCAGGCGGTCCGCTCCGCCTCCTTCCTGCTGTCGCGGGATATTGCGTTCGACGAGGCGCCGGGCGAGCCGATGAAGGTCAAAAAGGACGTCCCCCACACGTCGATATAGGACGTCGATCTGAACGAAGGAGCTGAAATGTCGGAAGAACTCGATCCCAAAGTACTGGACCCGAGAGCCGCCGGCGCGCGCCGGCTGGAAGGCAAGATCTGCGTCGTGACCGGCGCGGGCCAGGGCATCGGCCGCGCGGTCGCGCGACGGCTGGGACAGGAAGGCGGTAAAATCGTCGTCGCCGACCGGGTCGAGGAAGGCGCGGCGAAGGTCGTCGAGGAGCTGACCGAATTCGGCGCGGAAGCCGTCGCCGCCATTGTCGATCTGAGCACCTATGCGGGCGCCGAAGCGCTGATGGCGCAGGCGATGTCGTCCTTCGGGCGGATCGACGTGCTGGTCAACAATGTCGGCGGCACGATCTGGATGAAGCCGTTTCACCTGTATTCGGCGGAAGAGATCGAGCTGGAGCTCGAACGCTCGCTCAAGCCCACGCTCTGGTGCTGCCGCGCGGTGCTGCCGATCATGATGGAGCAGGAATCCGGTTCAATCGTCAATCTGGGCTCGCAGTCGGTGCGCGGCCTCTACCGTCTGCCCTACGCCACCAGCAAGGGCGGCATCCTCGCCATCGGCAAGGTGCTGGCCATGGAGTACGGGCGCTACGGCATCCGCGTGAACACGGTATCGCCCGGCGGCACCGACATCCCCGACCGCGTCACGCCGCGGCTTTCCATCCGCCCCGGCGTCATGGCCGAGGATCTGCCTGAGGCGGAAGCCGACGCCTACCGCAAGGAGATGGGCGCGGACATCAACAACCAGAAATCCCTCAAGCGCCGCGGCACCCCCGAGGAACAGGCCGCCGCCGTCGCCTTTCTCGCCTCCGACGACGCCAGCTTCATCACCGGCGACGTGATCAACTGCAGCGGCGGGCAGTCGTAGGTCGCTTTCTGCTGACACCCCCCTCCCAACCTCCCCCCGCCTGCGGGTGGAGGGGCAGGAACCATTGAGGAAGAGCCCCTGCACCCTGCTTTCAGGCGCGCGAATACCCATGTCGCCGCTGCATCGCGGGAATCCCCTCCCCCAAAACTGGGGGAGGGTCAGGGAGGGGGTTCAGACCAGAGCCCCGAACACGCGGGCGGCCTCTTCCACCGCATCCGCGACCGTCTCGCCGCTGCGCAGCGGCTGGTGGACGGTGACCCAGCCGTCGTAACCCGACGCCTTCAGCGCTGCGACCATCTCCGCCGCATCCATGCCGGACGGGTCGTCGAGCGCGACGTAATCGAGCCGCACGTCGCCTTTCGCCCGGGTCGGGAAACAGTGCGCCCCGTCCGGGTTCAGCCGCACGTTCTGGAAATAGACATTGGCCAGATGCGGCGCGAGCCGCGCGATGGCGTCCGGCCCGTATTCTCCGCCACAGCCCAGCAAATTGGCCGGTTCGAACGTGATGCCGAAACCGGGACGGTCCACCGCGGAAACCAGATCGAGCGCCTGATCCACCGTTTCGCACAGCGTACCCCAGTGCGTTTGCTGCGCGATGGACAGCCCGCGCTCCGCCGCCTGATCCGCCGCGCGCTGCGCATGCGGAATGTCGTCCGCCGTCCGGATCATGACGCGCACCAGCTTCGCGCCCAGCGCTTCCGCAAGATCGAGATGCGGGCCGATATCGCGCAGCGCGTCGGACGCCGCCGGCGTATTGGCGGCGAGCGCGACATTGCCGGTCACCATGGAAACGCCGAGCCCCTCGCGGTCCAGCAGCGCCCGGATGTCGCGCAGCCGATCCGGCTTCGTGTCGACCGATACCGCGGAGGCCCGCATCGACAGCGCCCGGAACCCCGCCCTTCGAGCGGCATCTCGGCCCGGTCCTTGCGGGTCGACGATTCCGCGACGCGGACGGAGAGGGACAGCTTCACGGTCTCAATCCTCCCGGAATAGCCGACCGAACCCGTCGCGCCAGACGACGGGCTGCAGGGCGGGAATGACGGTGACGCCGTATTCCCGTTCCGACGGTTCGATCACGGGCGCGGCACAGCTTCA
>Ga0181578_10005598_pt1 | contig 10953 bp, 7 predicted proteins | sample 071ome_21_FD_148659 | JGI IMG/M metagenome (GOLD analysis project Ga0181578, IMG submission 148659) | Coastal salt marsh microbial communities from the Groves Creek Marsh, Skidaway Island, Georgia - 071401CT metaG (spades assembly) | ecosystem: Environmental > Aquatic > Marine > Intertidal zone... | reverse complement strand
GGGGAGGTGAGTCGGCGGGTTGCGAAAGCACCCACATGGGCGTGTAGATCAGTTGGAAGATCGCTACCTTGGCATGGTAGAGGCCCCGAGTTCAAATCTCGGCACGTCCACCACCTTCGATGACAGCAGACCCAATTCATCGCTGGGAACGCTGGACGTCTCGCCGATGTCGTCGAGGTTGATCAGGGTTGAGCCGTGCGTTCGACGCATCACATCGTGGACCGTTTCCTCCGTGTCAACCAAGGTCATCCACTGACCGTTTGGGTCGGCATGGGTGGAGGCGTTGGGATGAAGGTCGTCGAGGGCGTATCAACCACACCGATTTTGGGTTATGACCACGATCACCCTCACGCCAACGTGCTGTACCGCATGCTGACGGCCAAAATCACTTGTACCTGTTCAGATCATGATTTTCATCGCCATGCGAGTTCGGGAGCGAACACCTTCAAGAAATTGCGAGGCGGGGTGACCAACGAAGAATTCACCATGGTCAAGACCGATCATCTGTCATGGTGGCGACGCCTGAACTGGGGCATCATTCGCTTCATTGCCCAAAAAGTCGGCCGGCCGCTCACCCACAAGTATGAGACATGAAGCGCGAACGCAGAAGATTGTTCAAGGACTTAATTCAACCCGGGATGAGCCTCCATCCCACTCCATCCTCAATGGAAAAAAGTCGAAATTCGTCATTCGATCAACAACTCAACCTCTCCAGCGATAGAGAAGGCCTTCACATCCTCCAATGGATGGGGGTGATGAGCAGAGAGCCGCATTCCATCAATGAATGTCCCGTTTTTGGATTTCAAGTCCTCAACATGCAGCCCATCGGAGTTGCTCACAATCCTGAAGTGTGAGCGAGAGATGTATTGGTTTTCTATTCCGTGCTCGGCAAGCCATGCTTTCCCAATGATGGTGTCGTATGGAATGTTGAATTTCTTATCTCCACCGTTGATGGAAACGGTCAGCGAGGCAGGAAGTTCAACGCCGATGCTTGGAACCCGCATGGTTGAGTGGGGACTTGGTGGGAGGTCAATGCTGACTTCATCGCCCATGACCTCGACATAAAGCCAACAAGCCTCGATATCATCCACAAGTTCCTTGTTGTTCTTTTTCCAATCCCTAAAGTGGTCTCGGGAAAGGAGATAATAGGGCCCGTTCAAAGCAATTCGAATGAGATGGAGGTCGTCAGACTTGTCTCTGAGCAAGTCCACTGTCTTTGAATCAACGAGGTCTTGAAGCATCTCCTTCGCCGAATCATCCAGTGGAGAGTTTTCATTCTTCATCATCCACGTATATGTCCCTGCCTTCAGCCCAACGAGGGCTTTCCATCCCAAATCTTGAGCGTATTGGATGGTGTTGACAAGACGTTGAACGGAGACCGGTTCAGCACTCAAGATGTTTGCACCGTCAATGACGACGCCTTTGCATTTTTTGGAAAACTCGGTAGGCGGTGTTTGAATCGGTTTGACGGCCATGCTATCACGACAATATGTTCAGATCAGGGCGGGAGGATGGTGCCGCTGTTTTGCGGAGGCCAGAACTCGATGGTCTTGTAGGGGCCAGGAAGGAGTGGATTTCCGTGCTCGTCTTTCTCGTTGGGTGGTGTGAGTGAATAGCCGAGATGAATTTCCATGAACTTTCTTCCAAGTGGGAATCCGATTTGGGGAACATCAAGCACTTTCCCGTTGTGATCAACTTTGGTTCCATTTTTCGACGGAACCCCTTTATCGCGACTTCCATCATGCAACTTGAGGACACCGTCTGAGCCGCGCTGAATCCAAGCGTGTTGCTTACCGATGTATTTTCCTGAGGCAGAGGTTTCGTTGACGGGGATGTCGATGTTGGGGTTCAAATCGCTAGCTCGTCCGATGTCCCATGGGCCGTCGCCTTGCAGCAGGTGGACCTTCCCGTCGGCGATGATGCGCGGCATGGATTCGTCGGGAATCTTTCCTCCAAGAGCATCCAGCATGTCCTGCATGGTTGCAAATCGCCCTTGCCTCGTGTTCCAGGTCGCCTTCATGATGACCTGTCGGAAGTGTTCGTCAACAGCGTTGGTTCCTTTGAGATAGTTGTGAAGGTCAAGCGGGCCTTGGTGTTCTTGACGTTCTGGTTCAAAACCAACAAGCATCGTGACAGCCGTGGCACCAAGGCTGTAGATGTCGTTTCCAATGCTCACCTTGTTGTCGTTGAATTGTTCTGGTGGCGCATAAAATCGAGTACCCGCCATCCATGAGACAAGAACGTGGGTGTTTTTCTCAGCTTTCGCAGCCGCAATACCAAAATCGATGATGGTGACGTTGTTGGCACCACCCGGATCTTCTACGAAGATGTTCTCAGGCTTGATGTCGCGGTGGATGAATCCAGCGTCATGAACGCCTTGAAGACCTTCGGCACACTTGGTGAGAACGTCAATCGTGTCCGCTTCACTGAGGACCCCTTGGGTGATAATATGCTCTAACAACTGACCCGAGGCTTTGTACATGATGAGGACAATCAGGTCCTTTCCAAATGAGTTGGTGATCTTCGACATTTCCACTGCCCGAACGACGTGGGGTACACCCTTCTGTTCCAGCGTGATGAGCACGCTGAATTCGGTTTGCAAGCATTGAATGACGCGCTGATCGTCTTTGTTCGGAACCTTAGCGACGAATTCAACACCGTCGCTCAATCGGCGAATCAGAAAGGTGTCACCAAAACCACCGCTGCCAAGAGGCAACACAATTTCGTAGTCGTCGCCTGTATCATTCCCAGTAAAAATGTCGCCTGGATTGATACTCATGTTGTTTCTTCCTCCTTCACATTATCAAATATTTTGGTTGCTTTTACGTTCAATCTTGATATTAATTTTTCTATCTTTCTCAAGAATTCGCCTTCAGCGCTGTCTAGCTTGACGGTCCCCCCAACTAGTTTCATCTCATTATCGTATTTCCTGAACCTTTGGAGTGTAGTGGGTACACCATCTTTCATATTTGCGCAATCAATTCGAACCATGCTGGTGTAAGTTATAAAAATGAATGTCAAGTACAGTGTTCGGTAACCCGATTTGACCTCGTAGTGGAATCTGATGACATTAGGGCTTGCTGTGTTTTCATCAAGTTTTTCCAAAACATCCCTCTCAAAAAGACTGGTGAAGTCTGCTAGGTCAAAATCTGGGATTTTTGACTCGGGGCGCTGAATTGTTGGGGAAGCTGAATTGAGATTTCTGTTTGAGTCCTCGTCAGACCGAGGAGCAGGGGTGTCACGCCTGGAGGGGTGGCCAGTTCCAAATTGCCCTTGCGATGAACTACGTGCGTTTCCGTTTTGGATTGAAGGCGTTCTTGATTTTGTGCCCGATGCTGGTGACGCCATGCTTGAAGCGCCTGAAGGGGCTTCTTTTCCCTTATCAGCCCCGGAGTGTTGATCGTGGATTGAGTTCTCATGGGGCTTTGCACTGGTGGCTTGACTGGCCAATCCGCCATCGTTCCGTTTATGATCTGCAGCCTTTCTGACACCGGGGGGTTTTCCCCCTGAGGGACTTTTTTTTCCGGTGTCTTTTCTTTGTTGTCTGGTCAGAGGAGGGGAAGGAGACGGGGGGGGAGGCGAAGGCGGCCGCGAAACGTAAACCTCCTCCCTAACATCATGGGCCGCCGTCTTATCATGTCGAGTGGCTGAGATGTAATGTGCCATAACACCCTTGGTGGTTGAAGCCTCACCCTGTTGGGTTGTGAAGAAATTGATGGCGGGTTTTGAGCGGCCGGGGGGACCAATACTCACGACGCCTGCGTTGATTACGGAGTAGGTTGAATGCGTGTCGACTGGTATGGAAAGTTCAACCTTTTTGGATTTACTTTCCAACTCAGGGGCATACGAAAGCTCCCAATTGAAGGTTTTCTCAAAGCCATTCACAACATGTATCTTGAGGGATTTATCTTCGATCTTCGCAGCGATGAGACTGATGTTGTTCGTGGAAAGGAGGCTCAGGGTTTTTCCTTGAAGCAATCCCAAACCAATGGGTTTCACATGCTCAAAAGCAGGGGGAGTTTCCAGTTGCGGGACACCGACAAGTTTGTTCAAGCAACGATTGATGACCATGGAGCCCACCTTTCGCCCACCAACGTTCCGCAAAAGCTGCTTGCTTGTTTCGGCTTGTTGAGTTGAATCTTCAATAACCAGCAGACAGTGCCAACCGTCTTGCACATCCCCGAGGAAGAGGCGGTCACCGAGGTTTTCAAATACGGAGGGAAGGTTTGATTTCCACTGACCTTCTTGCCATTTCCAAAGTTCTCTTCGGTCAACCCGCATGGAAGCTTCTTCGATGATTTGAACGTGTTCGTTACTGTCATGGTTTGCTTCGACTTGGGATTCGGCGTTGAGTTCCATACGAAGTCCAATGGGGACGCGACAAGGATCATAGGGGTCATCTCTTGAATGGGCGAAGTAAACCGGTGACATGCCTTCGTCAATGTTGTGAACCCGAACCTTGTTCGCCCGACCCTTGATAGGTTGGTGATGACTTGCATCGGCATTATAGGAAACGGGACGAGATTCTCCCGATGTTACCGTGTTAAATTCACTCAAGCCGACCGTTGGCGTATGGCCGTGAACGATTCGATGAAGCCCCGGCCAATGGTTCGCCAAGTCGTCAAGGTGCTGTTGGGCTGCGGGGTTGCCAGAATTGGCCCCAGAAGACGAGCCACGTGCCCAAAGCAGCCGCTGATCTTCTGAATCATGAAGGGAGTCGCCACCGTAACGATACATCTGCATCTTGAATTCATTCAATGCGGGATGGTGATGCGTAGTGATGGTTTTGTGAAGCTCGAGGAGATGCCCATCCCTATCGGCTTGGTGAGCCGCAGGTTCAGCATGATGGAACAGGATATCATTCATGGTCAACGCACTGATGGCCCCTGGAATGGAATCTCCCTTCTTGACGTTCTTTGAAAGTGTATTCGCACGTTCGTATGGAGACCAGCCGGTATCCAGCATTCCTTTGAAATCCCATGCTTTTGTGAGGTCTTTTTCAAGCCATCCGAGTTCCTTGAGAACGGCCCCCTGTGTCAAGAACAGTGTCCATACCGATGATTTGTATCGAGAAAACACCTCTTCCATCATCTCGTCTTGGTCGATGGCAGGGTTGTAGAAACGGAAATGTGCCCGGGCCCCTTTTTTCGGCTGAACATGGTCGGTGTAGGCACTGCGGACTTCGTTGTGAGCCCAATTGGAAAAATCATTTTCCAGCATGAATTGCTCGTGGTTGCCGACCAGCACGAATACCCGACCAGGAGCATCAACAATGAGTTGACGCAAAATCTCTGCAGCGAGTTCACTGTGGTCCGCTCTGTCAAAAATATCCCCGACTTGTACAAAGGCAACGCTAGGGTTCGCAATCCATCGAGCCTTGATCGCCCCGTGGCCCCCATTTTGAGCCCCAAACCATTCCCCGCCAGGATGGTCTTTCAATCCGGATTTTGGCAGGTTATGCCATTTCACGATTGGACTTTGGAAAGCCGCATTGAGGTTCTCAACATGCAGGTCTCCAATCTCGGTTTGCATGGGGTAGCCATCGATTTCGATTTCTGCGAGTTGATGATGAATCAAGTAAGCGATCAGGCCAGGCGCCCAACCGTGGAGGTCGCCGAGAGAGTGGACTTTGCTGATGGGTGTTTTGTGAAGAGTTCCGAGATCGGGTGATTGAGGCGTAGAATCAAGAGCATCCACCCGCTCCATGATGGCGGTTTCGTCGTCGTGTTCCTGCTCAGGGACCAGTTCTGCCTCGCCGGAGCCGTCGCTCACCGGTTCAGCCGGTTTGTCTTGAGGCTCATCATCAGTGGTTTCAGATACTGGTGCAATCTCGTCCTCTTCTCCAAGGTCTGCGGGGGTTTCGGTTGGAACCTCGTCGGTGGAGGCCTTGGTTTCCGATGAGTCCCCTTGCCCTGGGTTGGCCTCAGCAACATGTTCCTCTCCGCCGACAATCGAGCTCTCGGGTGCATTGCGCAATTCATCAGGAACTGGCCCCCCACCCTCGAGTGGTTCAGAGGAACCCGCTTCTTCGGGCGTTGGTTCCTCTGACATGGCTTTTCCTCTCCCCCGATGGTTTTAACCGTTCACTTTCACAGTGCATAAACGGCATTGTATACTCTAAACAGACTCATTCAACCCGGAAGGTCTGCTTGCCCAAGGTAATACTTGCACCTGTTTCACCGGTTGGAAATGTCTCTGGTTGAGTTGAATCGACGGTAGAAGCCTCTGGCGCTGTTGAGCCGTGACGAGCTACAGTCGCAGTTTTTCCTTCCTCGACGGTTAGTGTGTACTCGCCGTCCTTCAAGGTGAGGGTGGCATGGCGTCGGGAGACTCTTCGGAAATCGTCGGCATCAAGCGCAGGATCATCTTCCATGGTTTGTATGATGGCTTTCGCAAAAGCCTCATGCGAGCCATCGAGTTGGAGACGCCCAAGATGAATGGCTGCGGGGCTTGAGACACTTCCAGGGTGAAGGGTTTGAGGCCCCACGAAGAACAGACGGACGCCCGTTGTCGTGTGGATAATGGGCATTTGGCCGGGTCGGATGAGGTACAATTTGCCGGCGAGAACAAGCATTTGATGGTGGCCGATTTCAACCGATGTCCCCGCAATCACTTGTTCGCGGTCAACGTACGTATGGTTGGTCGAGCCCATGTCTTCAACGATGAGGTTTTCAGAGGCAGGGTTGACGGACAATATGCAGTGTTCACGAGAGATTCGGCTGATGGCCTTGTCGTAGAAACCCGTTGAAACATTGTACTGTGCACAGGCATCATGGAGTTGTTGTTTGATTTCTCTGCGACCAATGATCTGACCTGTAGGGAGCGTAATCGTGGCGTTGTGTTTGGCGAGCGGACCCGAGTTGACCAACAAATGAACCGGGGCCGAGACAGTCCCAGCGGCCATGCTTGGGGGCGTCCCGACGGTTGCTGCAGAAGGGGTTGGCGAGGGCACAGGCGCTGAAGCCGGTGTCGATGCTGGTGCAGGTGGAGCAGCGCTGGTTTTTGCCACACCGCAGTAGGGACAAGGTTGGCCTGCTTCGTACGCAGCCATCTGGTCGCCCATCAAATCCATCCCACAGTCCGGTTTTTCACACACCACGCCATCTGGAATGTCAGGCCCCGCAACGGGTGGAGGTGCGATATCGGGACTGACCTGAACCTGGCCGAAGGCTTCGCGCAACACCTGAACGGTATCGGGCGTGAGCATCTCACCACAGCCCTGGCAGGCGCCCATGGCCATGTCCATTTCGTCCAAATCTTTACCGCAGTCGGCGCAATTTGCCATGGATGCTCACCTCAGTCTGTTCGGGAAACCGTTTCCCCTTTGGTGTTCACGGCCACTTTACCGATGGCCTCGTGAACTGCGCCTTTGTCCTTTTCAGTGACGACGGTCTTGAGGATGGTCGAAGTGTTGGCTGCGGTCGGAACCGTTTTTCCGATGGTGTCGAGCTTTGTGAGCATCTTTGTGGCCAAGGCCTGATCTCCGGTCTTCAGGGCCTTGGTGGCTTGGGCGGTGGTCCGACTGACGGTCACGGAATTGTTAACCGGGGCGTTGAGAATCTCGGTGGTGTCCGAAACGCCCTCGACTTCAAGGTTGGTGCTCAGATTGTCAAACTTGACCGTCGCCAGATGGTTCTGTCCCGGATTCACATTGGAGGCTTCAATTTTGAAGGAAACCTGCGAGAGCATGCCTTGAGTGAAATTGGCAAGGGTGAGGGTATGGTGGCCGGCTGTGAGCGGTTGACCGTTGCACAGGTCAAGGCCGTTCACTTCCATCACTTCACTCAAGACAACACCGTCCTTCACCTCGACTTGAATGGTCGGTGCAGAATACCAAACGGTCTTTCCGAAATTAAACAAGGCAGTGAATTTCTGCTTGACGTCGTTGAACGTGGGCGCACTGAAGTATCGGCCACGAGCCAATTCAGCCATGTGTTCCAGTTCGTCAGGGTTGACGCCGTTGGTGACACCGATGCAGTGCATCGTGTATCCGAACGATGTGATGGATTCTACATTCTTATCTGCGGCTTTTGATGCGTGTCCGTCGGACATGAACAACGCGATGCCCGCTCGTCCAGAATCACCACCGTGGCTACCAAGGAAGGATAACAACTGGTTGATGGCGGCCCCAAAGTTAGTGCCGCCTTGCGCGTGCATGGCAGGAATATGGTCGCCTTTTCCAACCCAGTTGCAGTGAACTTGTGCTGAGCTCTCGAAGGTGATGATCGCCAAGCGGTCTTGGGCCCCAAGCATTGATTGGAGGTGCACAACAGAATCAATAACGACTTGAATTCCTTCCCCCGTCATCGAACCCGAAACATCGAGCACCATCACAATATCCAGCGGAAGGGCTGTGGCGTTGGCGTCGGGGGAGATTTCAATCATCCCGTTGGACATAAGTTTGGCGTTGGCGAGCGCTTTATTCTTTTGGAGGGAGGCAGTTACTGTTGGCATAGAACATACACCTCTGCAATTACATAAAAAGGTTTCAAAAGCCCATCCCTGAGCGGGTGTTCAGCACTTCCGTATCGTCGGAGGCCGATTGATTCCCACTGTTCACCCACCCGTCTCTGAACTGTTGCAACAAGGCGGGGTCAGCCGATGCGAGCACGCCGATGAGTTTGTGTCCGATACTGTCGGTACCGTTGATGAAGACCCCCCCTCCAAGCATGGCGACGAAAATCATGTAGTATTCCGATACGACATGGCGGTTGAGACCGATGGTGTGAATGACGCACTTCTGGTTGTCCCTTAGGCGTTCAATAGCTTTTTGCAGATTTGCGCGCTTTTTGGTTTTCCCCTTTGAACCGGGAACCTCTTGTATCTGTTTTCCGAACGCATCGTCTTGTTGAGACCGTCGAGCAATCAGGAGATCTCGCTCTTCTCGGTCTTCTCGGTTGCGAGTGAGCGCGTTTGGGTGATCCGCCGTGAATTTGTTTTTCAGTTCGGTGTGTTTAGCGACCATGGATGGTTCGGAGCGTTTTGGATCCAGTGTCCCTTCTTTTAGACGTTTGATATCGGCGAGCATGAAAGGCAACCACGGCTTTCGCAGCCACCCGTGTGCATAGGAGTCACCAATCAGAAGAACAGTCCGGTGTGCATTGCGCCGCGGCTTCCATTCTGAAAGGTCTTTTTCTGAGCGCAAATAGGCTTCCTCCATGGCTTGTTCGTAGGCTTCGGCATGATCGTGTTGAGTAGCATCTGCGCGAAGCAGTTCAACCGCTTTGAACACGCTGTCTCCAACAAGGCGATAGCCAACCTTTCGAACGGTTTCATGTTCCAAGTCATTGGTTCTTGCATAGTCCCTCACGGCCCAAATATCGACCCTCAAATCCATAGCATTCTTGAACTGCTCCATCGATTCGCTGAGAACTTGCTTGATGTTGGGCATATGACCTGCCAATGACCCCGTTTCGTCAATGATGAGCAAAACATCATGGGATTTGATTTTCTTGGAGTGAGTGATGCAGCTACGCGTCATCCAATCAGAAGCATTCCAGTTTGACGGTTCTCGGAGGACCAACTCCATCGCTTTTGCACGCTCGACGAAGTTCGCACCAGCAACAACGATGGCCGAAAAATCCGGATCCCCTGCCGAACGGATGGCAGCTGCCTCTGAGACCAAGGTTTCCAGCGACTCCACCATGTCTCGAATTTGGGGATTGTCGATGGCCTCACGCTCGGCATCAGAGAACAATGTGATGTCCCCTCCTCGTTGTTTCAATTCTGCTTCAACAGAAAGGGCTCGGCCGCGTGTGAGGCTGAGAACAATCATTGCAAAACTGTACCAGTCTTGGCCTGGATGTGCTCTTGCCTGAGAATTGTATTGGCTACGATGTGCGAAAACCCTCGTGCCACCGACGGCCCCATCATCGGTTTGCAATCGTTGGGCTTTAAGACTCAGACCAAAATCAATGATACCTGAAAATCGGTACATGTGGCGGCTTCGCTTGAGCATGATGTTTCCCGGTTTGAGGTCTCGGTGGACGATGCCTTGGGCGTGCAAGGCATGGAGCTGCATGCTGGCCTCTGACAGAATCGAGAGCATTTGACGACGATCAAGGTCGACATTGGCATCGCTCAAATCGTGGGTTCCATGCCGTCGAAGGGTAAGAGATGAGAAATCTGGTTCGTGCTTAACATAGCCGAAATCCAATCCTCGCTCCTTCAGATACTGAAGGATTTCCACCTCTCTGCGAAGGCAATGGGTGGCGTTTTCGTCGATTCCGACCTCCTTGCGAATGAATTTCTTGCCATCGACAACCGAAACGGACGACAGGTCGGAACCGTGAATGAACACGAACCGATAAAATCAGAGGTCGGTTAAATTCGTTTCCCTTGACCTTGTTCGCCTATCAAACCAAAGCACTTGCTGCAGAACGACCATGTTGGCCGATTAATTCCAAGGCCTCCGATGATGTCGACGATCTCTTTGTTGAAGCGATGATGAATTCATCCAAGTCGCTGCCTGAGGAAAAGCAGGGCGAACACCAACATCCACATCAAAGCAAGAGGCGAAAAGGTCGGGGCTAAGACAAGCGAGACTTCGGAGAGTTGACCGCCTTGGCCACCACCGCCTTCACAGCCCGCTGGAGGGGGACCAATGCCCGGCCCCCATGTATCACCGAAACCAGAACAGTCTGCGCCATCTCCACCCTCATCGAGGAAGGTTTCACCGTGGTAGCACAGGAGGAAATACGGGAAGCCCATCTCGCCTTCGCCATTCATCATCGTAGAATGGTAGTGGTAGATGCCATCGGGGAATTCGGGGGTTGGTCCGTAGTGGCCGTTGCATACATCGAGGTGGCCGAGTCCTTGGACGTAGACGTAATCGTCAATACCGTTGTAGCCCGTCTCGCCTTCCTTGAGTTTGTACGAACTCTTCATCTCAACCACGTTCATTTGGTCGTCATAGCCCCACAGGCCGTAAATCGGGTAGCCGTCCATGGACAC
>Ga0181578_10005595_pt1 | contig 10956 bp, 9 predicted proteins | sample 071ome_21_FD_148659 | JGI IMG/M metagenome (GOLD analysis project Ga0181578, IMG submission 148659) | Coastal salt marsh microbial communities from the Groves Creek Marsh, Skidaway Island, Georgia - 071401CT metaG (spades assembly) | ecosystem: Environmental > Aquatic > Marine > Intertidal zone... | reverse complement strand
AAATCAGGATATGCGAGAGATGCTAATTTTAAATGTAAAAAATTACATAAACAAACAAAAAAAGGTGGATTCCCGCGTATCATACCGAGAACTATAAGCAAAAAAATGTTTAAAGCTTATAGAAATAAGTTTCATCCTCAACCTAATCCTTGGGATAAACCGTCAAACCAACCGAATTCATCTATGCCAGAACAAGCAGATCTTTCCATTGACCTTTCTACGACTGAACGAGATGATCTTTCCATTGACCTTTCTACACCTGAACGAGATGATGTTTATGTTTCCAATGACAATCAAAATGGAGGTAAAAAACATTACACAAAAAGCTTCTTATAAGAATCTGAAGGAATCCATATTTTCCATTGATAAGACCAGGTTATATTCCCATCATGACTACTATAATTTTGTAATTCAGTTAATTTACTTGTTGTTAAATACTGATATAAATCGTTACTTTGTTTGTAAAACATCGCAGGTACATCATATAAGTGCTTATATTTTGCGTTACAAACGTATATTCCGTCATCATCCCAGTCGCATCTTTTATCTTTATCTTTATAGACTCTCATGAAAGAGATATGCGAACAATGAACATAAAAACCATCAAACCAACCATTCCATTCCAATAATATGAAAGTTCCTTCTAATTTTTTTAGGTTTGATGGTGTTAAATCGTTTTTATCTAAGGAAACAAAATTAGAAAAAAATTCTTTTTCATCCCATTCAATACTATTATTCGACCATGGGGCACGATGTCCACTACGTATCGACAAATGTTTTCTTGACAAATCATATTCACCATTCTCATCACTCTCTATAAAAGGTGTTGTTTCATTATTAATTTTTTTAATTATTTCACAATCTGGTAGAATTTCTGCTTCTTCCTTCGTAAAATAATCCTCTAATAAATCCATTATTCTTCTTTTATTATTTGTTTTTATTTCTATATTATTTATTATATACATTTATACAATAAATACTATTGTTATGCCAATATACTTGGCTATTTTTAAAAATTTCATAATATTTTAAAAATTCCATATTCTTTTAATTTATCTACAAATCCATATTCTTTTAATTTATCTACAATTCCATTTTCTTTTAATTTATCTACAATTTTAGGTAGTTGTTGCATACCCCAATCAATAGTATTACTAACAGTATATGATACAATCATCGTACTTCCAATACGAACTGTTTCGTTAAACATATGTGTTCCTAGAACAATTAAAGTATTTTTTACTGTTACACCTACATATATAGCAGTTTCTCTAACTATACTATACCTATTTATTATTATATTTTGATTCGCTTCCATTTGGTTCGCTTCCATTTGGTTCGCTTCTATTTGGTTCGCTTCCATTTGGTTCGCTTCCATTATCATTTTAAATAATACCTAAATCTTTATATAGTTTTTTTATTTCTAAAATGTATTAACAACATCATTACCAGAAACTGTGGGAAATGCATCAGAACCCTGACCTGTGGGAGGCCCGAATGTAGATTCGAACGCTGGATCTGAAATAGGACAAGAATCAGAACCAGGACAGGTAGGAGGTCCGTATGTAGAATCGAACGCTGGATCTGAAATAGGACAAGAATCAGAACCTTCATTAACCGGACAAGAAGAATTTTCATTGTTTTCAGGTGGTATAAGTTCGTAACCGATAGGCATAGGATACATATAATCATAATTAGGTTGAGAATAACTATTACCCATAATTAACCTTGTAATAGCATCACTAATAATACCAGCAGCACACCCCGCTCCTGCTCCTAAAAAATTTGCTCCTCCTGCTCCTCCTACTGTTGCACCAGAAGCACACGCACTTGCACCCTCAGACGGTGTCAAACGATTATTATAGATATGATCTACAAACCACCAAATATAATCACTCATATTTAAACTACATTATTATTACAAATTAGCTTTAAATATTTTAAGTTTATACTTAATTTGGTTGCAAATAAAAAAGACCGTATATACACTCTTTTTAATAATATAAATTAAATTTAATAATCGCCCTCCATATCTTGTAAAGCTATCTCATCTAAAGCATTACCCTGACTATTTTTTGCTTCTGTAATTATTTCGTCTGTTTTATTTTTGACAAAAGGTAAAACCATTCCACTTTTTCTTACAGCAGCTAAACATATTTTTTCTGTTTGATTATTTACATATTTTAGAGCTACTGCTGTATTTTCTATTGCGGTCAAGCATATTTCTTCTGTTTGTTTTCTTACATGTAGTAAATTATACCCATTTCGTTTGACAGATTCTAAACACATTTTTTCTGTTTGTTTTTTTACATATTTTATAGCTTCTGGTGTATTTTCTATTGCTGCCCAGCATATTTTTTTAGTTTGCTTTTTCACAAAATTTAAAGCTAATCCATTTTGTTTGACAGCTTCTAAACAGATCTCTTCTGTTTGTTCTTTTACACCTAATAATGCCTTCCCATTTTGTCTGACAGCAACCAAACATAATTTATGTGTTTGCTCTCTAACCTCTCTTATGACATCACCATTTTCTTCCACAGCGTACAAGCATAATTCTGGTGTTTGCTCTTTCACAAAACCTATGGCTAATACATTTTGTTTTACAGCAAATAGACATAATTCATATGTTTGTTCTTTTACAAACTGCAGAGCCCCTACTGTATTTTTAACAGCTTCTAAACATAATTTTGGTGTTTGTTCTTTAACTAACTCAAGATTGTAACCATTATTTCGAACTGCTTCTAAGCATATTTCCGGCGTTTGATCTTTTACATACTGAAATGCAGAACTATCATTTTTAACAGCCTCTAAACATATTTCTAAGGTTTGTTCTTTTATATATTGTAATGTCCTACCATTATATTTAACTGCTTCTAAACATATTTCTAGGGTTTGTTCTTTTATATTTGTAAACGCATCCTCTCCTCCATAATGAGTCGCAGCAGCTAAGCACATTTTTGGTGTTTTATCTTTTACAAATTTAAATGGACTCATAATTTCTACACTATAACTTTCAATTGCTCCATTATATGGTGGAGTTTTTAATGCTTCTAAGCAAATATCCTCTGTTTGATGATTTACAAATTCTAATAACATTCCATTCAATTTAACAGCAATTAAACAAATTTCTTCTGTTTGTTTTTCAATTTCTATTTTTTTAAATGATTCTTCGCATTTTTTTCGTAGTTCTATTTCTTTGTCAATATTTTCAAATTCATATATTTTATTTTTTAAATTTTTTAGTCTGCAATATTCGTTGTAATATGATTTAAATTCTTCTATTTCAATCATTTTGTTATAACTTTATTAATTATTTGTTTTAGTTTAATTCCACTAACTGCTACAAAATATATCAATTTTATGCTTTTTTACGTTGTCAATTATTTCAACACAATAAAAAACTTTTATTTTATAAGTTACAATATATTTTAATCATTTTTTTTGGAATATATTTTATAATCATTTTTTATATTTTCATTTCTATTATCCCTTATCATTAGTTCTTTGATATTTGAAAAGGTATAATTTATATATTTTAACTTATATGCCAAATTCAATAATTCTAGAAAGTTTTCGTAGAAAAGTCTGGAATGGTCTATTCTTACATATTCATTTTTTACCTTTCTTTCTACACGAGGAGTAATCGCATGCGTACATTCATGAATAAATATAAATAAAAGATCTTCGTCTTTTTTTTTCAAAGCAACATCCGATAAAATTATTTTTTTAGGTAATATATTTATAATTCTTCCCTTTTTTATTAGTTTATAATCACCCGTTATGTCTCCTACACACCTTGCAATATATAAGTTGTTATAAGAACAAGTTTCTATGTCAACACATTTTAAACAAGGATATTTTTTAGAAAAGTCCACTATTAATTGATTAATTTTCTCCATTTTAATAAAATTATAGATAATGTATATTTATCAATTTTATATGCAATATCCATATTAAATACACCAAGAAAACAGAATTTTAATACGTTTATACAAAAAGATCAAAATAATTTTTTAGTTTGATAAATACCTAATGTACTTATCAAATGTGTGTAATTATGTATTCATAATATTCACAAAAAAGTCAGTTGTTAAAATGGGTATATTTTGTTTTTCATCGTCAGTTAAACAATCATAACAATAATATTTATAGAAATCTTCTTTTATTTTATCTTGTGTTACATCAGAACTCATACTCATTTTACCATCACTTATCATCGTTTGTTGCCAATGTTTTTCATTTATCAATGCTTCTAGTGAAGGACATCCAAACGCAAAACAACATTGTTTAATATCATTTATATCAAATTCTTCACAATTTTTATAGTGTTCTTTACCAAATATTTCTTCACATTTATGATGACAGTTACCATCTGATTCATTATATAGAATCCATCTACATAATGTATGTTGTTTATCTATTATTGTGTCGTTTCTGGATTTATGTTGGTAATAATAAGAACAAGATATGAATTTCATTTGATTATCGATAGTAAATGTATCTTTTGGTATGTACTCTAATGTATGAAATTTATTCAAATTGTTTTGTAGAGTATATTCAGCGTTGTTTGTATATAATAAATCGTCATTATCTACATTTATATAATAATTATGTTTAAAAATTGGATGTCCTATATTTTCCAACCCTTTATGTAGTCCTTCCAATAAAAAATCTCTTGTTCTATCCCATGCAAAATTAGTTGGATAGTTTAACTGTGTATCATAAATATATACATAAATATTTTTATCATTATAAAGTATTCCGTCGTTTACAGTAGGAAATTCGCCCAAATTAATATTATATAAAACTTGTAAGTCAATATGTAAACTATGATTTATTATATTTATATTTTTACTTTTATCCTCATCTGTATTACCCACTATAAATAAAAAATTGCTAGGGTTCCATACATGTTTATAAAATTTATAAAACAATTCTAATAATGTAAAATTATTTTTATATGTGGTGGTGATTAGTAAATTTTTATTGTTATCCATATATATTATAAGAACTATTACACCTTTAAGTGTATTTATTGAGTTAATAATATAGAATCGTTTGATATACACAGTTATTATATGTATATTTTACAAATAGAATGAGTTATGTTTGTAAAATATGTGACGAATACCCAAATAGCCATTCTTTTTCAAAAATAAGTGAAAATGATGGAATACACGTATTTTACACGTGTCCCGCAAAAGCAATAAAATATAATGATTCAGTTGGTATTATAAAGCATTATAAAGATACGTTGGATTTATTCAAAGGTCAAAAATGGAGTTGGATATTCGATAGTAAGGGATTTGGTTGGAAACATTTTACACAAATGAAGCTTGCGATTGAATTGGCAAAACTAATATCTAGTAAAACCTATGGAGATACTTTACAAGATATAACCTTATTACATTTGAACTCATATGGAAAATTTATGTTGAAAATATTATGGAATTTTTTAAGTAAAAATATTCAGCAAAAAATTAAGCTACAGGCTCAAATTTAATATGCTCTTCGTTATTTTCGGCGGCAGCCTTCTCAGCAGCGGCTTTCTCAGCGGCAGCCTTCTCAGCAGCGGCTTTCTCAGCGGCAGCCTTCTCAGCAGCGGCTTTCTCAGCGGCAGCCTTCTCAGCAGCGGCTTTCTCGGCGGCAGCCTTCTCAGCAGCGGCTTTCTCAGCGGCAGCCTTCTCAGCTGCAGCTTTCTCAGCAGCGGCTTTCTCAGCAGCGGCTTTCTCGGCGGCAGCCTTCTCAGCAGCAGCCTTCTCAGCAGCGGCTTTTTCGGCGGCGGCTTTCTCAGCAGCGGCTTTTTCGGCAGCGGCTTTTTCGGCGGCAGCCTTCTCGGCAGCGGCTTTTTCGGCAGCAGCCTTCTCAGCAGCGGCTTTTTCGGCAGCAGCCTTCTCGGCAGCGGCTTTTTCGGCGGCAGCCTTCTCGGCGGCAGCCTTCTCGGCAGCAGCTTTCTCAGCGGCAGCCTTCTCAGCAGCAGCCTTCTCGGCGGCAGCCTTCTCGGTGGCAGCCTTCTCGGCAGCAGCCTTCTCAGCAGCGGCTTTTGCTTCAGCCACTTTTTTAGCTGCTATAATTCGTGCGTTTTGTCCTGCTCCGTTACGTCCTTGAGGTGACATAAAAAAATCTACCATTATGTATACGTTATACATAATGGATAGAAATTTCTAAATACTATTTGTAATTAAATATCATCATTTGAAATTTGTATAGTAGGTTTTGCTTTATCTTCATTTACAGTGTTATCCAAAATACCAATAGCACAAATATATGGGTCATTCAATTCAAACCGAATACCTACAATTTTTGTAGTAATTTTGTCATTTTCCTTAATATTTCCAAATTGTTTATCTGTAAAATGATGGTCTCGGGCAATGAATACTGTAATAGGTATGTTTCCCTCATTATCTACAACTTCAGCATGGACACCAGCTTTAGTTACGGTTTTTACGTTACAATCAATAATCATCCCTTCAACAGGATAACATACCATACATTCAAATACAGTTTGAAATTCTACTTTTTCATTATTAACAACCCCCGCTGAATAATTATTCACACGAACTGAATTTGGTTTTATATATCCATCTTGATTGCATTTACCTTCAATTCTGTGTGATATACTTCGTTCTAAATTTTGTTTTACATTTTGTCCTATTTGGTCCATTGACAGAAATACTTTCATAGTAAGTAATTCTTGGTTATAAACACCTTGCACTTTATTATCTTTGTTCATATTTGCTACTAATATATCAAGAGATTATCTTTTATGTCGTTTATACATTTGTATATGAATAATTCAATTTTTCGTATACAAATATCAAGGTTTAGTTTTTCCTATAAATGTATCTACATCTCTATTACGTAATACTTTATCAAAAAACCATCGTTTTCCATTCAATTTATCTTCATCTAATTTTCTAAAAATCATTTCATAAATAACACATGTGCCTTGTTTTTTAATAGAATCGTAATCAAGATTCATATTAATAGGTAAATCGTTAATCTTTTTAATAATATCATTTTTACCAGAAGTGTTACAGTTAAACCCACTAATATTTCTCAGTTTGTCACCTGTATTTCTGGTTTTAAATATAATATTTTGTTTGTTGTCTTTATCAATAAAACCGAATATATTGGTATTTATTTTTGATGTATCCGCAACGATAAAGTTCTTTAAATCATCCTTGTATTTTTTAATATCATCATCTTGTGTTAATATAGGATTTGCATTATGGTCGATAGTATATATTTTAAACGGGCTCTTAGGAGTAAATACGTCAATTAATATAAACGCATTCTTGTCTTTTGTCATAAAAGTTTCGTAATATTTTTTAATAACTTTTTCGTCTTTTGTTAATTGAATATCTTTTTGAAAAATGTGGATAATGACAGTAATTTTATCTTGCATGGGTAATGTGTCTAAAAAGTGATGTATAGCATATTTATTAACCTGCTCTTTTGTAAAATCATTCTTGGTAAGATGTTTACATACATTGCTTAAATGCTTATACCAATCGTTATCTCCAGATTTAATAGTATGTTCGGTTTTTAGTTTTCCGATATTTTCTGTAAAATGTTTATTAATAGTTTTATAATCATTTAATGTAATACTTGAAATACCGGTATCTATATCAGTAGTTACAATAGATGTAGATTTTGGTAATTCTAACTCAAGAGATTTATGTTTGAACTGTATAGGAATAGAGCGTTCAATTAAAGAAATATATTCGTCTGTAAGTTCCATAGGCTGAAATACGTAGTATTGTCCTTTATTGATTAGATAACCATTTCTACCATATTTATCTGTAATGATTTCATTTTTATTATTAACAAACTTAGTAAGAGCAAAATCAATTTGTTCTTTTGGGTATTTTTTAACGATGTTTATGGATTTAATTAAATCATTACGTTTATAAAAGAACTGTTCTTTAAATAATTGACGGATTCTTTTCACAATAGCAGAAAATCCAATACGGGCAAAATCTTCACTGTAAGTATGTTCTATAATATTGGTATCAATGTCATTATTAGGAATACATTTATACTCACAATTGTCTTTATAATCACAAACCGCAGTGAAAGGTTTATCTCCAATTTGGAAATCTATTTTTTTACTAGGATTACTGGAAAGTTCGATTTTAATATTTTGATTTTGAGCCATTTGAGATAATTTCTCAACAGTAAAATTGGTTTGTTCTATATTTAATTGACAATCAACAGATATTTCTTTCATGATACGCGTAACATTACCAATTAAATTAGCCTTCTTTTCAGCAAAACGATATACATATAAGTCTGCGGGTTCTTCATCATCATTCGGTAATGTAGTATGTAAATAAATTTCAACATTGCGTAATTCAAATGGTAAATCGCAATGACTTAAATTACGAACACCTCGACCAATAATTTGTTCGGGTCTATTGCTGTTATACCAAGGTTCCATAATATGAACTTGTCTAACGTTTTTAAAATCAAGACCTTCCGCAGCTGCTTTTGTTATTAAAATCACCTTAACATTTTCACCATTTTTATTTTCAGAATTTGTAATATGTTTAATATCATCGGCATTATTTGGAGAAAATAGTTTATCTCCTGTAATCATAACATATTTTGCTTGTTTGAATTTACCTTTTACTTGTGATTTAGGTTTCATAGATATAGAATCAACAGGCTCAGTAGGAGGTTTTGAAAATAATGGTTTTGTAAACGATGAAGAACCATAACGTGTAAAACCTAATTCTTCTAAGGCTAATGCTAATGGAACAACGCCACCGTCTATATATTGCGAATATACCATTACGATACCCTTTGATTTAATAATAGTGTCACATATAGATGAAATTTTGCCACTATACTTGGATAGATGTTCTTTATGAAATATACGTCCATATTTTTCTAATACGTCAGGTTTATATTCAAAGTTAAAACGTGTAAATTCATTAGTAGTATAGGTCATAATACTTTTCAATCCATTCTTACCAACACTATTTTTAATAATATCTTCTGGATTCATAGTAGATTCTTCATTATTGATTACTTTATCAAGTTGAGCGTTTGGATATACAATATCCAAAGATTGTAATGGTCGTTCTAGGTATGTATATCCAAATGATTCCATATTTTCAAATGTTGGTAATGTAACACCTTGATTTGATTCACTATTTACATTATGCATATTTTTCATAGTATCAATAATAAATCTATATCCTTTGTGTTGGTATTCGCCTATTTTATTGGTATATACAGGGGTATGTTGGATTGGTTCATTGATAGTAAGTGTATTCATTTGTTTGGTTGGATAATTATCAAGATCTAATGTATGTTGGCTATCAAATGTATCTGGATAAATTCTATATGGAAAAGAGTAAGGGTTCTCACCGCGAACAAATGAAACATATCCGGTTAATTTCCGTATTAATAGTTCTTTGCCTCCTTCAATAACATTACCATTTTTGTCAGTAGTGCTTTCAATAAAATTACCATTTTTATCAAATACATCACTTTCACTAATTGTGCTACGGTTATCATTACTATTCATAACATTAGTAATCCATATGATTTCTTTATAACTATTATACATTGGTGTTGCAGATAATAATAGTAATCGGAGATTATTTGCGTATTTACATACAGTTAATAATAAAGTAGCGGTTTTCTTCTTTTCTTTATTATCGTCACTTTGACGTATATTATGAACTTCATCAATAATAATAAGGCGGTTATCAAAGTATTTTTGTATTTTTTTCAACTTATATTGTTTTCTTTGTTGAGCTGTATAATTGACATTATCTGGAGGTGTAATAATTTTCTGCATATAATGTGCGAATTCAGTATACCCAACAAAACTATAATATTTATTAATAAGGGTATTCACCAATGAGACAATCTTATCCTTAGTAATTCCTTTTAAATTAGTAGGATTGATTTCTTTTAATAATGAGTTCCCGACACAAGTGTTTAAATTCCATTGTTCTCCATCTAATTTTAATTTACGTTCATCGAATAATTGAAGACGGAAATTATTCTGTACGTTAGGTGAAGCAACGATGAGTATTTTTTGTGTGATTCCGATTTGTTTCATAAAGTTTCTCATTTCTTCTGAAATACCAATCGCACTACAAGTCTTACCAGTTCCCAGTCCGTGATATAATAAAAGAGAGTTATATGGAGTTTGTAATGATAAAAAATTTTTAACAAACATTTGATGAGGTAATAATTCAAAATCAGCTTTACATAAAACCTCTGCTTGTTTCTTAATGTCTTTAATTTTACCATCAAATTTTGTATCATTAAACTCTTTACGCATAGCTATTTTTTGATTAAACTTAGGGTCATTTAAATCGGGATATAAAAAATCATAGGAGTTGTCGTTTTCAGCATTTTCATATTCTAGTTTTTCTTTTTTAAACAAGAAATCATTATATTCTTTTGAATCAATATCAGCTGGTTCGACACCGATAGTATCTTGTATATTTTGTTCTTCTGTATCTAAATTAATTTTTGTATCGACACTTATGATATCATCGTTGTTTATATTTTCTTGTATTGATTCAATAACATTGTCTTCATCTTGGTCTTTCTTATCTTGGTCTTCTTTTTCTACTTTTTCTTCTTTTTCTTCTTTTTCTTCTTCAATAGGACTAGGTAATATAGCAGGCGTTTCCTCATTATTCTGAATAGAAGGTTCTTTCTTATTTTCTAAACATACAATGAGAGAGATTAACTCATTTTTCATTCTTGCACCTTTGATTTGATTCTTGGTTTTACCTTCTTCTTCTCCTATTAAATTGGAAACCATATTTCGAAGGGTTTCATTATTCATTTTTTTTAATTCATTTACTCTTTCTATTTCTGAATCTGTTTCAGGTGTATAATCAGTAGAACATCCAGATATTATAGCTGCTTTTTTCTTACGTTCTTGACATATTCCATTAACTCTCCGCTGACCCTTAGGAC